>ERZ1034626.77-NODE-77-length-62825-cov-50.097244_pt1 | contig 62825 bp, 51 predicted proteins | sample MGYA00520652_ERZ1034626 | MGnify/ENA primary metagenome ERZ1034626 (study PRJEB33766, sample SAMN09781765) | gut metagenome | biome: gut microbiome | host: Homo sapiens | place: Madagascar | study: EMG produced TPA metagenomics assembly of the PRJNA485056 data set... | reverse complement strand
TTTTTTCTATTCATTTTCCACCATTTTCATTAGTTTAAGGCTGTTTTAGAGGAAAACAGTAGCCCCAATGCGGGCTGCTGAGATTCGTCACATCCGCAATGAGCCACGCTATTCATAAGATTGTCAGCAAAAAACGCTGCCAATCTTATTTCATATGTGCGCCTAGCGGCGCACGTTTCTAACGGGTTAAAGTCCCGAATCCGCCCGGTAGTGGGAAGGATATAGCCGAAGGCAAGGGTGTCCATCGTGAGATGGAATCTGAAGGAAGCTGGATGTGAGGAACATACTAACTCACGGGCAAATCTCTGGTCTGACGGACAGAAATCTCATATGAGGTCATGCATGAGGGTAAGGTTGCATATCAAATTGAAGCCCAATAACTACACGGAATCATGCATGATAGATGGGGCAGATGGATGGAGAGGAAGAAACGTGTGGTACCTGGGGAGGTCTGTGCGGTACGCCTTGAAAGAGGTAACCATTGCATAAAGCAATGCTGAACGCACAGAAGTCAGCAGAGGTCATAATAGCCAAACGGAACAAGTTCCGTTCGAGGTGAAGGACCGAATCAGTAGGAGTCTTGAGTATGACCGAGAAAGGAGGAATGACCGTCTATGGCAGAAAACATTAAAAACAATGGCTATTCGCAAAGAGATAATGCGGAACATGAAGGGTATGCGAAAGCGTCTAGGTCATTCAATCGGATATGGAAAGAAAGGGACAGTGCACAGCCGAGACTTTTGGAAGCGATACTGTATAAAGATAACTTTAACAGAGCGTATAAGAGAGTTAAGGCAAACAAGGGAGCGCCGGGAATTGATGGCATGACCATTGAGGAGGCTCTTCCATATCTAAAGGAACATCAACAAGAGATTACCGACCGCATTTATCGTGGAAAGTATACTCCGTCTCCAGTAAGACGAGTTGAGATTCCCAAACCAGATGGTGGTGTGCGAAAGCTTGGCATACCAACAGTGGTAGACCGTACACTTCAACAGGCAATAACCCAACAGTTAGTGCCAATCTATGAACCGCTGTTTGCAGAGGGTAGCTATGGCTATCGTCCGAACAGAAGTGCAAAAGATGCAATACTTAAGGTTAAGGAGTATGCCGAACAAGGCTATACATTTGCTGTAGTCCTTGACTTGTCAAAGTACTTCGATACTCTTAATCACGAAATTCTTATCAATCTTCTCCGAAAGAATGTAAAAGATGAACGTGTAGTACAGCTGATAAAGCGCTATCTGAAGAGCGGCGTAATGGAAAACGGAGTGGTCATTGACACAGAGGAAGGCTCACCACAAGGTGGAAATCTATCACCATTGCTTGCAAATGTCTACCTCAACGAGTTCGACCAGGAATTCCTGAAAAGAGGTGTTCCATGCATAAGATATGCAGATGACATCGTGCTTCTTGCAAAGAGCAGGCGGGCATCAGAGAGACTCTTGGAAAGCAGTACAAAATATCTTGAGGAGAGGCTGAAACTTACAGTCAATCGAGAAAAGAGCCGTACTGTCAGCGTGTTTGCAATCCGAAATTTTAAATACCTTGGCTTTGCATTGGGAAGGAACGGAAAAGGCATTTATGTCCGAGTTCATCCGAAGTCATGGAAGAAGTTCAAGTCTAGACTGAAGGAGTTATCTTCCCGTAAGCGATGTCAGTCAATCAAGCCAAGCCTTGAGAAAATCAAGGTGTATGCGAGGGGATGGCTTAACTACTACGGAATTGCAAGTATGAAGAACAACATAGATGACATCAACGGATGGCTCTATCACAGAATACGTATGTGTATATGGAAACAGTGGAAATTGCCCAGAACAAAGAGGAGAAATCTGATAAAAATGGGAATCCATGAATACTATGCGAACATGGCGGCAAACTGTCGAAGGGGACACTGGTATTGTGCCAATCTGACGACAGTTAAGAAAGCCATGACAAAAGAAAGACTGATAAACAGTGGCTTTTATGATTTAGCCACAGCCTATCAGTCTGTGCACGTCAACTATTGAAAGCGCCGTATACCGAACGGTACGTACGGTGCTGTGAGAGGACGGCGGTTAGTCACCGCCTCCTACTCGATCGCGGCGTTCGCCGCATCACGGCATAAGTAAAGACAGCGATTTGTGCGCAAGCGCCCATCGCTGTCCTCACTATGCCTATGCGCGGCTCATTGCTCGCGTAACTCTCAATTTATCGATAGAACTCCACAAGGGAACCCAGCTTAGCCGACATATTCAGCATCATGGCATCCAACACAGTGATGGCGGTCATGCATTCCATGACAACGACAGCTCTGGGGACGATGATGGGATCGTGACGACCGCGGATGGTAAGCTCGGTATTTTCACCGGAGCGGTTCACGGTCTGCTGGGGGCGGAAGATGGAGGGAGTGGGTTTCACATAAGCACGGACGATGATAGGACTTCCGTCACTCATACCTCCTAAAATACCGCCGGAATGATTGCTGGTCTTTGTGACTTGGCCGTTCTCCATGCGGAAGGGATCGTTATTCTCACTACCGGTATGACGGGATGCTTCTGCACCATCGCCGATCTCTACACATTTTACGGCACCGATGGACATGATGGCTTTCGCAAGGTTGGCATCCAGCTTCTCGAACACCGGATCTCCGATGCCTGCGGGAAGTCCTTCGACAAGACATTCCATGCATCCGCCCACAGAATCGCAGGCCTCTCTTGCCTGCTGCAGATAAGAACAGGCTTTTTCATCAGCTTCTGCATCCGGCATGGCGGTGATAGTGGAGCGGGCAGTAGTACGGTCGAACTTTGTAAGATCCGCATCCACGGGACCGATGGAGCGGGTGTAGGCGAATACGGTAATACCCATCTTCTCTAAGATCTTGGCTGCAATGGCCCCGGCAGCCACACGCCCGATGGTCTCACGACCGGAGGAACGTCCGCCACCCCGGTAATCCCGGAAACCGTATTTGGCATCGAAACAATAATCCGCATGACCGGGACGGTAATTCTCTGCGATCTCGCTGTAATCTGCGGAAATCTGAGAGGTATTATGTACCATCAGGGAGATGGGGGTACCGGTGGTCCTGCCTTCGAAGACTCCGGAGAGAATCTCCACCTGATCGGCCTCCTCGCGCTGAGTGGTGATGGTACTGGTGCCGGGTTTGCGGCGGTCTAAGTATTTCTGTATATCTTCCTCAGAGAGAGACAGTCCTGCGGGACAGCCGTCTACGACGACACCTAATGCTTTCCCGTGGGATTCTCCCCAGGTAGTGATCCTGAAAATGTTTCCAAATGTTGAACCGGCCATGGCGGATCTCCTTTTCCAACTGTTCAGAACCCCACCCATACATTCTTAAAAACGCACGATGAATTGTGCTTTCTCACTGCTGCGCAGGGGTTCTGAATAGTTACCTTTTTATCATAGATTATACGCAATTACAGAAAAAACCGCAACTTTTTTATAGAAAAAGGATGCAACGGAATATAAAGTATGCTATCATATTACATAATTGCTAACGGGAAGCAAAAGGTCGAATATACAAATGGAAAAAACAACGGAAGAGAAAGCCAGAGCAAAACTTCTGAAATTTGGGAAAAAGAACCGATGGAACAGGGCGGTAGCAGTGCCGTTGCTGTTTTTTGTGATGTCTTTTTTTCATGTCTGTACTTATTGTAAGAATAATGGAAAACGCTTTGCCGTGATGGCGGGAACCTTCTTCCTGTTTGCGGTATACAGTAGTTTTTCATTCCCGGCGTTTATTACAGAGGATGTGGGGAATGACTATGAATTGAAAAATGCCGAGACTGCCGACATCTCTCTGGCGGAGGAGAAGGAACCGGATATGGCGGGGCTGGAACTCTTAGAGGATGAGGACGTTCTGGAACAGTCGGATTACAACAGTACTTCCCACGGCTATGCACTGGTAGACAAATACGATGCCTCTGACATTTTGCGGGCTTCGGAGGAAATTGTGAGTGAAAATGCCCAGGAGAACGGAGCAGACAGCGATGCGCGTGAGGCTGCGGAGCAACAGGAATTCCGCTCTGATGACTGGAGACTGGTTCTGATCAACAAGCAGAACTCCATTCCGGAGGATTATACGTTTCAGCTGGGCACCATCCGGGGGTCCATGCAGTGCGACAAGAGAATCTTAGAGGATCTTCTTGCTATGCTGGAGGCAGCGGAAAAGGATGGCGTGAACCTGACGATCTGCTCTCCTTACCGGGATCTGGAGTATCAGAAGATGCTGTTCAACCGGAAGATCAAGAGGTATATGAACCGCGGAATGTCCTATATGGAAGCTTATCAGTTGTCCAGTCAGGCAGTGACGGTACCGGGAGCCAGTGAGCATCAGATCGGGCTGGCACTGGATATTGTGTGTAACGACTATATGTCGCTGGATGAAGGCTTCGGCGATACGAAGGCAGGAAAGTGGCTGGCAGCCAACAGCGGTTGTTTTGGATTTATCTTACGATACCCGGAAGGCAAGGAGAACATTACGGGGATCGAATATGAACCGTGGCATTTCCGCTATGTAGGGAAAGCAGCAGCGCCTGTGATTATGGAACAGGGCATAACATTAGAAGAATTCTGGGAGGAATATGTAGAAGATGTATCGATTGATTAAACAGGAAGGACGTGCTAAAAGAGGAGAATTTACCACAGTGCATGGCGTGATCCAGACCCCTGTATTTATGAATGTGGGAACGGTAGCGGCGATCAAGGGCGCCGTATCCACAGCAGACTTAGAGCAGATCGGAACCCAGGTGGAATTATCCAACACCTACCATCTGCATGTCAGACCCGGTGACCAAATTATCAAACAGATGGGCGGACTTCACAAGTTCATGTCCTGGAATAAGCCGATTTTGACAGATTCCGGCGGATTTCAGGTATTTTCCCTGGTGGGACTTCGTAAGATCAAGGAAGAGGGCGTTACCTTCCGCTCCCATATTGATGGTCATAAGATCTTCATGGGGCCGGAGGAGAGCATGCAGATCCAGTCGAATCTGGGATCTACCATTGCCATGGCTTTTGATGAGTGTGCGCCCAGTAAGGCGGACCGGATGTACGTACAGAATTCCGTGGAGCGGACTACCAGATGGCTGCAAAGATGCCAGGCAGAGATGAAACGCCTAAACAGTTTAGAGGATACGGTGAACCCGCACCAGCTGTTATTCGGTATCAATCAGGGCGCCATCTATGAAGATATCCGTATCGAGCATGCCAAGCGGATCGCTGAGATGAATCTGGACGGTTATGCGGTCGGCGGTCTGGCAGTGGGCGAGACCCACGAGGAAATGTATCACATTCTGGATGAGGTGGTACCTTATCTACCGGTGAACAAGCCAACCTACCTTATGGGCGTGGGTACCCCGGCCAATATTCTGGAGGGTGTAGAGCGAGGTGTTGATTTCTTCGACTGCGTATATCCGACGAGAAATGGACGCCATGGACATTTATATACCAACCATGGAAAGATCAATCTGTTCAATGCCAAATACGAACTGGATGACAGACCCATCGAAGAGGGCTGCAACTGTCCTGCCTGCCAGCGATATTCCAGAGCTTATATCCGTCATCTGTTAAAAGCGAAGGAGATGCTGGGCATGCGTCTTTGTGTACTCCACAATCTGTATTTTTATAATACCATGATGACGGAGATCCGCGATGCCTTGGATGCAGGCCGTTTTGCAGAATATAAAAAACACAAGCTGGATTCCATGGCTACACCGTTAGAATAAGTTGCATCTGTCGGAGTTTAGAGTTATTTCATACAATTTTATGCAAAAAGACTTGCCCCTTAAGCTGTTTTTGTGTATCATACTTACTTGTACAGATAGTTTTACAGGCGTAACACGCCGGAATGGAGGAACAAATGGGTATTTTATTAACTGAGTCAGAGGCTGCTGCAGCAGGTTCCGGAACCAGCATGATCTTTATGCTTCTTGTATATGCAGTATTGATCGGTGCAATGTGGTTTTTCTTTATGAGACCGCAGAAGAAGGAACAGAAGAGAGTAGCTGCAATGCTGTCCAACTTAGAGACAGGTGACTGCGTTCTGACCACTTCCGGTTTCTATGGCATCGTGATCGATATTACCGACGATACCGTTATCGTAGAGTTCGGTAATAACAAGAACTGCCGTATTCCTATGGAGAAATCTGCCATCAGCAAGGTTGAGAAGGCTGGAGAGAACTAAAAAGAAGTGAAAAAGGAGCAATGCCGGGATAAGGTATTGCTCCTTTTTACGTGTATGACGCACCTAACAACTTGATCTATTTTAATGTGCATAATTGCATTTATGTTAATTTTCAATGTTGAAATTTCATACAGTATCAGTTATTATGAAATAAGTATTTTACGTAAAAAATACAGGAAATATCACAGGAAACGAGGGAAATGACACTATGGAGTTACATATTACCTGTATTCCCGGCGACGGCATCGGTCCGGAGATCGTCAGGGAGACAAAAAAGGTTTTAGACAAAGTTGCGCATAAATATGGTCATAAAATGATCTATAAGGATATTTTAATGGGTGGAGCTTCCATTGATGTCCATGGAGTCCCTCTGACAGAGGAAGCTATCGCGGATGCCAAAGCGGCGGATGCGGTGCTGATGGGATCCATTGGCGGTAATACCACCACATCCCCCTGGTACAAATTACCTCCCGAAAAGCGCCCGGAAGCAGGACTTCTGGCAATGCGCAAAGCGTTGAATCTGTTTGCTAATTTAAGACCGGCAGTGCTCTATGATGAGCTGGCAGCGGCGTGCCCTCTGAAGGAGGAGATCAGTAAGGCAGGATTCGATATGCTGATCATGAGAGAATTGACCGGTGGATTATACTTTGGTGAGCGTAAGACCATCGAGGAGAATGGGGTGAGAAAAGCGACAGATACCCTGACCTATGATGAGAACGAGATACGCAGGATCGCCATCAAAGGCTTTGATATTGCCAGAAAGCGCAGGAAAAAGGTAACCAGCGTGGACAAAGCCAATGTGCTGGATTCCTCCAGATTGTGGAGAAAGGTTGTGGAAGAGGTAGCGAAGGATTATCCTGACGTTACTTTGGAACATATGCTGGTAGACAACTGCGCCATGCAGCTGGTTAAGGATCCCGCACAGTTTGATGTGATCCTGACAGAGAATATGTTCGGAGATATCCTGTCTGATGAGGCAAGTATGGTGACCGGTTCCATCGGAATGTTAGCCAGCGCCAGCTTAAACGATACAAAATTTGGCCTCTACGAGCCCAGCCACGGATCCGCTCCGGACATTGCGGGTAAAGATATTGCAAACCCTATCGCCACTGTATTAAGCGCGGCTATGATGCTTCGTTACAGTTTTGATCTGGACGAAGAAGCAGATGCTATCGAGGCAGCGGTGAAGAAAGTATTGCAGGACGGCTTCCGCACCGGTGATATCATGTCTGAGGGCTGCATGCGGGTAGGATGTACCGAGATGGGCGACCTTCTGGCAGAGAGAATCTGATGCCATTTGCCCAGGAAGCACATTTATCCGTATAGAGAAAATAAGGAAGAGAAAGAGAGATATAATTATGAGAAGTGATTCCGTTAAGACAGGAACTGCCCAGGCACCTCACAGAAGTCTGTTCAATGCCCTGGGATTTACCGAAGAAGAGAGAAGACGCCCCATGATCGGTATCGTCAGCTCCTTCAATGAGATCGTACCCGGACACATGAATCTGGATAAGATCACAGAAGCTGTAAAAATGGGCGTAGCCATGGCAGGTGGTATGCCGGTAGTATTCCCCGCCATCGCTGTATGTGACGGTATTGCCATGGGACATGTGGGAATGAAGTATTCCCTGGTGACCAGAGATCTGATCGCCGACAGCACCGAGTGCATGGCTATGGCACACGGATTTGACGGTCTGGTATGTATTCCCAACTGTGACAAGAATGTTCCCGGACTTTTGATGGCGGCAGCCAGAGTGAATATCCCTACTATCTTTGTATCCGGCGGTCCCATGTTAGCCGGACATGTACACGGACAGAAGAGAAGCTTATCCTCTATGTTCGAGGCAGTGGGAAGTGTGGCAGCCGGTACCATGACTATGGATGAACTGGCTGAGTTCGAGGAAAAGGTATGTCCTACCTGCGGCTCCTGTTCCGGTATGTATACCGCGAACTCCATGAACTGTCTGACTGAAGCCATTGGTATGGGACTTCGCGGCAACGGTACGATTCCCGCCGTATATTCCGAGCGTATCCGTCTGGCAAAGCATGCCGGCATGAAGATCATGGAACTGGTAGAGAAAAATATCCGTCCCAGAGACATCATGACTCCGGAAGCCTTCAGAAATGCCCTGACTGTGGATATGGCACTGGGATGTTCTACCAATACCATGCTGCATCTGCCTGCTATCGCAAGAGAAGCAGGTGTGGAACTGAACCTGGAGATCGCCAACGAGATCTCTGCCAAGACTCCGAATCTGTGTCACCTGGCACCTGCCGGTCCTACTTATATGGAAGACCTGAACGAAGCAGGCGGTGTCTATGCGGTAATGAATGAACTGTCCAAAAAGGGACTTTTGAACCTCGACTGCCTGACTGCCAACGGTACGACCGTAGGAGAGAATATCAAGAATTGTGTCAACAAGAATCCGGAAGTTATCCGTCCTGTGGAGAACCCCTATTCCCAGACCGGCGGTATTGCCGTACTGAAGGGCAACCTGGCACCGGACAGCGGCGTGGTCAAGAGATCTGCTGTGGCACCGGAGATGTTGGTGCACGAAGGCCCTGCCAGAGTATTTGACTGTGAAGAAGATGCGATTGATGCTATCAAGTCCGGTAAAATCGTCGCAGGCGATGTAGTAGTGATCCGCTATGAAGGACCTAAGGGCGGTCCCGGCATGAGAGAGATGCTGAATCCCACCTCTGCCATTGCAGGCATGGGACTGGGCTCCAGCGTGGCACTGATCACTGACGGACGTTTCTCCGGAGCTTCCCGTGGCGCATCCATCGGACATGTGTCTCCGGAGGCAGCAGTGGGTGGCCCGATCGCACTGGTAGAAGAGGGCGATATCATCCGCATCAACATTCCGGAGAACAAACTGGATGTACTGGTCTCCGACGAAGAACTGGCAGCCAGAAGAGCAAAATGGCAGCCCAGAGAGCCTAAGATCACGACCGGCTATCTGGCAAGATATCATGAACTGGTGACCAGCGGCAACCGCGGTGCGGTACTGGAAGCACCTTCTCAGAAGAATTAAGCAATCATTAAAATAACCGGAGGGATTTTGAAATGCAGTTAACGGGATCGGAAATTCTGGTAGAATGTCTGAAGGAGCAGGGGGTAGATACCGTATTCGGTTACCCCGGCGGAGCAATCCTTAATATTTATGACGCACTTTATAAGCACAGTGGGGAGATCAGGCATATTCTGACTTCGCATGAACAGGGAGCGGCACATGCGGCGGACGGCTATGCGAGAGCTACGGGAAAAGTAGGTGTCTGCATGGCTACCAGCGGTCCCGGCGCCACGAATCTGGTCACCGGTATCGCTACGGCTTACATGGATTCTGTACCGATGGTAGCGATCACCGCAAATGTTACCTTACCTTTACTCGGCAAGGACAGCTTTCAGGAGGTGGATATCGCCGGCGTGACCATGCCCATTACGAAGCATGGTTATATTGTGAAAAACGTGGAGATCCTGGCAGATACCATCCGCAAGGCATTCCATATCGCCAGGAGCGGAAGACCCGGTCCTGTCCTGATCGATATTACGAAGGATGTGACGGCAGCTACCTGTGAGTACACGCCCATGACGATTCCGCAGGAGGAGAGAGTGACTCGTTACACCAGGGAAGAATTGATGCTGGTAGCAGAGATGATTCACAAGGCGAAAAAACCATACATCTATCTGGGTGGCGGAGCCATCATTTCCGAGGCTAGTGCTGAGGTGGCAGAATTTGCAGAGCTGATCGATGCACCGGTATGTGATACTCTGATGGGTAAGGGAGCCTTTAATGGAAAAAGTGAGCGCTATACCGGCATGATCGGCATGCATGGTACCAAGACTTCGAACCTGGGAGTCAGCGAATGTGATCTGTTGGTGGCACTGGGTGCCAGATTCTCCGACCGTGTGACAGGTAACCCGAAAAAGTTCGCGGAGAATGCAAGAATCATCCAGCTGGATGTGGATGCTGCGGAGATCAATAAGAATATCCGCGTGGACGCCTCTCTGGTAGGCGATCTGAAGAAAACTCTGACGGAATTAAATGCCTGCCTGTCCAAACAGGAACATCCGGAGTGGATGGCGCATATAACGGAACTGAAGGAAAAATATCCTCTGAAATACGATGACGAAAATCTGTCCTGTCCTTATATCATGCAGGAAATTGACCGTGTGACGAACGGAGAAGCCATCATCACCACAGACGTGGGACAGCATCAGATGTGGGCGGCACAGTATTATCATTATACGAAGCCCCGTACCTTCCTGTCTTCCGGGGGCTTAGGTACCATGGGTTACGGTCTGGGAGCCTGCATCGGTGCGCAGATCGGACAGCCGGATAAGGTCTGCATCAATATTGCAGGCGACGGATGCTTCCGCATGAACATGAATGAACTGGCTACTGCCAGCCGTTATAACATTCCCATTATCCAGGTAGTCATCAACAACCAGGTGCTGGGCATGGTAAGACAGTGGCAGACACTGTTCTATGGGAAACGCTATTCCCAGACAGTACTGAAGGATAAGGTGGATTTCTGTAAGGTGGCAGAAGGACTGGGCTGTACCGCCATCCGCGTGACCAAAAAGGAAGAAGTGGCACCCGCTATCGAGAAAGCCATTGCCCTGAAGGCACCGGTAATGATCGAGTGTATGATCCCGGAGGATGATAAGGTATTCCCCATGGTTCCGGCAGGAGCCCCCATCAGTGAAGTATTTGACGGAGATGATTTGAAAAGGCAGTCCTGATGAATAAGACGACGAAGAGATTACTTTTTACGGTGTTGATATTACTACTGTTTCTGCTGACAGTATATTTTGTCCTGGCATTTTATTACAGGGAAGGCTTTTCTCTGAATACCTGGATCAACGGAGTGTACTGTACCGGAAAAACGGTGGAAGAAGTGAATTCGGAGCTTTTGTCACATACAGAAGCTCCGAATGTTGTCATCGTGGATAAAGCGGGAGAGGAATACACGATCGCTCTCGCCGATGTGGATTATCGCGCGGACTTTGGCAGTGCACTGGAAGCGTACAGACAGGAACAGAATCCGTATCTGTGGGTGGACAATGTTCTGCTTCATTCCAGGCGGACCCTGGCACCTGCGGTGACCGTGGATGAGGAGGCGCTTCGCAGAGCCTACAATGCCCTGAAATTCGTACAGACGGAACAGGAGAGAATAACAGATTACAGCCTTACCAGGGATACGGAGGGGGCCTATGCCTTCACAGACGGACTGAGCGACCGAATCGATCTGGAGAAGGCTTTTTTGGCATTAAAAGAAATCGTGGAGAATGGGCAGGAAACACTGAACCTGCAGGAGAGCGGATGCTACTATGAGATAACACCGGATGAGAGTCAAAAAACTCTGAGGAATCTGTGGAAAGAGATCGAGAGATTTCAGACCTGCGATATTGTCTACTGCTTCGGTGAAGAGAGACATCCGGTAACAGCGGCGGACTGTGCTTCTTTTCTGACTGCACAGAACGGACTGCCGGTGCAGGATGAGAAGGGAAACTTTGTGTTGGACGAGGAGGCTGTGGCGGCGTATGTGCAGAGCCTGGCGGAAGAATATGACGGCTATGGACGAACCAGACAGTTTCACAGTACCCGTGGGGATGTGATCACCATCGAGGGCGGAACCTATGGCAGCAAAATGGACCGGAAAAAGGAGACTGCCTACCTGCTGGAGCATCTGTTGGATCCCGGCGTACATACAGGCACCCCACAGACACACGTTCCTAGTTACGAGAGAGAAGCCTTCTGCTATGGGAAAAATGATATTGGTGACACATATATCGAAGTGGATATGACAGAACAGAAAATGTACTATTACGAAAAAGGCGTATTGAAGCTGGAGACGGAGATCGTGACAGGCAATATGCGGCGGCGCATGGGAACGCCGGAAGGCGTCAATTTTGTCTATAATAAGCAGAAAAACCGGGTTTTACGGGGACCGGGGTATGCCTCTCCTGTGAAATTCTGGATGCCTGTGAAGGGTGGTATCGGTATTCATGACGCCGGATGGCGCAAAGAATTCGGCGGGGACATCTACCAGACTGCGGGTTCCCACGGCTGTATCAATACGCCAAAGGACAAAATGGAAGAATTGTTTGATTGCGTGCAGATCGGCACCCCTGTCGTAATGTTTTATTAATGAATGGTAACTATTTAGATATTATTTGCATAGAAATGCAAATACTATTGCTTACGCAATACATAAATATCAACAATGGTCCTTACAAATGCGAGCATTTGAAGTTCCATTATTGATATTTACGTATTCTAAATAGTTACTTTTCTATTAATACAGACATTTTCAGACAAATTGTCCTTGCTAGGCGAACAAATTGAAAATAATTTAACAATGTAGTTGACTAAAGCAAATGAAAAGCTTATTCTATACCTATGCTTTTTATAAAAAATTTAGAAAATATCGAGGAGGTCTTTGAAAATGGCAAGAGTGTATAACTTTTCCGCAGGCCCTGCAGTACTCCCTGAGGAGGTATTACAGGAAGCAGCCGATGAAATGCTGGATTATAGAGGAACCGGCATGTCCGTAATGGAGATGAGCCATCGATCTAAAGCCTATGATACGATCATTAAGGAAGCGGAAGCTGATCTCAGAGAACTGATGAATATCCCGGACAACTATAAGGTACTGTTTTTACAGGGTGGTGCGAGCCAGCAGTTTGCCATGATCCCCATGAACCTGATGAAGAACCGTGTGGCAGACTACATCGTAACCGGTCAGTGGGCGAAGAAGGCATACCAGGAGGCTTCCCTGTACGGCAAGGCTAATAAGATCGCTTCTTCCGAGGATAAGACTTTCTCTTATATTCCCGATTGCTCCGATCTGCCCATCAGTGAGGACGCAGATTACGTGTACATATGCGAGAATAATACCATTTACGGTACGAAATTCAAGACCCTGCCCAATACCAAGGGTAAGCCCCTGGTTGCAGATGTATCCAGCTGCTTTTTATCCGAGCCGGTAGATGTGACAAAATATGGTGTGATCTATGGCGGCGTACAGAAAAATATCGGACCTGCAGGTGTGGTTATCGTGATCATCCGTGAGGATCTGATCACCGAGGACGTACTTCCCGGTACACCGACCATGCTTCGTTATAAAATCCATGCAGATGCGGATTCTCTGTACAATACTCCTCCCGCATACGGCATCTACATCTGCGGCAAGGTATTTAAATGGCTGAAAAAGATGGGTGGTCTGGAAGCAATGAAGGAGCGCAATGAGAAAAAGGCGAAGATCCTGTATGACTACCTGGATGAAAGCAAGCTGTTCAAGGGTACCGTCCGCAAGGAAGACAGATCCCTGATGAATGTTCCGTTCATTACCGGTAATGAAGAGCTGGATGCCAAGTTCGTAAAAGAAGCAAAAGAAGCCGGTTTTGAGAACCTGAAGGGGCACAGAACCGTAGGCGGCATGAGAGCAAGTATCTACAATGCAATGCCCATCGAAGGTGTGGAGAAGCTGGTAGAGTTCATGAAGAAGTTTGAAGCGGAGAACGCTTAAGGGGGAGAAAAAATGTTTCAGATCAATTGCCTGAATCCCATTTCCAAAGTGGGACTGGATCGTCTGACAGCAGACTATAAAGTAACCGATAATATGAATGACGCAGAGGGCGTTCTGGTCCGCAGTGCTTCCATGCATGAGATGGATCTGCCGGAAAATCTTCTGGCAGTAGCGAGAGCCGGTGCCGGTGTCAATAACATTCCTCTGGATAAATGTGCCCAAAAGGGTATCGTAGTATTCAATACGCCCGGTGCCAACGCCAATGGCGTAAAGGAACTGGTGATCGCTGGTATGCTGTTAGCTGCCCGTGATGTGGTAGGCGGTATTGAATGGGTCAAGGCATCCAAAGACAACGCTGACATTGCCAAAGCCGCAGAAAAAGAAAAGAAGAAATTCGCCGGTACAGAAGTAATGGGCAAAAAGTTAGGTGTCATCGGTCTGGGTGCTATCGGCGTTAAGGTGGCCAATACAGCAGTAAGCCTTGGTATGGAAGTCTATGGCTATGATCCTTACGTATCCGTCAATGCTGCCTGGAACTTAAGCCGTTCTGTCAAGCATGTGATGAATGTGGAAGAAATTTATGCAGACTGTGATTACATTACGATACATGTACCGCTTCTGGATTCTACAAAGGGTATGATCAACAAGGAAGCCATCAGCAAAATGAAAGATGGCGTGGTTCTGTTAAACTTTGCAAGAGATCTGTTAGCAAATGAGGCAGATGTCCTGGAGGCATTACAGAGTGGCAAGGTAGCCCGTTATGTGTCTGATTTCCCGAATCCTACGACAGCAGGACAGCCCGGCTGTATCGTGATCCCTCATCTGGGCGCAAGCACCGAGGAATCCGAGGATAACTGTGCGAAGATGGCTGTGGAAGAGATGATGGATTACCTGGAGAACGGCAATATCCGTAACAGCGTAAATTATCCTGCCTGTGACATGGGCGTATGCAGCCAGGCCGGAAGAATTGCTATTTTCCATAAAAATATTACCAATATGCTGAATCAGTTTACCGCAGTGATCGGTGAGAAGAATATCAATATCTCCGATATGACCAACAAATCCCGCGGCGAAGTGGCATATACCATGCTGGATATTGAAAGTGCGGCAACACAGGATCTGGTAGAGTCCTTACAGAAGATTGACGGCGTCTTCCGCGTACGTATCGTAAAGTAAGATATTTGTCCGAATAGCAGAAAAATATACAGGCATCGGCTGTAAAAAGGCCGATGCCTGCTTTACGTTTCCGGTGTAATGCCAAAAACAGCGGAAATAGTGGTAAAAACAGCGTAAAATGTCAGAAACTAACATACATTTTTTCGTAAAGGCGTTGTATGCTATGAGGGAATCTGTTATACTTGGCATGGTTCAAAGACGTAAGCCACAAGAGAAAGAAGGAACAAAACAGATGAAATTTGATATGCATTGTCATACAAAAGAAGGATCTATGGATGGAAAGGTTCCTATTGAGGATTTTATTGCGGAATTGATCCGCAAGGGTTTTGACGGTATGCTGGTCAGTGATCATAATTCATATAATGGTTATCGTGCTTGGAAACGAAATATCAAGGATCAAAAATATAAAGACTTTGTAGTGCTGAAGGGGATTGAATACGATACCATTGATGCAGGACATATCCTGGTGATCATGCCGGAGACTATTAAACTGAAAATTCTGGAGCTTCGGGGATTACCGGTACAGATTCTGATCGATATCGTGCATAAGAACGGCGGAATATTAGGACCGGCACATCCCTGCGGAGAGAAATATTTAAGCTTCACCAATACCCTGAAGAAGCGGAATCAGATGGCGGTGATGAATCAGTTTGATTTTCTGGAAGGCTTCAATGCCTGTGAGAGTGTAGATAGCAACCATTGCGCCAAGGTACTGGCGGAAATGTACGCACTGCCGACCTTCGGTGGAAGCGATGCTCACAAAACGGAATGTATCGGTATGGCGTATACAGACATTCCGGAGCAGATCCACTGTGAATCCGATCTGATCTGGGCGGTGAAGCTTGGAGAACGGATCAAATGCGGAGGATCTTATTACCGGGGTACTACCAAGGAGAAGATCGGAAAAGCCAATAATATTCTGGTACAGTCCTTCTGGTTCTACAACAGACTGGGAAGCCTGTACCGGCATCACAGAAGAAAAGCGGAAATGCATAAGATGGTATAGGTCCTCTGGACCTATACTTTTTTGTAACTATTCTGAATAGTTACTTTTTTTATACAAATCGTAATCTGAATTCATAAATTCTTAAGATGCTTTTACTATGGAAATAGGGTATAATATGCATAAATAAGTAAGCAATATGGAATGTTCCGTAGAACTTGCTATTAGGGCGAATCTTTAAGATTACAGACCACAATAAACGTAATTAAGAGGAGAGAAATATATGAGAAAAAATTTAAGGGGCAGAAAAGCAACCGCGATCGCACTGGCATCCGTTATGGCAATGTCACTTGCAGCCTGCGGTAAGCAGGATGGATCGAATCCGGGGGGACAGACAGAACAGAAGGAATATGTATATGTTCCCGAATATCTGGAGCTGGACGATAATACGAATTCCAGCTACAGTAACATGACAGTACAGGGGGATAAGCTGTATTATACAAATTACCAATGGGATGAAGCTTCCGGTGAGAGCAAGGTCATGCTTGGAACTTATTCACTGACAGACGGTTCCAGAGAGGAACTGCCGATCACCATTAATGCGGACGGCGGTGGGATCTATTCCATGCAGGTAGATGCGGAAGGTAATATTTATACTGCGGAATATGCGTGGAATGCCACAGAAGGTGATGATGCTTATACACAGCAGACAACGGTATTGCACAAGTACGATGCATCCGGTACGGAGCTGATGGCACAGGATATCACGGATATTATGCAGCAGGATGAGAACAATTCTTATGTGGGCAGCATGTGTCTGGACGACCAGGGCAGATTTTATATCAGCTCTGATTCCCTGATCCGGCTGTTTGGCAGTGACGGACAATTTCAGGGAGCTGTGCAGACGGACAGCCAGTGGATCCAGGGCATGGGAAAAGCAAAAGACGGCAAGGTATATCTGGCTTATTATGATCAGTCCAGTAATGTGAAGCTATCGCAGATCGATTTTGACGGCAAGGCATTGGGACAGACGTATGATAACTTCCCGAATACGAACGGCAACGGAGCGTTATGTGCCGGAATAGACAATGATCTCCTGGTGAATACGGATACTGCCCTGTATGATTATAGTCTCGCAGACCAGAAGACTACCGAAATACTGAGCTGGCTAGACAGTGATATTAACGGCAGTTATGTCACCTATGCCGCAGCCACCGCAGACGGTAAGATCCTGGCAGTGGTCAATGACTGGAACACAGGGGAAACTGACATGGTGAAGCTGACCAGAACAAAGGCCAGTGAGGTGGCGCAGAAGTCCCAGATCACGATCGGAACCCTGTATACCTCCCAAAGCCTTCAGGCAGCAGCTGTAGCCTTCAACAAGCAGAGTAATGAATATCATGTCAATATTAAAACATATATTGATGATAATAACTGGACTGAAACTTCCTGGTCAGATGGCATTACAGCCATGAACAACGATATTACCTCCGGAGCCGGATGTCCGGATATCCTGGACCTGTCCAACCTGGATGTCAAGGAACTGGCTTCCAAGGGTGTATTCGAGGATATGACACCCTATCTGGAGAAGAGCAGTGTATTAAGCAAGGACGATTTCTTTGAAAATATTGTAAACAGTTATACCTATGACGGAAAACTGGTGGGAATTCCGAAGAGCTTCACATTAAACACGATCGTCGGCAAGACCTCCGAAGTGGGTGATAAGAAGGGCTGGACCATTGACGATATTATAGCCTATGCAGGTCAGCATGAAGGTGCTTCCCTGTTCGAGGGCATGACCAAGAGCGGTATGCTGTACACACTGTTAGCCTATGATCTGGACAGCTATATTGACTGGGAGACGGGAAAGTGCAGCTTTGATTCGGAAGATTTCCAGAAAGTACTGGAATTTGTCAATACCTTCCCCGAAGAGTATGACTGGCAGAATGACGACAGATCTACACCGGCGAAGATCCAGTCCGGTGAAGTACTGTTAAATATGACAGGCATCTATCAGCTGAACAGTATTCAGGAGGAGGAAGCTATGTTCGGCGAGCCGGTAACCTATATCGGATATCCTACCTCCGACGGTGGCAGCGGTACTTATATGCAGGCCAGTGAGCTGTATGCGATTACCGCTAAATCCTCCAACAAGGACGGCGCATGGGCATTTATTGAGAATTACCTGAATCAGCCGTTTAATGATTTATATTCCTATGGACTTCCCGCCAGAAAGTCTGCACTGGATGATATGGTGGAGAAGGCGATGAATGTGACATATATGACAGATGAAAACGGTGAGCAGATCCTGGATGAGAACGGGAATCCGATTCCGGAGAGTGGTACTTCCAGCATCAGCTACGGAGACTGGGAATATTCCTATCACATTCCTACACAGGAGGAAGTAGCAGTCCTGCAGGATCTGATCAGTGTGGCTGAGCCTTCCAGCGCAACCGGTAATGATGAGATCACCAATATCATCACCGAGGAAGCGGAAGCATTCTTCAAAGGTCAGAAATCCGTAGCGGATGTGGCGAATGTCATTCAGAGCCGTGTACAGGTCTATGTAAATGAAAACAGATAAGGAAAGGCTTGATTATCGTGAGCAGGCAGCAGGTGGATCAGAAGCGGAAGCGGCATCACAAATTGGATAAGAGAATGCAGAAACTGAAGAGAAGCTCGGGGCTTTTTATAGCCCCAAGCTTTCTTGGGGTACTTGCTTTCTTTTTTCTTCCTTTTCTGGTTGTGATATTTTATTCGCTGGTGGATAACCCTATCAGCATGAACTTTGTATTTTTAGATAACTTTGTAAGTGTAATAAAAAACGCGGCATTCCGTACGGCAGTGCATAATACAGTGGTATTTTCCACAATTGCGGTGCCACTGGCCGTGGTTTTGTCCCTGCTTCTGGCAGTGGTACTGGAAGCAAAGCTTCCTTTCCGGAGTCAGTTCCGTACCTTTTTCTTAAGTCCCATGATGGTGCCGGTGGCATCCATTGTATTGATCTGGCAGGTATTGTTCCATTATAACGGTGCGGTCAATGATCTGTTGGGAGTCTTCGGTGTGGAGAAGATCGACTGGCTGAAGTCTGGCTACTCTATTATTGTAATAGTGATCTTATTCCTATGGAAGAATCTGGGATATAATATGATCCTGTTCATGGCAGCACTTGCCAGCATCCCCAGGGATCTGCTGGAGGTGGCGAGACTGGAAAATGCCACATCGTTACAGACCTTTTTCTATATTAAGATCCGGTATTTGTCTTCCACCTTTTTATTTGTGACGATCATGTCCCTGATCAGCTCTTTTAAGATCTTCCGCGAGATCTATCTGCTGACAACGGATTATCCTTACGATTCCATCTATATGCTGCAGCACTTCATGAACAATAAGTTCAAAAGTCTGGATTATCAGACGCTGTCTGCAGCAGCGATACTGATGTCTCTCGTCATGGTCGTGATCATCGGACTTCTGTTCGCAGTGGAAAATCATTTCGGAAAGGATGTGGAAGGCTGATGGAGCAGAAGATGAAAAAACCTGTCCCACCGGAGCTTAGAAGGGCGATCCGGTTCAAGAAGAGAAAGAAGATATATGAGAATATGCGCATCAGCATAGCAACAGTGATCGCAGCCTTTTTTGCCATACTGTTCCTGATGCCGATCGTTCTGACGATCACCAACTCTTTCATGTCATCTTCGGAGATATCAGCGAATTATGGTTCGGTCTTTGCCACGAATGATAAGGGCGGTAAGGTCTATATTTCCGAAAAAGTGAATTTGAAATTTATTCCGGATATCGTATCCTTCAGCCAGTATACTACGGTACTTTTGAAAAGCCCGGAATATCTGCTGAAATTCTGGAATTCCGTGATCCTGGTGGGACCGATCGTACTGTTTCAGCTGATCGTGGCATCGCTGGCGTCTTATGGATTCGCCAGGTACTCGGGGAAGCTGAGGTCATTGGTATTTTTCTCCTATGTGATATTGATGTTGATGCCGTACCAGGTAACGCTGGTACCCAATTATCTGGTGGCGGAAAAGCTGAACATACTAAATACGTACTGGGCCATCTGGCTGCCCGGAATCTTTTCACCTTTTGCAGTCTATCTGCTGACGAAGTTCATGAAGAGAATTCCTGTGGGAGTCATGGAGGCGGCACAGATCGACGGTGCCGGAGAGTGGCAGATCTATCGGCTGATCTGCATGCCGTTGTGTAAAGGTGCACTGTGTTCCGCTGCCATCCTTGTATTTATTGATTACTGGAATATGGTGGAACAGCCGTTGATCCTGTTATCCGATGCGGAGATGCATCCATTGTCCGTATTTTTGAGTAAGATCAATTCCGGAGAGATCGGACTGGCATTTGCCGTAGCTACGATCTACATGGTGCCCAGTCTTCTGGTATTTCTCTACGGAGAAGAATATCTGGTGGACGGAATTACCTACCAGGGCGGTGTCAAAGGCTAGGAACATTGATTTTTGATGATATACCGGCATGGATCCGATTGTCGGAGTACAGATAGAAAGTGAAGTATAGAGGAGAAGCAAGATGAACGAGAACGGTGGAAAAAAGAGAAGAGAATGGGTAAAAAATGCAGCCATTATATTCTTGTCGGTAATGTTGGTGCTGACATTTTTCTCCAACACATTTATGAACTATTCCCTTCCGGAAGTGGCGGCACAATATGTACAGTCCGGCACCATCACGGCGAAGATCCGCGGAACCGGCACGGTGGAGAGCGGAGATCCCTATAATGTGAAGATAACGGAAACCCGTACCATCTCCAGCGTCCTGGTGAAGACCGGGGATAAGGTGGAGAAGGGAGACCCCCTGCTGTTATTGGAGGATAAGGAAAGCAAGGAGCTGACCGATGCCCAGGCAGCACTGGATAAGGCCATGCTGGATTTTGAACTGGCACTTCTGTCCGGGGATATTTCCAATACGGCCTATACAAATGTCCAGACCGGTCAGATAGCATCAATAGGTACCTATCAGAGCCGGATCGTTGCTGCAGAGGCGGAGATTGACAAATGGCAGAAGCAGGTGGATGAAGCTACGACAGCTATCAATCAGTTAAAGACCGCACAGGTGAATGTGGATGCCGGCGGAGCTCCCGACACCAGCTCGGAACAGGCAAAAGTAGCAGAAGCCCAGGCAGCATTGAATAATGACTGGGTCAAGATCGCAAAGGATAAGATCAGTGAGTGGCAGGCAGCCAAGGCAGCCTGCGATGCCACCATCGCAAAGTACAAGGAGGGAATATTAAGTTCCGTATCCGGAAATGACCGTCAGAATCAGGTACCTAAGGAAGAGTACGATGTGGCAGTGGTTAACAGTGCAACCTATCAGACACTGATCGACGGAAAACAGGCACAGATCAATGCAGACACGGCAGCTGTGACAGCATATAATAATAAAGTGAATGCCCTGGCAGAAGCTAACAAAAAACTGGCAGAGAAGCAGAACAGCAAAACAAATGCCACCAGTTCCCTGACGGTACAGACCCAGAACTGGCAGAATGAACTGGACAGCAGAAATGCAAAGCTGAAGGCAGCACAGGACTTTAAGGCACAGCTATTGAAGGATATCTCCACAGAGCTGAATCTGGATTACCAGTTAGACAGCCTCAAGAAGCAGAGAGATCAGATTGCAAAATTGCAGGAGAATGCGGTAGGCGCCAGCATCGAAGCACCCATTGCGGGAACCATTACCAGTGTAACCGTCAAGGCAGGAGACGAGGCACAGCCGGATACAGCACTGGTGACCATGCAGCCGGAGGGTAAGGGCTTTACCATGAGCTTCTCCGTGACCAATGATCAGGCGAAGAGACTCTCCGTGGGAGATAAGGCAGATCTGGTGAACTCCTGGAGATACAGTGATATGGATATTACCCTGGCCAGCATCAAGCCGGATACCACAGATCCCGGTCAGAAGAAGCTGCTGACCTTTGATATCACCGGAGATGAAGTGACACCCGGACAGTCCTTAAATGTATCCGTGGGACAGAAGAGTGCCAATTACGATCTGATCGTACCCAACAGTGCCATCCGTGAGGACAGTAACGGCAAGTTTATCCTGATCGTGGAATCCAAGAGCAGCCCCTTAGGTAACCGCTATGTGGCAACCCGTGTGGATGTGGAGGTACTGGCAAGTGATGACACCCAGTCCGCAGTGAGCGGAGCTTTATATGGCTATGAATTTGTTATTACGACATCTACCCAGCCGGTAGAGGCAGGAAAGCTGGTCAGACTGGCAAATAATTCATAAGCGTTTAATCTTACAGGAAGGAAGAAACAGACTATATGTTTCGGATACAGATACAGAGTAAAAAAAAGTGCATATGGTATTGCAGTGCGGCAGTATCCTTCCTACTGTTCCTGCTATTGAATCTATGGTGTGATCATCTGGTCAATATGCAGGATGCCCAGCAGATGGCCGGACGCTGGAGTGAAAAAAAGGATGTGGCACAGATCAGCTGCTTTTTCTCCTCCAAAGCGGAAGTGACGGAGGATACCATTCAAAGCTTTGAATATTCACTGAAAAATGTGCTGCAGGAGGCCTCTATTACAGAGACCTCAGAGAACCCAAGTGCCAGACTCTGGGTGGATGCTTATAGCGCAGACGGTAAGATCACCCTGGTGAACGGAAGAAATAAACTGGATGCCAACGCGATAGGGATCGGAGGGGATTTTTTCCTGTTCCATCCGTTAAAGCTGATCACCGGCTCCTATTTTTCCGGTAACGATCTGATGCAGGACTATTGTATCATCGATCAGGATGCGGCATGGCAGCTGTTCGGCTCCAATGATGTGGTGGGAATGACAGTATATATCGGTAATGTCCCGCACATTGTGACCGGAGTGGTACGCAGACCCCAGGGCAGAATGGAAAAGGCGGCAGGCTTAACTTCCACGGTAGTCTATGTATCTTATGAGACCCTGGAGACCTACGGGATCAGCAACGGTATCAATCATTATGAGATCGTTATGCCGAACCCTGTGGATGGATTCGCCTACGGCAAAGTAAAAGAAGGAATCGGGATAGACGAGAAAAACGTTGAGATCGTGGAAAACAGCAGACGTTATTCCCTGCCCAACCGGATGAAAACAGTCCTTGCCTTCGGAACGCGTTCCATGAACGGCAAAGCCATCATCTATCCATACTGGGAGAATCTGGCGAGAGGCTATGAAGACATTATTGCATTACTGACAGTATTTATGCTGCTTCTGTTATTATATCCGGTAGTGACCGTTATCTGGTGCTTTGTACACTGGTGGCGTCATAAGGGCTGGACATTGAAGGATGTATGGCATACCGGTAAGGATAAGGCAGAGCGGGCTGTGGAACGCCGCAGGGAGAAAAAACACCCCCACAAGGAGAGGGATGTTTTGGAGGAACTGGAGCGGGAACTGGAGGAAGACCCTTATGCAGACAGTGAATTCTCCTGGCTGACGGACGAACCGGCGGAGGGAACAGAGCCTGCGGATGCAGCTTCCAAAGAGCCGGAGAAAGCGCAGACAATGAACATGCAGACAGAGGAAACGCAGACACCACAGGAGACAAAAGAGGAACAGCAGTCGTAAAACAACAGACACAGACAAGAAAAGGAGAGGGAGAATGAAAAAGAAAGGGAAAAAACTGATCAGTATCGCGTTGACCGTGGCAATGATCGCAGGGCTGACTGCCTGTGGAAAGGGTAACGGCGGGAACGGAAACGGTGGTAGCAGTGCGGCCGATGCCAGCCTTGCAAAACAGTATGTATTTAAGGAACAGGCGCTGGATCTTAATATGGATTCAGACAATATGAATATTGATCTGCTGACCAGAAAGGGAGATACGGTTTACCTTCTGTTTGAGATCTATGACTATTCCGATAGCGGCAGCCAGAGTACGCTGCATCTTGCTACAATGAAGCCGGACGGTACAGTCATTGACACTGTAGAACTGCCTATGTGGAAGGAAGGAGAGGCTCCGGCGACTCCGGCACCTGCACAGGGCGGTGAGGCTTCTGGGGACGGAAATGAAGCAGTGCCTCAAACAGAGCAGGAGGCCAGCACACAGGATATTGCGGCAGCGGATATGGATGTGGTTGATGCACCGGCAGGGAACAGCAGTTATACTTACACATCACTCAACAATTGTACGGTCGGTTCGGATGGAAATGTCTACGGAATACGCAATTACTATAGTGAGACATATTCCGACGATGATTACAGCAGTACGAATGATTATGCATTGATCTGCTGGAGTGCGGAGGGGACTATCAAATGGGAAGCTGATCTGAATGATATGAATACAGAAGAAAGCTATTCCTGGGTATATAGTATCATCCCCAATGAGGATGGAACCCTGACACTGCTGTTAAGCGGTGATAAAATAGAGAAATGCACTGTGACGCAAGAGGGTATCACAGACAGGAAGGAGCTGCCGGAGGCAGCAGCAACACTTATTAACAATGCTAGTTCTAATATCATTACGCCGGATGGCAAGCTGCAGATCATCTATTATGATGAGAGCAATTACACGGATATGTATATCGCAACCTATGATCCTGCAACAGATGCGGTATCAGAAGGAATAAAGCTTTCCTCGACACTGACCAACGGCGGTTATTATAATATGGTGCCCGGAGACGGTGACATCCTGTACTATGCCGATAGTAACGGACTGTTTGGTTATAATGTGCAGACACAGGAGTCGAAGCAGATCATGAGTTATATCAATTCGGATCTGGCTGCCGGCAGCCTGAACAATTTCCTGGTACTGGACGAGGAACAGTTCCTGGGCTTTTACTATGATAACAACGAAGGTAAAATATGCGGAGGTCTGTTCACTCACGTGAAGCCGGAGGATATCAAGGACCGGATCGTCCTTACACTGGCAGGTAACTATATCGACTATGATCTGAAGAGAAAAGTGGTAGAATATAATAAGTCCGGTGGCACCTATCGTATTGTAGTTAAGGAATACAGTACCTACAACACTTCAGAGGATTATACTCTTGGTGTGAAGCAGTTAAATAATGATATCATCTCCGGAGGAATGCCGGATATTCTGGTCGTGGACAGCAATATGTCAATGGACAGCTATATTGCCAAGGGACTGGTGGCAAATGTGGATGACCTCATTGCGGGGGATGAGGAATTATCGAAAAACGACTATCTGCAGAATGTCTGGGATGCGTACCGTGTGGACGGTAAACTGTACTATGTGATTCCTTCCTTCTATATCTCTACTATGGTAGGAAAAGAATCTATTTTCGGTGACCGTACCTCCATTACTATGGAAGAGCTGCAGACGATCCGGGATACCATGCCGGAAGAAACCGCACTCTTCGGTGATATCACCAGAGACAGCTTCCTGTATACCATGATGAACTATTGCGGCAGTGATTTCGTGGATGTATCCACCGGAAAATGTGCATTTGATACGGATAATTTCGTGGCAATGCTGTCCTATGCAGGCGAGCTGCCGGTAGAATATGGAGAGGATTACTCGGCAGAGGATTACTGGAATAATTATGAATCCCAGTACCGTGAGGACAGAACCCTGCTGGATACCATTTCCATCAGTAACATCCGTGACCTGAACGGTACGATCAACGGTGTCTTCGGTGAGGATATCTCCTTTGTAGGCTTCCCGACCGATGGCGACATGGGATCCGTATTATGGGCAGGTAACAGGATGTATGCCCTGTCTGCAAAATCCAAGAACCTCGACGGTGCATGGGAATTCCTGCGCTACTATCTGACACAGGAATATCAGGATAAGGTACAGGAACAGGAATACAATCTTCCGGTACTTCGCAGTACCTTTGAGAAGAATGTGCAGGAGGCTACGAAGAAGCCATATTATACGGATGAGAACGGCAACAAAGTGGAATACGATGAGACCTATTACATCAACGGTGAGGAAATACTGCTGCCGCAGCTGACACAGGAGCAGGTGGACAGAATCGTAAGCTTTGTGGAAAGCGTGAATAAGAGGGGATACTATAATGAGGCAATCTCCAATATCATTTCAGAAGAAGCCGGTGCATACTTCTCAGGACAGAAGAGTGCGAGGGATGTGGCAAGTGTCATTCAGAGCCGTGTACAGGTCTATGTAAACGAGAACAGATAAACGGAAGATAGCACTGCGTAGAGCAGAATAGTAAAAGATGGCGGTCTGTTGAAAAACAGGCCGCCATTTATAGTAAGGTGCTTCAGCTAAGGCGGATGGGAATGCCCTGCTTTTTCAGATGTGTCGTCAGGGTAAGCTCCTGTCCGTGCTCCCTTAGCCACTGTTTATAGATCCGGTAATCCGGCATGATGCGCTCAACCATGTTCCAGAACTCCTTCGAATGGTTCATATGAGTCAGGTGGCAGAGCTCGTGGACTACCACATAATCCAGAGGACCGGCAGGACCGTAGATCAGACGGTAATTGAAGGATAAAGTCCCTCTCGAGGAACAGCTTCCCCAGCGGGTCTTCTGATCTCTTATGGTGATGGAGGTATAGTGCCCACCGGTGAACCTGTGGTAGTATTCCACACGGTACGTAAACACTTCTCTGGCAGCATTCCGATATCGGTTTTCCAAAGCCTGCAGCCTGCGGAGCTCCGCAACGGTCAGAGGCTGATTTTCATATAGATTCATGAGAGTGCCTTTCACATACAGGGATGTTGATCCTCTGGGTATCTTTGTAAGTTTGAACAGATTAAATATACTGCGTATGGCTTGAAAAGTAAACGCAGAAATTGTAGAATAGTGCGTGACGTCTCGTGGACAAAACCGTTACAGGAAAGGAAAACAGTAAATACTATGGGTAAATGTATTTTGATCGGCGCAGGAGACCTCACGATGGGAGATCTGTCTGTGACGGAGGAAGATTATGTGATCGCGGTGGACGGCGGCTTAAGCTACTGCGGGATCCTGAATGTGGAGCCGGACCTGATCATCGGAGATTTTGACTCGATGAGCGAACAGGAGAAGCTTGCTGTGGAACAGTTACAACAGACCGTTCCGGAGAAAATCTGCCGCCTGCCGGAGTGTAAGGATGACACAGACATGCTGGCAGCTATCAAGCGGGGGCTGGAGCTTGGCTATACCGATTTCCGTATTTATGCGGCCACCGGTGGGAGATTTGATCATACCCTGGCGAATATCCAGTGTCTGCTGTATCTCAAAAATCACGGTGCGGTGGGGTACCTGGTAGACGGTACGGGAATGGTGCTGGTACTGCAGAACGAAGCCGTGCATTTCCGGAAGGAGCTGGAGGGCACTATGTCGCTGTTTGCTCTGACGAAAGAGGCAAAAGGCGTGAACATCCGCGGCATGAAATATCCTTTGGAAAATGCCGTGATCACCAACGATTTCCCCATCGGGATCAGCAATGAATTCATGGGAGAGGAAGCGGAGGTGTCCGTAGAGGACGGTGAACTGGTATGCATGATCCGGTACTATGAGGATGAAGTATAACCATGTATGCTGTGAAAAGTAAACAGGTCTGATGCGATTTTGCACGATAAAGGTGAAGTCGTCAGAAAATAAAGACGGAGGAAAATTATGAAAAAATTAGTAAGTGGAGAATGGAAAGTAAGAGCCTGCGGAGTGCTTCTGGCAGTAGCCATGGCAGCCGGAATGACCGCCTGCGGCAGTAAGTCCGGGGATAACGGCAGTACGCAGGGAACGGTACAGGAATCCATACAGGCGCAGACAGACGGAGCCTTTACGGACGGCAGTGAGCTGGGAGAGGGCAATACTGAGTTTACCCTGACCGTAACGGATCAGAAAGGCGCTGAGAGCAGTTTTACCATTCATACAGACAAGGAAAATGTAGGGGATGCCCTGACGGAAATCGGCATGATCGCAGGGGAAGAGGGAGATTACGGTCTCTATGTGAAGACAGTCAACGGTGTAACGGCAGATTATGATGTGGACCAGACCTACTGGGCATTTTACATTAACGGCGAATATGCTTCTACCGGTGTAGATGCCACTCCTGTGACTGCCGGTGATACCTATTCCTTCAAAGTGGAGAAGTAACAGTTGAAAAACGGAAAACTGACGATCAGAGAGATGGCGGTTTTCGCAATGTTGGGAGCGTTAATGTACGCTTCGAAGATGATCATGGAGGTGGCACCGAATGTCCACCTCCTTGGTGTTTTTACGATTGCGTTTACCGTGGTATATCGGAAAAAAGCATTGTATCCCATCTATACATATGTGCTGCTGAACGGGATATTCTGCGGCTTTGCCACCTGGTGGATCCCGTACCTGTATCTGTGGGCAGTGCTGTGGGGAGCGACCATGCTGTTACCAAAACGGATTCCGGAGAAGCTTCGTCCGCTTGTCTATATGCTGCTGTGTGCTGCCCATGGCTTCTTATTCGGAACCTTGTATGCACCGGCGCAGGCATTGCTGTACGGTTTAAGCTTTCAGAAAATGGTTGCCTGGATCATCAGTGGGCTGCCCTGGGATTTCGTGCATGGTGTCAGTAATTTTTTCTGTGGGATACTGATCATACCCATAATTAAAATACTTACGTTTTTGGAAAAAAATCTTTAGAAAATCTTTTGTTTTTTCTGTAGGTGAAATTAGAAATTATAACTTAGAATCAGAAACAGACAGGGGAGAGGATCCCCTTGCCGCATGCGGCAGAATGAGAGGGAGTCATGGAGAATAATAAATATCATATTCTCATCGTGGAGGATGATAAGGAAATCCGGGATGGTGTGGAGATTTACCTGAAAAATCAGGGGTATCAGGTATGGAAAGCTGCCAACGGTAAGGAAGGACTGGAGATCGTAGCACAGGAAGAGATCCATCTGGCTATTCTGGATATTATGATGCCGGTGATGGACGGTGTGACGATGTTAATGAAGCTGCGGGAGCAGAATCACGAGTTCCCGGTGATCATGCTGTCCGCCAAGTCCGAGGAAGTGGATAAGATCATGGGATTAAATATGGGAGCGGATGACTATGTGACCAAACCCTTTACGCCGTTGGAACTGTTGGCGAGGGTGAATTCCCATCTGCGCAGATATTCCAAATATCTGACGGCGGTCAGTGGGGAAGAACAGGAAAAATCCCATGTGTATACCATCGGTGGACTGGAACTTAACGAAGAAACCGTGGAAGTGACGGTGGACGGAGAAGCGGTGAAACTGACTCCTATGGAATTCAAGATCGTACAGCTTTTGATCAAGAATCCCGGCAGAGTATTTTCCGCAGATGAGATCTATGAGCGTATCTGGAACGAGAAAGCGGTCAACACCGATACTATTATGGTACATGTGCGGAATATTCGCGAAAAAATTGAGATTGATCCGCGAAATCCCAAGTATCTGAAAGTGGTATGGGGCGTAGGATATAAGATTGATAAACAATAAATACGGATGTGGGGAACAAAATGTTTCGGCAGGCAGAGGAAAATGACCGGAGAGGTGTAAGAATGGAACAGGTAACAGAGGCTGTGAAAGCGGAGACAACAGAAAACAGGGAAAATCGAGGAAACCGAGAAAACAGAAAGCCTGCAGTCAAATGGCTGATCATCGGACTGATTGTCAGTCTGGCTGCTTCCGGCATTTTTACTGCCTGCTACGGAATCTTCGAGCGCAGAGCGGAGAGCAGGAGAAATGAACAATACATTGCGGATCCGCTGGAGACGTCGAATACGATTACTTATCTGTATCAGAACTGCTATCTGCTCTACCGCGATCTGTACAACAAAGAGCATCAGACTTCCTTAAGCTATGGAGAATTATATATGCAGCCCACGGAGGGGAATGAATGGCTCAATGATGACCGGAAGCGGGCAGAAATGGCGAACGGAGATATGGAGGACCTCACCATACCGGAAGGAGAAGATCCCGAAGACTATGTAGCCCAGGGAAGCTTTGCGGCACAGACCCGGGAATACCTGGAAGAACACTTCAATACCCTGGAAAGCTCCTTCAGTCAGTTGAATAATTTGTATGATTACAGGATCCGGGATACTCAGACCGGAGAGATCCTAAGTAATCTGGCGGATACGGATATCGTGGCGGAGGACCAGAGCTTTTATCTGACTTTTGTATTTGACGCCTATGGAAATGATGCCACCTTAGGGAATACGGTGATCGGATCGGATACGACAACCCTTCGCAAGACGGCGGCGGAAGTGATCCGTAACTGCGGTCTTACGCGCATGGTGGATGCCAATATGGGCAATGTGATCGATGCCGGTCATAATACCATGTTCCGGCTGGAAATGCCGAAAAATTGTGAGATCACCTTCTGCATTTCCAGACAGGCGGCACAGAGTCTGGGACAGAACGGTCAGTATATTTATTATGATCAGGACATGAACAATGTTAGTGTTTACTTTTCCATGGGAGATCAGTATACATCCTACTATCTGTCCGGATGTCAGCAGATGTTTCTGATCCTGGCACTGCTGATCTTTCTGCTGGCGCTTGTATTACCGGGACTTGAGGAAGAGAGAGCCTGGGAGAAGGTGGTTCTGCTGAAGCTGCCTGTCGAGGCGATCGTTGTGATCCTTGTGGTGATCGCCGGCATTGGAAGTGAACAGGTGGTAGGACTGGTATCCTGGGTAAGGAGCGGTCATGCGCTGAGCACGGTTTTACAGGGAAACAATGCGCAGATACAGATGTTGACCACAATACTGACCTATGCATTAAATGTTCTGGCAGTGGCAGCCTTGTTTTTCATTGCCTGGTGCCTGGGTGTGTCCCTGCGGGCAATGCGGGTCCAGGGAGCCGGAACGTATTTGAGACAGCACAGCTTGTGCTATCTGTTAGTGCCTCTCTGGAAAAAACTATGGAGAGGAATGAAGAAGGGATTTTCCATTGGCAGGGATAAGGTGGTGGATGTCTATCATGATGCAGAGCATTTTGATGTGACAAAGGATGCCAAGAAGCTGATCCTGCGGATCGTATTGTGGAATGCCCTGATTCTGGTGATCGTATGCAGCCTTCCGCTGGGAGGAGTGACGATTGCAGTCATTTATTCTGTGGTACTGTATTTTGTACTGCGGCGTTATGTCAGCAAATTGCAGAAAAAGTACGGATTGCTGTTAAAGGCTACCAATGAGATAGCTCAGGGTAATCTGAATGTGACCATAGAGGAAGATCTGGGCGTGTTTGAACCCTTTAAACCACAGATCTACCGGATCGAGGAAGGCTTCCGCAATGCGGTGGCGGAGGAAGTGAAGAGCCAACGGATGAAATCGGAACTGATCACGAATGTATCCCACGATCTGAAGACGCCACTGACAGCTATCATTACCTATGTGAAACTACTTCAGGAGCCGGGAGTGACGGAGGAACAGCGGAAGGAGTACTTAGAGACACTGGATCGTAAATCGCTGCGCCTGAAGGCACTGATCGAGGATCTGTTCGAAGTCAGCAAGGCAAATTCCCAGAATATCACGCTCGACATCCGTGATGTGGATATCGTAAGCATGGTGAAACAGGTCGAATTCGAGATGGAAGATAAGCTGGCGGATGCCGGACTGGATGTGCGGATGAGCATGCCGGAGGAGAAGGTCATCGTGCCGTTAGACAGTCAGAAGACCTTCCGGATTTTTGAAAATCTGTTTGGCAATATTGCAAAATATGCTCTGCCGGGAACCAGAGTCTATGTCAGCGGTTTTACGGCAAAGGATGAGGTGACCATAATCTTAAAAAACATCACAGCGCAGGAATTATCCGTATCGGGAGAGGAACTGACCGAGCGATTCGTCAGAGGGGATGCTTCCCGTAACACGGAAGGAAGCGGACTGGGACTGGCAATTGCAAAAAGCTTTACAGAAATTCAGGGCGGAAAGTTCCGGATCGAACTGGACGGAGATTTATTCAAGGTGGTGCTGAACTGGAAAGTAAAGCCAGAGAGTGGGAACCACGACAATTCCGGGGACACAGTGACGGCCGGAGAAAAAGAAAAACAACCACTGTAATCATAAAAAGCATTACATTGCAATGTTAAAATAAATCAATAAATTGAAGCCAAAACATCCACATTTGCGTAGAAATACGTTAAATGTGGATGTTTTCAATTACAAATGAGTGTGCTACAATAATGGAAACTTCAAGGAGATGTATTTCGTATCTGAAGAGTGAGCAGCTGTGCGGAATGCGCAAGTTGTATGAAGAGAAAAAGGAGCAGTAGACAATGGGAATGACAATGACACAGAAGATACTTGCACAGGCAGCGGGCCTTGCGCAGGTACAGGCAGGACAGTTGATCGAGGCACAGCTGGATCTGGTGCTGGGTAACGATATTACCAGTCCGGTGGCAATCAAGGAAATGGATAAAATGAAGGTACAGGGAGTGTTCGATAAGGATAAGATTGCACTGGTACCGGATCATTTTGTTCCCAATAAGGATATTAAATCTGCGGAGCACTGCAAATGTGTCCGTGAGTTTGCAAGACGCAATGAGATCACGAATTATTTCGAAGTGGGAGAGATGGGTATCGAACATGCCCTGCTTCCGGAGAAAGGTCTTACCGTAGCCGGAGATGTGATCATCGGAGCGGATTCCCATACCTGTACTTACGGCGCTCTGGGTGCATTTTCCACCGGTGTGGGAAGTACCGATATGGCAGCCGGTATGGCTACCGGCAAGGCATGGTTTAAAGTTCCTGCGGCGATCAAATTCAATCTGACCGGCAAACCCGCAGAATGGGTCAGCGGTAAGGATGTGATCTTACATATCATCGGCATGATCGGTGTTGACGGTGCACTGTACAAGTCTATGGAATTTGTAGGAGACGGTATCGCCAATCTGTCCATGGATGACCGATTCACCATTGCCAACATGGCTATCGAAGCCGGCGGTAAGAACGGTATTTTTCCTGTGGACGAGAAGGCTGTTGCTTACATGGAAGAACATTCAAAACGCCCCTATAAGGTATTTGAAGCAGATCCGGATGCACAGTATGATGCAGAATATACTATTGATCTGAGCACCTTACGTCCCACTGTGGCCTTCCCGCATCTGCCGGAGAATACACATACCATTGATGAGATCCACGAGATGGAGCCCATCGCTATTGATCAGGTAGTGATCGGATCCTGTACCAACGGACGTATCGACGATCTGCGCACCGCAGCGAAGGTACTTGCAGGCAGACATGTGGCAAAGGGCATGCGCTGTATCGTGATCCCCGCCACCCAGTCCATCTACATGCAGGCAATGGAAGAGGGACTTCTTAAGACCTTCATCGAGGCGGGAGCAGTGGTAAGTACACCTACCTGCGGACCCTGCCTCGGCGGATACATGGGTATCCTGGCAGAGGGAGAGAGATGTGTCTCCACAACCAACCGTAATTTCGTGGGACGTATGGGACATGTAAAGAGTGAGATCTATCTGGCGAGTCCCGCAGTGGCAGCAGCCAGCGCCATCACCGGCAAGATTTCCTGCCCCTGTGAACTCAAATAAAATAAAAGAGGTAATAGAAAATGAACAACGCAAAAGGAACGGTTTTTAAATTCGGAGATAACGTGGATACCGACGTTATCATTCCCGCAAGATATCTGAATTCCTCCGATCCCGCAGAACTGGCTACCCACTGCATGGAGGACATTGATAAGGATTTTATCAAAAATGTGAAAAAAGGTGACATTATCGTAGCGGAGAAGAACTTCGGCTGCGGATCCTCCAGAGAGCATGCCCCCATCGCCATCAAGGCGGCAGGCGTCAGCTGCGTCATTGCAGAGACCTTCGCCCGAATCTTCTACCGCAATGCCATCAATATCGGGCTGCCCATCATTGAGTGTCCCGAGGCATCCAGGAAGATTCAAAACGGTGACGAAGTCGAGATCGACTTCAATACCGGCGTGATCAAAGATCTCACCACCGGCGAGAGCTTCCAGGGACAGGCATTCCCCGAGTTCATGCAGAAGATCATTGCTGCAGAGGGACTGATCAACTACATCAATAGTAAAGAAGATTAGGAAAAAAGTTTAAGAAAAAGAGCAGCCTGTGCTGCTCTTTTCTGTGGTTATCGAACCACTGCCTTATCTACATCTATCACCGTATAGAAGTCCGGATGGTTCATCTGAATCCGTTTCGTGACAGAGTCAACCACCTCCTGATCGGAGACGGGATAATCATAGGGAACTACGATGTCAAAAATGATATTCGTGTGGGTCGGTCCCTGGACAATGCGGAAATCATGCATGCTGAGTTTTGGATCGATCTGATCCAGATAAGTGTTTACCTCCGCTTTCAGGGACAGTGTCTTGGGATCATTGGTGCTGACGGGATCCATGTGGATCACCGCATTACAGTTTAATTTGCTGCGCAGTTCATGCTCAATGGTATCGATCGTATCGTGCAGGGTCAGAATATTTCCATCGGCGGGAACCTCTGCATGCAGAGAGATCAGTGTTCTGCCGGGTCCGTAGTTATGTACGATGAGATCGTGGATCCCGGTGACAGCATCATAGGAGAGTACGATATCATTGATCTGCTTCACAAACTCCGGTTCAGGGGGCTGCCCCAGCAGAGGACTGATGGTATCCTTCGCAGCTACGAAGCCGGAGTAGAGGATGAACATACCCACCAGTACACCACAGTAGCCATCGATAATGATGCCGGAGGTGGCGGAGACGATGGTGCCAATGAGAACCACCGTGGTTGCCACCACATCGCTTAAACTGTCAATGGCCGTAGCCTTCATGGCTACGGAGCTGATCCGGGTACCGATGCGGCGGTTATAGAGTGCCATATAGCATTTTACCAGGATCGAAAATATCAGGATGCCAATAATGACAGGGGAGTAGTCAGGAGCTTCCGGATGGAAGATCTTGCTTACAGAACTTTTTACCAGTTCGAAGCCCATGAGCACGATCAGGATGGACACTAACAGTCCGGAGATATATTCGATCCGTCCGTGCCCAAAGGGATGATCGGAGTCCGGCTTCTGTCCGGCCATCCTGAAGCCCACCAGCGTAATGATGGAGGATGCCGCATCCGACAGATTGTTGAATGCATCCGCCGTGATGGCGATGGAATGACTGAACAAGCCTGCCAGAGCCTTGGTGGTGAACAGGATCAGATTGAAACAGATACCGACGATACCGCAGAGCACTCCATATGCCTGACGAACGCCGGAATCCGTAACGTTTTCATGATCCCTGATAAATATTTTTGCCAATAATGTAACCATAAGATAACCCCTTTTCCCAAATGAGAGTTTAAGAGATATTGTAGCGCATATGAAGGGAAAATACAAGTGCAAGAAATCAGCGGTTGCTATTGCGCATCCGGCATTTTCAGTGTATAATCTCCGTGGATGTAATATAGAAACTTTTATAACGGATCCTGAGGGCAGAGAAATCGCCCCGGAAACGTACAGGTAATGATAATGAGCATAAAGTAAAAATGGAGGAACGATCGATGAGAAAGAAACCGGTTGTATTAATGATCCTGGATGGCTATGGATTAAATGATAAGACAGAGGGCAATGCCGTAGCAATGGCGAACACCCCTGTCATGGATTCCCTGATGAAGGAGTATCCTTATGTACATGGTAACGCCAGTGGTTTGGCAGTAGGACTTCCCGAGGGTCAGATGGGTAACTCTGAAGTAGGTCATATGAACATGGGTGCCGGCCGTATCGTATATCAGGAGCTGACCCGTATCACCAAGGAGATCCAGGACGGAGACTTTTTTAAGAATGAAGCTCTGTTAAAGGCTATTGATAACTGTAAGAAGAACAACAGCGCCCTGCACCTGATGGGTCTGTTATCCGATGGTGGCGTACACAGCCACATCACCCATCTGTACGGTCTGCTGGAGCTGGCTAAGCAGCAGGGACTGGAAAAAGTATATGTTCACTGCTTCTTAGACGGGCGTGATACTCCTCCCGCCAGCGGTAAGAGCTATGCAGAGCAGTTAAATGAAGAAATGAAGAAAATCGGTGTAGGTAAGATCGCTTCTGTAATGGGACGTTACTATGCTATGGATCGTGATAACAATTATGACCGTGTACAGCTGGCTTACGATGCCATGACCGAAGGCAAAGGTCTGACCGCTGCCTGCGGTATCTGCGGTATCCAGGAGTCTTACGACAGAGAAGAGACCGATGAGTTTGTAAAACCTACTGTTGTTGTAGAAGACGGCAAGGCAGTCGGACTGGTGCAGGACAAGGATTCCGTAATTTTCTTCAACTTCCGTCCCGACCGTGCAAGAGAGATCACCAGAGCTTTCTGTGATGATGACTTCAAGGGATTTGACCGCGTGAGAAAGGACATCACCTTCGTATGCTTCTCCGATTATGATCCTACGATTCCTAATAAAGAAGTGGCATTCCACAAGATCGCAATTACCAATACCTTCGGTGAATGGCTGGCAGCACATGATATGAAGCAGGCACGTATTGCCGAGACCGAGAAGTATGCACATGTAACCTTCTTCTTCAACGGCGGCGTAGAGCAGCCCAACGAGGGAGAGGATCGTATCCTGGTAAATTCTCCCAAGGATGTAGCTACCTACGATCTGAAGCCCGAGATGAGTGCTCCCGCAGTATGTGAGAAGCTGCTTGACGCGATCCGTTCTGAAAAATACGATGTGATCGTGATCAACTTCGCGAACCCCGATATGGTAGGCCATACCGGTGTGATCTCCGCAGCCATCAAGGCTATTGAGACCGTAGATGAGTGCGTAGGCAAGGCAGTACAGGCAGTGAAGGATGTAGACGGCGTTCTCTTCATCTGTGCAGACCACGGTAATGCAGAGCAGATGATCGATTACACCACCGGTCAGCCTCATACCGCACATACCACCAATCCGGTTCCTTTCATCCTGGTAAACTACGATCCTGCATACACTCTGAAAGAGGGCGGATGCCTGGCAGATATCGTACCTACCCTGATCAACGTGATGGGTATGGAGCAGCCCGCAGAAATGACCGGAAAGTCTCTGTTAATTAAAAAGTAATCACCGGAATATTTTCGGTAAGATCGCAGAAACCATAAAAGCAGATGAAGATTCCTCAGGCACTTTGCACGGTGCCTGAGGATTTTGTAACTGATTTTTACATGATATCTTCTTATCAGCAGGAGGAAGAATTATATTATATGGCACAGAAGAAAAATCTGGTAACTCTGGGCAGCACCGGGATCACCGTAGAGAAGAACTCCTTCGGAGCGCTGCCCATCCAGCGGATCTCCAAGGAAGCAGCCATTGGACTGCTTCACAAAGCCTATGCGGCAGGCGTGACCTTTTATGATACTGCCAGATACTATACCGACAGTGAAGAGAAAGTGGGCGCTGCTTTTTGGGGTATGCGGGATAAAATATATATCGCTACCAAGACCGGAGCCACCACAGCAGAAGGCTTCTGGAAGGAGCTGCATACTTCCCTGGAAAAATTAAAAACAGACTATATCGACATTTATCAGTTCCATAACCCGGCATTCTGCCCGAAGCCGGGAGACGGCACAGGACTCTATGAGGCTATGCTGGAAGCGAAGGACAAAGGCATGATCCGCCATATCGGTATCACGAACCATCGCCTGAATGTGGCACATGAAGCCATCGAAAGCGGACTGTATGAGACTCTGCAGTTTCCCTTCTGCTATCTGGCAACGGATAAGGATCTGGAGCTGGTACAGGATTGTAAAAAAGCAGGCATGGGATTTATCGCCATGAAAGCACTGTCCGGCGGACTGATCAATAATTCAGCAGCGGCATATGCATATCTGGCACAGTTTGATAATGTACTTCCGATCTGGGGAGTGCAGCGGGAGAGCGAGCTGGATGAATTTCTGTCCTATATAGATAATCCTCCTGCATTAACACCCGAATTGCAGGCGGTGATCGATCATGACAGAGAAGAACTGCAGGGAGAATTCTGCAGAGGCTGCGGCTACTGCATGCCCTGCCCCGCGGGAATCGAGATCAACAACTGTGCCCGCATGAGTCTGATGATCCGCAGAGCACCTTCCGCCGCACAGCTGACAGACGAGATGCAGGCGAAGATGCGTAAGATTGAAGAGTGCCTGCATTGTGGCAGATGCAAATCCAAGTGTCCCTATGGACTGGATACTCCGGCACTGCTTGAGAAAAATTATAAGGATTACTGTGAGATCCTTGCCGGAAAAGCGTATTAACGCATAGCAGATCTGAATAATAACCTCCTTATGGGACATACTTACCTAAGAAATAGTAAGTTAAGGATGCCTGTAAGGAGGTTTTTTATGGAAAAATATCTGGAGATCATCGAAGTACACGGAAGGGAGATCCTGGATTCGAGAGGGAATCCCACGGTGGCTGCTGTCGTTACCGTGAAGGACAAAGAGACCGGAAGATGCACAAAAGGTATGGCGGCAGTGCCTTCCGGAGCCAGCACCGGTCAGTTCGAGGCCGTGGAACTCAGGGACGGTGAGACCAGGTATTTCGGTCTGGGCGTGCAGCATGCCGTGAAAAATATAGACGAGAAAATTGCAAGTGTTTTACTGGGAGAAAATGCCCTGGAGCAGATCCGTATCGACAGAATTCTACGGGAGACGGACGGCACGGACAACAAGAGCAGCTTAGGTGCCAATGCCATGCTGGCAGTGTCCATGGCGGTGGCAAGAGCAGCCGCACAGGCACTGGGCCTTCCCCTGTACCGTTACTTCGGAGGAATCTCTCCGAGACTTCTGCCGGTACCTATGATGAATATCTTAAACGGCGGAAAGCATGCGGCGAACACCGTGGATTTCCAGGAGTTCATGATCATGCCCGTGCAGGCTAAAAACTTTGCGGAGGGGTTACGGATCTGTGCGGAAATTTATCATAATCTGAAAAAACTGCTGGAGGAGAAAGGCTTGTCCACCGGAGTCGGGGATGAGGGCGGCTTTGCACCCAATCTGCCGGATGCGGAGAGCGTGCTGGATTTCCTTGTGGAGGCGATCGAGGCTTCCGGATATGTCCCGGGACAGGATATCAAGATCGCCATGGATGCCGCCAGCAGCGAACTTTATAATGAAAAAACGGGAATGTACCATTTTCCCGGGGAGAGTAAGCTGAAGGGAGAGGAAGTCCTGCGGGATACCGGAGAAATGATCTCGTATTATGAACGGCTCGTGGAGAACTATCCCATAATCTCTATTGAGGACGGACTGGATGAAAATGACTGGGACGGATGGCAGGAGCTGACGAAACGGCTGGGGGAGAAGATCCAGTTAGTGGGAGATGATCTGTTTGTCACAAATACAAAGCGGCTGGATGCCGGGATCAAACTTCATTGTGCTAATGCCATTCTGGTAAAAGTCAATCAGATCGGAACCTTGTCCGAAGCCTTCGAAGCGGTGGAAATGGCACACAAGAATGGTTACAAGGCGGTGATCTCCCACAGATCCGGCGAGACGGAGGATACCACCATAGCGGACATAGCGGTGGCACTGAATGCCGGACAGATCAAGACCGGAGCACCCTGCCGCAGCGATCGTGTGGCGAAGTACAACCGGTTGCTTGCCATGGAAGAGGAGTTAAAGGATGCCGCGGCGTATATGGAGCCGTTTCGCAAGATCTGAATGGCTGCGCAACAAAATGTAAACTACAAAAAATAAAAAATGTATAAACAGGAGGATTTTCATCACCGGAAATCCTCCTGCTTTTATAGTAAAACGATAGAAAAATACATGAGTGAAAGAAAAAGTCAGAATTAATAAATGTGTAAATATACATAAAATAATAGAAAATATGCACTATATACAGAAGATAAAAATGATAGGCTATTTATATTGAAAAAGATTCTCATAAATATGCAGACATATGTGCGCGATGCACGTACATCTAAGAAACCAGGCAGAAGAAGGGAAAACACGGGAAGTGGCAGATACTTCATGTGTATTTCAGTTGACAGCCTTAGAAAAGTGTTGTAATATAACAAAAGTCGTTGTCGGAAAGTAAAGTACATTTTACGTGCGTGTATACTTGCATACAAATGCGAAAAATGCATTTTATTAATGTCCGTAGGCAAAAGAAAAGCAAGGAGTTGAAGAGATGCTTAAATATATTGCAAAACGTATCGGTCTGGCGCTGATCACGATTTTTACAGTAGCAACACTCACCTTTTTCCTGATGAACATGGTTCCCGGTGGTCCGTTCCTCTCGGAGAAGGCAGTAAGCCCCGCTGCACAGGCAGCCCTGGAGGCAAAATATGGACTGGACAAGCCATTGTCTCAGCAGTATCTGACGTATATGAAAGATGCTCTGCACGGTGATTTCGGAGAGAGTCTTAAGCAGAGAGGAAGAACCGTTACTTCTATTATAGTATCCAAGTTCCCTGTATCTGCAAGAGTAGGTGGACTTTCCGTTATCGTAGCGCTGTTGGTAGGTATCCCTCTGGGATGTCTGGCAGCTACCCATCGTGGCAAGACGCTGGACAGCGTGATCTCCGTGATCTCCACCTGTGGTATTGCGGTACCAAGCTTCGTTATATGTACTCTGCTTCTTTATTTCCTGGGAAGTAAGGTAAAGATACTGCCCACCTACGGAATCGGCACCTGGAAGCATTATGTGATGCCCGTGATCGCACTGGCATTGTACCCAACTGCTTATATTATGAGACTGATGCGTTCTTCCATGCTGGATGTTCTGGGACAGGATTATATGAGAACCGCTACGGCGAAGGGAGTAAAGCCTTTCTTCCGTCTGTTCAAGCATGCACTGAGAAATGCACTGCTCCCCGTTATCACCTATGTAGGTCCTATGATGGCTTATACTATGACAGGAAGCTTCGTAGTAGAGAAGATTTTCACGATCCCCGGTCTGGGCAATGAATTTGTCAGCTCGATCATTAACCGTGACTACACCATGATCATGGGTACCACTATTTTCCTCGCAACACTGATGGTTGTCATGAATGTGCTGGTGGATATCGTATATAAGATCGTCGACCCCAGGATCAAGTTGAAGTAAGATTAACAGGAAGGAAGATACCGATGAAAGAACCGAATGCTATGAGCTTTCATGTAAAATATAAACCGGAAGATTTTATGCCGGCGAATGAAGAAGAGAAGCAGAGCCAGGTCATCATGCGTGAGAGCGTGGGCTTCTGGCAGGATGGCTTCCGCAGACTTCGTAAGAATAAGGTTGCCATGGTCAGCCTCTTCGTTATTATTGTAGTTATGATCTTTTCCTTTATCGTGCCTGCATTTTATCCCTATGATTACAAGACACAGATCAAAGGAAGCGAGAATCTGCACCCCATGCAGTATTCCGAGAAAGAGATAGAGCGTATGGATGCGGGAGAGAAGGTATTCCCCCATGTGCTCGGTACCGATAAAATGGGCCGTGATTATGCCATCCGTGTTATGATGGGAAGCCGTATTTCACTGCTGGTTGGCTTGATCGCTACTGCCATTATTTTTGTGATCGGTTCCCTGATCGGTTCCATCTCTGCATTCTTCGGTGGATGGGTGGACCTGATCATCATGCGTATTGTGGATATTATCTATACGATACCGGATTTCCTGCTGATCGTACTGCTGTCCTTTGCGTTAAAGGATCCGCTGGCAAAGCTGGCACAGCTTCCCGGATTCGGATGGATGCAGATCGTAGGATCTAACCTGATCAGTATCTTCATCGTATTCGCATTGCTGTACTGGGTAGGAATGGCACGTATGGTACGAAGCCAGATCCTGACCCTGAAGGAAAATGATTATGTCATGGCAGCCAAGGCTCTGGGAGCCAAGGATGGCCGTATCATTAAAAAGCATCTGCTGACCAACTGTATCGGTACGCTGATCGTTACCACCACACTGCAGATCCCTTCCTCTATTTTTACCGAGAGTTATTTGAGCTTCTTAGGTATGGGTGTGGCAGTTCCTCTGCCTTCCCTGGGAAGTCTTGCAAGTGATGCCATTAACGGAATGATCACATTCCCGTACCTGCTGTTTGCACCCTGTCTGCTGATCAGTCTGATCATCTTAAGCTTTAACCTGTTTGGTGACGGACTTCGTGATGCATTTGACCCGAAGCTTAAGAATTAATGGAAGGAGTAGTGAAGATGGATAACAATTATCTGGTAGATATACAGCATGAACGTCTCTCTTTCTTTACTCCTGCCGGAGAAGTAAAGGCACTGAACGATGTCTCCATTCACCTGAAGGAAGGGGAAGTACTGGGTATCGTAGGAGAGAGTGGTTCCGGTAAATCCGTAACCGCATACAGTCTGATGGGACTGACCGCTTATCCCGGTAAGCTGATAGGCGGAGAGCTTCACTTCAATGGACACGAAGTGGAGAAAATGACCGAAAAAGATTTTTCCAAAATGCGTGGTAAAGAGGTCTCCATTATTTTCCAGGATCCTCTGACCAGCTTAAATCCCGTATATACCATTGGTAATCAGATCATGGAAGTAATCCGTCTGCATACCGATGCGGACAAGAAAAAGGCATATGCAAGAGCAGTGGAGCTTTTGTCTCTGGTAGGTATCAATGAACCGGAGAAGCGTATGAAGCAGTATCCCCACGAGCTGTCCGGTGGTATGAGACAGCGTGTCATGATCGCGATCGCACTGGCATGTGAACCGAAGCTTCTGATCGCCGATGAGCCTACTACCGCACTGGACGTTACCATTCAGGCGCAGATCCTGGAGCTGATGATGGAGCTGAAGGACAAGCTGGGCATGGCGATCATCATGATCACCCATGACCTGGGTATCGTGGCGAGCATGTGTGACCGTATTGCAGTCATGTATGCCGGCCGTATCGTGGAGACCGGTACCTGTGACGAGATCTTCTACCATCCGAAGCATGAATATACCAAGGGCCTTCTGGAGAGTATCCCCCGTCTGGACAGCACGAAGCATGAGAAGCTGATCCCCATCGAGGGTAATCCGGTGGATCTTCTGAATCCTCCCGAGGGATGTGCATTCGCACCCCGCTGTAAGAACTGCATGAAGATCTGCCTGAGAGAGAATCCTCCTAAGACGGATTTCAGCGAGACGCATTATGCACACTGCTTTATGAACCAGAAAGCTGAGATGGAGGGAGGAAATACCAATGAGTGATAAGTTACTTCAGGTTGAACATTTGAAGCAATACTTCCCCGCAGGCGGCATGGGTAAAAACCGTAAGTTCGTGAAGGCCGTGGATGATGTCAGCTTTTTTGTAAATAAGGGTGAGACTCTCGGACTGGTAGGAGAGAGCGGCTGTGGTAAGACTACCACCGGACGTTCTATCTTACGGTTATATGAGCCCACCGGTGGTAAGATCACATTTGACGGCAATGTGATCCTGGATGTTGAAAATAAAGTAAAGGTAGATATGCTGCCTTACCGTCAGAAGATGCAGATGGTATTCCAGGATCCTTATGCAAGTCTGGATCCCAGAATGACCGTAGGAGATATCGTAGGGGAAGCCATCGATATTCATAAGCTGGCTGCCAATAAGAAGGAACGTCATGATATGATCATCTCCATGCTAGAGAGAGTAGGATTGAACTCTGAGCATGCGAACAGATATCCTCATGAATTCTCCGGTGGACAGCGTCAGCGTGTCGGCATTGCGAGAGCACTGGCAGTGAACCCGCAGTTCATCGTCTGCGATGAGCCGATTTCCGCACTGGATGTATCGATCCAGGCACAGGTGGTGAATATGTTCGAGGAGCTGCAGGAGCAGATGGGACTGACCTATCTGTTCATCGCACATGACCTCTCTGTCGTAAAACATATCTCCGACCGTATCGGTGTTATGTACCTGGGCAAAATGGTAGAACTGGCAGACAGCTACGAGCTGGTAGCACGAAGCCTGCATCCTTATACCAAGAGCCTGATCTCTGCAATCCCCATTGCAGATCCCATCAAGGCAAGAGCAAGTAAGCGTATTGTTCTGCAGGGAGATGTACCCAGCCCCTTAAATCCGCCTACCGGATGCCGTTTCCGCACCAGATGTCCTTATGCGGATGAGTGCTGTGCACAGAAGGAACCCGAATGGAGAGAAGTGGAAAAGGGTCACTACGTGGCTTGCCACCATGTGGAGAAGATCAATGCCTGAAATTAGGTATTGACAGCTAAGCAATTTAGTTGTTTAATATAAAGCTATACAAAGCATAGTGCTTTTGTATGAAAAGAAAGAGGAGGATAACTTTATGAAAAAGAAGTTAGCTATGCTGCTCACCGCAGCAATGCTGGTAGGTTCTCTGGCAGCATGCGGCAACAGCGACAATGGTTCTTCTGCAACCGGCAGTGCCAGTGCAACTGACAGCACCAAGACCGATGCAGCAGCAACTGAAGTTAGTACCGAAGGCAAACAGCTTACCGTTCAGATCGGTCCCGATCCCGAGACCATCGATCCCGCACTGAACAGTGCAGTAGATGGCGGTAATATGCTGCTTCACTCTTTTGAGTGTCTTCTGACCGTAGACCAGGATGGTAAGATCGCTCCCGGACAGGCTGAGACCTGGGAAGTATCTGAAGATGGTCTCACCTGGACCTTCCATCTTCGTGATGGATTAAAGTGGTCTGACGGCAGTGATCTGACCGCAGACGATTTTGTATACAGCTGGAAGCGTGTATGCGATCCCGCAGTAGCAGCTCCTTATGCTGAGACTGTTCTGGGTATGGTTAAGGGCTTTGACGAGGCACAGGCCGGTGATCTGGATGCTCTGGCAGTATCCGCTCCCGATGCTAAGACCCTCGTTGTAGAGCTTTCCAATCCCTGCCCTTACTTTGAGTCTCTGGCAGCATTCGCTACCCTGAGCCCTGTTCAGCAGGCAACCGTAGAGGCTAACGGCGATGCATGGGCTACCGCAGCTGAGACCTATATCTCCAACGGACCTTTCTACATTACTGAGTGGGTACCCGGTTCTCACATTACCATGTCCAAGAACCCTAACTACTGGAATGCAGATGCGATCAAGCTTGGCAGCATCAAATTCGTACTGATGGAGGATTCCAACGCAGCTTATACTGCATATCAGTCCGGCGATGTACTGTTCATCAAGGATGTTCCTACCCAGGAGATTCCCAGCTTACAGGGTAACCCCGAGTTCCATGTAGAGCCTATCCTGGGAACTTACTATCTGTCCATGAACCTGGAAGATCCTGCATTCGCAGATGTAAATGTTCGTAAGGCTCTGAGCCTGGCAATTGATCGTGATTATGTAGCAAATACCCTGATGCAGGGAACCTACTCTCCCGCATACAGCATCGTAGGTGAGGGCTGGGTAGATACCGACGGCAGCTCCTTCATGGCAAATGCTAACGGTGGTCAGAGCTATATCTCCGATGATTTCGATGCTAACCTTGAGGAAGCTAAGCAGCTCTTAGCTGATGCCGGCTACCCTAACGGTGAAGGACTTCCTACCATCACCTATACTACCAATGATGTAGGTTACCACAAGGTTGTTGCTGAGTACTTACAGCAGGCTTGGGGCGAGCTTGGTATTAACGTAGAAGTAAATATCGTTGAGTGGTCCAGCTTCACTCCGATGCGTCGTAACGGTGAGTACATGGTAGCACGTAACGGATGGGTAGGAGATTACAGCGATCCTTCCAATATGTTAGACCTGTTCTGCACCGGCAACGGTAACAACGATGGTAAGTTCTCCAATGCTGACTTCGATGCAGCTATGGAGAAGGCAGCTTCCACCATGGATACCGCTGAGCGTTCCGCAGCTCTTCATCAGGCTGAGGATGTTCTGATGGAGCAGGTAGGATGCATCCCTGTTGCTTACTACAATGACTTCTGGCTGCAGAGCGAGAAGATCACCGGTATCTGGCATTCCGCTTATGGTTTCTGGTACTTCATGTATGGTGACATCGCAGAGTAAGCTACGGATCTGATCATTCAGAATAAAAATAAAGGATCCCCGTGAGATCGTAAAGATTTCCGGGGGTTCTTTTTTGTGCCGTCTTTTCGATACTGCCTTGTAAAATGTTGTTGCAATTGTGTACAATATATGGTAATATAAAATCTGCTTGACATTAGGAGGTGTGAAATGGAAGCATTAAGAGTAGTAATCAACATAATTTTTATATTGGTATGTGTAGCACTGACAGTGTTAGTATTGATGCAGGAAGGTAAATCCGCAGGACTGGGTTCCATCAGCGGCGCTGCTGAGACCTACTGGGGCAGAAATAAAGGACGTTCCATGGAAGGTATGCTGGTGAAGATCACGAAGATCCTTGCAGTATTCTTCATGTTACTTGCAGTCGTACTGAATCTGAACGTATTTTAATCATTACGAAGGATGACACTCTTGTGTGCATGGCATACAAGAGTGTTTTATTTATTCATAGGAAATTTCTTCCTATGAATAAAAAACGCTCCGCAGGGATCGCACTGCGGCGGCTATGAAATATGTCGCAAAAGTGACCCGCCGCAGGCGGAGAATCTCGCAAGCGAGATTCTTTTTTATATTAAGAGAGGTTACATGAGTAATAACGAAATCAGAGAGAAGAGAAAAAAGGTAATCTGTGATCTGGTGAAGGATGATTTTTACGTTCCGATGAAGGAAAAGGAACTGGCAATATTTCTTCAGGTCGCAAAAGAAGACCGGGAAGAGTTTCGTGAGATCTTGCGGGAACTTTTAGCGGAAGGAAAACTTACCCTGACCGTAAAAGGGAAATATATGAAGTCCAACGGTAAGGTTCTGACAGGAACTTTTATCAGCAATGCTAAAGGCTTTGGATTTGTGGAAGTGGAAGGAAGGGACGAGGATCTGTTCATTCCGGAGGACAAGCAGGGAGGAGCATTCCATAAGGATACCGTGGAAGTGGCACTTCTGCCTGCGAAGACCGGCAAACGCCAGGAAGCGCAGGTCATCCGTATCATTGCCAGGGGAATGACCCAGGTGGTGGGAACCTATGAGCAGTCCAAGAGTAATTTCGGCTTTGTTATTCCGGATAACACGAAGATAGCACAGGATATTTTCGTGCCGAAGGAGTGGTCGAAGGGGGCCATGACCGGACATAAGGTCGTGGTGGAGATCACCGGATACGGCACGAATACGAAGAGTCCTGAAGGCAAAGTCGTGGAGATCCTGGGACATATCAACGATCCCGGTGTAGACATCATGTCTATCGTACGTGGCTTTGAGCTGCCGGTGGAATTCGGCGAGAAGATCATGAACCAGGTGGAGAGGGTATCCCAGGAGGTATCCGGGGCGGACTGTGCCGGTCGCAGGGATCTGCGGGATGTGACCATGGTCACCATCGATGGAGAGGATGCCAAGGATCTGGATGACGCTGTCAGTGTATCCTTTGACGGGACGTATTACCACTTAGGAGTACACATTGCAGACGTGACGAACTACGTGCAGGAGAATTCCGCACTGGACAGAGAAGCATTAAAACGCGGCACCAGCGTCTATCTGGTAGACCGTGTGATTCCCATGCTGCCCCATGCACTGAGTAACGGTATCTGTTCCCTGAACGAAGGCGTGGACCGGCTGGCATTAAGCTGCCTGATGAAGGTGGATGAAGAGGGCGAGATCGTGGACTATGAGATCTGCGAATCTGTGATCCGGGTCAAGAAACGGATGTCTTATACCGTGGTGAAAAAGCTGCTGGAGGAGCCGGAGTGTGTAGAGAATAACACCGGTGTGCCGGATGGAACCGCCGGGGAAAGCGCAGGAACCGTAACAGACTATTCCCAGTACAGGGAACTGCTCCCTATGTTCCAACAAATGGCTGAACTCGCGGACAAACTGCGGAAGAAGAGACAGAAGAGGGGATCTATTGATTTCGATTTCCCGGAGTGCAAGATCCTGTTGGATAAGGAAGGACATCCGCTGGATATAAAACCTTACGAGCGGAACGTGGCTACTATGCTGATCGAGGATTTCATGCTTGCAGCAAATGAGACAGTGGCGCAGCATTTTTACTGGCAGGAGCTGCCCTTCGTCTACCGCGTCCATGATGTACCGGATCCGGAGCGGATCCAGAAGCTGTCCACGTTCATCAGCAATTACGGGTATTACATGAAGGCGCTGGGGCGCAGGAACAGCAAGGTCTCCACGGAGGAGATCCATCCCAAGGAGATCCAGAAGCTGTTACAGAAGATCGAGGGAACTCCCGAAGAGCCTATGATCGCCAGACTGACCCTGCGGAGCATGAAGCAGGCGAAATACAGCACGGAATGTACCGGACATTTTGGACTGGCATGTCAGTATTACTGTCATTTTACTTCGCCGATCCGCCGCTATCCGGATCTGCAGATCCACCGCATTATCAAGGAGCAGCTTCGGGGACGCCTGAAGGCAGAGAGAGTGGAGCACTACCGGGATATTCTTCCGGAGGTAGCTAAGCATTCTTCCGAGATGGAGCGCCGTGCCGATGAGGCAGAGCGGGAGACGGATAAGCTGAAGAAGGTAGAATATATGGAGCAGCACATCGGAGAGGAATACGAGGGTGTGATCTCCGGTGTCACCGGGTGGGGGCTGTATGTGGAACTGCCCAATACCGTGGAAGGACTGATCCATATTTCCACGATCCCGGGCGACTATTATCACTACAATGAGGCAGCGTGTGAGATGGTGGGAGAGGCTACCGGACGTTGCTTCAAACTGGGAATGCCGGTGCGGATCGAAGTGGAAGACTGCGACCGTTTTATGCGTACCATCAATTTCCGGCTGATGGATAAATAAATCCGCGGTCACAATGAAGCTATACTTCATATGAACCCGGGGGCAAAGGAAAATGTCAGTTCATTGACAAATGTAAAAAATATAGTAAACTGTAACTATTCAGAGTCGTAAAAAAGCTCCGCAGGAGTGTTTTATGAACGGGTTTCTGAATAGTTACAAGGTTTTAAGAGGTAGCCATGGCAAAAGGAAAAGAGTCCCAGAAGCTGATCGCGAACAATAAAAAAGCTTATCATGATTTTTTCATCGATGAGACCTATGAGTGCGGCATTGCCCTGCACGGTACGGAGGTAAAGTCCATGCGTATGGGAAAATGCAGCATCAAGGAGGCTTTCGTCCGCATTGAAGACGGAGAAGTATTCGTCTACGGAATGCATGTAAGTCCTTATGAGAAGGGGAATATTTTTAACAAAGACCCTCTTCGTGTGAAAAAGCTGTTGCTGCACAAGTACGAGATCAACAAGCTGTTGGGCAAGATCAAGGAAAAAGGGTATACATTAGTCCCTTTGCAGGTATACTTTAAAGACGGTAAGGTCAAGGTAGAGATCGGGCTGGCACGTGGTAAAAAGCTCTATGACAAGCGAGAAGCCATTGCCAAAAAGGATCAGCGCAGAGAGGCAGAGAAGGAATTCAAGGTCCGCAATCTGTGATCCGCAGGCTCTGATCCTGCAATGCTTTACCGCAAGTGCTTGACAGTGTGTGTGCCATCAAGTATACTTGGTCTGACAATTGAATAAGGGGTAGTAAAGGTTTCGACAGGGGTTTTGCAGCTGGAGAAGCGAGTCGCATGGTAATGCGTTAAATGGCCAAATTAAAATTAAACGCTAACGATAATTTAGCATACGCTGCCTAATGGCAGCAGTCGGCCCTAGGGCACTCACACCTTAGGATCCCGGCTTCAAACATGTGAGAAACGACATATGCAAAGCTTTGCGCATATGGGCGTAACATGAAGCTACTGAAATGCTCAGGGTGTTTATTCCCAGGGCGCGGAGGGAATGTCAAAGAATAAACTACACTCGTAGAAGGACAGGGAATAGGCTTTTGGACACGGGTTCGACTCCCGTCTACTCCATAGAAAAAGTGCCGTTTTTGCGGCACTTTTTCTTTTTCGTGTAGCATCAACCAAACTCAGTATAAGTGGTATAATTTCCAAAGAGTTTTACAAGGGAGTAATTGACAAGCTATGAAAATGAAACACAACAGACCTCAGAAACGTTTGATAACACAATTGTCATTATGGCTGGCACTGCTATTGACATTCACCGGCTGTGCGGAAAGCACCGTCACGCCGCAGGACAATACCTATGCGATAGAGCAGCCGGCGACGATCCCCTCCGAATTGCTGGAAGCATCGGAGACCGCAGCATCGGAATCCGAATCCGGACAGCCACAGGAATACTCTTCGGATACACAAGAAGCGCAGCAGGTCACATCTGCAACAGATACTCCGACAGGAGAGGGCACGTCAGCATTTTCCATCCGGGAGATTCCGGCATACTCCGGCACGCCTTATACAGAAGTCAATGGCAACAAACCTTATTTCACAGAAGCGGATCTGACCACACAGTCCTTCGAGATATACAGCGAGCTGGACAGCCTGGGGCGTTGTGGCGTGGCATATGCCAACGTTGGACAGGATCTGATGCCGACAGAACCGAGAGGGGAGATCGGAGCTGTGAAGCCTACCGGCTGGCATTTGGTGAAATACGATAACGTGGACGGAAAATATCTATACAATCGCTGCCACCTGATCGCCTACATGCTGGCGGCGGAAAACGCCAACCCACAGAACCTGATCACAGGAACCAGATATCTCAACGTGCAGGGAATGCTCCCTTTTGAGACGAAAGTCTGCGATTATGTCAAAAATACAGGGAACCATGTTCTGTACCGCGTCACTCCTATTTTTGACGGGGATAACCTGTTGGCAAACGGCGTCCTCATGGAAGCCTATTCCGTGGAAGATGCCGGAGAGGGAATCAGCTTCTGTGTATTTGCCTACAATGTGCAGCCGGGGATCGGTATTGACTATGCCACCGGTGATAACTGGGCGGAGAGCAGCGGAACCTACCAAAGCACAGCAGCGCCTGTTGCGGTAGAGACACCGGCACCACAGCCTGAGACCGATACTGCGGTGCAGATCACACCGGAATCGTCGGCGCCACAGGAATCCCAAGGAATTACTTATGTGCTGAATACCAACACCATGAAATTCCACTATCCCACATGCTCCAGTGTGGACGATATGAAAGAGAAAAATAAACAAATCTACACCGGCAGCAGAGAAGAGGTCATCAATATGGGATATGTTCCCTGCAAACGGTGCAATCCCTGAAATTTGGTGCAAATCTGGTACAAAAAATAAATAAAAATTCCTCAAAAGTTGATTTTCGACAGACATAAAAAAGGTAACACAATTGATATTGTGTTACCTTTTTGCTTTCACATAGTATATCGGTACGCTCGCAGAAAACTTAACCCCTTTTTTGAAAAAAATTGAACCCCTCATTTGCCAAAGTAAATGCAACCCCGGAAAGTATATGTTATAGTTCACAGATATATAAAAAACGCCGGTTTTATGCGGCTTCCACTAATTTCTAGGAGGAATCAGATGAATACAGCACAACCAATTCGTAACCTGGAGGATTTGAAAAATTTTAAAAACTACTATAAGGAAATCCACCCCAATGCCAGAAACCAATTGTTAGTGATCCTGGGATTGAATACTGCACTGAGGATTTCGGATCTGCTTACTCTGCGGTGGGAAGATGTTTATAACTTTTCTCAAAACAGATGGCAGGAGCATATTGAGATCATAGAGCAGAAGACGGGAAAGACCTCCTGCATCTATATCAATCATAATATTCACGCATGTCTTCAAACTTATCGGGCACAGCTTCAAACGGAGCAAAAACCTATTCAGCCAGAGAAGTATCTTTTTCCCCACAGTAATAAAAACGAACCCATCAGCCGGGTACAGGCTTTTCGCATCATCAAAAAGGCGGCAGCTTATTACAATATTCCCGGCGTGATCTGCTGTCATTCCCTTCGTAAAACCTTCGGATACCATGCCTGGCGGCAGGGCGTACAGCCGGCAATGCTGGTCAGCATCTATAATCATTCGTCTTATGAAGTGACCAAACGTTATCTTGGTATCGAACAGGAAGATCGGGACAAAATTTTCCGGGAAATTCAACTATAAAAACAAAGGTAACACAATATCAAGTTTGTTACATTACGATTATTATTTCCAAACCACAGCAAATTATAAGGAAATAAACGATTCAAGGAGGAATGGCTATGCTGAGATTATCGGTGAGAGATGAAGAGTTTCTGATGATCGGAGACGATGTGAAGATTGTATTTCTGGGAAGCAGCGGCGGACAGACACGTATCATGATCGATGCCCCCAAGGATGTGAACATCGTACGAAGCAAGGCCATTGAAAAACGGATCCAGGATCCGGAGCTTCTGGCGACGATTCCGAAGTATTATAAGAATCCGGAAGGTACCGCCAAGAAGAAAAAATCCAACGTCGTGATCGTACAGAACAAATAACTTCAGATACTGTGGGACAAAAGCTTGCTAACAATGCGGAATCCTAGGGCCGCAGTAACTATTAACCACACATCGCAGATAAACGGATGTATCTGCAACACTTTTTACACATGGAGGTAAATTATTATGGTAGTACAACACAACTTAACAGCTATGAACTCTAACAGAATGTTAGGATTAACCACCGCTTCTCAGGCAAAGTCCACCGAGAAACTGTCTTCCGGTTACAAGATCAACCGTGCAGCTGATGATGCAGCAGGCCTGTCCATCAGTGAGAAGATGAGAAAGCAGATCAGAGGTCTGACACAGGCTTCTTCCAATGCACAGGACGGCATCAGTGCAGTACAGACCGCTGAAGGTGCTCTGAACGAAGTTCAGGACATGCTGCAGAGAATGAACGAATTGGCTGTAAAGTCTGCAAACGGAACCAATTCCGAGACAGATAGAACCTACATTCAGAATGAAATCGATCAGTTAACTACTGAAATTGATCGTGTATCTGAGACAACAAAGTTTAATGAAACCTATCTGCTAAAAGGTGATAAAGCTGTAAATGCATATAAATTTAAATATGCGAACATGACAGCGCGGCAAGCGACAGCAACTGGTGTAGCTGGAACAACTTTTACCACTGCCCCGACGATCACTTTTGAAAACGCATCCACAAGTGAAATTGCCGAAGAACAAAATGCATTAATGAAAGAATTAACAAAAAATGGCGTTGCCGTTTCACAAGCAAAGGGTGCAACAACAGTAAGTTATTCCGTTGCAGGGTATGATGTTACTGCAGATGGAAAGATCAGTAAAAATGGACACCTGCTTGCAACGGTTACTGCAACGGCAGCAACTAAAGACGACGCTAATGATCGTACAGAAAACCTCAAGTTTACAGCAGGTGATACTGCAAGAGCTGCTGGAAAAGCACAGTATTATGATGCTGATGGTAACAAAATAGCTGCTAATGGTTTAAATGATTATCTTCAGACAACTGATGGAACTGTTATTTCTCCGACTGGCAAGAAGTTGTATGATGCAGTTGGTAATGAAGTTGCTTTTGATACTGATGCAGTTGCTGCTGAGACGACCAAGGGAGCTTTAACACTTAAATTACATGTTGGGGCGGATGCCACTGATAATAATCAGATATCTGTTGCAATTGATGCGATGAGTGCTGACGGTCTTGGTGTTGCAGGTTTAAAGGTTGACGGTTCTGATGATACCAACGCTAAAGATGCAATTGATACAATTAAGGCTGCAATCCAGAAGGTTTCCACCCAGCGTTCCGCACTTGGTGCAGTTCAGAACAGGCTTGAGCACACCATCAACAACCTGGACAACGTAGTTGAGAACACCACCAGCGCAGAGAGCCAGATCCGTGATACCGATATGGCTACTGAGATGGTTAAGTACTCCAACAACAACATCCTGGCTCAGGCAGGTCAGGCTATGTTGGCTCAGTCTAACCAGTCCAACCAGGGTGTACTGTCTCTGTTACAGTAATCTTAACCACAGTTTGATCCAAAACATTATTACAATTAGTTGTGTAAAAACTAACATAAAAAGGTTCCGCCGGAGAATTCCGGTGGAACCTTTTTGGGTGCAGACCAGTCAGAAACGAAAGCATTAAAAAAGCAACCGCCTCCACCAAAGGTACAAGTTGCTTTTTTAGAACCATAAACTAGGGTGAGCCGTTGTTATACGGCAGCACCCTTTTTGTGTCTTAATGCTAACACGTTTTTTGCGATGCGTCAACGCTTTTCGCTCGGTCATTTTTCATAAGTTGTACTTCAAATTCAGCAATTCCAGTGGAACCTTTTTACTGTGAACAGCCTGAAAATATCAGAAATATGACACTTGGTAAAAATGCACAAAATCCAAATCCGTGAAAATAGCCAATTTCAACATACTGAATTTTGTATACTTATTTCGCAGAAATTCATAGGAAAACAGTCCTCTATACCTTATAATAAACGTGGGTGCTGCCAAAACGGTAAGCGGTTCGCCTTTCGCCAAAGTGGGAACATTTTGAGAACTTCCAGTATTATCGGAGGTGATACGAATGGGAAATTTAACGAAAGGTACATAAATGATAGAAACAGTGGTTGGCGCTGTCGGTATTGTAGTTACGATGATCAGCATCATCGTGACCGTGATCAGTATCGTGCAGACCAGTCAGAAACGAAAGCATTAAAAAAGCAACCGCCCATTGCCCAAGGTGTAGGTTGCTTTTTTAGAACCATAAACTGAGGCGAACCGTTGCTGTACGGTAGCACTCTTTTTGTCTTTTAATACTAACACTTTTTTTACGATGCGTCAACGTTTTTCGCATACTTGCAATCATTCTGCAAATGCTATAGACTAAGAGTAATCTACATTGATCTGAAAACAGTAAAGGAGATCACTATGTGCACAGCAGCAACTTATAGATCGCAGGATTTTTATTTTGGCAGAACTTTTGATTATGAATTTAATTACGGCGAAGAAGTGGTGGTGACACCGCGTAATTACTCTTTTCAGTTACGGCATCAGAATGCATTGACTGAGCATTATGCCATGATCGGTATCGCTCATATGGTGGGGGATTATCCGCTGTATTATGATGCGGTCAATGAGAAGGGTCTGGGTATGGCAGGTCTTAATTTCGCGGGCAACGCCGTATATCGTAAGCCCAAGGAGGGCAGAGACAATATCGCACAGTTCGAGTTCATTCCCTGGATCCTGGGACAGTGTGCTACGGTGCAGGAAGCCCGGACGCTGTTAGCCCACATCAATCTGGTGGATACGCGGTTCAGCGAGCAGTTTCCGACATCACAGCTGCACTGGATCCTGGCGGACAGGGACGAGGCAATTACGATAGAGGCAGTCGAGGAAGGACTGAACATCTATGATAATCCCGTAGGAGTATTGACGAACAATCCTTCCTTTGACAAGCAGCTGTTCCGGTTGAATGATTACAGCTATCTGTCTCCGGATCAGCCGGTGAACCGTTTCTCAGAGCAGCTTCAGCTGCAGCCGTACAGCCGTGGCATGGGAGCTATGGGGCTGCCCGGTGATCTGTCCTCTGCCTCCCGTTTTGTCCGGGTGGCTTTTACGAAAATGAATTCTGTATCGGGGATCTCGGAGTCTGAAAGCGTCAGTCAGTTTTTCCATATCTTAGGAAGCGTGGCTCAGACGAGAGGGTGCTGTCGTCTGGAAAACGGTAAGTATGAGATCACCATTTATACTTCCTGCTGCAATGCAGACAGGGGGATTTATTATTACACTACCTATGAGAACCACCAGATCACAGCCGTGGATATGTATCGGGAGAACCTGGATGGGGAGATCCCCGTGCATTATCCCCTGGTGCAGGGAGAGCATATCTTACTGCAGAATGCGGCAGATACAACGGAGGAAAATCTGTAAATGGATGTAGAACAGAGAGAATATGTAGTGTCCGGCTTCGCCTTCTATTCTGAGAAGGATGCCGGACTTGCGGAGCAGGAACGGCAGAAGATCGCCTATCTGGATAAGCACATTGACCATGCGGATATGCAGTCGGTTCTTGCTATTTATAAAAAAGCGCTGGAAGACCGGGTGTTCCGTACTCCGGTGGGACTGGAGTATCTCAGGGAGCTGCAGGGAGTGCTGCGCGCCCGGGAAGAAGAATTGGGGGAGGAAGTACCTCCGATCCCTCTGTGGACGAGTTTTGCCGATGTCAGAACGAAGACGTCCCCTGCCAGAAGACGGATTCAGCCGATGCCGGAAGATGGGGGCAAAAAGGCGGGTCTCCACCTGTCAGTGATCATGAACATCGTGATGATTGTGGCGATCATTGCCATGTTTGTGATCACATTGAATTCCGACCAGCCCAATATCCTGAATTACGAGCGGAATCTTCAGAATAAATACGCTTCCTGGGAACAGGAACTGACCCAGAGAGAGCAGACAGTGCGGGAAAAAGAGAGAGAATTACATATAGAAAATACTGAAAATACAGGGAATACAGGGAATACGGAGACCGAGGTTTCACAGAATTGACATATTTTCGAGCTATACTATGTCTACAACAGAAAGGTGAGGGTATGTATGGACAGACTGAAAATACTGGTAGTAGATGATGAGAGCAGAATGCGTAAGCTGGTCCGTGATTTCCTGGTGAAGAGTAATTTTGAGGTGCTGGAGGCCGGAGACGGCGAGGAGGCACTGGATATTTTTTATAAGGATAAGGATATTGCACTGATCATTCTGGATGTGATGATGCCGAAAATGGACGGCTGGCAGGTATGCCGGGAGATCCGTGTGAACTCCAAAGTTCCTATTATTATGCTGACAGCCCGCGGAGATGAGAGAGACGAGCTGCAGGGCTTCCAGCTGGGAGTGGACGAGTATATTTCCAAGCCCTTCAGCCCCAAGATCCTGGTGGCGCGGGTGGAAGCAATCCTGCGCCGGACGAACCAGTTAGGGCAGGACGAAACACTGACCTGCGGTGGGATCACTGTGGATAAGACAGCGCACCGTGTGATCATAGACGGCAAAGATGTGGACTTAAGCTATAAAGAATTCGAGCTTCTGACCTATTTTATGGAAAATAAGGGAATCGCCCTGTCCAGAGAGAAGATACTGAACAACGTATGGAACTATGATTACTTCGGGGATGCCCGTACCATTGATACCCATGTGAAGAAGCTGCGCAGCAAGCTGGGCGAGGAAGGTAATCTCATCAAGACCATATGGGGAATGGGGTACAAAATGGATGAAACAGTGGAATAAACAGCAGAAGAAAAAAGTGCATTCTATCAGGGGACAGTTCGCCTGGATATTTATCGGGCTGATGATCGGGACGATCCTTTTGTGCCTGCTGCTGAATTACATGTTTTTAGGCAGAGTCTATATGCAGAGCAAGCTGGATGTCATTCACGATGCTTATGAGACGATCAAGCAGGCGGCGGAGAGCGACAGCTATGGTTCCGAGGAATTCGCCAGAGAACTGGATGATGTGTGCAGAAGTTATAACATGACAGTATGTGTCATGGACGTGAATTCCAACATGAAATATGTATCCATCAACGGTGGTGAGAGACTGGAGAACCGTCTGATCGGCTATGTGTTCGGCTTCGGAACACTTCCGGATAATGAGCGGGTCATCGAGAACGGTGATGACTATGTGATCCAGAGAACCGGGCAGGAGAATAAGGAATATTTAGAGATCTACGGCAGGCTGAACACCGGAATCTCTTTTATCATGCAGACGCCGCTCTCCAGTATTCAGGAGAGTGCCAGGATCGCCAATCGGTTTTATATGATGATCGGCTGTCTGGGAGCACTGGCGGGCGGTATCATTATCTGGTTTGTCTCCAGACGTGTGACGAAGCCGATCCTGGAGCTGAACGATATCTCACAGCGGATGGTACAGCTGGATTTTGAAGCAAAATATCAGGGCAGGGCGCACAATGAGATCGATCTGCTGGGAGAGAACATTAATAAACTGTCCGATTCCCTGGAACAGACGATTTCGGAACTGAAGACTGCGAATAATGAGCTGCAGCGGGATGTGGAGAAAAAGGAAGCTGTCGATGAAATGCGTAAGGAGTTCCTGGCGAATGTCTCCCATGAACTGAAGACCCCCATCGCTCTGATCCAGGGCTATGCGGAAGGACTGCAGGAGGGCGTCAATGACGATCCCGAGAGCAGACAGTTCTACTGTGATGTCATCGTGGATGAAGCGGCGAAGATGAACAACATGGTGAAAAAGCTTCTGACGCTGAACCAGCTGGAATTCGGTAACGATGTGGTGACTATGGAGCGTTTCGACATTACGGCGCTGGTGAAGAATTATATCCAGTCGGCGGCAATTCTGACCAGACAGAACGATATCACAGTGCGGATGGAAGAGTATCCTCCAATCTATGCCTGGGCGGATGAATTTAAAATAGAAGAAGTATTTATGAACTTTTTCTCCAACGCGGTGAATCACTGCGAGGGTGAGAAGATCATCGATGTCAAAATGGAACAGAAGGATGGCAGGGTGCGCGTATCGGTATTCAATACCGGTAAGCCGATCCCGGAGGATTCCATCGGCCACATCTGGGAAAAATTCTATAAAGTAGATAAAGCCAGAACCAGAGAATACGGCGGCAGCGGTGTGGGACTGTCCATCGTGAAGGCGATCATGGATTCCATGAACCAGCCTTACGGTGCGATCAATTACACCAACGGTGTGGAATTCTGGTTTGAATTAGAGACAAAATAATGATTTTAAAAGGATATATTTTTATATGAGGGAAGAACAGATGCAGGAGGCACCGGTAAAGGTGCTGCTAGTCGGTGTGGACATCGGGGAAGAAGCGGATTTTGAGCATTCCATGGAAGAACTGGCAAGTCTGGCAGAAGCCGCGGAGAAGGAAGTCGTGGGTCAGATCGTACAACGGCTGGATCATGTGAACAAAGCATTGTATATCGGAACGGGCAAGGTGGCTGAGGTACGCAGAATGGCGGAGGAGAGAGGTGCACAGGAGGTCGTATTTGATAATTCCCTGACGCCTTCACAGGTACGTAATCTGGGCAAGGAGCTGGAGCTTACCGTCATTGACCGTACGAACCTGATCCTTGACATATTTGCCATACGGGCACAGACCAGAGAAGCCAAACTACAGGTGGAGACAGCAAGACTGCAATATATGCTTCCGAGACTGGTAGGTATGTACGATGCACTGAGCCGTCAGGGCGGCGCCAGCGGCAGTATGAGTAACAAGGGTACCGGTGAGAAGAAGCTGGAGCTGGACAGACGTAAGATCGAACACCGGATCACGGAACTGAAAAAGGAGCTGGAGGATGTCAGCAGGACCCGGGATGTGCAACGCAGGAAAAGACAGCAGTCCCGGACTCCGCAGGTGGCGCTGGTGGGCTATACCAATGCGGGAAAGTCTACGATCCTGAATCGTATGGTGGAGCAGTTCGGAGAGCTCCCGGAGAAGACAGTCATGGAAAAAGATATGCTGTTCGCCACATTGGAGACCAGCGTCCGCAGTATAGATACGGGGCATAATAAGCCGTTTTTCCTGACGGATACGGTTGGGTTCATTCATAAGCTGCCTCACGGTCTGGTAAAGGCATTCCGCTCGACCCTGGAAGAGGTAAAATACGCAGATCTGCTGGTCCAGGTGGTGGATTTTTCCGATGAAAATTACAGACAGCAGATGCAGGTCACTGCCGATACTCTGAAGGAACTGGGAGCAGGTGACATTCCGCAGATTATGGTGTATAATAAAGCAGACAAATGCGGCATGGAACCGCTGCCGCAGAAGAGACAGGAGCACTGGTATCTCGCCGCAGGGCAGAATACCGGTATCCGTGAACTGGCAGAAGCCATTGAACAGCAGGTCTATATGGACAATGTGGATTGTACTTTCCTGATCCCGTACAGCGCGGGGAATGTAGCTTCCTATCTTATGGAAGAGGCGCAGGTTTTTTCTACGGAGTATAGGGAAGACGGTATTTTGATCCATGCGGACTGCCACAGGCAGGACATGGAGAGATACAAAGATTACGTGGTGAAATAGATCATGCAATGCAGGGAGGATATTATATGGAACAGAATACACAGCAGGACAGAGCAAAGCTTTTGGAACAGCAGGCAAGGGAATACCTGATGCGTTCCAATGATCCGATTTTTACACAGTATGTGCAGCAGTTGATTCCCAGAATACAGAAGCAGCCCCAGTATGTGGAGCAGTTACAGGCAGAGCTGGATAAAAGCGTGGAATACTGGCACCAGAGACAGAAACTGAATGCGGAAAGAGCAGAAAGTGCTGCCGCAGGGCAGATACAGGAGTCCGTACAGCCTTCTACACAGGAGCCCATGCAGGAACAGCCGATAGGGCAGGCTGTTGGGCAACCGGCAGGACAGTTCACTGGGCAGCCGACAGGACAGTTCACTGAGCAACCGAGAGGACAGTCCACTGTGCAGCCGGCAGCAGAGACAGTAGTACCGGGGACGAAGAAAAAGCAGAATGCGGAATATTTCATTGGAACCATTGCTCTTTCTGTGATGGGAGGCGTATTTATCCTGACAGCCCTGGTGCTGATGGGAATGTATTTCATGAACGGATGGATCAAGGGAATCTCTCTGTATGTGGTATCCCTGGGCGTAGTGCTGTTAGCAGAGCTGTTGATCCGGAGAAAATTACCGAAGCTTGCACAGATATTTTCGGCGATCGGCATGGCAGCTTTGTACCTGTCCACCATGATCAATACGCTATCCTTACATAATTTCGGGATGCTTCCCGCAGCTTTGATCATTGGTGTGATCACCGTAGGCACGGTATTGCTGAGCCGGAAACGGGATTCGCTGATCCACAGACTGCTGGGGATTGCTTCCTGCTGGCTTTGCGCCTATCCGTTATCCATGTCCTCCGGGTTATCGATGGCGGAGGTCCTGATGGTAATGGGATTGATCCTGATTCTGAGTATATTGTGCGCCTGCGTACCGGTGCACAGATTCCATACGGCATCACAGCTGATCCTGTTTGCCAGTACCACAGTGCTGTTTCCGATGGTTGTAGGCTGCATCGTGTGGACACAGAGCATGCCGGTTGGTGTTGGAGTTGCCGCTTATAGTGTATTTTTCCTGATAGCTCATCTGATACTGGTGGCACAGACCCGTTATGCGCAAATAGAAAAGCAGACCGGACATGTGGTGAAAAGCGGAGGACTGCTTGCAGTATACATCGCATTTATTCTGGTATCCGGAATCATGACGGGTGCGGGTATGGATGATTATTGGAGAGCAGCAGAGACGGATGGATATATAGGCATTTTTACTCTGACCGGAATCGCATTTGTTATCACAATTCTGACTGTGATCGCTTTGCGGAAGGCGGAAAAAGGATGGCAGAAATGGATTCCGTGCTATTTCTTTAGTTTTGTGACTTTCTGTGGATTTTCAGTGATAGAGAATGATTGGGGAATTGTGATCTGTGCTACGGTATTGCTGATAGCAGTAAAAATACTGTCACGCCTGGCAAAAGGGGGCCTTGCTGCACTGGATGCCATACTTACTACGGTATATTGTATCCTGCTCCTGATGAACGGGAAGGAGATCCCTTATGCTTATGTACTTTTGGCGGGAACGATCCTCAGTATGTTCCTTGTGCATGAATGGAGTACCTACCAGGAGATCGTGCTGACTTTTTCACTGGCATTTTTTGCTTTGGCGCATTTGATGCCTATGATAAAGCTGCCGGCATTTTCCGGAATTCTCTTCGTGAGCATTCTGCTGTTCAATAATGTGAATTGTATGCGGGGTAAGGGAATCCTCGTATTTAACGTATTCGTACTGATCGGACAGGTCGGAGCACTGATCGGTCTGGCAGACCCGGTATATCGGAATTCCTACATTACTTATTTATGTATGTTTGTGTTTGTGCTGGCTTATCTGGTGCTGACCCTGCAGGAAAAATATTATAAGAACTTTAAACACAGAGAACTGATCTTTGTGATATTCCTGACCTATATGGCACTGATCGTCAAAACGAATATCCCTGTGATCAACAGTATTCTGATCATGCTGATCGCACTGGTAAGCGTGACTGCCGGTTTCGTGAAAAAGGATAAGCCCGTCAGAATCTATGGCTTAGTGCTTTCTCTGTGTACTTGTGGTAAAATAGCTTTATATGATTACTGGGGCGCACCGATCCTGCAGAAGACCATACTTTTCTTCGTGGTAGGTGTAATTGCTCTTGTAATTGCCGGAATCTATATTATACTGGAAAAGAAATGCAATGAGTGATGTAAGAGCCAGGAAGAAAGAAAAAGGAATAAAATTATGACAGGACGTAATAAAAACATTGTATGCGGAGCCTTATTATGCACAATGATGTTATCCATGACAGCCTGCGGCAATGAGATTCCGGATCTGACGGAAGAGGAATCCCAGCGGGTCGGAGAGTATGCGGCAGTGACACTGCTAAAATACGATGCCAATAATCGCAGCCGCCTGGTAGATCCCGAAATGGTGATCGCCAAATTGGAAAAGGAAGCGGCGAGGGAAGCAGCAAAAGCAGCACAGGAAGAGGCGAAAGCAGAAGAGACGGGTAGTACCGGTACCACAGAAGTGACGATGCCCACGGCGCAGGAAGATATTACTGCCAGCATGGAAGAATTTTTTGGACTGCCGGAGGGTGTCAGCATTACCTATGAGGATTATATGGTAACAGATTCTTATCCCGAGGACTGGGCTACGGATGAGTATTTTGCATTGGATGCATCCACTGGGAAGAAACTGCTGGTGCTCAGATTCTGTCTGACGAATGGAACAGAGCAGGAAGAGAAGATCGATCTGCTGAATACGAACTCCAGATATATTATTACAGTGAATGACAGCATCAGGGCAAATGCACTGACTACCATGCTGCCGAATGACATGTCTACCTATGAGGAGACACTGGAACCCGGACAGTCACAGGAACTGGTACTATTACTGGAAGTAAACGAAGATGTGGCAGGTGCCGTACAGACGATAGCACTTCGTCTTAAAAATGCATCAAATGAATATACAATTCAATTATTGTAGATATTTTTTGAAAAAAATAAAAAACAGTGTTGACAAGTGGAAGATAGGGTGATATACTCAGTTTCGTTGTTGCGGCAGTGCCAAGACAACGAAACAGCTTCCAATAAGACTTAAAAAGTTTTTGAAAAAGTTGTTGACAGATACCGACAAGGTATGATAAGATACCAAATGTCGCGAAAAACGAAAGCTTTTCAAGACAAAAATGTTTTTAAAAAAGTTGTTGACAAACGAAAGCGGTCGTGATATGATATCAGAGTTGCCGCTGAGAACAACAGCAACGAAAGAAACACTGATCTTTGAC
>ERZ1034626.75-NODE-75-length-63167-cov-68.781404_pt1 | contig 63167 bp, 36 predicted proteins | sample MGYA00520652_ERZ1034626 | MGnify/ENA primary metagenome ERZ1034626 (study PRJEB33766, sample SAMN09781765) | gut metagenome | biome: gut microbiome | host: Homo sapiens | place: Madagascar | study: EMG produced TPA metagenomics assembly of the PRJNA485056 data set... | reverse complement strand
CTCTCATCGACTGGTATGAGAAGGAAGGTATCCACCACCACATCGAGGGTCTCGGCACTGTAGATGAGATCTTCGCTCGTGTTTGTGATGTTATCGACAACTTGTAATTCATATAGGAGTTGGAAGCCTTGACTTCCAACTCCTCATTTCTTAACTATTTATTATGGCTGAATCCAATTTCGTAGATTATGTAAAAATCAACTGCCGCTCTGGTAAGGGTGGTAAAGGCTCCATGCACCTGCGCCACGTGAAGTACCAACCTAATGGTGGACCTGACGGTGGTGATGGCGGACGTGGAGGAAGCATCTATCTCCGTGGCAACCACAACTACTGGACGTTGCTGCACCTCAAGTATCAACGCCACTTCTTCGCTGAGCATGGTGGCAATGGTGGACGTGACAAGTGCCACGGCACGGATGGCAAGGACATCTACATCGATGTGCCTTGTGGTACCGTGGTCTATAATGCCGAAACTGGTAAGTATGTTTGCGATGTCACCTATGATGGACAGGAAGTGCTGCTCCTCAAGGGTGGTCGTGGTGGACTGGGCAACTTCCAGTTCCGTACTTCTACCAATCAGGCTCCTCGCTATGCCCAACCCGGTGAACCGATGCAGGAGATGACCATCATCATGGAGTTGAAACTCTTGGCTGATGTCGGTCTCGTGGGTTTCCCTAACGCTGGTAAGTCAACATTGCTTTCTGCTGTCTCCAGTGCTCGTCCTAAGATAGCAAACTATCCATTTACTACGCTCGAACCGTCGCTGGGTATCGTGGACTATCGCGATCACCAGTCGTTTGTCATGGCAGACATCCCTGGCATCATCGAGGGTGCGAGCGAAGGAAAGGGATTGGGTTTGCGATTCCTCCGTCATATTGAGCGCAACTCTCTCTTGCTCTTCATGGTACCTGGTGATACCGATGATATCAAGAAAGAATATGAGGTGCTGCTCGGTGAGTTGAAGAACTTCAATCCAGAGATGCTCGACAAGCATCGTGTACTTGCTATCACCAAGTGTGACTTGCTCGATGATGAACTCATAGAGATGTTGAAGGAGACTCTTCCTACCGACCTCCCTGTGGTATTCATTTCCTCAGTGACCGGACAGGGCATTCAAGAACTGAAAGACATACTTTGGAAGGAACTCAATTCTGAGAGCAACAAACTTCAGGAGATTACCGCCGAGGATACGCTTGTTCATCGTGACAAGGATATGTCTCGCTTCCAGCAAGAACTCGAAGCAGAGGGCGAGGACATCGTGGAGTACATCGATGATGATGAAATCGAAGATGTAGAAGACCTCGATGATTTCGAGTACGAGTAAAAATATAAATTATGATCAAGGAATATAACATAGCCGATGGTGTCAAGGCTTTCTCTACCACTCGAAAGGGTGGTGTGAGCACTGGCAACTACGGTGAATTCAATATCAATGAATATTGCGGTGATGAGGCTGTCAATATCGCTGCCAATCGCAAGCAGTTGGCTGATGAACTCGGTATCTCTACCGACCATATCTTTATGCCACATCAGGTACATGGCGTTGAGGTGCGCCAGATAGCAGGTGAGTTCTTGTCTATGCCAGAGAATATCCGCAAGATGGTGCTCGAAGGTGTGGATGCGGTTATCACCAAAGAAAAAGGTATTTGCATCGGCGTTTCTACTGCCGATTGCATCCCGGTGCTTCTCTATGATGAGGAACATCAGGCTGTGGCTGCTATCCATGCAGGTTGGAGAGGTACGTTAGAGCGCATTGTCCATAAGTCGGTTCAAGAGATGACTTTTGCGTTTAAGACCGATCCGAAGAAATTGAAGGCGGTCATTGGACCAGGCATCTCATTGGAGAACTTCGAGGTGGGCGATGAGGTCTATGAGGCTTTCGAACAAGCCGCCTTCCCTATGGATAAAATTGCCGCACAATATCCTAATGCTGCTTTAAAGGCAAACGCAGAGGAGCGTGAGCGAATGGCAAGGGAGGGAAATGTGGAGCAACCACTTAAATGGCATATAGATCTTCCGAAATGCAATGAGATGATACTGAAGCATATCGGCGTGCCAGAGGAGAATATCCAAAATTGCGGTATCTGTACTTATGCTCATAGTGACGAGTATTTCTCTGCAAGAAAACTCGGCATCGAGTCGGGCAGAATCTATACAGGAATCCTAATCAAGTAAATGATCATTCAAGATAACATCCATTCTTGGTTTCGCATGGAACCAAGAATGGATGTACTTTTTTGAGTATGTCCAGAAAGGCAACTATATCAATGAAGAATAAGCATATATATAATAAGGTGGCGATAGTAGGCATCGCTTTTGCTTTGTTTGCCTCCTTCACGCCTGTCAAGAATCTTTTTACCCCTGCCGAACAACAGCAGATCAGTATCGCTACGCCGGGACTTTTCGACCGTAGCCAGGCTTTCAATGTCGATTTCGAGATATTCGGAAGTAAGGAATATTCCTTTCCACTTCCTGTAGGTAAGGCAACCTTGTTGTCTGGCAATAGTGTGCTCAAGATAGAGACTTCCAAGGGGGATGCTGTCAAGGCGATGTTTGATGGTCATGTGCGTTTGTCTCGCAAGACAGAGAGTCAGGGCAATGTTATCGTCATCCGTCATGATAATGGATTGGAAACCGTCTATGCCAACAATGCCGAGAACCTTGTGAAGGTGGGGCAACGTGTGGAGGCTGGACAGACCATTGCCATCGTAGGAACCAAGAACAATGAGACTTACTGTGAGTTCTCTATCATGGTGAATGGTGCTCGTATCAATCCTGAGACTATCTTGGAAGTGAAGAGCCATAAACTGCGTCGCCAGACAGTACAGTTCCGAAAGAACGGCAGTCGTGTCAACGTCTCTGTCATCGGTGGCAAGGATTCTTCTTTGGGCAAGGATAAGAATGCAAGAGCAGACAAGTCGCAATCCAGCAAGAAGAATCAGACTTCGGACAAGGAACCTGCTATAGACGGAAAGGTGACGGCGTGGCCTAGTGGTGAGACTTTGGACCCAGACGAGGTAAACGATCCATTCGTCTTGACGAATACCTTTGAACTCGACTTGAAGAAAATAGAGGAAGAGCATTGGGCTTATCCTTTGCCTGGAGCCAAGGTCATCAGTCCTTATGGTGGCAAGCGCCGCCATTCGGGTGTCGATTTGAAGACTCGTCCGAATGATGAGATTGTGGCAGCCTTCGATGGCGTGGTGATAGCCTCTGGTCCTTACTATGGATATGGCAACTGCATCCGCATCAAGCATGCCTTTGGCTTTGAGACGCTTTATAGTCACCAGTCACGCAACAAGGTGAAGAAGGGCGATAAGGTGAAGGCTGGACAAGTGATAGGATTGACTGGCCGTACCGGACGTGCCACTACCGAGCATCTCCACTTCGAGATGTCATTCGGGGGCAAGCGATTCGACCCAGCCCTGATCTTCGACCATGCCAACCGTCAACTCAAGTCTTCCACCTTGCAGTTGACAAAGGGAAGAGCCTTGAAGGTCAAGAAAAAATAATGACAAGGTGAGGAGGAATCACCTTATGGCACCCCCCTGTGAGTTTTTGCTTCCTGCCTAGGGAAAATTTCACGCCTAGTTAGGTAGGAATTTTTCCCTAACTAGGTATGAATCAAAGTGGGGGTAGGGCGGAAAATAATGATAGGTTGGGACAAATACGAAAAAAGGTCAAGGCTTTTTGTAAAAAGTCTTGACCTTTTTTCGTATTCTAGTGGTATCTTCTATCCTCGCAGAGGATAGTCTGAAACTTTCTAGACGTATTCTTATTTCTTCTGTGACTTTCGGTTCGCACGCTGTTGGCGATATTTCGCTTTCTGACGAGCAGAACCACTGCCGTGGGCACCGGTGATATACTTTTTCTTCTTTGCCTTAGTCTTCACCTTGCCGTCGTCGTCCTTCTTGGGACCACCGCCCGACTTGAAGACCATGCCGCCCATGATAATATCGTCAATATCGTTCATGAATGTTTAATAATTAATTCTTAATTCAAAAATGGATTAGTGGTGGAACAAACGAACGTGTGTGAACGCCATGGCGATGCCGTACTTGTCGCAAGTCTCGATGACATTATCGTCACGGATGCTACCGCCAGCCTGAGCAATGTACTCTACGCCACTCTTGTGAGCACGCTCGATATTGTCGCCGAATGGGAAGAAGGCATCGCTACCGAGGCAAACGCCTGTATTCTGAGCAATCCAAGCTTTCTTCTCCTCACGGGTCAATGGCTCAGGCTTCTCTGTGAAGAACTGTTCCCAAACACCATCCTGAAGTACGTCTTCCCACTCGTCAGAGATATAGACATTGATGGTGTTGTCGCGGTCGGCACGGCGAATCTTCTCTTTGAAAGGCAAGTTCATCACCTTAGGACACTGGCGCAACCACCATTCGTCAGCCTTGCTACCTGCCAAGCGAGTACAGTGGATGCGGCTCTGCTGACCGGCACCGATACCGATGGCTTGACCATCCTTGACGTAGCATACAGAGTTGCTCTGTGTATATTTCAATGTGATGAGAGCGATGATGAGATCACGCTTTGCATCAGCAGGGAAGTTCTTGTTCTGTGTAGGGATGTCCTCGAAGAGTGCTGGGTCGTCCAATTTCACCTCGTTGCGACCTTGCTCGAAGGTGACACCGAACACCTGTTTGCGCTCGATAGGAGCAGGAGTGTAGTTAGGGTCGATCTGGATGACGTTGTAAGTACCCTTGCGCTTCTCCTTCAAGATTTCGATAGCCTCTGGGGTATAGCCAGGAGCGATGACGCCATCGCTTACCTCACGCTTGATGAGGAGGGCTGTAGCCTCGTCACACACGTCGCTCAATGCCACGAAGTCACCATAAGAGCACATACGGTCGGCACCACGGGCACGAACGTAGGCACAAGCCAATGGGGAGAGTTCAAACTTGACATCATCACAGAAGTAAATCTTCTTCAAGGTGTCGCTCAGTGGCAATCCCACTGCTGCGCCAGCTGGAGAAACGTGCTTGAAACTTGCTGCGGCTGGGAGACCAGTGGCAGCCTTGAGCTCCTTGACCAATTGCCAAGAATTGAAGGCATCGAGGAAGTTGATGTAGCCAGGACGGCCGTTAACCACTTCGATAGGGAGTTCGCTTCCATCCTCCATGAAGATTCTGGAAGGCTTCTGGTTCGGATTACATCCGTACTTGAGTGCTAATTCTTTCATTGCAAAGATGTATTTATTAAGAATTTGCTGCAAAGGTACAAAATTTCTCGCTTTTTACTATCATGGAAACAAACTTTTTTGTAATTTTGCACACAAATAGTTAGTGATATAGAGAATACGTTAGTAATGTTATTATAGAGAATTGCAAAACTCATACGTTTATGAAAAATGATTTAAAGCTTCTCACGCATGAAGTGGAGAAGAAAATCGGTAAAAAGATTCACGTAGGTTCTGACTTTGAGAAACTAGCTTCCATCTTCTCTGTGAAGCACCATCTGATGGTGAGCGCACAGGGACTGCATAAGGTATGGAATTATGTGAGTGGAAAGGAAAAGCCTAGTCGTGAGACACTCAATAAGTTGGCTCTCTTCGTTGGCTATCAGAGTTGGGACGACTTCCATGAGGCCCTCGATGGTGAGGACGATGGCAACTTGAGCTATGACACGGATGAAGATCATGAGCTCAAGGATGGTTCGTCGGATGACATCGACTAGTCTATGATTATCATCCTTTCTCGAAAGACTCATCCTCAATCAAAAGAAAGGACACAAAAGAAAGGACACGAAAAAAGGAGATTCCGCAAGCACGCTTGCAAGGAATCTCCTTTTTATCTTTTTTACTAGGATAGTAAGCAAGAGAATTACTCTGCACCCTTGGTAACAGTCTTCTTCTCAGCGATACGAGCCTTCTTACCAGTAAGAGCACGCAAGTAATACAACTTAGCGCGACGTACCTTACCACGCTTGTTCACCTCGATAGAATCGATAGCTGGTGACTCGATAGGGAAGATACGCTCAACACCTACAGTACCAGACATCTTGCGAACTGTAAAACGCTTCTTGTCACCATGACCAGAGATCTTGATAACAACACCACGATAGAGCTGGATACGCTCCTTAGTACCCTCGACGATTTTGTAAGCGACTGTGATAGTATCACCTGCCTTGAACTCAGGGAACTTCTTGCCGGTTGCAAATGCTTCTTCAGCAACTTTAATCAAATCCATTTTTTGTATAAAATTAAAAATTGTTTGTCGTTCCAACGCAACATGGCCGGGCAACACTTCTGCCCAGACAACAGCGGTTACGCCGAAAAGCGGGTGCAAAGTTACGACTTTTTCTCGTATCTCGCAAATTTTCAGGTACTTTCTTTGGACTTTCACGTCGTTTTTCATCTTTTTTCTTTGATTGTGATGGCTTTTTCTTGCCGATTTCGCCGATTTCGCCGATTTATTTTGTAACTTTGCACACACAATAGTAATAATAGGTATGAGAAATCGACAGAAAACATTTTTAGCATTGGCATCTGCAACCTTCTTGCTCATTGCCAATCCTTGTGCCGCCCAAAAATACAAGGTGGCAAAAGTGGAACGTACTCGCATCTTGATAGACAAACAATGGGATGCCCAGCCTGATGCTGAGGCTGCAGCCTTTATCGCTCCATATAAGAATAAGGTGGACAGCATCATGGGACCTGTTGTGGGAACTCTTTCCCATGACATGACTCGCCATCGTCCAGAGAGCGAACTCAGTAACTTGCTCACCGACATCCTCGTATGGGGTGGAAGAGACTTCCATGAGCAACCGGTCTTCGCTGTGTATAATATGGGAGGTATCCGTTCCAATCTTGCCAAGGGCAAGGTGACGGTGGGGGATGTCAACGACATGGCTCCTTTCGAGAACAAGATTTGCTTCTTGACCTTGACGGGTGAGAAGGTGACGGAACTTTTCCAGCAGATCGCTCATCGTGGCGGTGAGGGACTGAGCCATGCGGTGCGCCTCGTCATCACCAAGGATGGTCATCTCAAGAGTGCCACCATCAACGGTGAGCCTGTTGACCCACAGAAGCAATATCGTATCGCCACCTTGGATTATCTCGCAGAGGGAAACGACCAACTTGTTGCTTTCAAGAGTGGCACCGATGTCGTAGCTCCTAAGGCAAAGGAGAACAACGTGCGCTATATCATCATGAGCTACTTCCGCGAGAAGATGGCGAAAGGCGAGAGCGTAGAGTCTCAGGTGGAAGGAAGAGTCGTAGTGGATTAGTAAATAATAGATTAGAATATTTATGCTGAAACATACATTATTATATATAGGACTCGCATTTGCCATGTTGGCGATGCAGCCTGCAGAGGCACAAGCTAAGGGTGAGAAGACAAGTAAACCGGTGAAGCAACTGGTGGTGCTCCATACCAATGACACCCATTCTTGTGTGATGCCAATCAATCCGAACCTCGCTGATACGGCGATGGCAAATCGTGGTGGTTATCTTCGCCGTGTGGCGATGATCAAGGAAGAGAGAAAGGTTCATCCTGACCTCTTGCTTTTCGATAGTGGCGACTTTTCGCAAGGTTCTCCTTACTATTCGCTCTTCAAGGGCGACGTGGAGGTTGGCTTGATGAACGAGATGAAGTATGACGCTGCTACCATCGGCAACCATGAGTTTGACTTTGGCATTGACAATATGGTGCGTATCTTCAAGATGGCGAAGTTCCCTATCGTCTGTGCCAACTACGATTTCACGGGTACAGAATTGGCAAGCATCGTCAAGCCTTACGTGATTCTCCATCGCCAAGGTGTCAAGATTGGTGTCTTCGGACTTTGTCCTGAGTTGAAAGGTTTGGTCAGTGAGGCCAACTATGGTGTCATCAAGTATGAGAATCCTGTAGAGAAAGGTCGAGAGATGGCTGAGTTCTTGAAGAAGAAGGAGAAGTGTGATGTCATCATCTGTCTTTCTCACTTAGGTTGGGATGTGGATGGCATCGATGATACCGAGTTGATTCCTGGTGCTCGCTACATTGACTTGGTGTTGGGTGGGCATAGTCACACCTACTTCAAGGACTTGCAGTATGTGAAGGATTTGGATGGCAAGCCAGTGCCTGTTGACCAGAATGGCAAGAGTGCCATCTGGGTCGGTAAGATGGTGCTGGACTTGAGTAAGAAATAACCTTCTCTCTATGCCTTTATATGAATAAGTCATCCATAGTGACAACAGATTGTATATCCCATGCGTATGAGTTTTGCATTAACCCCATCGTTGTAATCATTGTGAGATGTACTGCCTTTCTCGTTCTTGTTTCTTGGATAAAGCGTTCACGCTTATTTTGGAGATTGTTGTCTATGCCACTGGTGATTTGAAACTCAGCCTTTGAATACTTTATCTCACATAAGTTGATGACATCGTCACTTCTGTCTATCAGTAAGTCTATTTTAGCTCCCTGCTTTTCTTTGGTTCCCATGATGCTCCATGAATATACGGTGGAAATGATGCCTTGGATTCCCAATTTTGCTTTGATCTGCTCAATATGTTGGAGACATACACGCTCGAAAGCTAGTCCACACCAAGTGTTGTATTCAGGTTTACCTACAATCTTGCTCCAATATTGCTCATCGTTGATGTAGTTGTCTTTGATAAACTTGTAATAAAATAAGGTGTAGTTATCCATCAGCTGATATAGGGCATTCTTTTTTTTCATTCCAATACTGTTGTATTTTCTGATGAAACCACAGTACTCTAAGTTTTCCAAGAACTCCGTTAGTTTTCCATTGTCCGACATCTTCGTAGCTTTCAATATCTCAGTTCTAGTCATCCCCAGTCAGCATGAGCAGCTGTTTGAAGTATTTTTACTTCTTCATATCTTCCTATCATCATAATTTTGTGGGTTGTTTTGGTGGCAAATTTACGAAGAAATGTCGAGATAACGTGCGGAATGTGCTTAAAAAACATAGATTCCGCACGTTTAAACGTCATTTTTGCATTGCTTGTGTCCCTCTATCTTTTGCTTCTATTCATTGCAACTTGCTGATAATGAGTATGAAAGTGCGAAAAGTGAAGGGAGAGTGGAATGTATTTTCTAAATTAGAAACATAACAATTCCGAGTCTTCCCAATTTGTTGAAGAATGAGTGTCGTCTGTTCCTTCCTCATCAAAGCCGAAGAAGCCATTGTGCTGCTTCGAGAGGGCATCTTCGTAGTTGCCTTGGTTGCTGCCTCCATTGACTCCTAAGTCTTCGAGTACACTTCCTATGAGGTTGATCTGGACTAGAGAAGTGTGAGGCTTGATATATATTCTTTTCATTTTTCCTTTTCTTTTTATTGTGATAGGATCATATCCTTTTTTGTTGGGATAGTATCATATCCTTTTTGTTGTAATCGAAATTATCTTTTTAGGGGCGAGAGAGTGGTGATCCTTATGGAATCACCACCTTCTTGCCGTTCAGAATATAGATGCCTTTCTGCTGAGGCTTGCTTGCGAGTCGAACACCATTCAACGTGTAATAGACTCCTGACTCTAGGCGAGGGAGGGTGTCAGTTGGAACGCTGTCGATGCCTGTTAGCGTATCATTGATGTCCTCAAATGCTAGGCGCACATATTGCTTGGCTGCGCTAGTCGTGTTGAACAGCGAGGTAGGCAATTCGAGATAGGCTTGGTTGGCTTTCATGTCGCCTTGTTTACGAACGATATAGAAGCCTAAGTCCTTTTCTTTCTTCGTCTCGCTGGCATCGTTTCTATCGTACACCACATTGGTGAAGATGAAGCGGTTGACGTTTGCATCCGAAGGAGCCATGATGCTTGCTGCTACATGGGCTTTGAGAGGAGAGGATGCTTGCTCGTTGTTCTCGTTCTTGCCAAATGCTGAGGCTTCGATATTTACAGCTGGTGCGAAGAGAGGTACGTCGAAGTTGCTCTCATGTTCTGTTACCTCTTTGCCATTGACGGTTGCCTTGTAGTCATTGTATAGCAAGAGACCAGCCGTTTCAGGTTTCATCACATCTATCTTTTCCAAGCTGATGATGTTATTCTGGTTGTCATATTGGGCAGAGCTTTGTGCATGATATGCTGTCAAAGAATTCTTGGTATATACACCACTCTGGCTATAGTCGATGAAGCAATCACGGCTTTCTGTTGCCTTGCCTACCTTGCTGAAGGTCTTCACCTGGTCGGTGACGGCAATGTGGTAGATTTGGCTGAGACCTTTGACGATGACATCGCCGGCTTGGTTCACCTTGAATACCCATACGCCATCTTTAGGACCGAATTGATTGATCAACTCGTTGTTGTTCTCCCAACCTTGTTGGATGGCATTGTCGCCTGCCGAACTTGTCACTGAAATCTTACTGCCTTCTGCTTGGTTACAATGCAAGAAGATATACATGCCAGCATTGACACTTGGTATCTTGATGGCATCGTCGCCTGATAGTGTCAAGCAAGTGGTGCCCCAGGTGTCTTTGCCAAAGTTGATGTTGCTGTTGGCGGTGACGATGTTGGCATTATCGGTCTCCGTGATGGCACCTCCTGTGAGGTTGTTATCAGACAGGATGATCCCCAAGCCAGCTGTTTCTTTGAGAGATTTTCCCTTGTAGCTCAATTCTGAGCCGTTGGCAAACAGTGGTTTGTCGATGGCTGGTGCGCTGACGGTGACGTCAGGATAGAGACCATCTTTCCAATGGGCACTGCCAGACCAATAGCCGGATACACTCTGCACGCCGAAACCATTTCCTGTATTGTTGCCATCGCCCCAGTCGCCTGATTTATAGCAACCGCTACGTTCTATCTGAGTGGCTTTAGCATTGCCATCGCTCTCGTTCTTCCAGTTGCAGTTGTATTTGGTGAAGTCCCAGGTGTGAGGGTAAGTCTGCTGGGTTACGTCACCTACCACGAGCCATGCCTCGCTCTTTTCGAAAGCATATCGGGTAGAAGCATCCACCTCGCCAGCATCATTCAGTGCATTGCCATAAATGGTTTGTGTAACGAGTACATTGCCATGCATACCAGCTTTTGCCGTGAGCTTGATGAGCTTGTAACGTGCACCTCTGTTGGAATACTCCACGATGTCCTCTTTCTCCACCAAGTTAGCTCCGTGACGAATCTCGAAGTCAGGTGTAGCTGCTGACATGGAACGAGTCTCCTGTGGATAACCTGAAACACGGAAGCCTTCGCCTGCCAAGAGCATATTGTTGTGGTTGGCAGAACAAATCTTCTTGCCTTGGAAACCTTTGCCAGCCACATAGTTGTTGGTGGCGATGCGGAAAGGCGTATCATAAGTATTGTCAACGACAATCTTGACGATGTCATTCCAACCATTGTCTGCGATGGTGAAAGTCACGTCGCCATCCTCTTTTACTTGGAAGCTGGTTGCGCCCCAAGGTTCTGCCCCCACTCCATCAGAAGGATTGTTCCAGTCGGAGGCAATACCGGTCGTTACGAAAGTCTTGTTGACTTCTCTTCCCTCCAAGTCCATCACATTGGTGGCTGTAAAGGTAGCACCCGACTTGCCTTCGCCTCCTGCGTATGGATGCCAGTAAATCATGACATATTGATTCTTCTTGAGTTGAGGGATCGTGAGGGTGGAACCACCAGCAAACTTGACGTTTCTGTAGTGCATATCGCCGGCGCGGTTCTGGATGCCAAACTTCTCGGCGTCACAAGTGAACTGCAATCCGGCGGTTTCTTGGATAATCAAGGCATTGTCACCATCCACAGGGAATGCGTAAGCATAGAGAGGCTCTTTGAAATAGGTCAACTTGCCATTCTCGTATTTGTAGCTCTTGTACTTATACTTCCAGTTGCCTTTGTCGTAAACTGCGCTCTCAGCAGTCGTGGTTGTTGCGTCACCGATGGCTTGTGGGGTGTCTCCAAGAAGACCCTTAGGAGTGAGTGTCAGCGGATTGCTATAGAAATCCCAGACCTTCTTTTTACTTGGGTCGCAACCCACGGTGAGGACATACTCAGCTTCCAAGTCGCTGTTGCTAGACTTGGCGATGACTTGGATGGCACCGCTACCGGAGATATTAGTCAACTTACCTGTCGTAGCATCGATTTGTGCTGTGACACCAACTGCCGTGCCGAGACTATAGGTGACATCGCTAGAGCTGCTTGCATCTTGTGCCTCGATTACTCCTTGCTCATACTCAGTTGTGCCGTATGCGATAGAAGGCGAGTTGTTGCCGAAGTTCAAACCAGAGATATAGAGATCGTATGTGTCAGATTCATTGCCAAATGTACCTTTCACAGTTACGGTGCCAGAGCCAGAACCTAAAACGGACAATACATAGTCAGGGCTTCCGCTGTCTTGCGAAATCTGTGCCTTCCATCCATCAGGTTTGCTGATTACCTCATATCTTGGGGCTGCTGAGAAAGTGAGTCCATCACCCATCAACTTTTGGGCATAGGTAACATAGCCTTGCTTTGACCAGTTCTTGTGTGGGGCTTTCTCAGCAAAGTGGATTCCCTTGGTGACATTGAGCACATACGTGTTGTCTGCGTAGGTGAAATAGTTGCTTGTTGGGAAATAGGCTTTCACCAACAACCCTCCCTTGTCATTGATGCCTTTGATTTCACCCGTCTTGGTGTTGAAGCTCTTCCAAGTGGCAGTTCCTTCGCCACATTCTGTGATGGCGAATTTCACATGATTGTTAGAAGGGAACAATAATTTCATGTCTTTGGTGAAATCCTTCTCTCCCGTGGCAGTGTTTACCAATGGGGTTGTATCAGACCAAATGACGTTTGGCTTAAAATTGCTAAGTTCAATCTTTTGAACATATATCAATACGCTGCTCACGTTTTGGATGATGAAGTCACCCGATTCCAATGCTACCAATTTGATGTCTTGTGCCTGACTTTTCAGCTCGCTACCTTTTACCGGATTACCCCATTCGTCGATGATGGCATCTGTGGCGAATGTCTTGTTGGAATCGTCTGTAGAAAGAGAATAAGTCACAGAGTTGCCATCCTCATTTTTGTCGTGTTGAGTAAGATAGCTATGTATGTTGAATACGATCTGCTGACCTTTTTCAACGTGAAATTTGATGCAATTTCCACCTAAGATAGAAATGGCATTGTTGTAGAGTTGGCTTCTGCCATTTACTTGAATGCCTTGGGTGGAAGTCAATTCTTTATTCGATTCGGCCATGGTGATGGCTCTAAAGCCATTGCTCTCGCTTACTTTTCCAGAATCGTAATAGGTAGTGCCTTTGTATGTGCTGATGGTATATCCCTTTAATGCGGTCTCGCCAAAAGTAAAACCATTGTTACCAGCTTGTAGCCATTCATTGAAGTCCCAAGTATGATTCTTGGCAGTGAGTGTTTCCAACTTCTTGGTCTTGATGACAATTTGAGAGATTTGCGCTGTGGCTTCACTGAATGTAAAGGTGAAGTTTCTTCCGATAGGATTGCTTTCAAAATCGAAAGCGATGGATTGGGCATTGCTTGAAGCATCGAGACTCTTGGCACCATCACTTGTGCCGTAAGATGTACCATCCATTTCTGTGAGGTAACAAGTCTCGTTAACACCATTTCCATCAAAAGTGACAGAGGTGATGGACTCATTCTCAGGAATGCCAATGAGCTGGAATTGCACACCCTCGAAGAAGACGATTCTGTCATCATTGTAGGTAGGATTCCCAGCACTTGTGCCTCCCACACCATTCATGAGTGATAGGGTGCAATTTCCTGTTTGGAAATGCCAAAGATGGGCTTTCTTGTTTCCATCTTCATCTTGTGTCGCTGCGTTGAATGTCGCTCTAGACAGCGTGTAGGTAGATGTGTTGCTTTGTTCTTGCGCAACGATAGAATTCATCATACCTAAAATTAAGCAAATGAATAAAATAAATCTTTTCATCAGATCTTTTACCAAATAAGTTATAAATTTATAATCATTGTTTTGAATTCATCTTTTGTTAGGGATCATCTTTTATCTCTAAGAACGGTGCAAAGTTACAAAGTTATGATGAAATAGAGTGTTTCTTGTGTAACCAACACTTTGTGTTGCTTATCATGGTACAAAAAAATCCCTCTCGGACAACCGAGAGGGATTCGTACAATATTTGCTTCTAAAAGTAATAGGAAAGTTATTCCTTGTTGGAGGAAGCATAGAGACCGATGACGGCACCGATGAAGCCGCCGCTCTTCTGAGTGCTCAGGTTGCTGGCATCTACGCCCTTGGCAAGCAACTGCCAGTCGCTACCTTGCTCTGCGTAGAAGAAGTCATAATAGCGACCGTGACCTTCTACCTTGAGGCGCAACTCGCCATCCTTGATAGGGGTGGAGGCGATGGTCACGTTGTTCTTCTCGGCACGAGTCAGGGTGAGCATCAGCTTGCCATTCTTCATCGTCTTGCCAAGCACAAAGTTGTGGTCTTCCTTCTGGAGAAGTGCCAAGCCTGCGATGTCCTTGTCGTTGCGAGGCGTGAAGTTGAGCGAAGTCTCGGCAGTGAAGGTACCATGCTGCTGACGAGCCCAGATGGCAGACATTGGCTCACGCTTGTAGATGTTGCCTGGCAGGAGGTTGAGTTTCAACTTGCCATTTTCTACCTTGTAGCAATCCACAGGGTCACGGAGGAACATCCAGCGGTTGGTGTCTATTCCATTCTGATTGATTGTTATCTCATGTTCACTCTTGTTGCCTTTCTTGTCGGTTATAACAAGTGAGCCACTCTTGGTATTCTCAAAATTGTCTGTATATTCGAAGTTGCCAGAATAGAGGTTCTGTCCGTTTGGCTTCAATCCTGCCTTCTCACCCACCGTAGCGATAGGAGTGTTCTTGGCAAGGATCTCAGGCCAACCGTTCTTCCATGTCACTGGCAGCAGATAGGTGTCACGTCCCGTGTTATACATATCCTCTTCGTATGGTCGGCAAGCCAAAAACACAGCCCACCAGTTGCCCTTGCCATCTTCCACGATGTCGGCATGGCCGGCACTTGATACAGGGTCCTTACGGTTAGGGCCGAGACCAGTGCGCTGGGTGAGGATAGGGTTGTTTGGGCATTCTTCCCAAGGACCTGCAGGGTTCTTGGCACGCAAGATGACCTCACTGTGCCAACCGCCTGTGCCACCCTCGGCACACATCAGATAATAAAACTTGTCTTTTTTGAAGAGGTGTGGACCCTCAATCCAGATAGGCTTAGCCTCCACGTGGGTACCTCCACGGAGAATCTGCTTGAAGTCGCCCTTGATGCTGTCGCCCTTCACGTCAAACTCGAAGAGGCGTATGGCACGCTGTCCCTCATAATCGGCACCGCCTACCACAGGACCATTGTGTACGATGTAGCCCTTGCCGTTGTCATCGAAGAAGAAACTTGGGTCGATACCATCTATCTTTGGCAAGTAGATAGGCTCGCTCCAGCCCTTAGATGGGTCTTTAGACTTCACGAAGAAGTTGCCAGCGCCCACATTGGTGGTGATCATATAGAAAGTCTTGTTCTTCTTGTTGTAGCTGATGGCTGGTGCGAAGATACCACCCGATACGTTCTGTCCCTTCAATGGCACTTGTGAGGTGCGGTCGAGTACATGCCCCGCTGGCTGCCAGTTGACCAAGTCCTTGCTCGTGCTCAATGGCACGCCAGGGAAGAAGGTGAACGAAGAGTTGACGAGGTAATAGGTGTCACCCACACGACAAAGGGATGGGTCTGGGTAGAAACCTGCCAACACAGGGTTGTAGTACTGGTGGCTCTTGTCGATTTCCACGTTGAAGCGGGCATCGTTGCCGGCATACTTGAAGTAGTCGAACTCGGCTGTCTGTGCATGAGCACCGAGTGCGAGCATACAAGAAAGTGGTAAGATTGCTAATTTCTTCATTTTGATTATTTTGATTTTAATGATTTCTTGTCATGCGAATCTCATATCAATGATTCCGTTGCAAAGTTACCGCTTTTCTTTGTGTTCTATATGTGCTTTATGTATCTAAGACTTTTCCCTATGTTGCACAGAGGCCTTTGTTTGTTACATTTTCTTCTCCAAAGCTTGGTTCATGTAGTCACGTGGCGAACAACCATACAGATTCTTGAACATGGTGCTGAAGCTGGCGGCATTGCTGAAACCGCAAGCATACATCACCTCGGTCACGTTGTGCTTGTTGTCTTTCAGCAATCTGGCTGCTTGCTTCAGGCGGATGTTTCTAATGAAACTGTGTGGTGTCTGGTTGGTCAGCTCCTTCATCTTGCGATGCAGGTGAACTCGGCTGATGCCCACCTTCTGTGCGATGATGTCCACGCTGAGGTCTGAGTCGCTGATGTTCTCGTTGATGACTTCCATGATGCGTTCCATCAACTGGTCGTCTGGCGACTTGACAGATACGGCTTCCACCTTGTCCTCCTGGCTTTCCTGTCCGGTAAACTTGTTGCGGAGCATACGTCTCACGGAGAGGAGGTTGAGGATGGTGCGACGTAGAATATCCATGTTGAATGGCTTGGTGATATAGGCATCAGCCCCCATGTCAAGACCTTCCAACTGGTCTTCCTCTCGGCTCATGGCGGTGAGGAGGATGACTGGGATATGGTTGGTGTTGACGTTGCTCTTCAGTTTACTGCAGAGTGTCTTTCCATCCATTTCTGGCATCATGATGTCGGAGATGACGAGGTCTGGCACTTGTCGGATGATCTCTGGCAGAGCCACCTTTCCATTAGGGTAGGTGAGGATGGTGAAGTTGTCGGAGAGCTGTGCCTCTAGGTACTTGAGAATCTCCTCATCGTCTTCCACGATGGCGATGGTGCTTTTGGCGGTATTGATCTGTTTCTCAGGCTCTGCGCCCTCCTTGCCGTTCTCTCCCTCGTTTTCCATCTCTCCCAACTCGTTCAGTTCTTCCTTGTTTTTTCCCTCTTCCACCTTCTCTTCGAGGATTTCCTCTGGTTTGAGGTGGTCCTTGCCGAGCGGAAGGGTGATGACGAACTCGCTGCCGGTCTTGAAGTTCTCTTCCCCAGCAGAAGTATCGATATCTATGCTGTCAGCATTGTTGCGGGCGATGATGGTGCCATAGTGGAGTTCTACGAGCGAACGGGTCAAGTCCAAGCCGATACCTGTACCCACGTTGCGGTCGTTAGGGTTGGTAGGACTCTGGTAGAAGCGTTGGAAGATGGTCTCCAACTTATCCTTGTCGATGCCCTTTCCGCTGTCCTTGATGGATATTCTCACATGATGGTCGGTGTGGCTGAGGCTGATTTGTATCTTGCCGCCAGTAGGGGTGAACTTGAAGGCATTGGAGAGTACGTTCATGAGCACCTTGTCGAAGTTGTTGCGGTCTATCCATACAGGCAACTGTTCGTCGTCGTGCTGGAATGTGAAGCATATCTGCTTGGCAAGTGCTTGCTGCTCAAATAGATGATATTCATCATTGATGAAGCCTACCATGTCGGTCTTGCTCATGTGCATCGCCATCTGTCCCTTGTCTATCTTTCTGAGGTCCATCATCTGGTTGATGAGGTGGAGGATACGCTCTGAGTTCTTGTGCATCAGGTCGTAGATGCTCTGTCGGTGTGGGTCCTTGTCTTCCTTGATGAGCGAGAGCAATGGGGTGAGGATGAGGGTGAGAGGGGTGCGAATCTCATGACTGATGTTCATGAAGAAGCGCAGTTTTGCCTCGCCCATCTCCTCGGCATGGATATGCTGTTGCAAGACGAGTCGGTCTTCCTCCTGGCGCTTACGATGTCTCATATAGGCATTGATAAGCAGGAAGAATATCAGGAAATAGACGCATTTCGCCCAGAATCCTGCATACCAAGCAGGGTGAACGATGATGGTGAACTCCTTGATAGGAGTCTCGTAATTGTTGCAAATGGCTTTCACCTTAAAGTGATAGGTGCCTGGAGGCAGATGGGAGAAGGAAATCTCGTTGATGCTACTTTGTACCTTGCGCCATTCCTCGTCGTTGATGCTGTAGGCATAGACGATTTGCTCCACATTATTATATGTAAGGGTGGAGAGCTGGAGGGTGAAGGAGTTGTCGTCGTGATCGAGATGGAACTCCTTGGTGTCATAGACGCCTTTCTCGGTGATGGTATAACTGCCAGACTTCATGAAAGGAACGACATGCTTGTTGCCCAGTAAGAAACCGGACAACTTGACCGTGGCGTTCCAAGGATGTTGCTTTACACGGGAAGCCTCGAAGATGTTGATGCCACCTGTGCCAGCCATCACGATGAAGCGACGGTCGGGAGTGGCGCAGGCTGCTCCATCAGAGAACTCATTGCTCTGCACGCCATTTTCCACGTAGTATTTGGTGATGGTACCTTCTTTCACGTTGATTTTGCTCAGACCGCTGGTGGTTCCTATCCAAATGCGTCCCAAGTTGTCTTCGATGAAGCTGGTGATGCTGTTGTCTGTCAGTCCTTGCGCTGTGGTATAATGCTTCGGATGTTGGATATCACGTGGATGATAGCAGAACGCACCATCCTCTGTGCCGTACCAGATGCGGTCGTGGCTATCCACGAAGACACAATGCGAGAATGAGCCTCGATTCAGGCAGTTTACCCCCCCACCAAAGGCTGATGTCCAACTGTTTTTCTTTCTATCCAGACAAGCCAAGCCGATAGAAGTGGCTGCATATACACGAGAATGGTCTTTCGAGAAGGCTATCTTGGCGATGTAATTGTTGGGCAGGCTATTCATCTTCGAGTCATTTTCTGCATTGCTTTGCATCTGATAGTTCTTGACTTTGCCGTCAGGACTGATGCAGAAGATGCCTTTTCCCATGGTAGCAAACCATACATATCCCCACTTGTCGCATTTGATGTCGAAAGTGCCAATGTTTTCCAACTCCTTGATGTCTAACGGATGGTAATTGCCACTGCCGTCGAGTACACCGACTCCATTCTCGTTAGTTCCTATCCAGATGCGCCCCTTGAGGTCTTGGCATATCCCTAAGACGGTAGCCTGTGGAACGTAATGCCCCAGGCAGCCTTTTCCGTTGGGAGCGAGTTGGTAGATGCCGTCCTTGTCGGTTCCTACCCAGATATGATTGTCCTTGTCGATGAGCACGCTGGTGGCGCAGTTGTCACCAATCAGGTTGTGGTTGCCCGAACGGAAGCCCATGTAGCCGAAGTCGTAGAGACCTTGTGGCTGCATGAACACGCCTTTCTGCATCATGCTGAACCAGATGTTGCCTTGCTTGTCTTCGATGATGTTCTCCACCTTGCTCTTCGACAGATTGGTCTGCGAACTGAAGAAAGGATTGGTATAGACCATCTTGAAGGTAGGGTCATAGAGGGAGATGCCTTCTCCATCGCAGCCGATGAAGAGGCGGTCGTTCTTGCTGGTGTAAATGGTCTTGATAGGGAGGTTGCCGATTTGTGCAATCTTGGTGAAACTCCTTGCGCCTGGTGTCATCTGATAGACACCCTGTCCCTTGGTGGCAAGATAGAGCGTACCCTTGCTGTCCTGTCGGATGTCTTGCGCCAACAGTCCTTCGGTACCAGGAATGTGTGTTTGGAGATTGCCGTTCTTGTCAAGGAAGAACAGTTCGTGTCTTTCGCTGATAATCCAAAGTCCACCACGCTTGCCTTCCAGGAAGGTGAGTACAAAATTGATTTTGCCTTGTGTCGCCTTGAGAGGAGTACAGTTGCGTGTTTGCTTTTTCATCTGGAAGATACCATAGCCAGATGTACCGATGAGCACATCGCCGTTTTGTAGTCGCCCGATGTGGGTGACATAGGTAGAGATAGGATTACCCTTGCCGTCGGGAAGGGGAATATCCAGGAAGTACTGACCATTGTGGAGCAACAATCCTCTGTTGGTGCCGAGAAGTACGTACCCATCGTAATCTTGTGCGATGCAGTTGATGTAGTTGGTGTTGAGTTCACGATTGTCCTTGCCTCCTTTCTTTACAACACTGAAGTTGTAGCCATCGTAGATGTTAAGTCCATTGCGGGTGGTAATCCAGATAAAACCATTGGTATCTTGATACACTTGTGTAGCAAGATTACTGGATAATTGGTTGTCTGTATTGAAAAGTTTGCCGCTCTGTGCCAGTGCTGGCAGATGGCAGATACAGGCAAGAATGCCTACGATAATAAGTTTGATTTTTCTCTTCATGACGAATTGGTCTTTAGCTTTTAGACTGCAAAAATACTACTTTTTGTCGAAATAGAGGTTACTTTTCTCGTGTTTTTGCAGGTTTGATAGCTATTTTTATGCGATGTTACATGAGAAAAAGTATATGTTACAAGATATTTAATAGCTAAAGTATGTGTTACGTATCGAAAAGCGCATCTTGATTTTATGTCGTACCTTTGCAGTGTTGAAACTGATTCAGCTAGAAAAGTGTTTTTAGGTATGAATGATTATAGGTTATTATACAAGTATAGGTTTAGGTTTATATATATTGAGAATAAAACTTGATTAGAAATAATCATGATTAATTGGTTTATTTGGAAATGGTACGTAGTGATACGTGCCATTTCTCTCTTCCAAGAGGATGTCTCTTCCCAACCCCATCTCGATAGCTAAGCCTTCAACCTTATTATATATAATACCTCGCCAACACTCTTCCTGGATGGACAACATATGATACGGCTACAATGAGCATAAAAGATAAAACCTAAGAATAATTAAATTAAAACCGATATGAAGCAGAAAAAGTTATTATTGTCGCTTGCCTTGGCACTGATGTCGATGGCGGGACATGCTGCAGACAATCTTCCAGACCTCCATGTGGAGGGAAAGAACCTAGTCGATTCAGAAGGCAAGACCGTTGTCTTGCATGGTGTGATGGATACGCCTAACCGTTATTTCAATGGTAACCGTTGGGGAACTGGTGGTTATAGTGTCAGTGATGTGACCCCTTGCTTGGATTATTTCGAGAAGATGTTCACCGCTATCACCGACAAGAGCCAAGGTGCTTATTGTACGGTTTTCCGTCTTCACATGGATCCTTGTTGGACTAACTATAATGCGCCAGCAGGAACCCAAGAAAACAACATCCAATATTTTAGTGAGGCTCGATATAAGACTTTCTTGAGCAGACTCTATGTCAAATTGGTGCAGAAAGCCTTGGCGCATGGTCTCTATGTCATCGTTCGCCCTCCTGGCGTTTGTCCGCAGAATATCAAGGTGGGGGATGAGTATCAGGCTTATCTGAAGAAGGTGTGGAATCTCTTTGCTTCCAATTCAATCATTCAGAAATATGCAGGACAGGTGAGCGTCGAGCTAGCCAATGAGCCAGTGCATGTGCAGCTTGCCGATGGTACCAACTCCGATAAAGCCCTCCATGATTTCTTCCAACCGATAGTAGATGAGATTCGAAGCACAGGTTTCAAGGGTATCATTTGGGTGCCAGGTTCTGGTTATCAGAGCCAATATACGGGTTATGCCAAGTATCCTATCACCGATAGTGAGAACAACTTCTCTTATTCCGTGCATGTCTATTCCGGTTGGTATGGCAACATAACAGATGCCAACTGCGACCACAATACTTTCATTCGCAACTTCCAAAACCAGGTTCCTATGGTGACCTCCAAACCTATCATGGTGACGGAAATCGACTGGAGTCCAAATGATCCTGACAGGGCTAGCGAGGGACACTACAATGAGTGGAACCAGTGGGTGGCTCCGAATTTCGGCACTTGGGCAACCGGTTCTACCTCGAAGTGGGGGATGGCATGGAAGGCAGTGCATGACCATTTTGGTAATATCGGCATGACCATAACCCATCCACAAGAGTACTACGACATTGATGAGTACTTGAACAGTGGAAAGGTGCGACCAGGTTTGCAGAATGCCAAGAAGCACAATCTTTTCGAGGAATGTTGCAGCTATGCTTGCTTCAATTGGTACAAGGAGTGGTATTTGAAACAAACCACAGGCATCGAAGAGACAATTGCCAACACAGCAGACGTGAAATACACCTTATATTATAATATAGAGGGTCAGCAGGTGGCAAAACCGCAAAAAGGCATGTATATTATCAAACAAGTGTTAAAAGACGGCAAGGTACGGGTGCGCAAGGTTTGTAACGTAAACTAAAGTATCTGTTACTCCATACAAAGGCGAAATCCCTATAAATAGATACCTTTGCAGCCGACAAAAGAAGAAATTTGTTAGTAACCTAAAACAAAACATAAATCAAAAATGAAAGAACATGGTTAAACAGATCTTAACAATGAAACGATCAGTAGCCCTGCTTTTCATGATGATGATTTGCTGTCTGAGCATACAGGCACAGAAAATCAATGTGAAAGGTCATGTCGTTGACGGCTCTGGAGAAGAGTTGATTGGTGCTACAGTGAAAATCAAGGGAAATCCCAATGCAGGTACTATCACCGACATGGATGGTAACTTCATGATTTCCGTTCCTTCTGAAAGTTCCGTCTTGGTTGTTACCTACGTAGGTATGAACACCCAAGAGGTGAAAGTGGGAAAGAAGAGAGAGTTCAAGATTACGCTTGCTGATGACAACTCCCTTGGAGAGGTGGTAGTCGTTGGTTATGGCCAGCAGAAGAAAGCTTCTGTCGTGGGTTCCATCACCCAGACCACAGGTGAGGTCTTGGAGCGTGCCGCCGGTGTCAGCGACATTGGTGCAGCCTTGACGGGTAACCTCCCTGGTGTTACCACCATGCAGGGTAATGGTATGCCTGGTGAGGAGGAGCCACAGATTATCATTCGTGGTTCTAGCTCTTGGAACAACAGCGACCCTCTCGTCCTCGTCGATGGTATCGAGCGTCCTATGAGCAGTGTGGATATCTCTTCTGTGGAGAGTATCTCCGTATTGAAGGATGCTTCCGCTACTGCTGTCTATGGTGTGAAGGGTGCCAATGGTGTCATCTTGATTACCACCAAGCGTGGTCAGGAAGGCAAGGCAAAGATTGACGTAGGTTTCAATACTACATTGAAGTCTCCTTCTAAGTTGCCTAACAAGTACGACTCTTACGATGCCTTGATGCTCCGCAACAGAGCTATCGAGCATGAGTTGGGCGTGACTCCTGAGTCTTGGGCAAACATCCGCTCACAGGAATTTATCAACAACTACCGCAATCAGACCACCCAGGAACAGCGTGAGCGTTATCCTAACGTGGATTGGCAAGATGCCCTCTTCAAGGACGCAGCTATGTCTTACAATGCCAATGTCAATGTAAGCGGTGGTACCAAGTTTGTAAGATACTTTGCTTCTGCCGACTATGTACATGAGGGCGACCTCTTCCGTGTATATGACAACGGACGTAACTACAAGTCAGGATATGGCTTCGATCGTATCAACGTGCGAAGCAACTTGGACTTCACCATCACCCCAACTACGACCTTGAAGGTGAACCTCGCTGGTTCCAATGGTGTGAAGAAGGCTCCTATGCTCAACGATATCAATAGTAATGATGCTTGGCAGATGGGTCAGCAGTGGTCAGGTGCTTACAACATCGCTCCAGATGTATTCCTTCCAAAGTACTCAGATGGAACTTGGGGTTATTACGATGCTGTTTCCAACACCACCAACTCGGCGATGATACTTTCTACAGGTGGTGCTTCTAAGACCACTACCACTCGTATCAACACGGACTTCACCTTGGAACAGAAACTCGACTTCATCACCAAGGGCTTGAATTTCCGTGCTACGGTTTCTTGGGACAACAACTTCATTGAGGTGAAACGCGGTATCAATGATGCCAACAACAATCCTGTTCAGAAATGGATCAATCCAGATACGGGTAATGTTTCTTATAGATATAATAATGAGACGAACAACAAGTTCGATTACCAGCAACCATTGGGCTGGACGACAATGGCAGGTGAGGTGAACAACTCTGCAACAGTTCGCAATCTCTACTATCAGGCACAGCTCAACTGGGCACGCAAGTTTGGTAAGCATGATGTTTCTGCCATGGGCTTGTTCTCACGTCAGGAAAATGCTAGAGGTAGTGTGATTCCTACCTATCGTGAAGACTGGGCTTTCCGTGCTACCTATAACTATGATGGTCGCTATTTCATCGAGTACAATGGTGCTTACAATGGTTCAGAGAAGTTTAGCAAGGACAATCGCTTTGCTTTCTTCAATTCTGGTGCTATTGGTTGGACAGTCACAGAGGAGAAGTTCATGAAGAACCTTCGTGACAAGCACATCATTGATATGTTGAAGTTCCGTGCATCATACGGTGAGATTGGTGATGACAACTTGGGTGACCCATTCCTCGATACCAACCGTTGGTTGTATATGAGCCAGTGGGCATACGGTGGCAACACCGTCATGGATGAGAAGTACAATAAGAGTATCTATACTTGGTATCGTGAGGCTTCCATCGGCAATGAAAACGTGAAGTGGGAGACGGTAAAAAAGTTGAATATTGGTGCTGACTACGGTTTCTTGGGTGGTTTGATTACAGGTTCCTTCGATGTCTTCCGTGATGTTCGTGACGACATCTTGGTACGTGGTAATGAGCGTTCCGTTCCTTCTTATCTCGGTGGTTCTGCGCCAACAGCCAACTTGGGTAAAGTTCGTACCACAGGTTATGAGTGGGAAGTAAAGCTCAACAAGACCTTTGCTAATGGTCTTCGTCTTTGGGGTAACTTCAATATGACCCATGCCAAGAACAAGGTGCTCATCAAGGATGACCCAGGTATGGCACCATCCAACTTGAGAAAAGCAGGCTATGCCATCAACCAGAACAAGGCTTGGTTGAGCAATGGTTACTTAAACAACATCGATGACTTGTATGGCTCTCCTGCCCATGATGTGAATGAGAACTACCGTTTGGTAGGTGACTATTACATCATCGACTACAATGGTGATGGTGTGGTTGATTCCAACGATGAGGCTCCATACGGCTATAGCAACAGTCCTCAGAACACTTACAATGCCACCATCGGTTTCGAGTGGAAGGGCTTCTCGGCATTCGCTCAGTTCTATGGAGTAACCAATGTAACTCGTGTGGTAAGTCTTACTAGCTTCGGTAGCAAGTTGGACACCGTCTTCGACCAAGGCTCTTGGTGGGATAAGGACAATACCAATGCAGATGTACGAGTTCCACGTTGGGGAGCGACGACCTCTAAATACAGCAATGGTACCCAGTTCCTATATGATGGTTCTTACATCCGTCTGAAGAATGTGGAAATCGCTTACACTTGGACAAAGGGATGGATCAAGCACTTGGGAATCAACTACCTGAAGGTTTATCTCAATGGTAATAACCTTTGGCTCTGGACACGTATGCCAGACGACCGTGAGTCAAACCTCTCTACATGGGGCTCACTTGGAGCTTATCCTACAGTAAGACGTTTCAACTTAGGTGTCAAGTTTACATTGTAATTTTTAAAGAGAATACAAATGAACAAGAATATTAAAAACATACTATATACAGGTTGTCTAGCCCTGGTGCTCACCACATCGTTGAGCTCTTGCGAGGATTACTTGGATAAGTCGCCAGAGACAACCGTGTCTTCTGAGGATGCTTTCAAGACCTTCAAGAATTTCCAAGGCTTCATCGAGGAAATCTACAACTGTGTGCCAGACAAGGAGAAGTGTAATTGGACTCCTTCTTGGAACTGGGGTGACGATGAAGTCGTTAATTCCAAGGCTGATGGCGAGATGACTCATCAGATGGACTTGGGTAACTATCGTGATATCTATACCAATGGATATGCTTCTTGGTTCTATCGTGCTGGTAGCAATCCAACGAAGGTAGATGCCAAGTCTCACTCTATCTATCCTCATGCTTGGTATTGCATCCGTAAGTGCAACTTAGGTCTTGCTAATCTCGACAAGTTGACAACCGCTACCCAAGAGGAGAAAAACTTGATTGCTGGTCAGCTTTATTTCTTCCGTGCATGGTGGCATTTCGAGATGATGCAGCAGTTGGGTGGTCTTCCATACATCGATCAGGTGCTGGATGCCAGTGGTAAGTTGACCTTGCCTCGTCTCTCTTATCAAGAATGTGCAGCCAAGGCAGGAGAGGACTTCCGCAAGGCTGCCGACCTGTTGCCTATCGATTGGGATAAGACCACAGCTGGTAAGCAGACCTCTGGTCATAACCAACTTCGCATCAACAAGATCATGGCATTGGGCTATCTTGGCAAGAACTATCTCTGGGCAGCCAGTCCTTTGATGAAGAATGGTGCAAAACTCGGAGCTGTAAAGAGTGAGATCACATACGATTATGATGCAGAGTATAGCCAGAAGGCAGCTGAGGCTCTCGGCGAGTTGCTCAACTTGGTAGAGGGTGGTCAGACACAATATGCTTTGGCTTCCTATAATTATGACGATATTTATAATCACGCCATCTCTTCCAGCGAGTCTTCTAGCTTCGATGACATCTTCTACACTGTCAATCAGAACTACCAGATGCCTGGTTCTACAGAAGCTATCTTCCGTGGTCCATGTGATGAGAATAGATGGGCTTCACCTTGGAACCATGGTAAGGTGTTTGGTCCTAAGATGAATGGCATCGTTCCTCATGACAATGTCATCCACCAGCCTACAGCCAACTTGGTAGAGGCTTATGGTATGGCGAATGGCGAGCCTGCTTTCTTGATAGAGAATGGCGAGTTGGTGCCTAATCTTGCAGGTGGTTTCGACCCAGAGCATCCGTGGAAGAACCGTGACCCTCGCTTCTATCACGACATCGTATTTGATGGATGCAAATACATCAACGATGATGGTAGTGCCGCTAATGGATTGGAGAATTATATTTATTGTAATCTTTCCTCATCTGCAGCCGATGCGGAAGATGGTATGAAGACCATGCGTAATGTTGAGAATGGAAGCCGCACGGGTTACTTTATCCAAAAGTTGGTTCCTCATACAGCAAATTCTGTTGATAAATATTTCGACAAGGCTTTCAATGCGTACTTACCTTATATGCGTCTTGCCGATATCTACTTGATGTATGCTGAGGCTTGTGCCGCCACCTCTGGTGCGCAAGGTAAGTCATCCAACTTTAGCAAGACTGCTGAGGCTGCCATCAATACCATTCGTGACCGTTGTGGTGCAGGTCATGTGGCAGCTGAATATGTAGCCAATGCTCACAAGTTCATGGACGAAGTTCGTCGTGAGCGTGAGGTGGAGTTGGCTTTCGAGGGAATGCGTTTCAACGACTTGCAGCGTTGGTTGCTCTTGACGGAGGCTCCTTATAATACCAAGTACGAACAGGTGTTTGAGCGTGTCAGCAGCGACCCTAAACATCCTGAGGATGGACAAGTATCTGGCTATGGCAAGAAAGTTATCATCAAACGCGACTTCACCGCCAAGCACTATTGGTTCCCATTCCCAACCGATCAGACTCAACTCTATGCAGAGTTCCCACAGAATCCTGGTTGGTAAGCAATACTATAATATATCAAATTAATAGATGATCGTATGAATTCAACATTCAAATCATATAATTACAAGTTGTTTGTCGCAGGTCTTGTGGCTTTGGCTCCATTGAGTGCCGATGCCAAGACGGCGCAAGCAGACGAAACCGACTCGCTGAACGCTGACAAGGAGATGGTTCAAGTGGCTTACCGCCAGGTGGCTAAGGATGAGCTCCTCGGTGGTGTCTCAGTGGTCGATGTAGAGGACTTGATGAAGAAAGACTACCATACCTATAGCCTTGACAACATGCAGGCGCTGGTAGGTGGTTGGAATGGCAACTCACTCTGGGCACAGGATGCCAACAACGCAGGCTACTTAGTCTTGGTGGATGGCGTGCCACGTGAGGCTACCAATGTACTTCCATCAGAGATTTCTCAGATTACTTTCCTCAAGGGTGCTCAGGCGGTGGTACTCTATGGTAGCAAGGCTGCCAAGGGCGCTATCCTCATCACCACCAAACGAGGTAAGGTAGATGGCATCAAGGTAGATGTCACTGCCAATACAGGCTGGTATGTAGCCAAGTCTTATCCTGAGTATCTTAGCTCAGCTGAGTACATGACCTTATATAATAAGGGACGTGCCAGCGATGGCTTGTCTCCTCTCTATAAGGACGAGATTTATGACTTCGGTGCTGGCGATAATCCTTACCGTTATCCTAATGTAGATTACTACTCTTCTGATTACATCAGAAAGGCATTCAATCGCTCTGAGGCTACCGCTGAGATCGAGGGTGGTGGTAAGCGTGCTCACTTCTACAGCAACATCAATTTCTATCGAGTAGGGGATGTCTTCAAGTTTGGTGAGGCTAAGCACAACCATACCAACCGTTTCAATGTACGTGGTAACGTAGATGTCAACATCAGCGATGATATCAAGGCTTATGTCAATGCCAATGCTACATTCTATGATGCAAGCTCTGCCAAGGGTAACTATTGGTCAACTGCCGCTTCTATGCGTCCAAACTATCCACAGAATGCAGCTCCATTGATACCAATTGATTATATCTCTCCATCGGCAACCAATGCCTGGGCTTTGATCAACAATGCTAACTTGATAGATGGTAAGTACTTCTTGGCAGGTAGCCAGGAGAACTCTACCCATATCTTTGGTGACATCTATTCAGCTGGTAAGACTAAATATACAAGCCGCCAGTTCCAGTTCGACACAGGTATCAAGATCAACTTGGCGAAGTTACTCAAGGGCTTGTCCTTCGAGACAAAGTTTGCAGTCGATTACGCCACCTCTTATAATACGTCTTTCGACAATAATTATGCGGTGTATATCCCAACTTGGGCAAACATCAATGGTAAGGATGAAATCGTAAGCTTGAAGAAGGAAGGCGATGACAAGCATCCTGGTGTGCAGAACATCAGTAATAGTGTGGATAACCAGACGATGCTTTTCTCTGCGCAGTTCAACTATCAGAACACATTCAGCAAGGTGCATAACCTTTCTGCCATGTTGATTGCCTCTGGTTTCCAGCAGACCGAGTCGGCTGTTTATCACAAGAACTCAAGTGCCAACCTAGCTTTGGATGCGTCTTACAACTACGCCCAGAAGTACTATCTCGACTTCGGTATGGCAGCCATCCATTCAGCACAGTTGGCTCCTGGTCATCGCGAGGCTCTTTCACCTTCCTTAACCTTGGGCTGGAGATTGAAGAATGAGAATTTCTTGAAGGACAGCAAGGTGGTGGATGATATGATGATCAGTGCATCCTACAGCGACATCAAGCAAGATATAGACTTGGCTGTTAATGACCAGCGTTATTATCTCTATATGCCAGCTTGGAGCCAGACTTACGGATATGCTTGGGCTGATGGTGGTACCAACCAATATGCCTATTCTACCAAAGGTGGAAATAATGACTTGGGATTTATCAGCCGTAAGGAGTTCTCAGTCAACTTCCGTACATCTTTGTGGCAGAAATTGCTGACCTTGGATGCCAACTTCTTTGTAACGACAACCGATGGCTTGTTGGTTTCCAATCCAACTTACTATCCATCTTACTTGAGTAATGGTTATCCTACAGGTGGTTTCATTCCTGTGGTCAACTTCAATGCCGATCGCCGTACAGGTTTCGACTTTGCTGTAACTGCCAACAAGAAGTTTGGAGAAGTAGATTTGGCACTCGGTGTGACAGGCACTTATTATACTACCAAGGCCACCAAGCGTGACGAGGTCAACCTCTATGATTATCAGAATCGTCAAGGAAAGGTACTCGATGGTATCTGGGGATTCAAGACCGCAGGTATTTTCCAGAGCAAAGAGGAAATTGCTGAGTGGGCAGACCAGAGCAAGTTGGGTAATGAAGTGAAGCCTGGTGACTTGAAGTACATCGACCAGAATGGTGACAACGTCATCGACTCCAACGATATGGTATATCTCGGCAAGGGTGGCTGGTATGGTTCTCCATTCACAATGGGTATCAACTTCACCGCCAAGTGGAAGGAATTCACCTTCTTCGCCTTGGGAACAGCCAACTTCGGGGCATACGCATCTAAGTTGTCTTTGGGTAACTACTTCAAGACAGAGGGTGACGTGAAGTACTCTGAGATTGCACGTGATGCTTGGACACCAGAGAACGCTACGACAGCTCTCTATCCACGCTTGGCTTCTAAGTCAACCAACAACTATCAGACCTCTGATTTCTGGTTGTACAAGACCGATGCGTTCCGTTTGGCTAAGGTTCAGGTAACTTACGACCTGCCAAGTCGCTTGTTCCAGAAGACCTGGGTGAAGTCACTTTCAGCCTTTGTCAGTGGTTCCAATCTGTTGACCATCTCTGGCAACCGCAAGTGGTTGGAGATGTCAGTAGGTCAAGCTCCTCAGACACGTTATTATAATATAGGTGTCAAGGCATCATTCTAATAACTCATAAAAACGAATTAAGATGAAAATTAAGAATATTATATTATTGGCTGCGCTCTCCTTGTCGTTGGCATCTTGCTCCGACTTGTTTGAGCCTGCCGAGGAGAATAACCGAGGTGTAGAGGCGATGCTGAAGGAGCCTACATTTGCACAAGGTCTCTTGGGCTATGCCTATTCTCATCTGCCATATTCCAATTCGAGCGTGACGGACATTGCCACCGATGATGCAGTGACCAATGATTTGGCTAGCACTTACTCGAAAATGGCACAAGGTGCTTGGGCTGCTAACAACGACCCAATGAGCCAATGGAATGGTCGCCGTTCTGTTATCCAGTACTTGAATCAATTCCTTGCTATCGCTGATGACGTGAAATGGGCAGACGATCCTATTGCAGCCAAGGTGTTCGCTGAGAGCCGCAAGGGTGAGGCTTATGCTTTGAGAGCTTTGAATCTTTATTATCTCGTTCAGGCTCATGCTGGTTGGTCTGAGGATGGTGAACTCTTGGGTGTGCCATTGTCAACCACAGTGGAAGATGCCAACACCGACTTCAATCAGTCTCGTGCTACCTTCCAACAGTGCATCGACCAAATTAACTCCGACTTGGATGAGGCTATCAAGTTGTTGCCTCTCGACTACAAGCAGCACTCAGAGTCTGAGGTTCCTGCTTACTATAAGGAGTTGGGTGCTTCTTTGAGCGTCTATGACCGTGTGTTCGGTGAGCACTTGGCTGGTCGTATCAGTGGTCGTATCGCAGAGGCTATCCGTGCGCAGGTTGCCTTGATGGCATCTAGCGAGGCTTACAAGGGTGGCAGTGATGTTACTGCTGCTAATGCTGCCGATGAAGCAGCCAAGGTACTCGACCGTATCGGTGGTGTGTCTGGTTTGGCAGCCAAAGGTAATACCTGGTATAACAATGCAGCTGAAATCAAGGCTTTGAAGTCAGGTGCCGTTCCTGCTGAAATCATTTGGCGTAGTAATGTCAATGAGGGTAAGGAAGATTACGACCTCGGTGTTATCCAAGAGAAGAACAATTTCCCTCCTACACTCTACGGAAAGGGTCGCATCAATCCAACTCAGAACTTGGTGGATGCCTTCCCTATGGCGAATGGTTATCCTATCACAGATGAGGAGAATAGTGAATTTGATGACATTGATCCTTATAGCAATCGTGACCCACGTCTCGACCTCTATATCATCCACAATGGTTCTGAGTACAAGGGCAAGACCATCAACACGACAGCAACTGGAGATACCAATGACGGTCTCAATAAGATTAGTACCTCAACTCGTACAGGTTACTATCTGAAGAAGTTGCTTCGTGACGACTGTAGCGCAGACCCTAACAACCTCAATGCACAGCCTCACTACAATGCCTACATCCGTTACACCGAGATTTTCTTGGATTACGCTGAGGCAGCCAACGAGGCTTGGGGACCAAAGGGTAAAGGTACTCACAACTATTCTGCTTACGATGTCATCAAGGCTATCCGCCAACGTGCTGGCATCACCGATACTGGCTACCTCGATGAATGTGCAGAAGATCAGGCAAAGATGCGTGAGTTGATTCGCAATGAGCGTCGTATCGAGCTCTGCTTCGAGAATCACCGCTTCTGGGATCTCCGCCGTTGGAAGGCTAACATTGCCGAGACAGCCAAGGGTGTCAACGTAACCGAGGTAGATGGTATTCCTACATTCGAAGAAATCGATGTGGAGACAAGAAATTATAGCGATTATATGTATTATGGTCCTATCCCACAGAGTGAGATGCTCAAGTGGAGTAACTTGAAGCAGAACAAGGGCTGGAATGTAAAGAACAACGACTAATATTAAATACGATTAATTATGAAAATGAAGAAAATCTTAGCTATGGCTGTCATGGGAATCTTGGCACTCGGTTTCTCCTCTTGCGAGAACGGTGATGCTGACTTCCCTGATTACGAGGGTGGTGTCAATGTATATTTTGCCCATCAGTTCCTAGACCGCACCGTGGTCTTGGGTGATGCCGAGACCCTCAACACCACAGACGATAACAACCATATCATCCGTATCGTCTCTACGATGGGTGGTGCTCGTAATGGCAAGAACATCACCTTGAAGGTGGCTGTCGATGAGTCTCTCTGCGACAACCTCTTCTTCGAGGACGGCGTGACTCCAGTGAAGCCAATGCCTACCAACTACTACACCTTGGATGGCAATACCATCAACTATAATGGTGAGATGCTCGGCAGACTGAAGGTGAAGTTGGAGGATGCGTTCTTCGCAGACCCAGAGTGCGTCAAGGGTTCTTATGTGATTCCTGTTCGTATCTTGGAGCAGGTGGGAGCTGACTCTATCCTGAGTGGTAAGCCTATGGTAGATGGTGAGTCTCCTTCTAGAACAAACTTGGAGGCTTGGTCAAAAACTCCTCAGGATTATGTACTCTACAAGGTAAAGTACATGAACCCTTGGGAGGGCTTCTATCTTCGTCGTGGTACTGATAAGATTACCGAGAATGGTCAGACCAAGGAAGTAACTCGTAAAGGTGCTTCCATCGAGAAGGATGAGGTTTGCCAGATTACCACCAAGAGCTTGACAGAGGCTCTCTTCCCTGTCTCAGTGAGCAAGGTGGAAGGTCAGAATGAAGATGGCAGCGATAAGATTGTGAAATACACCTGCAACTTGAAACTTACTTTTGACAATGATGGCAATGTCACTGTATCTTCTGATACCGAGGGCATGACAGCCACAGGTTCTGGCAAGTTTGAGAAGAAGGCAGCCAAGTTGGCTTGGGGTAACAAGGATCGTGACTTGCTCACCCTCAACTACAAGGTTGATTTCGGTTGTGGCATCACGATGGAGACCAGCGACCAGTTTGTCGCTCAGACTCGTGGCAACATCAACGGTGTCGTCACCTTCAATACTAAATATGTTCAGCAGTAAGATGCTGGGTGAGTATCATCGTAATAAGATTATATCATGAATATGAAAAGAATTAATTTTGGACTAGGCTTGGTCGCTCTCTTGGCTTTGTCTTCATGCGCTGACGACAAGTTCTCGGAGTTCCGTACAGATATGACCCAAAATAAGAAGGACTATCTGTATCTCAACAACTATGAGCCTTTGAAGAAATATGTACAGGACTTGAAAGACGCTGGCAAGTGCAATCCCGACTTTAAGTTGGGCGTTGCGCTCACCGCATCCGAGTTCAATGAGCAAGGTATTGTGTATTGCTTGGCTGGTAGCAACTTCGACGAGATGACTGCTGGCAATGCGATGAAGTATGCTTCTTGTGTGGATAACAAGGGTGTAATGAACTTTGATAATGTCAGTTCCTTTGTTGCCAATGCCAAGGATGCAGGTTTGACCATCTATGGTCATACCCTAGCTTGGCACTCTCAGCAGAACAACAAGTACCTCAACTCTTTGATTGCCGATAAGGAAATCAAGGTGGATCCTAGCCAAAAGGTAGATAAGGTGGATTATGAACTCGACTGCTCTACGCTTTCTAGGTATAGTTGGACGGGCGCTCCTGCTACTGTTACTACTGAGTGGAACAAAGATGGAGCGGTGGTTATCACCAATCCTGAGGCGGTGGATCCTTGGTATGTCCTTCAATATTGGTTGGTTAATGGCATTACGTTGACCGAAGGCAAGGAGTATAAGATGACCATCGAGTGTAAAGCTGAAGGCAAGGAAGATGCCAATATCCGCTTTAAGCTTGGTGACTGGGGTGGTGGATTCTCCAAAAACTTCTCCATTCCTGTAGGCAAGGGTTATCAGAAAATTGAGTTCAATGTGACTCCTACGATGGCTAGCAATGGTCTCTTCTTCCAGCATGGTGACTTCGTTGGTAAGATTTACTGGAAGTCAGTTACCATTTCTCACTCAGAGGCACCTGTAATGGAGGTGGAGAAAGAGGTATGCAGCCAGAGCTATACTGATGGTCCTTTCCCATTCTATGCAATGGGATGTAAGCCTCCTGTAGTAAATGGTGCCATCCACTTCGTACCAACTGGTGAATGGTCACAGTTCTTCATCAGTACTGCCAAACATTTGGATGCTGGTAACTATGTCGCTTATCTCGACTTGACTTCATCAGCTGATGCTTCAGGCGTACAGTTGACCGCTCAGAATGGATGGGGTGGTTCGGCTCAGCAGCTGACAGTGAATGTACCTGTTAAGGCAGGTCGCAACAATATCAAGTTGAACCTTCCTGAGGTTGAGGGTGGCAACTATGATGTCATCTTGAAACCTCAGACTGCAGGTGCTACCTTGGATGTTCATGGTTTGAGCATCTGTAAGGTGACGAAGATGAACTCTATTCCTCTCACTGACGAGGAGAAGAAGGATACCTTGACTTGGGCAATGGGTACTTGGATTGATGGTATGATGGGTGCTTGTGATGGCTATGTCACCACATGGGATCTCGCCAATGAGACACTCTCTGGTCAGGATAAAGATGGTGATGGATGGTATGACCTCCAGTCGGTTACTCGTGGTACTGTCAGTGCTGCAGATGCTGCTGCCAACTTCTATTGGCAAGATTATCTTGGAGACATCGACTATGTTCGTATCGCAGCTGCTGATGCTCGCAAGAGTTTCGCCGAGCACAATGGCGACCCTGATAAGTTGAAACTCTTCATCAATGATTACAACTTGGAGACCGACTATGACAACAACCAAAAGCTGAAGAGCTTGATTCACTGGATTGGTGAATGGGAGAAGGATGGCGTGACCAAGATTGATGGTATCGGAAGCCAGATGCACATCTCTTGCTATGCTGATGAGGCTACCAACGAGAGTAAGAAGAATGCTATCGTCAACATGCTTAAGTTGATGGCTGAGAGTGGTAAGCTCTGCAAGATCTCTGAGTTGGATATGGCATACGTAGATGCTTCTGGTAACACCGTTCCTGCTACTAAGATGACAGAGGAGCAGCACAAGCAAATGCGTGATCTCTATGAGTTTGTCGTATCTAAGTACTTCGAGATTATTCCTTTGGCTCAGCAGTATGGTATCACCCAGTGGTGTGCTACCGATTCTCCTGATACCACAGGCGCTTGGCGCAAGGGTTGCCCAACAGGTCTCTGGGATAGCAATTATCTCCGCAAGCACACTTACGCTGGCTTCGCAGCAGGCTTAGGTGCTCCTGAGTACTGGAAGGAGAATGCAGAATAATGAATAGAGAAAAACATTAGTTTTAGGTTTTATCATATAGATTAACCGAAATAATGTTAGTCGTGATAGGTCGGTTGTGTCGAGATGACACGATCGACCTTTTTGCATCTTACGGCATAGGTAAGTCCGCTTCACTTACCACTTCTCATTCCCTGCCTACGCTTTTCTAAAAACGTCCCGAGGAAATTGGAAAAACGTCCCGACTTTTTTTGAAAGGGCTAGTGAGGAAATTCTATTTTCATTAGTGACTGGTATCTCGGAAAATAGCACGAAAACGCTTGTTAGTATAATAATTTGCACCGACAGTGAATGCCTTTGTACGTCTCGTAATGTATTTGTTATTTCAAATAAAGTGAGTTCGTGGCATTTTCTCTACCTTTGCCAGCGATAATGAGAGAGAACTGATAACCTAGAATCCCTTCTCTTCCTAAAATATGAACTAATAACATAAAGACTTATGAAGAAATTTACTTTCGTATTGGCTGCAATGCTTGCATTCGCAGGAGTTTCTGACGCAGCGGAAAAGACAGAGACCGTTTACTTCGGTGGTGCCCCTAGTTGGGCTTTCAAGAAATTCGCTGACATTAATGGTCCTTTACCTTTGAGTGTAACAGCAACAGCAGATTGGAATGAAGTTACTTTGACAGACAAGGCTTCTATTTCTACCTCAGATTATAAAGCGATTAAGGTTTACTATTCTGATCTTACACAGGTTGGTGACAACAAGATGCAACTTGTCATTGGTGTTAAGGCTCCAGGCTATGGTAAGGACAACTGGAATTTGGATTCTGCTGATTTTGTAGATGTTGATCCTGCAAAGGAGAGCGTAGAATTGGAACTTGGCGATAAATATGATGGCAAGATTTTCAATTTGGCTGGCCAGCAGGTAGGCAAGGGATACAAGGGTATCGTGATTAAGAATGGTAAGAAAGTAGTTGTAAAGTAATTTTCCGACACTTATATACTAAATACATATTTATATATCAGCAGGGGCTGCCAAGTGTGGCAGCCCCTGCATTTCAATCTAAATAGAATACACTAGAATTTTTTAATCTAAAAACGTAATATTATCTTATGAAAAAAATCATGACTTTGGTTGCTGCTGCTATGATGGCAGTAGGACTTCATGCACAGACTTGGGAGGAGGTGAAGGTGGGTGCTACCACTCGCAAGACCCTGACTTATGTGCCAAAGAATGTGGAGGAGTCGCCTGCCTTGGTCATCTCCCTGCATGGTTTTAACCAGGACCCTAACTACCAGATGAAGCAGACGGCTTGGAACGACCTCGCCGACTCTGAGCACTTCATCGTAACTTATCCACAGGGTAATGGCAATGCTTGGGACATCTCAGGAAATGGCGACATCCAGTTTGTCGAGCAAATCATGAGCGATATGGAGCTGAAACACAATGTGGACAAGAACCGCATCTATGTCTCAGGATTCTCCATGGGCGGCATGATGACGTATCACTGTATGGCTAAACTTGCCGACAAGGTGGCAGCCTTCGGTCCAGTGAGCGGTATCCCAGTGGACTATCGCAACCCTTCGTCCACTCGCAAGGTGCCTATCATGCATATCCATGGTACTGCCGACGACGTGGTGAAGTGGGAGGGCGACCCTACGCATCCTGCCGGCGGCTATGGCAGAATAGATGAATATGTGAAGAAGTGGGCTGCCTTTGATGGTTGCGATGTGGATAACCCGAAGGTGGTTCGTCCTTATCCAGCCAACAATACTGGTACCAATGCCACTCGTACTATATATAGTAATGTGAATGACAATGTGGAGGTGAGCCTCATCGCCATCGATGGTAAGGGACACTGGCACTCCAATGAGGCGAACGGTGTGCATAGCACCAAGGAACTCTGGAACTTCTTCAAGCGATACAAGCTGAACCAACCTTCTACGCCTGACCCCAACTTTCAGATTTATCTCTGCTTCGGTCAGTCGAATATGGAAGGCAATGCTGACATCGAGGAACAGGACAAGGTGGGTGTGAACCCTTGCTTCCTGGCGATGTACACTTTGGATAATGCATCCGCAGGTTGGACCATGGGCTTGTGGCATACCGCCGTTCCACCTCAGGCTCGTCCATACACTCGTCTATCAGTAGTGGATTACTTTGGTAGAAAGATGGTGGAGAATCTGCCAGAGGAAGTAAAAGTAGGCACAATTACAGTGGCTGTGGGCGGTGCGAGCATCGACCTCTTCGACAAGGACAAATACCAAGCTTATCTCAATGATGCCAATACTGCTGACTGGCTACGCAACTATGCCAAGGAATATGGTGGCAATCCATATGGACGATTGATAGAGTTAGCAAAGATTGCACAGCAAAAGGGAGTCATCAAGGGTATCCTCCTGCACCAAGGAGAGACCAACAACTGCGACCCAACCTGGCCATCTCGTGTGAAGAAGATCTATGAGGATATTCTTGCCGACTTGGGCTTGAATGCAAAGGATGTGCCTTTGCTCGTGGGCGAGTTGGGACAGAAAGACCAAGGAGCTGCTTGTTGGGGACACAATGCCATCATCGACAATATCGCAGCTACGATACCAACGGCTCATGTCATTTCTTCCAAGGATTGTCCTTTGCAATCGGATCACTTGCACTTCACCGCAGAGGGCTATCGTATGTTTGGCAAGCGTTACGCTGATGCCATGTTGCAAATCCAGGGTGTCGTTCCTGTGGAGAACCGCAACTACTATGTGCGTTACGAGGCACAGGCTGGTGTCAATGCTTGGGACCAACAGGCGGTTTATACCTTGCCTCAGGCTTTGGAGAAGGGAACACCATACGTGTTGACCATGAAGGTGAGAACTTCCGATGATTGTGCAGCACTTGGCTTCTGGCCTATCTGGGAAGCTAGTCCCAACAGAAACCAGTGGGGTGGAAGTGCTGATGTGCAGTATCTGGCATCTTATGCGGTAGAGGCTGGCGATTGGAAAACCTTGACTTGGTATTTTACGCCAGATTATACGTTGGATAAGTTCAAGTTTGTGTTTGGCGCTTATACAGGTACGCTCGACATAGATGATGTCATACTCGTGAAGCAAGGCACGACTGAGAATCTCATCAGTAATGGTGATTTCTCCTTGAAGCATATCCAAGGATGGTCGATAGATGGACAGGTGCCTTCTTATTATCTTGCCAATGACGCATATATCCCTACGAGTATCGCTCCTGTGAAGAAGGAAAATGCCGAAACTACCGATGACGCTTACTATACCTTGCAAGGTAATCGTGTGCTTCATCCTACCAAGGGCATCTATATCCACAGGGGACGAAAGGTGGTGATTCGATAAGTATTCATTATCAATGTGATAATCATAAATGAAGGAAAACATGAGAAAGAAACTATTGATGATGGGCATCATGCTCATGGGAATGATGAAGGCATCGGCGGCTCCCGATCCCAACTTTCACATCTATCTTTGTTTTGGACAGTCTAACATGGAGGGCAATGCTGCCATAGAGGATGAAGACCGCACGGGTGTGGATCCGCGCTTCGTGGCGATGTATGCCGTGAATGATGAGAAGGCGGGATGGAAGAAAGGGGAATGGCATACGGCTGTGCCACCTCAGGCTCGTCCTACTACTGGTTTGACACCCGTCGATTACTTCGGCAGGAAGATGGTTGCCAACTTGCCTGACAGCATCCGGGTGGGAACCATCACCGTGGCTGTGGGCGGTGCCAGCATCGACCTCTTCGACAAGCGTACCTATAAAGCTTACCTGAAGAAACAGCCCGACTGGATGAAGAACTTCGCTGCCAGCTACAACGGCAATCCCTACGCTCGTCTCATCGAACTGGCAAAGATTGCCCAGAAACAAGGTGTCATCAAGGGAATCCTCCTGCACCAAGGCGAGACCAACAATGGTGATGTCAACTGGCCTAACCGTGTGAATACCATCTACCATGACATCCTCAAGGAGTTGAACCTCAAGGCAGAGGATGTGCCATTGCTCGTGGGTGAGACCGTGCAGCAAGACCAAGGGGGTAAATGCTGGGCGCATATCGCCATCGTGGATGACATCGCCAAGACCATTCCTACGGCTCACGTCATCTCTTCCAAGGAATGTCCTCAGCGAGGTGATGGCTTGCACTTCGTGGCTGAGAGCTATCGCACGATGGGCAAGCGATATGCCGACATGATGCTCTCGCTCCTCGGTATCATCCCGGATGCCAACTATCCACGTGTGGATAAGGACCATCGTGCTTACGTCAAGCTCCATGCACCGGAGGCAAAGCAGGTAATCTTTGACATCTGTGGCAAGAAATACCCGATGAAGAAAGACCTCGATGGCGACTGGTATGGTGTTTCCGACCCATTGGTGGTAGGCTTCCATTATTATTTCCTGAATGTGGATGGCGTACAGGTGGTCGATCCAGCAAGCGAGACTTACTTTGGTTGTTGTCGTGAGGCAGGTGGACTGGAAGTGCCAGAGGGCGAGGAGGGCAACTACTACCGTCCTCAGTTGGGAGTGCCACAAGGACAGGTGCGCTCCGTTTCCTATTATGCCGCATCGCAGAGGCAGTTCCGCCGTGCCATGGTCTATACGCCAGCCGAGTATGAGACGCATCCCGACAAGCGTTATCCTGTGCTCTACCTCCAACATGGTATGGGAGAGGATGAGACCGGATGGAGCAAGCAAGGACATATGAATCATATCATGGACAATCTCATCGCCGAGGGCAAGGCGGAACCGATGATTGTCGTGATGGAGAGTGGTGATGTGAAAAAGCCTTTCGTGCCTCGTCCTGGCAAAAATGTGGATGAGGAGCGCAATCATTACGGAGAGTCTTTCTATGATGTCATCATCAAGGACTTGATACCGATGATCGACCAGACTTTCCGCACCAAGACCGATAGAGACCATCGTGCGATGGCTGGTTTGTCGTGGGGTGGTTGTCAAACCTTCAATACGGTATTGAATCACCTCGATCTGTTCTCAGCGTTCGGTACGTTCAGTGGCGCCCTCTTTGGCGTGGATGTGAAGACCTGCTTTGGGGGCGTCTTCGCCGATGCCGAGAAGTACAACCAGAACATCAAGTATATGTTCATGGGATGTGGCTCAGAAGAAAACTTCGGAACGGAGAAGATGGCACAGCAGTTGAAGGATTTGGGTATCAAACTCGATGTCTATGTCTCTCCTGGCACTCACCATGAGTGGCTCACCTGGAGAAGATGCTTGAAGGAGTTTGTTCCACACTTGTTTAAATAAAGTTAGAAAAGCCTCTGGCTTTGGGGCTTAAAGGTAAGCGCAAGCAAGAGAATCTGTTATGGATTCTCTTCTTGCGCTTTATTCATATATTCTCGTGGCGAACAGCCATAGAGGTTCTTAAACATGGTGCTGAAGCTGGCGGCATTGCTGAAACCGCAGGCGTACATCACGTCGGTGACATTGCGGTTGGGGTCTAGTAACAACTTGGCAGCTTGTTTCAGTCGGATGTTGCGGATGAAGTTGTGCGGAGTCTGATTGGTCAGTTCCTTCATCTTGCGGTTGAGATGTACACGGCTGATGCCCACCTTTTGTGCGATGACGTCCACGCTCAGGTCGGAGTCGCTCATGTTCTCGTTGATGACCTCCATGATGCGTTTGAGCAATTCCTCATCCGGCGACTTGGTCTCCACCGTGTCAAAGGTTGGTTCCGGACTTTCCTTTCCCATAAACTTATTGCGAAGGGTACGGCGCACGGCAAGGAGGTTGAGTATCGTACGGCGCAAGATGTCCATATTGAAAGGTTTCGTGATATAGGCATCGGCACCCGTCTCAAGACCAGCCAACTGACTTTCCTCCCGACTCATGGCAGTGAGGAGAATCACTGGAAGATGGTTGGTATTCACGTTGTTCTTAATCTTGCTGCACAGGGTATTACCATCCATCTCTGGCATCATGATGTCGGAGATGACAAGGTCTGGCATCGTCTTGATAATCTCTGGCAGTGCCACCTTGCCGTTAGGGTAGGTGAGGATGGTGAAGTCATTGCCTAGCTGTAGGCTCAGGTAGTGGAGGATTTCCTCATCATCCTCTACGATGGCGATGGTGCTCTTGGAGGAATGAGGCTTAGGCTCTTGGCTTTCTGCCTGCAGGGTGTCTTCCTGTGTCTCGTCGATTTCCTGTAGCTCCTCCAAGTCTTCCTCGTTTTCTTCCTCTGCTTTCTCTTCGAGGATTTCTTCTGTCTTGAGGTGGGCTTTGCCGAGTGGCAAGGTGATGATAAACTCGCTTCCTGTCTTGAAGTCTTCATCCTGCGTGTGAGTACTCTCGTTGTTGCGGGCGAAGATGGTGCCATAGTGAAGCTCCACGAGCGAACGTGTCAGGTCGAGTCCGATACCTGTTCCCACATTGCGGTCGTTGGAATGGGTAGGACTTTGGTAGAAACGTTGGAAGATGGTCTCCAACTTGTCCTTGTCGATGCCCTTTCCACTGTCCTTGATGGAGATGATGGCATTGCGGGTGGTCTGGCTGAGGGTAATCTGAATCTTGCCACCGGCAGGGGTAAACTTGAAGGCATTCGATAGTACATTCATGAGTACCTTGTCAAAGTTGTTGCGGTCGATCCAGACTGGTAGATGCTCGTCTTGATGCAAGAAGGTGAAGGTGATTTGCTTGGCGATCGCCTGTTGCTCGAAGAGCTGGTGTTCATCTTTGATGAAACTTACCATGTCGGTCTCGCTCATGTGCATCGCCATCTGTCCCTTGTCTATCTTTCTGAGGTCCATCATCTGACTGATGAGGTGGAGGATGCGCTCGGAGTTCTTGCGCATGAGGTTGTAGATGCCTTGTCGATGGGCATCCTTGTCTTCCTTGATGAGGGAGAGAAGAGGGGTGAGGATGAGGGTGAGCGGTGTGCGTATCTCGTGACTGATGTTCATGAAGAAGCGCAACTTAGCCTCGCCCATCTCTTCGGCATGGATATGTTGTTGCAAGGCTAGGCGGCTTTCTTCCTGTCGCTTGCGATAATGCTGATATTGCAAGAGGATGCCGAGGATGATGAGAAAATAGACAAACTTAGCCCAGATGCTGGCATACCAAGCAGGATGGATGACGATGGTAAACTCCTTGACTGGTGTCTCGAAGCTATTGCAGAGGGCTTTCACTTTGAAGTGATATGTGCCAGGCAATAGATGGGAGAAGGAAATCTCGTTGACTCCGCTCTGTACCTTGCGCCACTCCTCGTCATTGATGCTATAGGCATAGACGATTTGCTCCACATTATTATAAGTAAGTGTGGAGAGTTGGAGCGTGAAAGAGTTGTCTTCGTGGGAGAGATGGAATTCTTTCGTATCATAGACACCATGCTCGGTGATGGTGTAACCATCCGAATCCATGTAAGGCATGACGGGCTCGTTGTTGACGAGCAAGCCGGATAGGATGACGTTTGCCTTCCAAGGGTGCAGTTTGACATGGGCGACATCAAACTTGTTGATACCTCCTGTGCCACCCATCACGATGGTACGTTTATCGGCGGAGATGCAGGTGGCTCCATCGGAGAACTCATTGCTCTGGATGCCATTCCCGGCATAGAGCCTGGTGATTCTTCCTTCCATGAAGTTGATGCAACTCATGCCCTTGCTCGTTCCCATCCAAATTCTACCGAGGTAGTCTTCGTTGATACAGCATACGCTGTTGTCGGTCAGACCTTGTGTTGTGGTGTAATGTTTGGAGAGCTTCGGATTCGACAGGTTGTGGCAATAGGCACCATCATCGGTACCATACCATACTTGGTCCTTGCTATCTACAAAGACACAATGAGAAAAGGAGTTTCTGACCAAGCAGTTGACACCGCCGAAGGTGGAAGTCCAACTCTCTTTCTTGCGGTCGAGACATGCCAAACCTGCGGACGTGGCAAAATAGATGTGGGAGTTGTCCTTCGAGAAAGCCAACTTGACGATATAGTTGCTAGGTGGACAGTTTGCCTTCGGATTGTTATCGCCGTTGGCTATCATCTTATAGTTCTTGATGGCTCCATCCGGACTGATGCGGAACACACCTTCGCCCAAAGTCGTCAGCCAAACATAGCCCCACTTGTCGCATTTGATGTCATAGATGCCTGTGTTCTTGATGGCTTCGATGTCGAGTGGGTGGTAGGTGCCGTTGGCATCCAGTGTACCTGCTCCATCGGTATAGGTGGCTATCCAGATACGCCCTTGGGTATCTTGGCATACGCCGAGCACGACAGCTCTTGGTGCATAGTGCCCCAATAGGTGCTTGCCATCGGGGGAGAGCTTGTAGATGCCATCCTTGTCGGTTCCTACCCAGAGATTGTGGTCCTTGTCAAACATCACGCTCGATACACTGTTGTCGCCGATGAGATTAAACTTGCCTAGTCGGTAGCCCATATAGCCGAAGTCGTTGGGACTGAGTGGCTGCATGAACACGCCTTTCTGCAACATGGAGAACCAAATGTTGCCTTGCTGGTCTTCGATGATGCTTCCTACCTTGCTTTTCGACAAGTTGGTCTGTGGACTAAAGAAGAGATTGTCATAAGTCATGTTGGTGACAGGGTCGTAGAGTGTGATGCCTTCGCCATTGCAGCCGATAAATAAGCGGTCGTTCCTGTTGACGAAGATGGTGCTGGCAGGAAGATTGGGAATGGCGGTTATTTGGGTGAAGACGCTGGAGCCGGGAGTGAGGCGATAGATGCCTTGGCTCTCGGTGGCGAGGTAAATGGTGCCCTTGCTGTCTTGCTGGATATCCCTGACATTCAAGTCTTGTGTCCCGAAGGCGTGACGAATGAGTTGACCTTTCTTGTTGAGCAAGAAAAGTTGGTTGCCATCGGCGATTAGCCAAAGTTGTCCTTGTCTGTCTTCTGTGATGTGATGGATGTATTTGAGTTTTCCTAGAGTTGGTGCGAAAGGTATGCAGGTATGGGTGCCTTTCTTCATCAGATAGATGCCACACCCTGACGTGCCTATCAAGATATTGCCGTTGTGCAGTCGCTTGATATGCGGAATGTAGGCACTGAAGGTCTTCCCTTGTTCGTTGTGCAGTTGAACCTCGGTGAAGTATTGGTCATCGTGGATGAGCACACCTCGGTTGGTACCCAAGACGATGCAACCATGGCTGTCTTGCGTGATGCAGTTAAAACAATTGGTGTTGGGCTTTCGAGGGTCGTTCTCGCCCTTTCGCATGGACCGGAAGTTGTAGCCGTCAAAGACGTTGAGCCCATTGCGGGTGGCAATCCAGATGAAACCATTGTTGTCTTGGAAGACTTGCGTGGCAAGGTTACTCGAAAGTTGGTGGTCTGTATTAAAAAGTCTGCCGCTCTGCGCATATGCGGCGAAATAACATATACAGGCCAAAATCGTTGTGATGGTTCTGTTCATGGTGAGTTGGTTCTTAATTATCACTGCAAAGATAACGCTTTTTGGTGAAAATAGGTACATTTCGTTGCGTTTTTTTACATTTAACACTTCATATAGGGCAAAAGTCGCAGAAAATGCTTACTTTTGCACCTAATACCACTCAGCTATCAACAGGCTTTAGCCCATTTTAAATAATTTTTAGTAAAAGCGGACGTGTAGGTAATGTTAACCTGCACGTTCGCTTTTGTTTCATGATTCCTTTTTGTTTCTTTCGTTAGCCCATTTTGTATCATACGACAAACAATTTGGTTCGTTTTCTAAAGTGATGTGTCTAAAAAAAAACTATTTTTGCAGCGGTTTTCGAGTGTTACGAAGTGTTTACGCACGTTTATAATACGAAAAGCCATACGATGAGAATTGTATAAGTAAAAGATGAATCTTTGGTCAAAAACCTAAAAGATAAATGAGAGTTTAAAGTCAAAAACCTAATTAAAATGGCTAAAAGCAGTTTTATGTGGCAATAACCAACTAACTAATAATTACAAACTTTTAATCTATTCTCGTATGAGGAACTTGAAAATGATTGAAAAGCCGTTAGTATTATTATTCCTGCTCTGTTTGTTCCCTTTGGGAATCTCGGCTCAGAGCCTAGTCAAAGGTTTAGTAAGTGATGAAAGTGGCGAACCTGTTATCGGCGCTACTGTTCGTGTGCTAGGCACCAACGATGGAACAGTGACCGACCTTGACGGACGATTCCAGGTAACCGCTAAGTCAAACGCACAACTTTCTATTTCATATATAGGATATGTGACACAGAAAGTAAATGTGGGGGGGCGTACTAATATCGCTATCACCCTCAAGTCAGAAAACACCGCTCTTAGCGACGTTGTCGTTATCGGTTATGGTACTATGAAAAAGAGTGACGTAACTGGTTCTGTTGTTTCCATCGATACCAAGTCGATGATGAAACGTACACCGGTCAATGTAGCACAAGCTCTTCAGGGTGCTGCTGCTGGTGTGATGGTTACTTCACAAGATGGTGCTCCTGGTTCTAACTCAGCCGTTCGTATCCGTGGTATCGGTACTATCAATGGTGATGCTCAGCCTCTTTATGTAGTAGATGGAGTACAGGTAGGCTCTAGCGCCGACTTCGTCAACCCTTCTGATATCGAGAGCATTGAGGTCTTGAAGGATGCGTCTGCTACTGCTATCTATGGTTCTGCTGGTGCCAATGGTGTCATCATGATTACCACTAAGCACGGTCAGAAAGGCAAGGCTAACGTAACTGTTACAGCCGACTGGGGTATTCAGACTCTCCCTTACAAATTGAATACATTGACAGGCGACGACTATGCTCGTTCTATCCGTGAATCTAAGGCTAATGATGGTGCAGGTCTTACCAACCAGATTTGGTCTGAGGCATACGATGGCAAGCGTAACCTCATCGACTGGCAAGACCAAATGTATCGCACCAGCCTTCGCCAGCAGTATGGCGTATCAGTTAGTGGTGGTACAGAGAGCACTCAGTACAACTTCTCTGTAGGTTACCTCAACAACAAGGGTATCATCGTCAACACCAATTATGATCGTATTACAGCACGTGGAAGCCTCAAGTCTAAGGTGAACAATTATTTGGAACTCGGTGCCGACATGAACTATATGTACTCTACCGTCAAGGGTAACAATATCGGTCTTGGTAACAATGGTAACCTTTCTTCTCAGCGTGATATCGCCCAGATGGCTCCATCTCTCGATTATATTGATCCAGTTACAGGTGAAGCAGTTCACGTAAACGTTGTTAACCCTGATGGAACATACGGTGCTGGTTATGCTCCAACTCCTGATGGATGGGAGGGTATGACCGCTACCGCTCAGAACCCTTATGCTTCTCAGATGGAGATTGGACGTACTACACGTAACTCTCGTATCTCTATCAACCCTTACATCGACTTGACTCTCCTCAAGACCAAGCAGCATACATTGAATGCTCACACCATTATGTCTTGGACACAGACCAACTCTGATAACGATGAGTTCTCTGGTATGTACAAGCGTTACAACAATATTGGTGGTAAGATGACAGAGGTGAAATATGAGGGTCGTAACCAGGCTTACTATAGCTTCGGTCTCGGTCAGAGTAAGGGCCTCTCTAAGAGCATCGAAACTTACTTGACTTATAACTGGAAAACAGACTTCAACACCTTGACTTTCATGGTTGGTAATACTGTTAGCAAGTATGAAGGCTCATGGGTTAGTGCAAGCGCATACGACTTCCTTTCTCCTAACAACCGTTTGATTTCTTTGACTACCAATGCAAAATCTATCCAGGGCAATGGTGGATTCAATGCACAGGTCCGTACTATCTCTTACTATGGTCGTTTGGTATATAACCTCTTCGATCGTTATATCTTGACAGCTACCCTCCGTCGTGATGGTTCTTCTAACTTCTCATCTGGTAACCGTTGGGGTACTTTCCCATCAGTGGCTTTGGCATGGCGTGCTAAGGAAGAGACTTTCCTTAAGAACGTAAAGGAAATTAGCAATGCTAAGGTCCGCTTTGGTTGGGGTCAGACCGGTAACGCTGGTGGTATCGCTGGTCGTTCTGTATATGCTCTTTCTTCAGCTCATACTAAGTACAACTTCTATGCACCAGGTGCAGGTGGTGGTACTACAGGTCAGTTAACTCAAGAGACTGGTTTCTATGCTCCATTGGTAGATACCAACTTGAAGTGGGAGACCAACGAACAGCTCAACATCGGTTTGGATCTCGGTTTCCTCGATGGTGACTTGAACGTATCTATGGATTTCTTTACTCGTAAGACCAAGGACTTGTTGTTGGAGCGTCAGATTCGTCCATCTGCAGGTAACACCTCTATCTATACCAACTTCGGTCAGATCGACAATACTGGTTTCGAGTTCTCTATCAACTACAATAAGCAGCTCAACAAGGACTGGAGCATCAATGCGGCATTGAATGGTTCTACCTTGAAGAACAAAATCAAGAAGATGGGTGTTGACTACACAGCAACTTGTAGTGGTAGCAACAGTACTTACTCAGCAGATGATATCGACGGCTCTAACATCGGTGCAGTCAGCGGTACGGGTTTCCAGTGGAACAACCACTCTATCTGCCGTGAGGGCGAAGCTGTAGGTTCTTACTATGGTTACAAGGTGGCTGGTATCATTACCAACCAGGAGATGCTCGACAAGGCAAAGGCTCAGGGACAGGATGCACAGATGGGTGACTTCTTGTTCGTTGATACAGATCAGAAAGGTACTCTTGATGATGGTGACCGCCAGATTATTGGCAATGGTCTTCCTACCATGAACTTCGGTTTGAACCTCGGCGCAACTTATAAGAACTGGGACTTCAGTATCTATTCTTACGGTGTACTCGGTATGGACATCCTCTCTTACTCTAAGATGCGTCTCTCTATCATGAACCCATCTGATGACTCTTGGACACCAGCCCTCTTGAAGGACAGCTATAAGAAGATGTACAATAGCGAGACCAACCCTGGTGGTACTCTTCCTCGCTTAACTCGTCTCGACAACAACAAGAACAGCCGCATCAGCGATGCTTGGGTTGAGAATGGTAACTTCTTGAAGATTAGCAATGTCCAGATTGGTTACACCGTACCACGCAAGTGGTTGGGGCCTCTGAGTTTGACATCTGTACGTGCTTACTTCTCTATCCAGAACCTCTGCACCATTTCTCCTTACACGAAGTATGGTGATCCTGAGGTGGGTCAGGGTAGCGTTATCTACACTGGTCTCGACACCGGTCGTTACGCAAATCCACGTACCTATATGTTCGGTCTGAATGTAACCTTTTAATTAAACAAAACTTGAAATCATTATGAGAAATATAGCTAAATGTTTTGCCGTGATGGGCTTGGCGTGCATAGCCTTGTCCTCATGCGATAACGATAAGTTCCTGGATGTACCGCATTACGACATCTTGGACATCGAGTCTCAATTTGAGAATGATGACAATGCTCTTCGTGGATTGAATGGTATCTATACTTTCAATCAGGGAAGTTCGCAAGATAATAACTGGGGATTCAAGCCAAACTTGTTTACGGGTTCTCACCCTACCATGGATACCCAGTGTACAGGTTGGGATGTCAAGTTCCTCAATCAGACCTGGGATCCAAATGTCGGTGAGCTAGGTGAAGGATGGGCTCACGCTTATGCTGCCATTGCTCGTGCCAACCTCTATTTGGCAGGTCTTCAAGAGGCAGACAAGATCAGTGATGCTGCCAAAAAGACCTGTGAGGGCGAGGCTCGTGCGCTTCGTGGTTATTTCTATACTTGGTTGGCTACAACTTTCGGTCGTGTGCCAATGCTTGCTACTGGTGAAGATTTCAGTAACACGCCAGTGAAGGCGGCTGCTGAGACTTACGAGGAGATGTGGGACTTCATTATCGAAGACTTCACTGAGGCTTCTAAGCTTCTCGACTGGAAACCTTACAATGACCAGTATGGTCGTTGTACCAAGGGTATGGCAAAGGCTTACTTGGCTGATGCCTTGATGTGGAAGGCTTTCCGTTGCCCAGAGACTGCTAGTGATTGCTATGACAAGGCAAAGCAAGAATTGAAGGAAATCATCACCAGTGGTACTTATAAGTTGACTCCAAACTTTGCTACCAACTGGGATCCTGCAGGCTTCTGGAATGAGGAGTGTATTTGGGCAGAGTGCTTGGATGAAGGTGACAAGTGGAGCAGTTGGGGTAGTGACCGTACTATCGACAACTTCAACTCTAACATGATGAAGTGGTTCTGTGCTTGTCCTGAGAATGGCGGATGGGGTGCTGAATATCTCTCTTGGGAGTGGTACTCTTGTTATGAGCATGGCGATAATCGTCGTGATGCTTCTTGTGCAACAGGTGCTGTGCCAGCGGAAAAACTCGAACAATATGGCATCGAAAAATCTAAAACAGTTTGGGGCTACAATCCATACTTGAAAGATTCTCTTGGAACAAAAGATGCTAACGGTCATGTAGTTAAACCATTCAAGAATGCTGAGGGCGTGATGGCAGGTACCAAGACCATGCAGTTCCACTTCGATAATGGTGAGATGGCTCCTGCTATCTGGACAACTAAGATGTGGCGTTCAGCCAAGGCTGATGGCAACTCTTGGGGTGGTCAGATGTGGGCTCCTACAATTGTCTATGCTAAGCGTTATGCTAATGTCTTGCTCGACTATGCAGAGTGCTGCTTCCGTACAGAAGGTGAGAATAGTGCAGAAGGATGGAAGGCCATTAACGACCTTCGCAATCGTGCTTGGGGTAACTTGGCTGTAGGTGAAAATTATGATAAGTATTTCGCACATTATAATAATGTGTATTCATTTAATGGCATGAATACAACCATGACCAAGTATCCAGTAGGTGTCATGACCCAGAAGGTTTCGGTTCCAGACGCTAAGGTTTATTACACTGCTCTTCAGGCAAAGCCTAATCGTGTAGGTTATTCTCATACATCTCCAGCTTGGCTCGTTGCTGTCAACGAGGAGCGTCGTAAGGAGTTCAACTCTGAGTGGTGTCTCTGCCCTGACATGGTAAGATCTGGTTACATCGAGGATCATATCAACTACAACTATCCTAAGGACGATGGCGGTAGTGATTACGCTAACTATCCTTGGACCAAGCGTTCATTCGACTTCGATATCAAGAAGATGGATATGCCAATCCCAGCTGATGAGATCTTGAAGAACCCAGCTTTGAAGCAGAACCCAGGCTACGAGAAGATAGATGAGAATGCCGCTCAATAAGTTTTTGAATGAAAATCAGAGTTTTAATATAACCAGACTAAGTGAATACTAGGATTAAATTTAATTATAAGTTCTAGGTTAAATAGTATAATTTCGGAAGGAGTGTTTCGTGAGAAACGCTCCTTTTTTAAGTTTTCGTATCCATGATGCAACATATGCTAAAGCATTTGATACATCAGATAGCTCTAACTTCCTCTTTTTCTTGTATCTTTGCAGCAATCCTACTCAGTAGGCTAAGATAATAACTAAAGATAACAGTAAACAACAGAACAATGAAAGCAAAACATCTTTTCATCTCTTTGATATGTTTGGCACCTGCATCCCTGTGGGCGCAACTCCCTTATCAGAATCCTGCACTCTCAGCGCATGAGAGAGCCGTTGACCTGTGTGGTCGTCTCACCTTGGAGGAGAAAGCATCCTTGATGCTTGATGACTCCCCAGCCATCCCTCGCTTGGGCATCAAGCGATTCCAATGGTGGAGCGAGGCATTGCATGGCGTAGCCAATATGGGCGATGTCACCGTCTTCCCAGAACCTATCGGCATGGCGGCATCCTTCAACGACGCCTTGGTGTATCGGGTCTTCGATGCCACCTCTGATGAGATGCGTGCCAAGTGGAACGAACTCCAGAAGAGTGGGGGCGATGTTACTCGCTTCCATGCCCTCTCAGTGTGGACACCTAACGTGAATATCTTCCGTGACCCTCGGTGGGGACGTGGACAGGAGACATACGGTGAGGATCCTTACCTCACCTCACAGATGGGATGCGCCGTGGTGCGTGGTTTGCAAGGACCGGAAGACACCAAGTATCGCAAACTCTGGGCGTGTGCCAAGCACTATGCCATCCATAGCGGTCCGGAATGGGCAAGACATACTGACAACGTGACCGATGTGTCGCCTCGTGACCTTTGGGAAACCTATATGCCTGCCTTCAAGTCGCTCGTGCAGGATGCCAAGGTGAGAGAGGTGATGTGTGCTTATCAGCGTTGGGATGATGAACCTTGTTGCGGTAGCACCCGCTTGCTCCAAACGATCTTGCGAGACGAGTGGGGGTTCAAGTACTTGGTGGTGTCCGACTGTGGTGCCATCACCGACTTCTGGGAGAACCACAAGGTGTCGAGCAGTCCGAAGAACGCTGCGGCAAAAGGCGTGCTGGCAGGAACCGATGTGGAGTGCGGCTTCAACTATGTGTATAAGTCGGTGGCTGAGGCTGTGAAGTATGGTGCGCTCACCGAGGCAGAGGTGGATAAGCATGTGATTCGCTTGCTCGAAGGTCGCTTCGACTTGGGCGAGATGGACGACAACAAGGTGGTATCTTGGTCCAGCATTCCTACCTCAGTGCTCTGTAGCAAGGCTCATCGTCAACTCTCTCTCGATATGGCTCTCCAGACCATGACGCTTCTCCAAAACAAGAATGAGGTATTGCCGCTCAGCAAGAAGGAGAAGAAAATCGCCTTCATCGGTCCTAACGTGGATAACGAGCCGATGATGTGGGGTAACTACAATGGTACGCCACGACAAACTATTACGATCCTTGATGGCATCAAGAGCCGTCTGAAGAAGAACCAACTTGTCACCTTCAAGGGATGTGACTTGGTGAACGACCAAACGCTCGACTCCTACTATGACCAATGTTCTATGGATGGCAAGGTAGGTTTTAAGGGTACTTTCTGGAACAATCGTGAGAGCGAGGGCAAGCCTGTGACCATCACCTATGAGAAGAATCCTATCCAGGTAACAACATACGGACAGCATTCCTTTGCACCAAACGTGAAGTTGGTGGGCTTCTCTGCCAAGTACGAGACTGTCTTCCGTCCGAAGCAAACCAACAAGGTATTGCTCGATGTGGCTGCCTGTGGACATTATGAGGTGTATCTCAATGGCGAAAAGAAGGCGGAGCAGTCTATTTGGCGCACTACCGAGTCTCGTATAGAGTTTGAGGCAGTGAAAGGAAAAGAGTATCAGATAGAAATCCGTTATGCAGAGATGCCAAACTATAATGCCGATATGAAGATTAACATTGGTCATGAGACTCCGATCGATTATACGGCTTCCATTCAGAAGTTGAAAGACTGTGAGACGGTGGTCTTCGTGGGTGGTATCGCTCCACAGCTAGAAGGCGAGGAGATGCCGATTAATATTCCAGGTTTCAAGGGTGGCGACCGTACCGACATCGAGTTGCCAAAGGTACAGCGTGGTTTCTTGAAGGCATTGAAGAACGCAGGCAAGAAGGTAGTCTTCGTCAACTGTTCGGGCTCGGCGATAGCCTTGGCTCCAGAGACTGAGAGTTGTGATGCCATTCTCCAGGCTTGGTATCCTGGTCAGGAAGGTGGCGAGGCGGTAGCTCGTGTGCTCTTCGGTGAGTACAATCCATCGGGCAAGTTGCCTATTACCTTCTATCGTGATACCAAGCAGTTGCCAGACTTCAAGGACTACAGCATGAAGGGCAGGACTTATCGCTATATGAACGATGCCCTCTTCCCATTCGGTTACGGACTGAGTTACACCTTATATAATATAGGGGAGGCAAAACTCTCGAACGAGACGTTGAAGAAGGGTGAGCAAATCACCATGACCATCCCTGTCAGCAATGTGGGCAAGAAGGATGGTGCCGAGGTTGTGCAAGTCTATGTGAAAGACCCTACCGATACCGAAGGCCCTCTGAAGACCCTCAAGGCTTACCTGCGAGTGAGCGTCAAGGCGGGCGAGACTGCCCAAGCCATCATCACGCTCGATAGCAAAAACTTCGAACTCTTCGATGCCGGCACCAATACCATGCGTGCTAAGGCTGGCGACTATGAGGTGTATTATGGAAGCAGTTCTGCCGACAAAGATTTGAAGAAAGTGATCGTTCATTATGCCTACTAATGTCCTTCTGCTAGCCCTTGCCTTCTTACTCAAAGTAGAAGGTGAGGGCTATCATTTTGCTATGGGCTTCCTTGGCAGAGAGGGTGTAAGGGAGCATGCTCTTGTCTTTCACCTTGCCAGCGTAGCCCTTGTCGTAGGAATTCATCAAACCATACATGAACTTTAGTTCTGGGCGCAACTTGAAGAAGGGAAGATAGAAGTCGCAACCTACACCTACTTCCACGAAGAGGTCAGTCTTCTTCAGGCGGAGGTATTCGTCCTTGTTGCCACTCAGGTTCATCATCGGATTCAAGCCTGCCATGATGTAGGGACGGTGATTGTTAAACCTTGGGGCGGCAAAGATGAGGTCGAAGGCGCAAGAGATGTATGCTGTCTTTAACTCCTGGCTCACGTCATAACGATTGGTATTGCCATTCGTGCTAGCGTTTCCATCGCCAGAACCTTCACTAGCGTTGCTTCCGTTGCTTTGCAAGAGATTGTGGAAGGTGAGGTGACGAGTGCCGAAGTACATGGCAGGGGCGATGCGGAACTGGAAGTGAGTGTTCAGACGGAATTCTCCCAAGACACCCACGGTAAAGCCTGGGTCCCATCGGTCTTGATCCACCGTCACGTTGCTTGTCACCTCCTGTCCATTCTCGTCGGTGAAGGTCACTTGTCCTGCGTTCAGCAGTTCTAGGTCTTGCAGATGGGTACCCACCATCACACCGAAGTGGAAGGGACGCAAGTCACAGTACGGGCGATTCTCTACCGTTCGCTCCTGCGCCATCGAGGCGAGAGCCGTGAGGCAGAAGGCAATGGCAAGCAGCCATCTATGGGGATATTTTGTCAAAATCTTCATGATGTTATGGAGTTGGGGGGCAGCATGTGCTTCCCTATTATTAATAATGTATTATTATAATTCTAACGCAAATCCGCTCATCTTATTGTTTTGTGGGCGCAGAAGATGTGTGCCCTTCGATGGTGAGACATCATCATTAATAGGTACGATTATTTCGAAATCGTATAAATTATGAAAAAAGTGATACCTAAATATAGGTAGTATGGAAATTATTTTCTATCTTTGCACCATCAAAGAAAATACAAAAACATTATTAACAATATAAACATTTAAGATTATGGCATACGTAATTGGTGACGATTGTATCGCATGCGGTACATGTATTGATGAGTGTCCATCAGGCGCAATCTCTGAGGGCGAGAAGTATTCTATCAACCCAGATGTTTGCACAGAGTGTGGTACTTGTGCAGATGTTTGCCCTAACGAGGCAATCAGTCTTCCTTAATCGTTAAGGAACGATACTTTTAGTTACATAAAACATTTGAGGAGCGATTTCCGTAAGGAGACCGCTCCTTTTCTATTCTCTTGGTCATCGCTTTTGGCAGTCCCTTTCATCTTGCTTCTCTTTCTTTTCCATAAGCTTCATCTTCGGCTTTCTTCACGATTTCTTGCTACCGAAGAATTAATTTTTATTTAAAAGTTTGGTGATTTTTATCAAATATCGTATTTTTGCAGCCGATGAGTGGTCTATCCATTCATGGTACTATTTTAAACCTTTTGAAACAAATGATGAAATCACAGGGACGTTTTATTCTCTTATATATTATAATAGGTGTCAACTTGTTGGTGGGGTGTGGCAGAAAGGCTGCTCCTCAATATGTCATTGGCGTATCGCAATGCTCGGAAGATATTTGGAGAGACAAGTTTAATAAGGAACTGCAGATGGCTGAGTATCTCAACGACTCCATCCAGGTCAAGTTGGCTTCTTCCAATGATGACAGTAAGTTGCAGACTCGGCAAATCAATCAGATGATTGACGAGAAGGTGGATTTGTTGGTGATAGCTCCTAATCAGTTGAATACCATCTCGCCTGCCATCAATCGTGCTTACGACAAGGGCATTCCGGTTATCATCTACGACCGCAAGGCTAACAGCAATAAATACACGGCTTTCATCGGGTGCGACAACTATGCCATCGGCAAGTCGATGGGAGAGTTTATTGCCCAAAAGTTGCAAGGGAAAGGTCGTGTCGTGGAGATTCGTGGATTGGAAGGTTCCTCACCTGCCTTGGAGCGTCATCGTGGTTTCATGGAAGCCATGAAGAAATATCCGGGTATGCAGGTGGTGGCTTCGGAGGCTGGCGACTGGAAGGAGGAGAGTGGCAAGAAGGCGATGCAACGCATCCTCGACAAGACTCGTGACTTCGACTATGTCTTCTCTCACAACGACCGAATGGGTTGGGGAGCCTATCAAGTGGTTCGTGATAGGGGACTTGCTCGCAACTATAAGTTTACGGGAATGGATGCGATGGCGACCCGGAATGGAGGATTAGAACTCGTGCGTGATGGCATCTTTGAGGCTTCCTACCTTTATCCTACCAAGGGTGATGAGGTCGTGGCGTTGGCGATGAGAATACTGAGACATCAGCCTTTTAAGCGAGAGAACTATCTGCGTACGTCTATCATCACCAAGGACAATGCCTTGCTCACTTTGATGCAAGCCAAGGATGCCGAGCACCAACAGAGCAACCTCGAAAGTCTTCACAAGGTGGTCAACCAATATGTGTCAGACTATCACGACCAGAAGTTGATGATTATCTTCTTGGTCATCATGCTTTTTGTTATCTTTGTTGCGGCAGCATTGGTGTTTCGAAATTATCTCATCAAGATCAAGCTTACCGAACAGCTTTCTAGTCAGAACAAGGAGATGAAGCGACTCAACGAGGAGGTGATGGAACTGACGCATTCTCGCTTGGTATTCTTCACGAATATCAGTCATGAACTTCGTACGCCTCTGACGCTGATTGCCGACCCAGTGGAGATGCTCTTGGATGATGAGGGTATCAAGGGCAAGACCAGAGACTTGCTGAAGATGGTGCAGCGCAATGCCCTCGCCTTGCAGCAACTTGTGGGAAGCATCCTCGATTTCAGAAAGATACAGAATGGAAAGATGAACTTGACGCTCAACCGTTTTGACATCGTGAAGGCATTGGAGTTGTGGACGGGTGACTTTCAGTTGACATCGGAGCGCAAGCAGATTCGTTTGCATTTCGATGGGAATGGTTTGTCGGGTGATACTCATGTCATCGCCGACAAGGAGAAGGTGTCTCGCATCGTGTTCAATCTCTTGAGCAATGCCTTGAAATATACGCCTTCGGGTGGCGACATCTTTGTCATTTTGAGCGATGTTGCCCCATCGGATGCAGCCTTCTTGAAGGACAGGACGCATACTCAGAATGCCAAGGACTTCTTGCGTATTGACGTAAGAGATACGGGTAAGGGTATCGCCAAGGAAGAGGCGGCTAAGGTGTTCGAGCGTTTCTTCCAAGCCAAGGGTGCTGCGAGTGGTACGGGCATCGGCTTGGCTTTGGTGAAGTCGTTTGTCGATTTGCATCATGGCGTAGTTCATGTGGAAAGTGAGTTGGGCAAAGGCTCCGACTTCATTGTGGAGATACCTCGCCAACAAGAGGCGAATGGACAAGTTGTCCACAATGAGGATGAAATTGTGGATAACGCTGCAAGTAGCTCTGCATCAACGAGTATGAATGTTGCAAAAGATGCAGCCTTGCAATATATCGACGATGGAGATAAGCAAGGTGGAAAACTCCAACAGGTCATCAGTGAGCATACCAATAAGCCTACCTTATTAATCATTGACGACAACAATGACATCCGACAATATGAGCGTACACTCCTGCAGGATGATTACTTCGTGTTGGAGGCATCGGATGGAAAGGAAGGTTTGGAGATAGCCAAGAAGGAGGTACCCGACTTGGTGATTTGTGATGTGATGATGCCTGTGATGGATGGCTTGGAGTTCACCGAGCAGTTGAAGACCCACACCGCCACCTCTCATATCCCAGTCATCATGCTGACGGCAAAGAATCTGGAAGAGCAGCGTGCGGAGGGGTATGAGCATGGTGCCGATTCATACATCACCAAGCCGTTCCATAGCAAGGTGCTCTTGGCTCGCATTGAGAATCTCTTGAAGCAGCGCAATCTCTTGAAGAATGTATTCCAAGGTACGCCTTCTGCCGAGCAGGAGATAGAGGAGTCGCATTTGGATGATCGGGACAAGCAGTTTGTCAAGCAACTTCACGATATTATCCAGAAGAATCTTTCAGACAGTGATTTTGGTGTGGAGGATATTGGTAAGGAGATAGGATTGAGTCGAGTGCAACTGTATCGCAAGGTGAAGGCGATGACGGGTTCGTCTGTGGTCGATTTGATTCGTAAGGCTCGTCTTGCCAAGGCACGTCGCCTCTTGGAGAGCCGTAGCATGAGCATTTCCGAGGTGGCTTATGAGGTAGGATTCTCCGCTCCGTCTTATTTCACCAAGTGTTTCAAGGCAGAATATGGTATTTTGCCAGGAGAGGTAAATGCTTAGGATATATGAAATGGAGTCAAGACGTTTAGTAGTTTCTCGTAATCAGCCTTGGAGATTCTTCTGCCCCGGAGGCTTCTTACTTGTGGATAATCCTCGAAGTAAGATTCTTGGGTAGTGTACCATTGATGCGAACGGATTTCTCTTACTAGGTGAAGTTTGCCCTCGATGCTTCTAGCGAAGCTAGGGTTGACACGTGATAGATAGTGCTTGCCATCCTTCATTTCGATGGCAAGCATCAGATAGGTTTGAGGCCCCTCTGCCTTTTTCTTCTCCTTTACTTTCTCACTCACCTTCCATCCCTTGGTGGAGGTCATCACTCGTATGTCCCAACCGTACTTGCGGTTGAGGCTATCCATCATGCCCCGGAACACGATGCCGTGCGAGGAGGTGTCTTTCAGTCCGGTGTATCCGATGATGTAATGTATCATCTCGTGCAGCAACACGCTCTTCGCCTGCTTGTCGGTCATGTCATAGTAGGTGGACATGGAGAGTTTGAAGTCATAGAGTTTGGTGCGTCCCCATCGGGTGGCACGCTTGAAGGACAGTTGTCCCAGTCGTGTCTTGGCACGAGTCAATCCCAACTCCGGCACTGGCAGCTTGCCTCCGAAGTAGTCGTGGTCAAACCGCTTAAACCACTCTTCCATCCATTCTATCGTCACAATCATGGGTGCAAAGGTACAACTTTTATCCCTAATAATCGTTCATTGCCTAGCAGAAATGTTACAATGAACGATTTTTTGTATCCTATGAAATGAATCTTATAGCTGGTGTTCAGGCCTTTACCTAATTTTGCGGCAGAAACAAAACAATAACACTAACAACATTTAAACCGTACAATTTATGGATACCTTATTAAATGGAAAGAGCGCAGCCATGATGCTTGCACTTTCTTTGATTTCAGCTTCTGCTTTCGCACAAGACGAGAATGCTAACTCCAAGGAGGAAGGTAATCGCAACGTGATGCTCAATGCCGCAAGTGCCAATGGTCCTCGTGAGATTCAGATAGGCTTGCCTTCTGCCGATGTCAACGTTTTGGAGAATGGTTTGCCTGTTACTTACGCAACCAATCCTCATTCTGTTAATACCATCTGGCGTGGTGATGCAAGTTTGAGCCATCAGGGATTGCTCAAGATAGCAGAGACTGCCATCACCACAGGTAACATCGGATATGCCGTCAACTCTTTCACCCAAGTGGGACAGAAAGGATTCAATGGCACACTCAATTATAAGAGCAACCACTTCGGATTGCAAGAATTCTCCCTCAATCTGAATGGAGACCTCGGAAAGGATTGGTACTATAGCTTTAATATGTACCAGGACTTCGACCCAGGAACATTCAAGATTAAATCGACTCCTTATCAAGATCGCACCCAAATCTACAAGGCACTTCTTACCAAGAGATACAACAACAATCATGGTGAGTTTACTGCGATGTACAAGTACGCCAACAGCCATAATGTATATAACTATGCCACCCAGAGCGCACCTTTCATCTATGTGGGCGACGGAAGCGTGAAGGAGTTTGGAAAGTTCAAACTTGGAACTACTTCTTACCTGCCTATCGATAACACGATGACTTATCGTGACATGCGCACAGGCGAGTTGAAGCAAACCACCCTCTACGACGCTTGCTTGAACAAGATGAGTGAGGTGACCTTGATGAACAATTACAAGTGGGACAACGGCTTGGCTTGGAAGGCTTCCTTGAAGTATGACCATTCACGTGGTGCCATGGTATATCAATCCCCGATGTCCATCATCGACTTGAAGAGTGCCGACAATCAGGGAGCATATCATTATATGTATCGTGACATTGATGGTCAGACCAAGGCTTACGATGACCAGTACGTTCAGACTCGTATGTCTTGTCTCAATGCAGGAACCATCGACGAGATGCTTTTCACCACAGAGTTGAGCAAGAAGTTCAATACATCTACTATAAGAGTAGGTTTGAACGAGTGGTATTACCACATCGACTATGCTTCCAACACCACGATGTACGACCAGAGCGTGCCAGCCGATGGAAGTTATGCCCTGAGAGTTTGGGATGCCAACCAGCGAGGTGACTACTTCTATGATTTCAACAAGAATGCATCGGAGTATTACAAGGGAGGAGAGAACAAGTTGGCTCTTTACTTCACTCACGATTGGGACATCACCAAGAAGTTGAACCTCTACTACGGTGCTCGCTTGGAATGGCAACGCTTGAAGGGCGAGAATGCCGCAGTCAAGAATGCCCAAGGCAATTTCGTGGGAAGATTTGCAGACTACAATCTCGGAGCAACTGCAGCTGATGGTACAAAGATTACTCCTGCTGACTTGAGCTATAATTGGTTCAACTATGACTTCTCGGTTGCAGCCACCTATAAGTTGACCAAGAACTTTGGTTTCACGGGCGATTTCACCTATATCGTTCAGCATCCTAAGTTTGAGGCCTTTGCACCTGCCACCTTGCCAAACACCGACAAGATTTCAGTACCATTGGGTAGAGTGGGTATTTACTACAACAACTCTTGGTTGAGCTTGACATCGCTCTTCTCATATATCTCGAAGACCAACAACAACTCTACGCTTAATCTCCAGCATGGTAGTGAAATCAAGGCGGCTCCTTTGGCATACGACATCCAGACATGGGGATGGACAACCGATGCTGTGGCGCATCCATTCAAGGGATTCGATTTCCACTTCCTCTTCACCTACCAGAAGCCAACCTACAAGAAGTTTGAGACTTCGGTTACCTTCAAAGATGGCTATGTCGGTACCATCAATGCCACAGGCAATATCGTGGCAGAGATTCCAGAGGTGCTCATCGAGTTGGATCCAAGTTATATGATTACCAAGAACATCAAGCTTTGGACGAGTTTCCGTTACTTCAGTAAGACCTACGCCAACATCAACGAAGCCTACTACTTCAATGGTCACTGGGAGACTTTCGGAGGTTTGAACTGGCAGGCAACCAAGCGTCTGGCTCTCGGCTGCACCGTAGTCAACTTCCTCAACCAGACGGGTGCCAAGGGTAGTATCGCAGGTGCCGAGCTGATTACCAAGGATGAGGCCAAGGGAATCAAGAACCAGATAATGACGGGTAGCTACCTCCGTCCATTCACGGTTGAATTCACAGCTTCGCTGAAGTTCTAATTAGTTCAAACATAATAAAACATACTAAGATAAGGCAGTGCTATATAATAATGTATAGTGCTGCCTTTTTCTTGTTTTGGTTTGGAAATGATTGGAAAAATATGGCTTTTGGTTTGGAAATGCACAAAAAATTATTGGTTTTTGGTTTGGAAATGAATAAAAATATGCGATTTTTGGTTTGAAAATGAAAATAAAATTGTTAATTCCTTGCTTTCAGGTTATCGTGATGATGTGGAGAAATATGCTAGTAAGCCCAAGGAACAGGATGCCATCAGATATATCTTAAATTACGGATGGGCAGCTGCTGGTCATCGCATCCAGTTTGCCAAGTTTACAAGTTCTTCTTTCAAGGCTGCAGATGTGGGGAATGCGTTCAGAACTTTGGAGAAAACGCTGTTGTTGGAATTGATATATCCTCAGATGTCAGCCTCCTTCCCGATATTTCCCGATTTGAAGAAAAGTCCAAAGTTGTTGTGGCTTGATACTGGCTTGGTGAACTATGTGGCAGGTATGCAGGAGGAGCTGTTGTTTAGTAAGGATGCCAATGAACTGTGGAATGGTGACATTGCCGAGCATATTGTAGGGCAGGAGTTGCTGGGTTCATCTTTTACTTTTGGGGAGAAGCGTATGTTTTGGGTGCGTGATGCCAGGAATTCACAAGCAGAGGTAGATTTCCTGATGCGTTATAAGTCCCATCTACTCCCGATAGAGGTAAAGACTGGTGATAATGCCAAGCTTCGTTCCTTACATCTCTTTATGGATGAGTCGAAGGAAAAGATAGCTTTGCGCCTTTGGAATGGTCCGATGAATTCGGATGTTGTCACCACGCAGAATGGCAAGTCTTTCACCTTATATAATATACCCCTCTATTATGCTGGAAGTTTGCAGGTTTTCTTGGACTCTGTGTTTGCGAATAACTGCAATAGCAATTTGGCTCTTTAGGAAAGAATGTGCAAATATAAAGCTTTGATATAGAAATGAATCTATACTTCATGCCCCGACGAAGTTATATTATGTATTAGTTCCAATCTTTCTTTTGATAGAATTATTTAAAAATAGGACTTTCGGTGGGGGGTAAGGGTAGGTGAAAGGTTAGACTCAGCCTTTCACCCATGGTTTCCCTTATATATCCGCATTTAATTTTTGTCTTATTTCGTATATAGAATTCCATTTATTGTCCCAATACTTTGAGTTGATTTCCTTGGACAAATATGGCGCTAAAACGATAGCTTGTACAGCGTAGCTTAGATTGTCAACCAACTCGTTGTATATCATTGCAATACCATCCATGGCCTTTTTGTATTCTATAAACTCTGGGGCTAATTTTAATGTGACATTCATATCTGGCGCCCCAAATGTTAGGTACAATCCATCATATTTTGGATCGACTCCTGGGTGTACGGGACCAAGATAAACTGGGATGTTTTTATAATATAATATGGCTTTAAAATATGCCTTAGAGCCATATCCGAAGTTTGTTTCAAATACCACTTCGAAATCCTCGTCTATCTTGAATTTCTTACTATGCCAGCCTTCGTCTAGTTTGGAATAAGCAATGATGCTTTTATCCTTTTTGATAAACTCCATAGTCATAGTGAGTCTCTTTTGAGGAACTTCTGAAAGTAGCTCTTTTAGGAAATCTCCTTTATCCATTTTTAGATAGGATTTCTCGTCTTTCTTCATCAATTCTGTCAAATCAGAACCACAGCAAAAAGTAAACATGTCTGCAATGGTCTTGTCATCATTCTTAACCATCTCCTCAAGCTTATCCACCAAGTCTTGATGTTCATATGGCAATAACGGATAAGTCTCTGATGTAAGCATCTTCCCTGTTTCTTTCACATGCTTTCTAAGAATGTAAATGGGAAGTTCATACCAATTCAATTCCATACGTCTTAGTTTCTTGTTCTACTGACTCCCCAAGCAGAAGGTTATGGACATGTTTTATCTATCCAAAGAAATGGCGTAGGAGTTCTGTACCGACCATCCTTTGTGTATTGAGGTATTAGGGGACCTTAGAATCCAAAGGATATAAGTGCAGAAGCCTACGCCAAGTGAGGTATATATATGTATATACACGCAAGGTGTAAGCGCCCACTTTGTTCCTTTATGAGATTCTTTTGGAAGTCCCTAATTTCCAATACATCAGAAGAAAAACGCAGTAAACGCCATTTCCATAAAATAGAGCCAAACGGCAGATTTGCGCCAACAACTCATTGTCGGCAATCCACAAAATGACGAGTGCAAAAATAACAAAAAGAATCCGTATCTCCAAACTTTTACGTGATTATTTCTCTTGTGGCAATGGACTAGTTGCAAGTGAATGCCATTGGTTGGTTAGTTAGAAAGAAGTAAGCTTTTATTAATCATGCTTAATAAAATAGGTGAAAAGAGTGTTTTTATTAGTCATGATTAATAAAATGGAG
>ERZ1034626.74-NODE-74-length-63228-cov-69.853767_pt1 | contig 63228 bp, 47 predicted proteins | sample MGYA00520652_ERZ1034626 | MGnify/ENA primary metagenome ERZ1034626 (study PRJEB33766, sample SAMN09781765) | gut metagenome | biome: gut microbiome | host: Homo sapiens | place: Madagascar | study: EMG produced TPA metagenomics assembly of the PRJNA485056 data set... | reverse complement strand
ATGTATATTTATAAACAAGCAAGTTGATATTTATTCACTTGCGAAACTTTAGTAAATATCTTGATGATTTGAACTCAAAAGATAAAAATAAGTTGGATTTAGGAGATGCCTTTTCCGTAGAAGTGAATGAGCAAATATATTATACGATAAAATTTATAGGCGATGGAGACTACGTGGCTATAGATAAAAATGGTGGAGTTTTCTTTCTAAAGCATGATCCTTTATCAGTAAAGAAAATAGCAAAAAACGTGGATGAATATTTAAAAAATGTTTTGTGATGGTCTTGTCGGACAATGGAAAGACAAGCCGCTATACCTACAATGCATCGGGCGAGCGTATTGTCAAGAGCCATGGCATAGCCCCTGGTGTTCCAACAATGAAGGGCAGTTATGGAGATCCAGAGAACACAGGTGTCGGATATAATTCCATTCTGACGGAATTGGGCAAGCACGATGTTCCTGAGAACTGGATACAATTGCCAAAGAACGATGGAAAGGGCAACTCTACAGGGAGTGGTGCAAATGCTACTCCTGGGGTTCCTATTGCTTGGGAAGACCCGAGCAATCCCGAGAATGCCCAACCTGGCTATGGCTATGTAGCTTGCGATACCACAGAATTGGAGGAGACCTTTTATTATCATAGTGACCACCTTGGCTCAACAAGCTATGTAACCGATGGAAATGGCAACATCACGCAGTATGATGCTTACCTGCCATATGGTGAACTGTTAGTTGACGAGCACAGCAGCAGTGAAGACTTACCATACAAGTTCAACAGTAAACAGTTCGATGAGGAGACCGGTCTATACTATTACGGTGCAAGGTATATGAACCCAGTCACGAGTTTATGGTATGGGGTGGATCCCTTAGCGGAGAAGTTTCCTGCTGAAAGTGTGCATACTTATACACATAACAACCCTGTTAAGTTTATAGATCCAAATGGTAAAGTTGCTTGGATTGCAGTTGGTGCTTTTGCTGGGGGATTAATAAATGCAGGTATTGCAGCATACCAAGGAAAACCCGCTAGAGAGATTGCTGGTGCTGCACTAAGTGGCGCTGTAAGCGGAGCTCTAATTGCAAGTGGTGCTGGTTTTGTGGCAACAGCCGCAGGTGGTACTGTTGCATCTTTAGGAGAAACGTTGATAGGAAAAGGGCATATAAACAAAAGAGATGTTGCAGAAAGTCTTGTTAGTAATGGTGTAAGTGCAGGTATTGGTACTGGAGTGGGTAAAATTATAGAAAAAGGAGCAACAAAGTTGACGGCAAAGGTTGCAAATAAATATGCATCATCAGTTGTTCGTCAAGCTTTTCGTAAAGAAGTAAAAAGTGAAATCAAAAGAACATTGGGTACAACTTCTGGAAAATATGCAAAACAGCTTGCTAATAGAATGGTTAATCGAAGAGTGAGTGTCAACCGTCAATTTGATAGTCATCTTGTCCTTTTTGGAAAAAATGCCGCTAATTACCCTGTACAAACAGCAATTGGCATAGCAGCAGGAAAAATGACACCTTCAATGTTTTCATATAGTTATTCAACTTATAAAAGGTCTACTTCTAATGGCAAAAGATTTTAATATATATACATATCCTACCTGTCTTTCAAGGTTATTGATGATGCTAATACCATTTGCATTATCAGTAGATGATATTATGAATAATCCCCAAAGCGATATGCAAATAGCACTTTTGTTTTCAGTATTTATAATCATTATTTTTATTTATGATTTAGTAAAAACTCGCAATAGAAAAATAGTCATAAATGAGTTGGGCTTACTAATTACAGAAAAGGAAGGAAATATGAAGATTTCATGGAAGGAAATATCGCACATATTTTTTTGTGTGGAACCATTTTGGGGGCTATATGTAAAAATAACTTTTACCAATCGAAGGGATCCTTTAATTATTGAATTTGGAAAAACCAGTTTGTGGAGTGTTAATTTTTATCGTTTTCGGAAAGCCATATTGGCGTTTTCGCATAAAAAGGATATAATAGTTGTAAAATCTAATCAATGGTATCTAAAGCTAATATAAAAAATAAATACACAGATAGAGAAAAGAATTCATGTCTATATTTGGTAACAGCAAGACAAGTTGCTACACCTATAGCAGGTGGCGCGTGTTTCATGAAGAGTTACGGAACGATGGAGGGTGTGTATATCAATGGTGCACCGCAAGGTATTACCTTCCATGAGACGGATGACTTCACGCCATATCCGGCGAGTATCTTGAGCGTGAGCCGGAATCGTTTCACCAAGCATTACTTCATAGGTAGTCAGCGCATTGCTTCCAGGATAGGTGTGGGCAGACTCATTAACGTCTATGGCATCAATGGAAGTCGTGTCACTGCCGGACAGAAGGATTATGCGGCGAGGATGAGCCAGATAGAGGCTCAGAAGGAGGAGTATTACAAGAGCCTTGGCATAGCCCCTGGTGTTCCAACGATGAAGGGCAGCTATGGAGATCCAGAGAACACAGGCGTCGGATATAATTCCATCTTGACGGAATTGGGCAAGCACGATGTTCCTGAGAACTGGATACAATTGCCAAAGAACGATGGAAAGGGCAACTCTACAGGGAGTGGTGCAAATGCTACTCCTGGGGTTCCTATTGCTTGGGAAGACCCGAGCAATCCCGAGAATGCCCAACCTGGCTATGGCTATGTAGCTTGCGATACCACAGAATTGGAGGAGACCTTTTATTATCATAGTGACCACCTTGGCTCAACAAGCTATGTTACCGATGAGGATGGTAATATTACACAATATGAAGCCTATCTTCCTTATGGTGAGTTGTTGGTCGATGAGCACTCGTCTTCAGAGTCAATGCCGTACAAGTTTAATGGCAAGCAACTTGATGACGAGACGGGACTCTATTACTATGGTGCAAGGTATATGAATCCTTTGGCTAGCATTTGGTATGGGGTGGATCCTTTGGCTGAAAAATATCAAAGTATAGGAGGAATGGTTTATTGTGAAAGCAATCCTATAAAGTACATTGATCCAAATGGTATGATAAAAAGACCATATTTTGGTCGGGAAGAAAGGTTAAAATCGCCTATTTTATATAGAAATTATCTTAATTTTAAAGATAATCCAACAGTATTAAATCTGTTTGCACATGGAAGTTTTAATGGCTTTTCACATAAAGGGGAAACATCCAATTCTACTGGTGGAAAAGCTGTAGAATTCTTTTATAATATGATACAAAAAGATGAAGGTTTGAAAGAAAGTTATTCCAAAAGTAAAATAATCGTCCTTCATATGTGTTCCACTGCTAAATTTGCAGAAAAGATTTCTCGTGATCCAAAATTTAAAGATGCTTTGATTATAGCTCCAAGTGGAGATTTGGTAGTTTCTGAAAAAACTCCAAAAGTAAATGATAAGCAGATAAACTCAAAAGTCGAATATTCGTATAGAATTATTGGCGCCAATAATAAAAAAGCACATGGGGTTTGGAAGGCTTATAAAAATGGTCGTGTTGTAGCAAACTATAAAGATAGTTCTAAACCAGGTTCTATTGGATTCAATTTTTATAATACTAATAAGGGAAAAAATGGGAAAAAATAATATAATCGATTTGCTTGTTAATATAATAATTGCATTTATTATATTGATTTCATTTGGAAATTGCGTAAAAAGAAATGTTAGAGAGGATAAAATAGATTCTTCTCTGATACAATTGAAGACTTTAGGTATATTCTACTGCAATCCAATTAAAAAGGCTGAATATTTGAAGGTGAAAAACTGCCTTAGACAATTAGATACGTTTGCCAATGATACAGAATTGGTGCGCTTGTCTAAAGACAATGAATCTCCGATTATCAGACTATATGCTTTTCAAGTATTGCTAAATCGCAATTATCAAAAAGCTGAATCTATTGCATTTCGTGAGTTGACTGATACCATTAGCGTTCCCATCAGCTATGTTTCCTTTTATGAAAGAATTGGAGAAGACAATATTTCTAACTTGAGGATTAACTTGTTGGTAAAGTACTACAAGGAATATAAAATTAGTACAAGCAAGCTAGATAGAGTATTGCTGCGTAGCTTGGGTTTAAAAAACATTGATTACTATAAACAGCTATATTTGGGAATTCCACCAAGCGAAAAGTATTATTATCTCATAAAGAGGCATTATATCGTAGATAAAAATCCTTACGCCTTGGTTTTGCTTGCAAAATACCATAAGCCATCTGATAGGGTTTGGATTAATGATGCACTTAAAACATTCGAAAAGATAGAAGAAGCTTGTCGAAATATAGCAGATGTGTCATATAAACCAGTACTTCCTGACGAGGATTTGTTTCCAATGTCTTTATTAGCTGTGTCTTATTGGCCAGATGAATCTTTTCGAAAAACATTAGAAGATATAAGTAAACTATATTTATACAGAGCAGATGATTTTTCGCCAACTCTTGATTATTTATATCAAGCTTTGATGGCTTATAATGACGAATGGTCTTATCGCATAATAAAAGATAGCTTTAATTATCAGAAGAGAAGTATAAATGAACTGGATTTTTACCTTTACATAGAATCTTTCAAAGAGGCGTATTTAAAGAGACCTATGGAAAAGTATAGAATGCTATATCATATGTTTCAGAATAAGAGCATGAATGATAATCAAGAAGATGACAAACAATGGAAAAAATAAGCAAAAGTAATGTTCAATGCATATTCAGAAGAGTATTTTTCATTAATATGCTTTTGGCAATAGTCCTTGTGACATTTAAGGATGTTGTCTTGAAAGTTAATGGTGTAAAGACTCTAGCTATTGTTGTTGATAAGCAATATGGTGGGTATAAAAATGGAAATGCTCTTACTGTATATCGGTTTTCATATAATAATGAAACGTATTATGGAGATACTTATTATAGCTATGAGAAAGCAGGAAAAGCTATTAAAGTTGTTTTTTGGAAACAAAATTCAAAAATTAATAAATTTTAAGTGATGATTAAAGGCCTGTCACCTCTGGCATTATGTGATTTTTGAAAATAAAAGATAATGGCGTGTCTCTATTGGCTATAATACTCAAAACGCATCTGTCACAGTTTAGTATGCACTCTCCTTTTTGATGAAATTAAAAAATAAAAGTAGGGAATTATATTGGAACATAACGCTTATATTTATTTATAATATGCTTTGTAAGGCAAGTTTAATTCTTGACAAGTATTCGCCTTTCTCATTGTTGCTCACAATCCTCTTTCATGATAGAAAGAATGGTAAAAATAGAATTGACATAGAGGCTATAAATAAGGCCTCAGTAAACTTTATGAACAACCCAAACTTTGGTATGAACATTAGATATGCTAACTTCTTTATGTTATCATTGCCTTTGATACTCTTATGGGGATGCATGATCTTTTGTATATTTCTTTTTAATGAAGGAATTATGCCTAATGAGCATTTATTTGTATCTTTGGTACTTGTGTTTATTTGCATTTCTTTCTTAATTAATTATATCTTCTTATGGAAAGATAATAAATATTTATTTTATATGAAAAAGTTTAAGTCAAAAAAATAGATGCAAAGACAAAATGCATAAGTTTATTAATTGTCGTTGTGCCGTTTTTCATTCTTATTGCTAGTATATTCTGCATATCTTAATGCGGACTTGTGGGAAAGATAGCCCGAAAAATGCTAATAAATGCAATTTTATTTTGTTATCTCTTGGAAATAAAGTATCTTTGCAACAAATTTGGTGTATTATACCCTTTTTGTTATTGGTAAAATGAGAAAGAAACAATATAAGCCTAGCAATCATCGTGGATTGCAAGTGGCTACTCTATGTATAAGTACCTCCATGGTACTCGTTTTGTTGGGATTCGTCATTCTTTCCGTTCTGATGGGACGGAACCTGTCTTCCTATGTCAAGCAGAACCTCGTGGTGTCTGTGATGTTTGAGCAAGACATGACCAATCCTGAGGGCTTGCAGATGTGCAAGAAATTGAAGACACGCCCTTATGTCAATAGCTTGACCTATATTACCAAGGAGCAAGCTTTGAAGGAGGCGACCCGTGACCTCGGCACCAACCCTAGCGAGTTTGCTGGTGTCAATCCTTTCCAACCTTCCATTGAGATTACGACCAAGGCAGACTATGCCAACAATGACTCGCTCAAGTGGATAGCCAAGGAACTCAAGGCTTATCCTAGGGTGACCGAGGTGTCTTATCAGCACGACTTGATAGAGCAAGTCAACAAGCAGTTGGCTAAGATTAGCATCGGCTTGTTGGTAGTGGCACTCTTGCTCACTTTCATCTCCTTCTCCTTGATCAATAATACGGTGCGACTGGGCATCTATGCGCGTCGCTTCTCCATCCATACGATGAAGTTGGTGGGAGCCTCTTGGAGCTTCATCCGTGGTCCTTTCGTTCGCCGTGCCGTCCTCATCGGTTTGTTGTCGGCTTTCGTGGCTGATGCATTCCTCGGGGGATGTATCTATGCTTGGTATTACAACGAGCCAGAGCTGCTTACTGTCTTGGGATGGGAGGAACTTGCCATCACGGGTGGAGCCGTATTCCTCTTCGGCATCATCATCACCTCGCTCTGCGCCAGCATCTCCGTCAACAAGTTCTTGAAGATGAAGGCAGGAGACTTGTATAAGATTTAATAAAGATATGATAATGGATAAAAGAAATTTAGCGTTTGATAAGGTCAACTTCATATTGTTGGCTGTGGGAATGGCGATTGTCATTCTCGGTTTCCTCTTGATGAGTGGCGCTGGTTCGAATGAGAGCACATTCGATACCGACATCTTCAGTACTCGTCGTGTCGTAGTGGCTCCTACCGTGACTTTGATAGGCTTCCTGTCTATCATCTATGCCGTGATTCGCAAGCCAAGAGACTAATCGTAATGTATAATTTGTAATTTATAATTTATAATTTGACATACTGCCTGTGGCAGGATGTGAATAGACAAGATAATGAATTGGTTTGAAGCTTTGATATTGGGTCTCGTCCAGGGACTCACAGAATATCTTCCAGTAAGTAGTAGTGGTCACCTAGCTATTGGTGCCCACCTTTTTGGCATTAATGGTGAGGACAACCTCACGTTTACCATCATGGTGCATGTCGCTACCGTGTTGAGTACTTTGGTAATCCTTTGGAAAGAAATCGACTGGATATTGAAGGGACTCTTCAAGTTCCAGATGAACGAGGAGACCAAGTATGCCATCAACATCGTCATTTCCATGATACCTGTCGGCATCGTGGGTGTGTTCTTCAAGGACAAGGTGGAGGAAGTGTTTGGCTCAGGCTTGCTCATCGTGGGCTGTATGCTCATCGTGACTGCCTTGCTCTTGACTTTCTCTTATTTCGCCAAGCCACGTCAGCGTGAGAACATCTCTCCGCTCCATGCCTTCGTCATCGGTTTGGGACAGGCTTTGGCAGTGTTGCCGGGACTCTCTCGCTCTGGCACCACCATCGCCACAGGTTTGTTGCTCGGTGACAAGAAGGAGAAGATGGCGCAGTTCTCATTTCTCATGGTGATTCCTCCTATCTTGGGCGAGGCATTGCTCGACCTCTTGAAGGGATTGAAGGGTGAGGAAGCCTTGGGAGGCATCGACGCGTTCCCAATGATTGTTGGTTTCTTGGCAGCTTTCGTCTCAGGATGCTTGGCTTGCAAGTGGATGATCAACATCGTGAAGAAGGGCAAGCTCGTCTATTTCGGAATCTATTGTGCCATCGCTGGTATTATCACCATCATTTGCTCACTCTAAAAAGTATTTATGAACTTTCAAAAAGGAGAAATCATAGCCATCGACAAACCCTATCGCATGTCGAGTTTCAAGGCGTTGGCGCACGTTCGCTATCTGCTCTCTCATACCTTGCATCATAAGGTGAAGATAGGTCATGCGGGAACGCTCGACCCTCTTGCCACCGGTGTGCTGGTGCTCTGTACCGGCAAATGCACCAAGCAGATAGAACAGCTCCAGACGCATACCAAGGAATATACAGCCACCCTGCAGTTGGGTGCCACCACCGCTAGCTACGACTTGGAGCACGAGGTGAACGCCACTTATCCTACCGAGCATATCACTCGCCAACTGGTGGAGGAGGTGCTACATCAGTTTGAGGGCGACATCGAGCAGGTGCCACCTACCTATAGTGCCGTCAAGGTGAACGGCGACCGAGCCTATGCACTGAGAAGGGCAGGCGAGGAAGTGCAGTTGAAACCGAAGAACGTGCATATCGACGAGATAGAGCTTACCGATTATGATGACGAGAAGAAGACGGCTAGCATCCGTGTCGTCTGTGGCAAGGGAACGTATATTCGTTCTTTGGCTCGTGACATCGGAAGGGCTTTGAACAGCGGAGCCTATCTCACGGCGTTGCGCCGAACCAAGGCTGGAAGCTTCTCGGTAGAGAACTGCATCGACTTCGACCATTTCCAGGAATGGCTCGATGCACAAGAAATAGAAACCATTAACAACAATTAGAAGGTACAAAACTTTTAATCATAAATAAGGGGGTAATAATATAACATGAAATTATCACAATTCAATTTTAAGCTACCAGAGAGCCAGGTCGCTCTCTATCCACATAAGGCTAAGCGTGTCGTAAAGACTTTGGCAGGTGAGCGTACCTTCGAGGTGACACGTCGTGACGAGTCTCGCTTGATGGTGTTGCACAAGAAGTCGGAGACCATCGAGATGTACAAGAAGGATGCTGACGGCAAGGAGATGAAGGATGCCGAGGGCAATCCAGTATTCTTGCAGTTCAAGGACATCGTTGACTTCTTCGATGAGGGCGATACCTTCATCTTCAATGACACCAAGGTATTCCCAGCTCGTCTCTATGGTACCAAGGAGAAGACGGATGCCAAGATTGAGGTGTTCTTGCTCCGTGAGTTGAACGCCGAGATGCGTCTTTGGGACGTGTTGGTGGAGCCAGCTCGCAAGATTCGTATCGGCAACAAGCTCTTCTTCGACGATGTCAATGAGATGGTGGCTGAGGTCATCGACAATACTACGAGCCGTGGTCGTACCCTTCGCTTCCTCTATGATGAGGATGGTAATCACGATGTCTTCAAGCGTTCGCTCTTCGCTTTGGGTGAGTCTCCTCTGCCTCGCTATGTTATCGACAAGCGTGAGAATCATCATGCTACCGAGGAGGATATGGAGGACTTCCAGTGCGTCTTCGCAGAGAAGGAGGGTGCTGTGACAGCTCCAGCTACGGGTCTTCACTTCTCTAGAGAGTTGATGAAGCGTATGGAAATCAATGGTATCAACAAGGCGTTCATCACCTTGCACTGTGGTCTTGGCAACTTCCATGAGATTGAGGTGGAGGACTTGACCAAGCATAAGATGGACTCAGAGCAGATGATCATCGACAAGGAGTGCTGCGACTTGGTCAATGCCACCAAGAACAATGGTCATCATGTTTGCGCCATCGGTACCAGTGTCATCAAGGCAACGGAGACTGCCGTGGGCACAGACGGTATGTTGAAGGAGTTTGATGGATGGACCAACAAGTTCATCTTCCCTCCATACGACTTCCGTTTGGCAGACAGTATGGTAGCCAACTTCTATCATCCAGAATCCACCTTGATGATGAGCACAGCAGCTTTCGGTGGTTACGATATGGTATATGAGTGCTACAAGAAGGCTGTGAAGAATGGTTATATGTTCGGTTGCTTCGGCGACTCCTTGTTGATTTTGAACGACTAAATGTCTAATATAGGCGCAAGTGTCGTTTGATATTTGCGCCTATATATATAATAAGGTATATATGCACAAAGTATATTTGAGCCTCGGTACGAACTTGGGCAACAGGAAGCGCAATATTCGCGAGGCGATAGAAAAGATAGGAGAGCTGATTGGCGTGGTAGAGCGCCAGTCAGCTCTTTACGAAACCAAGCCTTGGGGCTTCTCGTCGCCAAATGATTTTATCAATGCCTGTGTGTTGGTGGATACGGTGCTGGCTCCTCGCCAACTCTTGGAGGCTACCCAGCGAATAGAACAGGAGATGGGTAGGATAGGGAAGTCGGTGAATGGTGAGTATCATGACCGCATCATCGACATCGACATCTTGCTCTATGATGACATTAAGGTGAATGAACCAGACCTCGTCATCCCTCATCCCTTGATGGAGGAGCGAGAGTTTGTGATGGTTCCACTGAAGGAAATCCTAGGTTAAGAGATACAAAAAATCCCATCACTCTCATTGAGAATGATGGGATTCAATGTCTTTAAGCAAAATGCCCGAAGATTACTTACGAAGACCGAGAGCCTTGATGATGGCACGGTAGCGATTGATATCGCGGTCGTACAAGTAATCGAGCAATGCGCGACGCTTTCCTACAAGCTGTGTCAAGGCACGTGTTGTAGTATAATCTTTACGGTTCTGCTTTACATGTTCCGTCAAATGAGCAATACGGTATGAGAACAATGCTATCTGGCTCTCAGCTGAACCAGTATCAGAGTTAGACTTTCCGTACTTGCTAAAGATCTCTTCTTTTTTTGCTTTGTCTAAATACATAGCTGTGATACTTAAAATTTAATTATTATGAATGAATGTTATGCACAATAGGACCTTCCTCACGGTGGTTTCCGTTAAAATGCGGTGCAAAGGTACAACTTTTCAGTGAATTATGCAAATTTTTCGGGATTTTTTTGTAATTTTGCACCCAAATTCATAAAGTATTTAAGGTAAAGGAAATGCAAGACATTAGAAACATTGCAGTTATTGCACACGTTGACCATGGTAAAACTACCTTGGTTGACAAGATGATGCTCGCTGGTAAGCTGTTCCGTGACGGCCAGGATAACAGCGGCGAAGTGCTCGATTCCAACGACTTGGAGCGCGAGCGTGGTATAACCATTCTCTCAAAGAATGTGTCTATCAATTGGAAAGGTACTAAGATTAATATTCTCGATACTCCAGGACACTCTGACTTCGGTGGTGAGGTTGAGCGCGTGCTCAACATGGCAGACGGATGCCTCCTCCTCGTCGATGCTTTCGAGGGTCCGATGCCTCAGACCCGTTTCGTGCTCCAGAAGGCATTGCAGCTCGGACTGAAGCCTATCGTTGTGGTTAATAAGGTAGATAAGCCTAACTGTCGCCCTGAAGAGGTGTACGAAATGGTGTTCGACCTGATGTGCGACCTCGATGCTACTGAGGAACAGCTTGACTTCACTGTGGTTTACGGTTCGGCAAAGAATGGCTGGATGAGTGATGACTACAACAAGCCAACAGACAACATTGACTATTTGCTCGACAAGATTGTGGAGATTATCCCTGCTCCTAAGCAGTTGGAGGGTACTCCTCAGCTCTTGATTACATCTCTTGATTATAGCTCTTACACCGGTCGTATCGCCGTAGGTCGTGTACACCGTGGTACCTTGAAGGATGGTATGAACGTAACTATCTGCCATCGTGACGGTACCCAGGAGAAGACCAAGATCAAGGAACTCCATACCTTCGAGGGTATGGGTCATAAGAAGACAGACCATGTGGATTCTGGCGACATCTGTGCCGTTGTCGGCTTGGAGAAGTTTGAGATTGGTGATACCATCTGCGACTACGAGAACCCAGAGCCACTTCCTCCTATCGCTGTCGATGAGCCTACCATGAGTATGCTCTTCACCATCAACGATTCACCATTCTTCGGTAAGGAAGGTAAGTTCTGTACCTCTCGCCATATCCAGGATCGTTTGAACAAGGAGTTGGAGAAGAACCTCGCTCTTCGTGTTCAGCCATTCGAGGATACTACTGATAAGTGGATTGTCAGCGGTCGTGGTGTGCTTCACCTCTCAGTGCTCATCGAGACCATGCGTCGTGAGGGCTATGAGCTTCAGGTAGGTCAGCCACAGGTTATCTACAAGGAGATTGACGGCGTGAAGTGCGAGCCAGTAGAGGAGTTGACCATCAACGTGCCTGAGGAGTTCGCTTCCAAGATGATTGATATGGTAACTCGCCGCAAGGGTGATATGACCTCTATGTTGAACATGGGCGAGCGTGTGGATATCGAGTTTGATATTCCTTCTCGTGGTATCATCGGTCTTCGTACCAACGTGTTGACAGCTTCTCAGGGTGAGGCTATCATGGCTCACCGCTTCAAGGAGTATCAGCCATACAAGGGTGAGATTACTCGCCGTTCTAATGGTAGCATGATTGCCTTGGAGACAGGTACTGCATACGCTTATGCCATCGATAAACTTCAGGATCGTGGTAAGTTCTTCATCGACCCAGGTGAGGAGGTTTACGCTGGTGAGGTCGTAGGTGAGCACGTTCATGACAACGACCTCGTTATCAACGTAACCAAGGCAAAGCAGTTGACTAACGTCCGTGCTTCAGGTTCTGATGACAAGGCTCGTGTGATTCCTAAGACCGTGATGAGCTTGGAGGAGTGCTTGGAGTACATCCGTGAGGACGAGTATGTAGAGGTAACTCCTAAGAGTATGCGTATGCGCAAGGTCATCCTCGACCACTTGGAGCGTAAGCGCAGTAACAAGGATTAAGCTTTAGCTTGAGATATAAATGGATCCGTAAGAAATCCCCTCCTGTCGAATGACCTTATTCGGCATCGAGGGGATTCTTCTTAATATGAATAAGGTATGGGATTGTGGAAGTTTTTTAGAGAGTTTGCTTTGCCTTGCTCCTTGGTATTGGGAGCGGTGGTGTATCTGATTTTTGCCAATGTTCCCTTCTTGGAACCGTTTGGCGAAGCCGTCGGACCTCATTTGATCAGTTTGATGCCTGTGGTGCTCTTCTGCTTGCTCTATGTCACGTTCTGCAAGATAGAGATCAAGGAGATGAAGCCGAAGACTTGGCATTTTGTACTCCAGTTGATTCGTACTTCCTTGGCGGCACTGATGGTGCTTGCCATCTATCTCTTCGGGAGCAATTATGATACGAAGTTGGTCTTGGAGGGTGCTTTCATCTGCTTCATCTGTCCTACGGCAGCCGCTGTGGCTGTGGTCACGGAGAAGTTGGGAGGCAGCATCGGCTCGCTTACCACCTATACCGTCATCGCCAATATCTTTACGATGATTATCATCCCTACACTTTTCCCGATGGTGGAGAAGGGGGCGGATGTCAGCTTCCTCTATATGAGTATGATGGTGTTCCGCAATGTCACTACGGTGCTGGTCGTGCCTTTGATTTTGGCTTTGCTGAGCAGGAGGTTCCTTCCTAAGTTTGTGGCTCAGGTGAAGAGTGTGAAGGACTTGGGCTTCTATATGTGGTGTTTCAACCTCACGATATTGATGGGAGAGACGCTTCGCAACATTCTCCATGCCACTGTGTCTGGATGGATTTTGGCATTGCTTCTCATCGTTCCTCTCTTGGTTTGTCTCATCCAGTTCTGTATCGGCAAGGCGGTCGGCCGTCATTATGGCGATAGCATCAGTGCCGGTCAGGCATTGGGACAGAAGAATACCATCGTAGGTATCTGGCTCACACTTACTTTCCTCAATCCCCTCGCTGCCGTAGCCCCAGGTGCCTATGTTGTCTGGCAGAATCTGGTAAATGGCTGGCAACTATGGTATAAGGAGAAGTATGGGAAGCTGAAATGGTAAATGTTAATAAATCTAACTCGTAGTTTTTTCTTCTTTTTTAGTCTTGTGTCGGATAAATCAAGTTCTCTTCCTTGATAACATTGAGTACCTCTTCGAGATACTTCCTCGACTCATACTTTGCCATCGGAAGGTCGTGGAGCAAGTAGTTGCCACAGTCCTTGGCAGCCTGACCAGGAATCTCGCCCTCAAAGTCGGCGATAAATTGGAAGGTGCGCTTCATCAGTTCCACGATGTCCTTGCTCTCTAGGTCGCCACGTATCAAGAGGTAGTTGCCAGTGAGGCATCCCATAGGTCCCCAATAGATGATACGATCCTTCCACTCCTCGTCATTGCGAAGATAAGTGGCAGCAAGGTGCTCGATGGTGTGGATGGCACCATTGTGGAGGCAAGGCTCCTGGTTAGGCACTTTCATGCGGATGTCGAAAGTGGTGACGACTTCTCCGCCCACCTCGTCCTTACGACTGACGTAGATGCCACGGAGCAACTTGTTATGATTGATGGTAAAACTTGGAATCTTGTTCATAATATAATATGTTAGAGGCTTTCGAGGAAAGCCTTGGTTACGTTGAAAGAACCTTCTGCCATCTTTGCCCAGAAGTCGAAGTACATCTGAGCTTTGGTGTCTTTGAGAGGCACGTCGCTGATGATGCGGAAGGAGATGAAAGGAGTCTTGTAGATGTGACAGGTCTGAGCGATGGAACAGCTCTCCATATCCACAGCCATAGCATGAGGGAAGTGCTCCAGGATGCTACGCATCTTCTCCTTGCTATCTACAAACCATTCGCCGCTCACAATCTGACCGGCATGAATCTTAGGGTGCTGGTTGTCGGGCAAGTCGTTGATGGCAAGCGCCTTCTCCACATACTCCTGAGGAGTCTTGAAGGTGGCAGGCATACCGAGTATCTGCCCGAACTCGCACTCGTCACCACAATAAGCATCATGATATACGCATTCGGTGGCAACCACCACCTCAGTCACGTTGAGGTTGATGTCGGCACCACCAGCCACGCCCGAAGAGATGATGAGGTCGGGATGATAGTTGTCGATCATCTCCACGGCACCGATGGTACTGTTCACCTTGCCGATGCCACACTGTTGCATCACCACCTCGTTGTCGCCTATCTTGCCGATGACGAAGTCCTTGAAGTTCTTTCGCTCAGTTTGTGACTCGCCGAGCAAAGTCTTGAGTTGCGTGAACTCCTTGTCCATCGCAACGATAATTCCTATTTTCATTGATAATCTTATTACTTTTTCGTTTGCAAAATTACAAAATAATATCTTGTTAGGCAAAAAAGTGAAGAAATATTTTGATGTGTCTGCGATTTATGGTAACTTTGCCGTCAGTTTTTGGTATTATTGAGTTTACGACATGTCTGCAACACTTACATATAAGGAGATTTTTTAACTTCTAACGAAGCGATAACTTCTCTAACTTCTTTAACTTCTAATTCCTCTAACTTCCCCTTAAATTTCCCATTCTCATCGCATAATATGCAAAAATAACTTTTTTTATTTTGTGATTTCTTCATTTCTCATTATCTTTGCAACCAAAATATAAACGTTTATAAGAATAATGAAAGTATTGAAGAAGTATCTGCTGGATATTCTGGCAGTAGTTTTGTTTGCGATCGTATCCTTCGTCTATTTCATGCCTGCCGATATGGATGGACGAATCTTGTTCCGTCACGATGCCTCTGCTGGCAAGGGATTGGGACACGAGAAGGAACTCTTCCAGCAACAAACCGGTGAGGTGTCCCGCTGGACCAACTCCGTTTTCGGCGGTATGCCTACCTACCAGATGTCACCATCCTACGAGAGCGGTGCCGTCTTGAAACAGGCTGTCAATGCCTATCATCTTTGGTTGCCCGACTATGTTTGGTATGTCTTTGCATACCTCCTGGGATTCTATATCTTGTTGAGAGCCTTCAACTTCCGTCAGTCCTTGGCGGCGCTTGGCTCCATCATTTGGGCATTCTCCTCCTATTTCTTTATCATCATTGCCGCAGGACATATCTGGAAGGTGATGGCTTTGGCTTATCTTCCTCCAATGATTGCGGGTATCGTGCTGGCTTATCGAGGTAAGTATCTGTGGGGCTTGCTTGTGACGGCGATTTTCGCTGCTTTCGAGGTGAACGCCAACCACGTGCAGATGACATACTATTACCTCTTCATCATCTTCTTCATGGTCATCGCCTTCTTGGTCGATGCCATCAAGCAGAAGCAGATGGCTCGCTTCGGCAAGGCTACGGCGGTGTGCATCGTGGGTGCAGCCATCGGTATCAGCTTGAATCTCAGCAACCTCTATCATACTTGGCAGTATGGTCAGGAGACGATGCGTGGCAAGAGTGAACTCGTGAAGAAGAATGCTGCCAACCAGACCAGCAGCGGTCTCGACCGTGACTATATCACCCAGTGGAGCTATGGCATCGACGAGACTTGGACGCTCTTGATTCCTGATGCCAAGGGAGGTGCTTCCGTGCCATTGTCACAGAACGCCAAGGCGATGGAGAAGGCTGACCCTAACTTCGTGCAGATTTATCAACAGCTCGGACAGTACTGGGGCAACCAGCCTGGTACGAGCGGACCTGTCTATGTGGGAGCATTCGTTTGCATGCTCTTTATCCTCGGCTTGTTTATCGTCAAGGGACCGATGAAGTGGGCATTGCTCGCTGCCACCATCTTGAGCATCTTGCTCTCTTGGGGTAGAAACTTCATGCCGTTCACCAATTTCTTCTTGGATTACATGCCGATGTATGCCAAGTTCCGAACGGTGGCTTCCATCCTCGTCATCGCAGAGTTCACCATCCCGTTGTTGGCGATGATGGCTTTGAAGAAGATTGTGGATGAACCGGAGATATTGACCATCAAGAAGAAGTTCGTATATGCCAGCTTCGGTTTGACAGCAGGCTTCTGCTTGTTGTTTGCCATCATGCCAGGTGTCTTCTTCCCAGACTTCGTTTCTGTACAGGAGTTGCAGGCTCTCCAGCAGTTGCCTGCCGAATACCAAGGTCCTATTATCAGCAATCTGACCGAGATTCGCAAGGGCATCTTCACATCCGATTGCTGGCGTTCCTTCTGGATTATCGTCATCGGCTGTGCCTTCCTCTTGCTTTATAAGATGAAGAAACTCGGTGCCGAATTTATGATTGCAGGCATCGCCGTGCTCTGCTTGGTGGATATGTGGATGGTCAACAAGCGTTATCTCTATGATGAGATGTTTGTGGATAAGTTCCAGCGTGATGCACCTCAGCGGATGACAGAGACCGACAAACTCATCCTCCGCGACAAGAGCCTCGACTATCGTGTGCTCAATCTCGCATCCAATACCTTTAATGAGAACGAGACTTCTTACTATCACAAGAGCATCGGTGGCTATCACCCTGCAAAGCTTCGTCGCTACCAGGAGATGATAGACGCTTACATCGCTCCTGAGATGCAGAAGACGATGAAGGCGGTGGCTGAGGCTGGTGGTGATATGACCAAGGTGAATGGCGATAGCATCTTCCCAGTCTTGAATATGCTGAATACCAAGTACTTCATCTTCCCATTGCAGGGCGGTCAGACAGTTCCGGTGCAGAACCTATACGCTTATGGCAACGCTTGGTTTGTGGATAAGGTGACTTATGCCAACAATGCCAATGAGGAAATCGCTGAGGTGGGCAAGTTGAACCTTCGCCATGAGGCGGTGGCTGATGCCAAGTTCAAGGAACAGCTCGGACAGAGCGTGCCGCAAGACGATACTTCGATGGTGAAGATGATACAATACAAGCCAAACAACCTCACCTATGAGGTGAAGTCAAGCAAGGGCGGTGTCATTGTCTTCTCTGAGATTTACTATCCTGGTTGGACGGCAACAGTGGATGGACAGCCAACTGAGCTTGGCAGAGTGAACTACATCCTTCGTGCCTTGAATGTGAAGCCAGGCAGCCACAAGGTGGTACTCGACTTCCATCCTTCATCTCTCAAGAAGACTGAGACCGTAGCCTACATCGGTTACGTCGTCCTCTTGCTCCTCTTGGTTGTAGGAATTGGAGTAGAATGGAAAAAGAAAAAAGCAGAATGATGGATTTTAGAACGGAAGTGAAAGTAGGGAAGGGCGCCATCAAATTGTTGCCTTCCCATCGAATGCTCTTCGTAGGCAGTTGCTTTGCCGACAACTTGGGCAAGCGTTTCGTGGAGAATCGCTTCCGGGCAGTCGTCAATCCCTACGGAGTGATGTATAATCCTACGAGCGTCTTCCACTCGGTGGAGCGATACCTCAAGGGTGATGCGTTCACCCAGGGTGAGAATCTGCCGAAGGAGGAACGTCGTCCCGATGTCGCCTTCTTCACGCTAGGCACCAACCATGTCTATATCTTGAAGGAGACAGGCGAGGTGGTGGACAACTGCGAGAAGCGTCCGCAACGCCTCTTCGAGGAGAAGGAGTTGACAGTAGGTGAGTGCGTGGTCGAACTCTCCAAGGCTGTTTGGGCTTTGGTGGATGTGGGCATCCAGCGCATCATCGTCACGGTGAGTCCAATCCGCTATGCGAAGTATGGATTCCATGGAAGTCAACTCTCCAAGGCTACGCTTCTCTTGGCAGCCGACCTTCTCTGTCAGCGATTCCCAGAGCTGGTGAGCTATTTCCCTGCCTACGAGATTGTGAATGATGAGCTGAGAGACTATCGTTTCTACAAGGAAGATATGCTCCATCCGAGCGACCAGGCGGTGGAATACATCTGGCAGAAGTTCCGAGGGGCTTACTTCGACAAGACTGCCGAACAGTTCCTCGCCGAATGGCAGCCCATCAAGGAGGCACTCGCTCACAAGCCTTTCCATCCCGACAGTGAGGAGACGAAGCTTTTCCAAGCGCAGACGGAAGAGAGGCTGAAGGCTTTCGAGGAGAAGTATCATCTCTCATAGAAACTCTCGATGAGACATTTCATCCCAAGGATGAATCATATATAGAATATTTTAAAAGTTAAGATAATGACTTATACTATTGAAAAGGTAACCACACTGATAGGTGCGCGTCGCTATGGAGACAAGGATACGAACATCGGTTTCATCCTGACCGATAGCCGTTCGCTCTGTTTCCCAGAGGAGACTCTGTTCTTCGCTCTCAAGTCAGAGCGAAATGACGGTCACAACTACATCCCAGAGTTGTATCGCCGTGGTGTCAGAAATTTCGTAGTAACTAATGTGCCTAAGGGCTATGCCTCCGACTATCCTGAGGCCAACTTCCTCAAGGTGGTCAACACGTTGGAGGCTTTGCAGCGTTTGGCTGAGCGTCATCGTGATGAGTTCAATATCCCTATTGTCGGCATCACGGGTTCCAATGGCAAGACGATGGTCAAGGAGTGGCTCTACCAGTTGCTCTCTCCATCCATGTTTGTCACTCGCAGCCCACGTAGCTACAATTCCCAGATAGGTGTGCCTTTGTCTGTCTGGTTGATGAACGAGCAGACCGAGGTGGGTGTCTTCGAGGCTGGTATCAGTCAGCCGGGCGAGATGCTTGCTCTTCGTGACATCATCCAGCCTACCATCGCCGTGCTTACTTACTTGGGTTCTGCCCATCAGGAAAACTTCGAGTCTTTGGAGGCGAAGTGCCGTGAGAAGATCATCCTCTTCCATGATGCTGAGACCATCGTCTATAATGGCGATGATGAGATAGTGAGCAAGGTGGTGGGCGAGTACCACGACTATAAGGGCGAGAAACTCTATTGGTCGCAGAAGGACGCCCAGGCTCCATTCTTCATCAAGAACATCGAGAAGAAGAACGACCTCACCATCGTCACCTATATATATAAAGGTGAGGAAGACAGCTATTCGCTTCCTTTCATCGATGAGGCTTCGGTCACCAACTCCATCATCAGTGCCGTCGTCTCTCGTAAGCTCGGTCTCTCTGCCGAGGATGTCGATAAGCGCATGTCTCTCTTGGAGCCAGTGGCGATGCGATTGGAGGTGAAGGAAGGTCAGCATGGTTGTACCTTGATCAATGATAGTTACAACTCCGACATCAATTCCCTTGATATTGCCCTCGATTTCATGAGCCGCCGTCCCGACCACAAGGGTCGTCGCCATACCTTGATATTGAGCGACATCTTCCAGAGTGGTGAGACTCCAGCCGACTTATATAAAGAGGTGTCCGACCTTTGCCGCAAGCGTGGCGTCGTCAAGTTCATCGGCGTGGGTCCTCAGCTCTATGAGCAGAGCGATGAGATTCAGATTTCCGAAAAGTTCTTCTTCCGCAATGTGGAGGAGTTTATCGATAGCGAGGTGTTCAAGAGCCTTCGCGACGAGGTTATCCTCTTGAAGGGTGCTCGCCAGTTTGGTTTCGACCAGTTGACCGAACTTTTGGTGAAGAAGGTACACGAGACGACCTTGGAGGTCAACCTCAATGCCGTGGTAGCCAACCTCAACTATTATCGTTCTTTCATGAAGCCAGAGACCAAGTTGGTTTGTATGATCAAGGCGGATGGTTACGGTGCAGGAGCGGTAGAGATTGCCAAGACCTTGCAAGACCATCGTGTCGATTACTTGGCTGTGGCTGTTGCCGATGAGGGCGTCACCCTTCGCAAGAGTGGTATCACCAGCAACATTATGATTATGAACCCAGAGATGACTGCCTTCAAGACCATGTTTGATTACGACTTGGAACCAGAGGTGTATTCATTCCGCATCCTCGATGCCCTGATCAAGGCAGCAGAGAAGGAGGGTATCACCGGCTTCCCTGTTCATATCAAGTTGGATACAGGTATGCACCGTCTCGGTTTCGACCCTGAGAATGATATGGAGGAGTTGATTGGCAAGTTGAAGCATCAGAATGCCATCATCCCTCGTTCCGTCTTCTCTCACTTTGTGGGAAGCGATGACGATAGCTTCGATGCCTTCTCTGCACATCAGTTTGAGTTGTTCGACAAGGGTAGCAAGCAGTTGCAGGCAGCCTTCGACCACAAGATATTGCGCCATATCTGCAATTCGGCAGGTATCGAGCACTTCCCAAAGCGCCAGTTGGATATGTGCCGCTTGGGTCTCGGTCTCTACGGCATCAACTCTCGCAACAACGAGACCATCAACTGCGTGAGCACCTTGAAGACCACCATCCTCCAGATGCACAATATCAAGGCTGGTGAGAGCGTGGGTTATTCTCGCAAGACCATCTTGGATAAGGACAGTGTCATTGCCGCCATCCCTATCGGTTATGCCGATGGCTTGAACCGTCACTTGGGCAATCGCCATGCTTACTGCTTGGTGAATGGTCAGAAGGCGGAATATGTGGGCAACATCTGTATGGATGTAGCGATGATCGATGTCACAGGCATCGACTGCAAGGAAGGTGATTCCGTCGAGATTTTCGGTGAGAACCTCCCAGTCCAGACATTGAGCGACATCCTCGATACCATCCCATACGAGGTGCTGACCACCATCAGCAACCGTGTGAAGAGGGTATATTATCAGGATTAATATTAGGTAAATCTATGCTTGAAGCCCGTCCCTAAGTAGGTGTAAAATGCCACTTAGGGACGGGCTTCAATTTTATAAGTCGTCCCTATGTAAGAGATCTTCGAGTTTTTGCTGATGCTTTGGATGGCAACGTTTTTCATTATCGAGATAAGAATGGTTTGGAGTGCGATGCCGTGGTTCATCTTCTTAATGGAAAGTATGGTTTGGTGGAAGTAAAGCTTGGTGGTGACAAACTCATCAATGAGGGAGCAGCGAACTTGTTGACTTTGGCAAGCAAGATTAATACAGAAAAGATGAATGATCCTTCCTTTATGATGTTACTGACAGGGACAGGTGATTATGCTTACCGTCGAAAGGATGGTGTATATGTTGTTCCGATAGGGTGCTTGAAGGATTGAAAAGTAATAAATCAAATTACCCTCTTACCATTCATAGGTTTGAGGGTATTTTACTTGTAGGAATAGTATGTTTCTGCTCCCAATCTTTATGCACGATATGTTTCATCAGTGTACTTCTCGTTAATTTTATCTTTAAAATATATTAAAATATTAGCCGATTTCTTGCAGCGTATTGCCATATTTACTACTTTTGCAGTCGTAAAAAATACAGTTTTGAGCGTTTTGCTCATCACAAATGTGAAGATTTGCAAAATATAAACCTAGCATATTTCTAAAACATATATAAGTATTAAGTAAAATTTAAGTAAAAGATGAAAAAGGTTCTATTTACAAGCATTTTGTTACTTTCCGCCGTTTCGTTCGGAGGTAACATCTATGCACATGACGCAACTGGTGGTAACGACACGGAAGTTACTACTCTTAGCGAGTCTTCAGCAAGCGTTGAGTTCAAGGCTTCTGAGGATGGTAAGACTTTGACCATTTCTGGTCATGGTGACTTAACTTCGTATAGCACATTGGTGGATGTAAAGGTTTTCACTTCTGATATTGAAAACCTTAGAGATGCAGTTTGGGCAGAAATTAAGCCTGGACAAGAATATAGTGCTTCAGCTGTGTATTATCATAACAATGTAAAAATTGATGATAATGAAACTTTCTTTGCTGAGCATTCTACTTGGGTGAAAGATGACACAAAAAGTGTTTCTTTTGCAGATGTACTAGCACAAACTATCGCTGATGGTAAGTTTGAAACTGTCAAGTTTGAGAACACTTCCTCTACAGATGCATTGAAAATTAACAATGATATTATTTCTAAGATTTTATTTATTGAGGGAAAGCCTTCATGGGATGCTTTTAATTCGAATTTGATTAATTTGGATTTGGGGCAAGCCACATGTATCGACTTGTCTTCTGAGACTTTCTCAACAACGGGTAAAAGTGGTAAAGCAAACTTGACTACTTTGACTTTGCCATTAACGGCCAAAACTTCTGTAATGAGTGAATTAACATCAACGATGGTGGAAAAGATGGTTCTACCGTCAAAAGTCTTAGTCAATTATTATTCAGATATCACAACCGTTACTATTCCAGAAGAATATGATAGATTGGGTGATGAAGCTTTCCTTGACCGTACAAAAATCTCAACGTTTAATTTGCCTTCAACTTTGACTTTGATTGGAAATGCAGCCTTTAAAAATTGTGCTGCATTAACAAGTATTAAGTTGAATAATGGTTTGCAGAATATAGGAAAAGAAGCCTTTATCGGGACGCAATTGACTTCTATCGACTTCCCATCTTCATTGAGAATGATTGATGATGCTGCTTTCTTCAAATGCAAGATATTTAATCTGAAATTAAATGCAGGTTTGCAATATATAGGTAATGCAGCATTTGGACTTCTGGGCAATGATGTTACCAAAAATCCAGAGAAGACCCTTGAAATTCCTGCTAGCGTAAGATATATAGGTCCATTTGCTTTTGCTTTACACTATTATCAAGATATTTTCTTCTATGGTGAAAAAGCTCCAATTATGCCTGTTGGTACGTCTTCTTATATAACGGACCAAGGGAAACAGGCCGCTTTCTCAGCAAATACCTATATGGGTAATAATGGATTTAACCCAGGTAAAGAGTGGAAAGAAGGCGATATCTTTGACAATGCTTATAACGATGGTTATGCAAATCGTGAGAATTATAAGAATGGTGGTGTCTATTTCACTATGCTCCATTATCCAAAGGAATTGAATGATGACCAGCGTGCTGCATATACAGATATCACTCGTGTTTACAAAACTGCCGAGGGAAAACAAAAGTTCTGTTATGGTAAGACTGAAGGTAATCCTGATACTTATGTAGAAGTAGGTAAGGAAAATCAAGATTTGGAATATGGCGGTTATGGTGCTCCTAAGAAATGCGACTTTGGTTTCCAAGATACATATCTAGGTCATCAGTATGTTTGGCCAAGTCAGGAACAATGGAGACGTTCGTATGTTGTAAATGCATTAGGCTATAATTGGGATGGTATAACTACATATCGTCCTACACTTTCTGATGAGGATATTGCGATCTTGTCTTATGCAGGTTTTAAGGTTAAAGAAGGCACAGGTGAGGGAGAATATACACGTGATGAATTGGAGAAGATTGCTCACTTGGGAACTCGTATGTTTGTTCTAGCTGATGCAGATGTGAACGAGGATAAAGAGCCAGAAAAGGAGCCTGAGTATCCTGTAGATGTTAAGGGTGGTGAATGGTGGACACTCTGCTTGCCTTTCAATATGACAAAGGCAATGGTTGATGAAACTTTCGGTGAAGGTACACAGGTTTGTCTATTCGATAGAGTGGTTCGCCAAGTTAATGAAAAAACAAAGAAGAATCGTATAGTTCTTTATTTCACTCAGAATGTTTATAAGCATAAGACTGAGCCAAAGAATGCTGACGGTACTTGGAACTTCGACGAGACTGCTCAAGCTCCAGCCAATGATGAAATTGTCATCTATGCACATGAATCTTATATGATTCACCCAACCAAGACTGGTGAGGATGCGGTATTCGCAGTGAAGAATTACCAGCCTGCTGTTGGTAGCCCTACACCTACAGTCGTGATGGGTAAAAATGAATATATTGGTGCAAGTAGTGCTCCTGATAATGTGCCTTATCGCTATGTAGGTAACTATTTGGAAAGCGTTGATGCACAGACTGCAAGTCAGTCGGTTGATGCTCAGGCTTTGCAGGAGGTTAAGATTCCTAAATATAGTTATGTTTACGCTAGTAATGAAATTGAAACTAAATTCTGGTTCTTGACTGATGAACAAATGACTTGGAAGCCTAATAAGTGTGTTGTCCAGACCAATACTCGTGGTGATGGCGAACGCGATTTTGAGGAGTTCTTTGATTATAGTGCTAGTGGAGCAAAACAGTCTTCTTTCTTTGGTGAGGACTTCGTCGATACGCCAACATCTATCGAGGATGAGATGGTAATTATCGCTGGTGAAGGCAGTGATGCACCTGTTTACAGTCTTGATGGTACTTTAGTAAATACTACAGGCGACTTGACAGGTCTTTCTAAGGGTGTTTATATCAAGGGTGGCAAGAAGTACGTTGTCAAGTAATAAGTTAAACTTAAAAGAAGTCGAAGATGAAAAATAAATATGTTATTCCACAGATTTGGATTACCAAGTCAGATTGCTTGACTCATTTCCTTGCAGGCTCAGGCTCAGGTAGTGGTGCAAGTGTTGTCGGAAAAGATGAGAAGCAAACAGAGTCAGACATTAAGCCTGGTGGTGGAGGTGGTTTGATACAGCATTCAAAGCAATTTGATGCTTGGTCATCATGGGACGAGTAAATTGGACCTTAAACACAGATAAATTATTTTTTACTTATTATTGAGTGGTTGCATTTATATATTTAGGTATAGATTTGTAATTACATAAAGACTGAGGGAGCACGTCGTGAGACATGCTCCCTTTTCGTTATTATGTGGCTAGAATGAAGCTAAATCGAAATATAGTGGAAGGGTATCATTATTGTTGGTAACACGCTACAACAAGGTTGTTATATGGTATAATCTTTCAAACTACCTAGTTGAGCTTCAACAATGAATTCGCGTACCAAAGACTTCAAATCTTCATCAGGCAAATCTAGTTGTTGAAGAGGTCCATTCTTCGGATATATATCCAAGAATACAACTATCTCATCAGTTTTTGAAACAAGATAAATCAAGCGAAAACCATCTTTGCGAGATAGGTGTTGTTTCTTATCTGGCAACCGCAACTTTATGATAATCAGTTCGCCTTCAAGTAATATCATATCGTTGTTTTGTCGTACCTGTTCTATAGGTTTGCCAGAAAACTCTCGCTGGATCTCATTTTCCACATTGGTGTAAACATGACGCTTTACTTTTAGCAATCTACTCAGATGGGAGCGAAATGTACTAATTGTCTTATAATTAATCATGGGCTATATTCTTTAAAGCCAAACTCGCATCTGATAATAGTGAAGACCACTCTTGATCTTTTGGTGCCTTTACTTTGTAATTTTGGATGTCATTGCTCAACTCTTTTAGTGCAGAGTAATTCTTTTTTAATTTTTCAACCTCTATTGACATAGAAGCCTCTTTTGTCATTTGCTTGCAAGATGTATATAACATTTTGAGAGCCCCTAACATTGAAATTAATTGTTTGCCAAAAACATGGTAATCATGTTCGGTTATAGAGTTGCATTGACTATATAGGAAGACATAAAATGAATCCAAGTCACGATTTAGACTTCGAAGTTGTTTTATGCCATACTCATTGGGAACCAAAGCCTCTAAACTATGTTTGTAAGACCTTGTCCCTAATTTAACTATATTATGTGATATAATAGTCGTCTGACACATAGAAATGTAATTTAATGTTATTGCATTACAAAAATACAACTATTTCTTGATAATCATATTAGAGTCAATAACATTTTATACTATTTTAAACATTGCCTAAATTAGCCGGATTTCTGTTTCCTGAGAAAACTATGCCGGATAACCTACATCTTACACTATGATTAACTTATATACTAAGACTCAAACACTTTTTCTATGAAGTTTACAGCCTTTTTCTATCGAATGACAATCTTTTGGATGTGAGAGGATTTGCCTGTGCTCACCTTCAAGAGGTAGATGCCTTTGTTGGCATTGCTGGTATTGATAGAGATGGTGTTGCCATTGCTATTGTTGGAAGCAATCACTTTGCCATCCATATTATATAAGGTGGCAGACATAGTGGTGGCACCTGCTTGGTAAGCCTCGTAAGTGCCATTGGCAATCTGGCGAATCAAGAAACTCTTTTCCTCTGGAGTCTTGATGAGTGTCGTCTCATTCTCATTGAGGATATACATCAAACCTGCGTATGCGTCAATCTTACCTGCGCCAGCTTGTCTTCCTTCGTCGATGAAATGGTTGTCCTCGTTGCAAGCCTTGTCATTGATGGCGGTCTTCATTGCAATCTCCTTGATCTCTTGGTGAGTCAACAATGGGTTGGCTTCAAGCCAAAGGGCTGCGACACCTGCCATATAAGGAGCTGACATCGAAGTTCCTTTCATGCTACAGAAAGAATAGCTCTTGCTGTTGAATGTGCTGTTTCTTGTGATGTATTTCTTATGGGTTCCTTTGGTACAATAGGTGCTGAAGCTAGATTCCAAGATGGAGCCAGGGGCGCAAATATGTGGCAAGGTTTCTCCGTCATAAAGTTCTCCATAGCCGGAATAATAGCTGATGTCACCCAGTTTGGTTCCCCATTCTTCGCCGTGTTCCTTAAGCAGATTGGTAGAACTTCCACTTTTATATGTGGTAGAAGTGCAAGAGTTATAAGCACCTACTACAATCATACCTTTGGCACAAGCCGTATTGGTGACAGTTCCATTGCTCGTTACATCCTGCTTCCAGCTGGTCACATTGGTGACAAATGGCATATATTGCTCAGAATAACATGCTACAGCTTGACCTTCTTCTGAGTTGATGACGAAGCCAAAGCCATAGCCGTCCTTTCCATATATGTCGTCGCAGCTGACAACGTAACCTTTTACACCGTCGTGTATCGTTTCGCTAGCAATAGTAATGTTACCTTTTCCGTAATTGTCATTGATGTTGACGTTTTGCTCTTGACCATCGATGATAATAGGGTAACGATATACAATCTCATTGTTGAGTTTGTTAACTGCAACAATGTCCATACTGATAGGAGCGGAAGTCTTCGGTGCTACATAGCAACTAATCATATTGCCGCTTTCTCTCAAATCAAACAAAGCCTTCATGCTCTCTCCTTCATTTGTAAAGGTATGTTTAGCAACGATATTGTTTTCAGAGTTGTTACCTGCGCAGCAACAAACCACAATGTCATAATCTTCAATGAGTTGACTGAACGCTTCAGAAAATACGTCACTTCCATCGTGAGGACCCATAGAGTTACCAAAAGACATATTGATAACCAAACGTTCATTGTTCTGCTTGCAATATTCTGCAAGGTATTTCACGTAAGAAAGGTCGGCAGAAGAGTTAGGGATAGGTCCCATGGCAAGGTCGGCTCCTGTTGCGACTCCTTGGATTTGGAAGTCATCGCCATCGTATGCCCCTGCTGCTATACCACAAACATGAGTAGCATGGCTACTTCTATTATAATCTGTAGTAAAAGACTTGATGGCACTAGCGTCAGTGATAGGAGCGTTGTTGTCTTTCTTGATGACTTTGAATCGACTGTTGCCATTTGCGTCAAGGAACATGGCATGGTTTGGGTCGAATCCGGAGTCCAAGACGCCTATCATGACTCCCTTGCCAGTATATACCTTATTATTAGAGGTGATGCTGTTGCTGAAACGGTCGTCGGAAGCGGCACCGGAGAAGCCGAAGCCGTCATGGATGAGGTCAACGCCCGTCATGGCGTTGGCGTGGTTGAGCATCAGCTCCATCTTGCGTTGTGCTATGGAAATACGCTCTACAGACTCCAGTTCAGCGAGAGCGGCGAGGTCGTCCATCGTGGTATGGACAATGGCGAAGCCAGAACAGAGATCGCTGGCATCGAAGCCATGGGCTGTGAGTTCGGAGAGGTCGGCACCTTCTTGCAGTTTCACAACGGCGTTGATGTTGTTAGTGGTATTGGCTGCTGATATTCCCAAACTTTTTGCACATGACGCATTTGCTGAAGCCGAAGTTTCTTCTTTCATCTGCTGAAGAGCCACACGGCTCATAGCATCTAGTTTTTGACCGCTCATGTTGGCACACACTGCCAGTGCGAGGCAGGTCATAATCAAATTCTTCATAGTTTTCTGGTATTAATAAATATAAGTAAAAGATGATTGTTGCCGCAAAGTTAACAAAATGGGTGGTAGGCATGGGGGATTATTTGATTTTTAGTGGGTAATAATTGCTGAAACTGCATATTTCATTAATATTGCTCCCCTTTGCCACCTTGGTGTTCGCACACAGCTTTTTCGCACAAAAAATAGAGGGAGCATCCCGCTCCCTCATCATATTAGCCTTCCGTGCTTTTCAAAGCGGTGATGGCATAGAGCGGAATGCAAGTCAGCTGCTCTTGCTCCTTGTAAGGAAGCATGGAGAGACGTACCGCCTTGAGTTCGGGGTTGGCTTTCAATAGATTGGTCAGCGAGTTGGCCTTTACATTGCCTTCTGCTTTCACCTCGATAGGGAGAATGTTGGCATTGTGCTGGATGACGAAGTCTAACTCCAGACGGGAATCGTCGGTCTTGTGATAGTATATAGGTTCGATGCCAAGACTCTTCATTTCCTGTAGTACATATTCCTCAGTCATACCTCCCTTGTATTCCGTAAATATTTGATTGTTGATGAGCACTTGCTTGGGCTCTGTCTTGACCATGGCTCCCAACAGTCCGATGTCAACGAGGTATAGTTTGAAAACTGAGAAGTCTTCATAGATGTCGAGAGGGAGCACCGGCTTGGTGCAGCGTGACACCTTATGTATAACGCCGGAATCGATGAGCCATTCTATGGCAATTTCGAAGTCCTTGGCTCTGGCACCTTGGCGTAGGGCACCATATATGAACTTCTTGTTGTCTTTGAATAGTTGGGCTGGAATGCTTTTCCAAACCAAGCGGATTCTCTCGATTTGTTCTTGTGGTGCATGCTTGGAAAAGTCTCGCTCATAACCTTTGAGTATTTCAAGTTGGATGCGTCTTACTTCTTTTAGAGACCCCGTTTTGACGTACTCCTTGACGGCTTCGGGCATTCCACCCACATAATAATATTGGCGCAGAAGGTTGACATACTTCTCGTGAAGAAGATTGGTTATCTCAAAGTTGTTGTCAGCAAGCATCTTGTATGATTGCAGTTCTCCTTTCGCCAACAAAAATTCCCCGAAACTCATAGGGTGCATGTCTATCTCGTTGACTTTTCCCACAGGAAAAGAAACTCCATGGTGGAGGGATATGCCAAGGAGAGAGCCTGCTACCGCAATATGATATTGTGGAGCATTCTCGCAGAAGTACTTTAAGGATTCGATGGCTTCTGGTATTTCTTGTACCTCATCTAGGATGATGAGTGTGTCGCCTGGTGTGATGTCTGTGCCAGTAAGTGCTTTGAGTCCCATGAGGATTCTTTCCACGTCGAAATCTTTCTTGAAGATTTGCTCTGCCAGTTCATTCTTCCTGCAAATGACATATGCTTCCTTGGCATATTCTCGTTTGGCAAACTCTCGTAAAGCCCAAGTCTTTCCTACTTGTCGAGCACCATTGATAATTAAAGGCTTTCTGCCTTCTCTATTCTTCCACTCTGTAAGTTGTTGTAATATAAGTCTTTCCATGATGTCTCTTACATTTTTTCTGCACCTAAATGTGGTATATAACTACATTTATCTGCACGTGATTCGGCTGCAAAGATACATTTTTCCGCACATAAAACATTATTTCTCATACATTTTTCTGCACGAGGTTATACATTTTTAAGTAATATTCACTTAGTAAACGTACCTTATTTAAAGAAAAAAGCGTATTTTTGCAAAAGATAAACTAGAAACAAATCAAAGGTGCGCTTTCAAGAAAGTGTATTATTAACTATTTCAAATTAAACAAACAACTATGGAACAAGTATTTAGCTATATCATCAGCCTCGGTGCCAGCGTGATGATGCCTATCATCTTCACCGTCATCGGCTTGTGTATTGGCATGAAATTCGGAAAGGCTCTCAAGTCTGGGCTCTTCGTGGGAGTCGGATTTGTGGGACTCGGCGTGGTGACCGCCTTATTGACAACCAACTTCAATGACCCATTGAAGGCAATCTCCGACCTTTATCATTTGCAACTCAATGTCTTTGACATGGGATGGCCTGCTGCCGCTGCCGTGGCTTACAACACTGCTGTCGGTGCGCTCATCATCCCGATATGCTTGGGTGTCAACTTCTTGATGTTGATCACCAAGACCACCCGCACGGTCAACATCGACCTGTGGAACTACTGGCACTTCGCCTTCATCGGTGCGGTGGCTTACTTCGTGATGGGCGAGAGCCTCGTATGGGGTTACTTCGCTGCCATCGTCTGCTACATCATCACCTTGGTATGTGCCGACTTGACCGCAGAGAAGTTCCAGAAGTATTATGACCTTGATGGTATCTCCATCCCACAGCCATTCTGCCAGAGCTTCATGCCTTTCGCCATCGGCTTCAACAAGCTCTTGGATATGATTCCTGGTTTCTCCAAGCTCGACATCGATGCAGAGGGACTGAAGAAGAAGTTTGGTGTGCTCGGCGAGCCATTGGTACTCGGTGTCATCGTGGGTGCCTTGATCGGTTGGGCTGCCCAGTTCGACATCAAGAAGATTCTCTTCCTCGGTGTCACCATGGGAGCCGTGATGGAATTGATTCCTCGCATCACCTCTTTATTTATAGATGGACTGAAGCCAATCTCAGAGAAGACACAGGAGTTGGTGAAGACCAAGTTTAATGGCAAGAAGGTACACATCGGTATGAGTCCTGCCTTGGTGATTGGTCATCCTACCACCTTGGTATGCTCTGTTATCTTGATACCTGTCATCTTGGCGATTGCCGTGTTCTTGCCAGGCAACCAGTTCTTGCCTTTGGCTTCTTTGGCAGGTATGTTCTATCTCTTCCCAATCATTTTGCCTTTCACCAAGGGTAATGTGGTGAAGACTCTCATCGTAGGTCTCGTGGCACTCATCATCGGTCTTTATTTCGTAACCGATATAGCACCCGACTTCACCATGGCAGCCAACCAGGTGTTTGCAGCCACAGGCGACAATGCCGCTCATATCCCTGACGGATTCTCAGGCGGTGCGCTCGACTTCGCTTCCTCTCTCTTCGGATGGGCTATCTACCGTGGCGTGAAACTCTCATACGTCGGCATGGGTATCCTTGCCATCATCACCATCGCCTTGATGGTAATCAACCGCAAACGCATAATAAGTGAAGAACGAAGAGTGAAGAACGAAGAGTGAAGAATCTAATAGCTAAACTCTTGAGATACTATATATATAATAATGTGTAATTAATAAACAATACAATAATGAAGAAACTAACATTAATATTAGCAGCAATGGTATTAACAGCAAGTCAGGCTTTTGGCCAGTGTGGTAAGTGTGGATATGAGGTGAAGGCTGAGAACAGCTACACCAACTACAATGTACGTTATGCTAGCAACCCTATGGATGCCAAGCATTATACGACAGATCGTCTTCGTGGCGAGTTCGCCATCGAGAAGGTATTTGCTCCGGGCGAAATCAACTGGACCTACACCATGTTCGATCGTTTCTTGATTGGTGGCGCTGAGCCAACAACCGCTCCATTGAAGTTGACCTCTATCGCTCCTCTCTATACCGACAAGCCAAACGACCAGAAGAACTTGCTCGACAACCGTGAGTTGGGTATCATCAACATCGGTGGCGAGGGTACTGTGACTGTGGATGGCAAGAAGTATGTGCTCGGTTTCCAGGAGGCTCTCTACGTAGGTCGTGGTGCCAAGAACATCGAGGTAAGCAGCAAGAACGCTGCCAAGCCAGCTAAGTTCTATATGAACAGTGCTTGCGCTCATCAGACATTCCCTACAAAGAAGGTGACCTTGAAGGAGGCTAACAACATTAAGGCTGGTAGCTTGAAGGAGAGCAATGACCGTGTCATCCACCAGTTGATTATCGATGGCGTGGCAGGTGTTCGCACTTGTCAGTTGCAGATGGGTGTCACTGAGTTGAAGGAGGGTAGCGTATGGAACACCATGCCAGCTCACACTCACCTTCGTCGTATGGAGACCTACCTCTATTATAATGTACCAGAGGGACAGAAGATTCTTCACGTGATGGGCGAGCCACAGGAGACACGTCCTATCTGGCTCAACAACGAGCAGGCTGTGATCTCTCCAGAGTGGTCTATCCACTGCGCAGCAGGTACCAGCAACTATACCTTCATCTGGGGTATGGCAGGTGAGAACCTCATCTACAATGACATGCAGGTAGTGAAGATTCCTACATTGGAGTAAAACATAGCATCACCTGGCTTGAGCGATCAAGCCAGGATTTGTGCGTTTTTAAAGATAAACAAATAAAAACAAAATACTAAAACAATGAATTCTATTACAACAAGTAAAATGTCCAACTTCCGTTGGGTGATTTGTGCGTTGCTTTTCATAGCGACCACAGTGAATTACATGGACCGTCAGGTTCTGTCGTTGACATGGAAAGACTTCATCGCTCCAGAGTTCCACTGGACAGATGACCATTATGGTACGATCACGGGTCTTTTCTCCATCTTCTACGCCATCGCCAACCTCTTCGCTGGTAAGTTTGTCGATTGGATGGGCACCAAGAAGGGTTACCTCATTGCCATCTTCGTATGGAGTACCGGTGCAGTGATGCATGCAGGTTGCGGTTGGGTAGCCATGCAGATTGAGGGTTACGACTCTATCGAGGCACTCCGATTGGTACAGGCAGGTAGTGATGCCGCCGTTGCCATCGCCACCATCAGTGTATGGTTGTTCCTCTCTTGCCGCTTGATTCTCGCCGTGGGTGAGGCAGGTAACTTCCCTGCAGCCATCAAGGTGACAGCAGAGTACTTCCCTAAGAAAGACCGTGCCTTCTCTACCGCCATCTTCAATAGTGGTGCATCTGTAGGTGCCTTGGCAGCTCCAGCTACCATTCCATTGCTGGCTCGTGCCATGGGATGGGAGATGGCTTTCATCATCATCGGTGTGCTCGGTTATGTATGGATGGGTCTTTGGATGTGGCTCTATGAGAAGCCATCCAAGAGCAAGTTTGTCAACAATGCAGAGCTTACTTATATCAACCAGGACGAGGAAGTAGAAGAGGCTGCTCAACCAGCTGAGGCTGAGGAAGAGACTAATGAGAAGACCATTGGCTTCTTGAAGTGCTTCACTTATCGCCAGACTTGGTCATTCATCACCGGTAAGTTTATGACCGATGGTGTATGGTGGTTCTTCTTGTTCTGGGCTCCAGCTTACTTCTCTGATCAGTATGGTTACTCATCAGACTCCGGTATGGGTATCGCCCTCATCTTCACGCTCTATGCTATCGTGACTGTATTGAGTATCGGTGGTGGTTATTTGCCAACTTACTTTGTTGACAAGAAGGGTATGAATCCATATATCGGTCGTATGCGTGCGATGTTGATTTTCGCTTGCTTCCCATTGCTCGGTTTGATTGCTCAACCTATGGGTGAGATCAGTCCTTGGTGGCCAGCTATCATCATCGGTCTCTTGGGTGCAGGTCACCAGGCATGGTCAGCCAACTTGTATTCTACCATCGGTGATATGTTCCCTAAGTCAACCGTAGCTACCATCACAGGTATCGGTGCGATGGCAGGTGGTGTAGGTTCCTTCCTCATCAACAAGGGTTCCGGTATGCTCTTCACCTATGCTGAAGGTCAAGGTTCAGCCTTCTCTTTCATGGGCTTCGAGGGTAAGCCGGCCGGCTATATGATCATCTTCTGCATCTGTGCCGTAGCTTACTTGATCGGTTGGTGCATCATGAAGGCTTTGGTTCCTAAGTACAAGCCAATCGTAGTTGAGTAAAGTATTCGAGTGGATATAATCCCATTGTGGGTATAAATATAGAAAAAGGGTATGCCAAGTTGTTTGGCATACCCTTTTTAGTTATTGACGCTATTAGATATATTCTCCGTTCGCTTACACTTTTTCTTATAGGAACCCTTGGTTCTTCAGTGCATCAAGGAAGCCTTTGCTCATCGCCTCGCAATCCTTCTTGGTGTATCGGATGTCGGTGAAGACTTGGGCTAGGGTCTCCACATGGTTGATGCGGACGAACTCCTTGTTGACTTCCAAATTCTCTTTCTCCTCGTAGAAGTCGTCAATCTTCTCTGGTGTATAGTCCTCGTATGCTTCTTGGTGGATGATGCTGCGCAGAGGCAGACGCTCGCTCAGGGCAGGTTGCTCGTCTGGCCATCCCAAGGTGATGGTGGCAACTGGCATCACAAGCTTTGGCAGCTTCAATGTGTCGATAATCATCTTTGGCATATAGACGGTGGTGCCCAAGAAACAAGTGCCAAGACCTTCCTCCTCGGCGAGGTTGCAGAAAGTCTGGGTAAAGAGAAGGGCATCGGTGGCTGCATTCATGAATGAGAGAATGTTGTCGTAGCCAGGATGTGCCTTGCGGTTCTCTGCCCAAAGGGTGGTGCGGCGATAGTCGGCGCAGATGGTGAGCACGACTGGTGCCCCGGTTACCATCGGTTGATTGAAGTGGGCAGGAGCCAAAGCCTTCTTGCCTTCCTCACTTCGGGTGATGACGACACTGTAGAGTTGGAGATTGCCCATGGTAGGGGTGCGCTCGGCTTCCTCCAAAAGGCGGTTGAGCAACTCGTCGCTTACCTCACGACTGGAATATTTGCGGATGGATGTTCTGTTCTGAATTGATTTCATATTGAGACTTTTTTATTAAATGATTCTTTCTTAATAGAGGCTTTTGATTCGGCTCTTTGCGATGGAGGCTAGGAGAATCTCCTATACCTTATTATATATAGGCAAAATATCATCGTTGTCTTATTTATCAGCCGATTATCGCCTTTTCTCTTGCAAAGTTAAACAATCTTTTCCAAAAAAGTGGTACTTCCAGCCCTCTTTTTGTGAAATATCTACTAAAACGTTTCCTCATTTAGAAATAAAAGTTTAATTTTGCAGCAAATAACGAAACTTTTGATATGAATGATACTGAAAATATGACCTTTGAGAAGGCTTCTGAGGCTCTCGTCCAGGAGATGAAGGCGGGATTGGACCAGCTTCGTGCTCGCTTCGCGGGACAGACGGTCAACTGGTCGGGCTTGCAGGAGCGACTGACGAAAGTCATCTCCAATGGTGATGAAATTTTGTCTTGCCATCCTGAGGTTGTGGAAGTGCGACCTCGTGAGTTGGAATGCGATGTTGTGAGATTCCAAAACAACAAGGAGAAATGGGTGGCATTGGTCGGTCTGCTCAATGGGCATCCTTACGAAATCTTCACGGGATTGCAAGACGACGAGGAGGGCATCATGCTTCCGAAGTCGGTGACCAAGGGTAAAATCGTGAAGACCGTGCTCGGCGAGGGCAACAAGAGATATGATTTCCAGTTTGTCAACAAGCGTGGATATAAGATAACCGTCGAGGGATTGAGCGAGAAGTTCAACCCTGAGTATTGGAACTATGCCAAGTTGATTTCCGGTGTGCTCCGTTATCGCATGCCTATCAAGCACGTCATCAAGTTGGTCAGCCAGTTGCAGCTTACTTCCGAGAGCATCAACACTTGGAAGGTGGGCGTGGAGCGTGCGCTGAAGAACTATCTCAAGGACGATGAGAAGGTAAAATATGACGAAAGCTTGGCTAAGTTGGACAACGACGTGAAGGGTGAGGTTAGCAAGGAAATAGGAGAAGGCGTATGAAACTGAAAGAAAGTTACATCGTATTGCAAGACCTCCGCTTCCATGCCTATCATGGCGTATTGCCACAGGAGCGGCTCACTGGCAATGACTATGTGGTCAACTTGCGTATCGGGTACGACATCGGCGATGCGATGCTGAGCGATGATGTCAATGATACGCTCAATTATGCCGAGGTGTATCAACTCGTATCGCAAGAGATGGCAGTGCCCAGTGGCTTGATAGAGCGTGTGGCAGGCAGAATCGGCGACCGCCTCTTCAGACGTTTCCCAAAGATAGAGAAGGTGGAGCTGAAAATCATCAAGCAAAACCCTCCGATGGGAGCGGATGGCGATGGAGCTGGCATTGAGGTTTGTCTCGTCAGAGCATAGAAGGCGTCTCGCCAAATCATAGATGCGAGCCTATCGCATCTTACTCATTCACTTAATAAATAATAAAACTTTATGGCAGTTGTAGGTTTTCTGCCTAGAAATGCTTAATTTTGCACTATCATAGATAAAGTATGTTGAAGAAGATCACTCTATTACTGGTTGCGTTCTTATTCTTGGCGGCAGGTATGTATGCTGCCAATCAGCGTTTTACACTTGTCATCGACGCCGGTCATGGTGGGCATGACGCTGGAGCCTTGGGCGCCAAGTCGAAGGAGAAGAACATCAATCTGAACGTAGCTTTGGCTTTCGGAAGATATGTGGAGCGCAATATGCCAGACGTGAGGGTGATCTATACTCGTACCACGGATGTCTTCATCCCATTGCATGATCGTGCCAATATCGCCAACAAGGCGAATGCCGACTTGTTCATCTCCGTGCATACCAATGCCTTGCCTGCCGGTAAGATAGCACGTGGCTTCGAGACCTACTCGCTGGGTATGCACCGTGCCAAGGACAACCTCGATGTGGCTATGCGAGAGAACTCTGTTATCTCGATGGAGAAAGGGTATCAGCAGACTTACCAAGGGTTCGACCCCAAGTCTTCGGAGAGCTATATCATCTTCGAGTTCATACAGGGCAAGAACATGGAGAGAAGTGTGGAAATCGCTCGCTCTATCCAAAACAGTGTGTGCCAGAATGCCAATCGCCCTGACAAGGGTGTGCATCAGGCTGGATTCTTGGTCTTGCGAGAAACCTCCATGCCAAGTTGCCTAATAGAGTTGGGGTTCATCACCACTCCTGACGAGGAAAACTTACTGAATGACGAGAGCAGAATCGATGATATTGCCAAGGCGATTTATGAGGGCTTCGCCAAGTACAAGAACAAGTACGACAAGCGAGTGACCATACCTTATCGCTCTCAGGCGAGTGAGGGGAATGACATTCCTTCCATCGTGCCGGATAGTTATAAAAGACCGGAGCGAAAGAGCACTCCTATGAGAAAGCAGGTAGCTGAGACTGCCCCTGCTAGAATGCAGAATGTGGATACAGCCCCAGCTAGAAAGCAGACGGTAGCACCTGTCAAGAAGCAAACTCCTGCTTCCGTGAAGTCGGATGCACCAATCTTCAAGGTACAAATCTTGGTGAGCAGCCGAGTGCTTCGCAAGGGGGACACCCACTTCAAGGGCGAGGAAAACTACGACTCATATCAGGAGAGCGGTATGGTGAAATACACCATCGGTGCCTCTGCCAACTATAATGAGATCTATCAGTTGCGCAAGTCGCTGCTCGATAAGTTCCCTGAGGCTTTCATCATCGCCTTCAAGAATGGCAAGAAGTATGATGTGAACCAAGCCATCCGTGAGTTCAAGCAAAACAAGAATCGATAGAGCCTTGGTGCTCTTGCAAAATAAGAATCAATAGAATAAACGATACTAGAGAATGAAAATAACAAAGGAGATAAGGATAGCCTTGGTAGCTATCGTGGGTATTTTGGTGATGTACTTCGGAATCAACTTTCTGAAGGGCATCAATCTGTTTTCTTCCAACAACTACTATTACATGACGTTTGATGACATCCAGGGCTTGGGTGCCTCTACGCCTATCTATGCTGATGGTTACAAGGTGGGAACAGTGGATGCTATCGATTTCGACTATTCCAAGACCGGACCTATCAAGGTGAAGGCAGACATCGACCAAAACCTTCGTATCCCACAGGGAAGTCAGGCTGAGATTGTAAAGGACTTGATGGGCAACTTGCAGGTGAACCTCTTGCTGGCTAACAATCCTCGTGAGCGCATCGAGCCGGGTGGTATCATCCCAGGTGCAGTCAACGATGGTGCCTTGGGCAAAGTTTCTGCCATGGTACCTATCATCGAGAAGATGTTGCCTAAGTTGGATTCCATCCTTGCCAGCGTCAATGCCTTGTTGGCTGACCCTGCCTTGGCAGCTTCGCTTCACAATGTGCAGACCATCACCAACAACCTCACGGTTTCTACACGAGAGTTGAACACCTTGATGAGCGGTCTCAACAAGCAAGTGCCAGGTATGATCAATCGTGCCAATGGTGTGCTTGACAATACCCATCGCTTGACCAACAATCTGGCTTCGCTCGATGTGCAAGGTACTTTGGATAAGGTCAACAAGACTTTGGACAATGCACAGGCATTCACCGAGAAGTTGAATAGCAACAAGGGTACCCTGGGCTTGTTGATGAACGATACACAGTTGTATGACAACATGAACGCTACCATGCGCAATGCCGACTCGCTGGTCATTGACCTTAAGCAGCATCCTAAGCGCTATGTCCATTTCTCTGTATTTGGCAAGAAGGACAAGTAAAAGGTGGTGCTTTTCTTCAAGAAGAATCAGCTAAAGGCGATACGCGCTTAAATAAAAATCGTCTAAATAAGATAGAGGAATGTTTCACGCCCTCGAAGCAACTTTCAAACTATTTGTTGATGAGTTGTTTCGAGGGTGTTACATAATTGTTTCACTGAAAATGCGAAAACGGAAGTATAGAAACGCTATCTTGTTTGTTTTCAGATAGTTAGTGGTATCTATGCTCTTCTTTGTGGAAAAGTGTGGATAACTTAATTAAAAGGTTGATACTTAGTGGCTTATGAGGCTTTATTAAAATATTATAAATGTCCCTATTTGGTATTCTCCCATTTATTTTGTAATTTTGCACACAAATCGGTGTTTTGCGCCGTTTACGCTTAAGAACAAATTAGAAATCATCTAAGATATATACAGTATGTTAGCAAGTCCTAAAGCTCTTTGGGACAATTGTCTTGCGCTCATCCGTGAGAATGTCTCTGAGCAACACTATAATACGTGGTTCAAGCCCATCGTCTTCGAGTCGTACAAGCCGGCTACGAAGACTTTGTTGGTGAGGGTTCCGAGTACCTTCTTCTATGAGTACTTGGAGGCAAACTTCGTGGACTTGTTGAGTAAGGTATTGCATCAAAACTTCGGTGATGGTATTCGTCTGACCTATCGTGTGGTAGTGGTGAAGGACGCCCCTGGTGGCACTACGCCGTTGCCTTTGGACAAGGAGGATGCCAGTGACATCAGTCCGAAGCTTCGTGACCCGGAACAGAATGCCGGAGCACAGGAGGCGCAGACGGAAGACATCGAGACACAACTCGACCCTAAGTTGACGTTCAACAACTATATGGAGGGCGAGAGCAATAAGTTGCCTCGTTCCGTAGGACTCTCTATCGCCGAGCATCCTAACACCACGCAGTTCAATCCGATGTTCATCTATGGTCCATCGGGTAGTGGAAAGACGCACTTGGTGAATGCCATCGGCGTGAAGGCGAAGCAGATGTATCCCCAGAAGCGAGTACTCTATGTGAGTGCCCGACTCTTCCAAACGCAATACACCGATGCCATCTTGCATAACTCTAGCAATGATTTCATCAACTTCTATCAGTCGATAGACATCTTGATAGTGGATGACATCCAGGACTGGGCAGGCAAGGCGAAGACCTTGAATACCTTCTTCCATATCTTCAATCATCTCTTCCGCAATGGAAAGCGTATCATCTTGGCGAGCGACCGCCCTCCAGTTGACTTGCAGGATGTGCCTGACCGCTTGCTCACCCGTTTCTCTTGTGGTTTGGTGGCTGAGCTGGAGAAGCCAAATATCCAACTCTGTGTGGATATCTTGAGCAACAAGATACGTCGTGACGGACTGAAGATTTCGAAGGATGTCATCACCTTCATCGCCCAGACTTGCAATGGAAGTGTGCGCGACTTGCAGGGAGCCATCAACGGATTGCTAGCTTATAGCATCGTATATAATAGTAATATTGACATCCGATTGGCAGAACGTGTCATCAAAAGAGCCGTCAAGGTGGATGACAAACCTTTGACTATCGATGACATCGTGGAGAAGGTTTGTACGCATTACAATGTGACCACTGCTGCCGTCAACAGTAAGAGTCGTAAGCGTGAGTATGTGGTGGCTAGACAGGTGACGATGTACCTGGCACAGAAATATACCAAGATGCCAGCCTCCAGAATCGGCAAACTCGTTGGTAATCGAGATCATAGCACAGTTATCCACAGTTGTTCAAAAGTGGAAGAGCGCTTAAAGATAGACCATGAGTTTAGCGATGAAATCATGAGTATTGAGAATTCATTTAAGTTGAAAGCATAAAAAAAGTCTTGCCCATTGGCAAGACTTTTTTTATGCTTTGTTATTTATTATTTGTTTCCACTTCCTATATCCTGCGATGGCGATGACCACGTAGAGTCCGTAGAGCAATGCCTTGAAAGGAATTCCTTTCACCACGTAGAGGTAGCAGCAAACGGCATCGACGATAATCCAGAAGAACCATTGCTCGATGTATTTGCGAGCCAACGCCCACAAACCCACAAAACTCAACGCATTGGTGAAACTGTCTTGCAGGGGCACCGTGGAATTGGTAAAGGTCACCAATATATAATAGGTGGCAGCCCAAGCCAGCAGGAAGCATACCAAGGTAGGGAGGTAGAGGCTCTTCTTCATATAGGTAATCGGAAGTTCCTTCGCTTCGCTATTCTTGCCCCATTTCCATACGGCATAACCATAGACGGCGGCAAGCGTGTAATACACTGCCATACCTGCATCGCCGTAGAGTCCATGGCTCCAATAGAGCCAGATGTCAAGCGCAGGCATGATGATACCCACCACCCAAAGCCAGATGCTGGCACGGTACTCCAACAGGATATAAACCAGTCCGAGTACCGTGGTGAAGATATCTAAACCATGTGATGTGATGAAATCCATCATATTGTTTGAGATTTTATCTGTCCTCTAGAGAATCCTAGAACTTCAATGTCAAGTGAGCCATGCAGGTGAAGCCTGCCATCGGAATATAGCTGAGGGCTGTCAAGCGATGGTCGTTGGTGTAGCCACCTTCCTCGTTGATAGCATTGTACCATATGAAGCCGCTAGGTGCATAGTGACGGTTGAAGACATTGTTGAAGTCCAAGCCAAGTGTTACTTGCTTGATGCCCAAAGCCTTCTTCACAGCACTGGTGTAGTTGAGGCTGAGGTCGCTCTGAGAGTAGCATGGAAGTGAACGATCCTTGCTCTCTGAGTTGTCCAGGTATTGGCTGCTGACGAAGTTGGTATGCCATGTAGCAGAGAAACCTGCATAGTGGAAGTCAACGAAACCATTCAAGATGGCTGATGGAGAGAATGACAAGGTAGAGTTGTCGTAGTGGTTGACACGAGTACCTGTATTGCTGCCCCAGTCTTCTACATACTCATCGAAGTCCTTGATCTTGTTCTTGCTCAATGCGGCATTGCCCTCGAAAGACAACCATGACAATGGTGCCCAACCGGCTGATAGCTCTACACCCATACGGTAAGAGTCCTTCACGTTGGTGGTCAAAGCCTCACCAATCTCACTTTCCTGACCTGTCTGAACCAACTGGTTGTCGTAGCCCATGTAGTAGAAATTGGCACCTGCATGCCAGTTGCTACCCTGGTACTGATAACCGAACTCTACATCAAGCAACTTCTCCTGTTTAGGGAAAGGATAGTTGTAGTTGTCGGTGAAGTTGTTGCGCTCAGGCTCACGGTTGCTGTAAGCTACAGAAGCGTATGCCTTGTGACCATCCTTGGTGTAGCTGATACCTGCCTTAGGATTGAAGAAGTTGTACTTCTCGTTGATGTTCAACTCCTGGTTCTTGTATGTGCCATCTGTTTGCTCTACGAAACGGTCGTTGATACCATCGGTCTTGTACTCCACACGGCGATACTGCAAGTCGGCGAAGACATTCCAGTAGTCGGCAAAGCGATAAGAAGCCTTGATGAAGGCGCTGTAGTCGTACTTGTGAGCGTCTGAGTCATAGTACTTGTACTGACCATCCTTGCCCAAGAACTTCTGCTCTGCACCTTGGTTGGCGATATAGGTGAGGTAGCCCCAGTGGCTGCCACGGAACTGCTAGAGGTTCAAGCCGCCGATGACATCCCAGTGCTCATCCTTGTAGTTGGTGTTATATACGATACCGTAAGTGTGCTGGGTCAAACCCTTCTTGCGCACGAAGTCAGAAAGTTCGACGGTATTGCCGTCTGCATCCTGGTAGATGAGACCAAACTTAGAGAACTTGCTGTTGCTCTTGAACTCCTTGTAGTAACCATATCCGTAGGTGTAGTGGAGGGCAATGTTGTGGCTCCAGTGGCTACCTGGTGTCCAAGTAGCGGAGAGGATGTTATGGTTCTGGTAGAAGTTATCGGTAGTCTTGTCCCAACGACGACCATCACGCATGGTGTAAGGGAGCACGGTGTAGCTGCCCTTGCCATTTCTGCTCAAGCCGGCAGTCAAGATGTTGAACTTGCCGAGGCCAGCCAAGTCAAACCGCCATAGTAGGAACCAGAACGACCAGATGTGCCGTCGATATAGCCATCGGTAGCTGTCTCGTGGTAAGCGCCATCAAAGATGAGGTGCTTGCCCATCAAACCGGTAGAGAAGCTCAAGCCTGTATTATAAGTATTGTAAGAACCGTATGAACCGGTGAGTTCTGCGGTAGGGATGAGGGAAGGGGCGGCTGTTGCCATAGAGATGCTACCACCGAAGGCACCATCACCATTGGTAGAAGAACCGACACCACGCTGTACCTGTACGCTACCCAAGAGAGCAGCATAGCTGTTCATGTTAGCCCAGAATACAGTTTGATCCTCAGGGGAGTTGAGTGCCACACCATCGAGTGTGACATTGATGCGACTGCCTGCCGCACCACGAATACGCATGTAGGAGGTACCAGTACCGAGACCGTTCTCACCCCAAGCCAAGATGCCAGGAGTACGAGAAAGGAGGAAAGGAAGTTCCTGACCCGTGCGAGAGAATTGCTGGAGTTCAGCTTTCTTGATGTTGGCTACGGCGTAAGGCGCATCCTTACTGGCACGTACAGCCTTTACTACTACTTCATTAAGATTCTGCACCTTGGTGGTGTCGAGCTTGGTTTGAGCCAAGGCAGCCTGACTTGCCAATGAGCAAGCAGCCACGCTCAGCGCGATTCCGCTAAATCTTTTCATTTTAAATTACCTAATTACAATCAATAAGGGGGAATTGCCGTAGTGTTCCTAACCTGCATTACTTGGTCTAGGTTCAATGGGTATGTTCTCAGCATCCGCAAAAGGCGGTAGCACCCCCTTAGCTAGCAGTCTGTTAACCAAGGTGCAAAGTTACAACAAATTTGCGACTTAGCAAAATCTGAGGTCCATAATTGTTAAATAGTGGTACTTTTCTTTAAGAAATCTCTCAGTTTCCACCTTTTTTTATATTTTTGCAACCATCAAAAGAAGAGTAACAACCTAAAACAGTAAATGATGGCAGTAATCATGCAACATTCGAAGAATATCCTTTTGAGTTCGGCGGCATCTACTCTGATGTTGCTCGTTCTTCCGTTACATTCCTATGCGCAGCATCGGAAGTTGCGACTTTCCGATTTGGATACCTTAGGTCTCTCCAGGTCGATGAGCATCGTGGAACCGGAACTGTTGAAGAAAGGTGTGGTCAACAACGCCTTGGATGCCTTGAATGGCAAGACGGCAGGTGTCAACGTGACAACCAATGGTCTCGACCGCATCGCCATGCTCAACAGTGTGCGAGTGCGTGGTACCACCTCCATCATGGGTGGCAACGACCCACTGGTCATCATCGATGGCGTCACCTCCGATGTGGCTACCCTTGCCACCATCTATCCTGCCGACATCGAGAGTTTCACGGTGCTGAAGAATGCCTCCGAGACCGCCCTCTATGGTTCTCGTGGTGCATCGGGTGTCATCCAGGTGACCACCAAGAAGGGTACGGGCAAGGGATTCCAAATCTCCTACGAGGGCAACTATGGCATCGAGGCGATGTACAAGAGTATGGAGATGCTGAATGCCGCCGAATATGTGGCTGCTGCCCAAAAGTATGGGTTGGAGTATAACGACAAGGGGTACGATACTGATTTCCATAAGGCGATGACCCGAACTGGCAATATCCAGAATCATTATCTTGCCTTCAGTGGCGGCAATCCTCAGAACAACTATCGTGCTTCCTTCGGATATATCGATCACAATACCATCATCCGTACCAAGGGCTATCGCAACTTGGTGGCGAAGATAGATGTCTCGCAGAAGGCGTTCCATAATCGTCTGACGGGTGACTTCGGTGTCTTCGGCTCTTCTTATAAGAACAATGACATCTTCGACTCGCAGATGCTTTTCTATTCTGCCGATGCTATGAATCCAACTTATCCTTATGAACAGGAGAATGGCAGTTGGGTGAAGAATGGGGCTGCCTCGCAGGTGAATCCTCCAGGGGCTTTGCTCTATGAGCGCAATGATACGAAGAACATGAACTTCAATGCCCACTTGAAGGTGACGTATGACATCTTGAATCGACAGCGAGAGAATCAGGCTTCGGGGGCATTCTCTGAAAGCTTGAACGTGTCAGCCTTCGGTTCCTACTCCTATTCTTCAAACGAGAACAACCAGTTCTGTCCTACCTGGGTGTGGGCGCAGGGCAATCTCTATCGAGGGGAGTTCAAGAGTGAGGACTGGCTTGGCAATATCTCGCTGAACTATCAGCGCAGTTGGGGCATCCATGGCTTGAAGACGATGGTGGGTGCCGAGTATCAGAAGAACATCCGAAGTGGATTCTGGACTTCTGCCAAGGGTATCACCAACAATGACATGAACTATCATAATATCGGTGCTGCTGCCTCCCGACCATTCGGTGGAACGGACAGCAACTATGAGGACCCAGCCTTGGCTTCCGTGATGGGCAACATCGACTATACGTTGATGAACAAGTATTCGCTCTCGCTCTCCATGCGTGGCGATGGTTCGTCGATGGTGGGCGATGACCATACTTGGGGTTTCTTCCCATCCATCTCTGCCTCTTGGGACATGAAGAAGGAGGCGTGGCTCATGGCTTGCCGAAATGTCTCCATGCTGAAACTTCGCACGGGGTATGGTCGTTCGGGCAATCTCGGCGGTATCTCTTCTTATACCACGATGAACTTGGTAAGACAGAATGGCATCGTGTCGGTGAACAGTTCGCCTACCGTGACAATGGGCATGATACGCAACAACAATCCTGACCTGAAGTGGGAGACTCGTTCCACTTGGAACATCGGTGGCGACCTCGGCTTGTGGAACAATCGACTGGTGCTCACTGCTGAGTATTACTATTCGAAGACCACGGATATGCTCTATGCCTACGATGTGCCAGTGCCGCCGTTTGCTTACGATAAGTTGCTAGCCAACATCGGTTCGATGTCCAACCAAGGTCTTGAGATCGGATTCTCCGTCACGCCGATAGCAAAGAAGGACATGGAACTCAACATCAATATGAACTTGGCTTGGCAGAAGAACAAGTTGCTCTCGCTGAGTGGCGAGTATGATGGCATGCAGATGTCGGCGGCTAAGGTGACGGCAATGGGCAGTTTGTCGGGGGCTGGTCAGCATGGTGGTTACAACAATATTGTCTATCAGATCGTGGGGCAGCCTTTGGGTGTGTTCTATCTGCCTCATTGCAAGGGTATCGTGCCGGATGGCAATGGGCATTATCGCTATGACATCGAGGACTTGGACCAAGATGGAACGGTCGATTTGAGCGATGGTGGTGACAGATATATCGCTGGTCAGGCTACGCCAAAGGTGACGCTGGGCTCCAATATCAGTTTCCGTTATCGGGATTGGTATCTCTCGCTCCAGATGAATGGTGCTTTCGGTCATAAGATATTCAATGGCACTGGACTGGCTTATACCAATATGTCGAGTTTCCCAGACTACAATGTCTTGAAGGGGGCACCTGAGAAGAATATCGTCGATCAGAATGTGTCAGACTATTGGTTGGAGAAGGGCGACTACCTCAACTTTGAGTATCTCACCATCGGTTATGATATTCCTATCAAGAAAGGTGTCGTCCAGTCGCTCCGTGTGTCGGCGAGTGTCAACAATCTCGCCACCATTACTAGCTATAGTGGGTTGACACCTATGATCAACAGTTATGTGGTCAATAGCACGATGGGTATCGATGACAAGCGAACCTATCCACTATATCGCACGTATTCGATAGGACTGAGTGTGCAGTTTTAAGGGAAGAATTCAAATGTTTTTATATGAGACTTGATATGATGAAACGAGATAATAATAGAAGTGGTTCAATGAAGAGTTGTATGGTGAAGGCGAGAGCGTTGGCGGCTTGTTCATGGGCTGTAGGCTTGTTGATGTCATTGTCCTTTTCATCTTGTTTGGACGAGCATCCGAAGGATCAGTTGGATGCTGACAAGATATACGGTACGCCCTCTGATATCTATGTCAATGCCGTGGCATCACTCTATAATTATATAGGTGGAGCCAATGAGGGCGAGGGCATCCAAGGCACTTGCCGTGGCATCTATGACTATAATACCTTGACTACCGATGAGGCTATCATCCCAATACGTGGTGGTGACTGGTATGATGGTGGATTGTGGAATGCCATGTACCAACATAGATGGACGGCGGATGACGAACCGCTCTATGATACATGGAAGTACCTCTACAAGGTCATCGTGCTCTGCAACAACTCTATCGACATCATCCACTCGAAGTCTTCTTCCGAGATGCAGTCGCCTATCTTGACCGATGAGCAGCGAAATGCTTATCTAGCAGAGGTGAGGGCTGTGAGAGCCTTGATGTATGATGAGGCAATGGATATGTTTGGCAGGGTTCCATTGGTCTTGTCGGAAATCGAAACACGTTATGCTATAACGGATGCAGGCAAGCAGAACGGCTCTCAAAACACTATCGGCAATCTCCCGACTCAGTCGAGTCGAAGCGAGGTCTTCCGCTTTGTCTTCGATGAGTTGCAGCAAGTGTTGCCTTATCTCCCTGACGAGCACAGCAACAAGGAGGGTAATTACTATGGCCGCATCACGCAGCCGGTCGTCAATTTCCTCTTGGCGAAGTTGGCACTCAATGCTGAGATTTATACGTATGATGACTGGACGAATGGCTATGCCCATCGACCTAGCGGAAAGGACATCATGTTTGATGTGCCAGTTGGGGATGGAAACTCGCTTGTGAATGGAGATACAGAAAAGAGCTCGCTTGCGAATGGCTTCTTGAAGAAGAATGCTTGGGAGACTTGCATCTACTATTGCAACCAACTCGCCAAGGAGGGCTATGCCCTAGAGGATGATTATGCCTTCAACTTCTCCACCCATAATGAGACTTCGAAGGAGAACATCTTTACTATTCCGATGGATAAGAACATCTATGCCAACCAGTTCCATTATCTCTTCCGATCCTATCACTACACCCATGGTGGAGCCTTGGGATGGGGTAGTGAGAATGGTACTTGCGCCACGATTTCTACGATGAAGGCTAATCATTATGGCGAGGCAGACGAGGATGCCCGATGCAAGGTGAACTTCGTGGCTGGTGTGGTGAAGGTAGATGGCAAGGAACTGAAGATGGACAATGGCAAGCCATTGGAATATCAGCCTTTCGAGGTGATGCAGAATCTCACCAACAGTCCTTACATCAAGACGGCGGGAGCGAGAATGGGAAAGTATGAGGTGGATCGTACTTCCTATATGGATGGCAAGCTACAGAGCAATGACATCGTCCTCTTCCGTTATGCCGATGCTCTCTTGATGAAAGCGGAGGCGAAGGTGCGCAATGGTGAGGATGGCAGTGCGGAGCTCAATGCCGTTCGTGCTCGTGTGGGGATGCCTTCTCGCCTAGCTACGCTCGACAACATCCTCGAAGAGCGATTGCTGGAGCTTGTTTGGGAGGGCTGTCGTCGCCAAGACCTCATCCGCTTCGGCAAGTTTACGGGAGCCTACGACCTCCGTGCCCCTCTCGATGGTGAGTCTTCCGGCTACACCACCGTCTTCCCGATACCTCAGAAGTGCAGGGACTTGAACAAGAATCTCCAGCAGAATCCGGGATACTAATACAGTATTAGAATGCTGATGACGTATAAGAATACTGATGAAAGCATAAGAAAAGAATCCATCCTAAGCAAACTTGGCTTAAGATGGATTTTTATTATATGAAATGGGGAAAGAAGATATCACAAAACTATTGCATAGACGGCAATCTTTGGTCGTAATAGACGACCAGCCTTTGTCACTATAGACGACCGACGCTAGTCGTAATAGACGACTAAGGCGTCCCCTCTTTTTTCCTTTGGACTTCCCCACTTCTTTTTTGGGACTTCCTTTCTCCTTTTTGGGGAATGAACTTTACTCTTCCAAAGACTTGATTTGTTTCTTCGGTGTCACGCCGAGTGACTTCAGGCTTTCCACTCTTCTCATCACGTTGCCCGAACCCTCGTAGAGCTGCTTCTTCGCCTTGTCGTAGGTGGTGGAGAGGCGAGAGAGGACATCGCCGATGCTGGTGAAGGTATCCTCGAAGCCTGCTACCTTGTCGTAGAGGTCGGCGGCGGTCTTCACGATCTTTTCCACATTCTTGTTTTGGCGGTCGTATTGCCAGAGGTTGTAGGCGAGTTGGAGAGCCATCAGCAAGTTGCTAGGCGAGATGATGATGATCTTCTTCTGATAAGCATAGCGACTCAACTCCGGCTGTTGCTTCATGGCGGCGATGTAACTGGTCTCGTTAGGGATGAACATCAGTACAAAACCGATGGCGTCATCCACCAACTTGCTGTAGTCTTTCTCTGCCAGTTCGTCGATGTGCTTGCGAACGCTCAAGGCGTGAGCTTTCATCAGTCTGTCTCGGTCGGCATCATTGTCAGCTGCCAAGGCATCGGTGTAAGCCGTGAGGGAAACCTTGGAGTCGATCACCACGCTTCTGCCCTCAGGGAATCGGACGATGACATCCGGACGGAAGTTCTTGCCATTCTCATCCTTGGTGTTCTCTTGGATGAAGAACTCCTCATCCTTGCGCAAGCCACTGTTTTCGAGAATCGTCTCCAAGACCATCTCTCCCCAGTCGCCCTGCAACTTGCTGTCGCCCTTGAGCGCCTTGGTCAGGTTGGCGGCATCGGAACCAATCTTCGAGGTTTGCTCCTTGAGGGAGGTGACGGCTTGTTGCTGTTCCTGCTGGAAGAGCTTCATCGTAGCCTCGAAAGTGCTTTGCAGTTCCTTCTTGTTCACTTCGTTCTGGGTCTTGCTGTCTTCCACCGATTTCTTGAAGTCGGCGAATTGCTCCTTGATAGGTTTCAGAAGCTCGTCCATCTGCAGGCGGTTGTTCTCTTGGAGCGCAGACTGCTTGGCAGCGAGTTGCTCAGCGGCAGCCTTCTGCTGCTCGGCAGTCATTCGCTGCATCTCTTGTCGCAAAGCCTCCATCTTCTCCGCCCATTGACGGTCGTTCTCTTGTCTCATCTGAGCGGCGTATTGACGCTCGCTTGCCATCTGTTCCTTGAGGTTTTGCATCTCTGTAGCATGATGGCTTCGCTCGTTCATGAGGATGATTTCTTGGTTGTCTTTGAGAGCTTGCTTCTCGCTCTCAGCTTGCAGCCGAACTTGCTCCATCTGTTTCAGCAACTGCTCATTCTCCGACACTTTCACTTGATAGTTGGCGAGCAACTGTGCTTTCTCTTCGCCAGCAGACTTTGCTGTCAATAACTTTCCGATGATGCAGCCGATGACGGCTCCGATGATGATTGCGATGATGATTTCCATAAGATAGCTTTATTAGTTGTTGGTTGTAGAAGTAGTCACTTCCTCCACGTATTTCACGAGCGAGTCCTTGCCGTTGAGAAGATAGAACTGGACACGAACCACGTGGTCGATGTCGGCGCAGCCCTTCACCTTGACGTGGCGAGTCTTGCCATAAATCAAGGTGTCACGGCGAGAAGGGTAGGAGACTAGCTCGATGTGCTCCTTGGTGGAGCCGCTACCGATATAGTACATCCCCACGCTATCCACGATGGCTTTCTGAGCCGCGGCGGTCTTAGCGGTCTTCTTGGCATGGAGGGCGGCGGTGTCCTCAGGATAAAACTCGCTAGCCGCTACCGTGTCGCCATCATTCTGGTCGGGAGCGAACTTGCAACTGGTCGTTGTCGTGATGAAAGTCGTGGCAATGATGGCTGCCACCATATATAAAAGTTTCTTCATTGTAGTATTTTTTGTGATGCAAAAGTACAACAAATTCTTGATAAGTGGGATATTTAAGGCTGCCTTTTACGCTTTTTTTCCTTTTTTCCTTTGTACTTTCGCAAAATCGTGTTACCTTTGCAAAAGGTAAGTTGCACTCGGCAATTAGAAAACAAGTGAAATCCAATAAAACCTAATAAAACTTATGAAGAAAATACTCGTATCTATTTCCATGCTGGCATTGGCTCTTGGAGCCAGTGCCAACGTTCCTGTGATCAAGAGCGACGCCAAGGTGGAGGCTCAGGTGGAGCAGACGCTCCAGAAGTTGACCTTGGAGGAGAAAGTGGGACAGATGATGGAGCTGGTGACCGACCTCTTCGGTGCCAACGACAAGAACGGCGTGTTCTACATCGACGAGAAAAAGACCGATTCCATCCTCTCTCGTTACAAGGTGGGTTCTATCCTCAATGCGCCCAACACCTGTGCGCCGACGGCAAAGCAGTGGGAGAAGTACTTGCAGCAGATACAGAAGATCTCGATGAAGCGCATCGGCATCCCTTGCGTCTTCGGTCTCGACCAGAACCATGGCTCTACCTATACACAGGGCGGAACGCTCTTCCCTCAGAACATCAATGTGGCTGCCACTTTCAATCGTGAGGTGGCTCGCCGCTCGGCTGAGGCTACCGCTTACGAGACTCGTGCCGTGAGTGTGCCTTGGACTTACAGTCCTACGGTCGATTTGGGTCGTGATGCCCGTTGGCCTCGTATCTGGGAAAACTTTGGTGAGGATTGTTACCTCAGTGCCGAAATGGGCAAGGCGATGGTCTTGGGCTTCCAGGGTGAGGATCCTAACCACATCGACCAGCACCACATCGCCACTTCCATGAAGCACTTCATGGGCTATGGTGTGCCTTGGACTGGCAAGGACCGTACGCCAGCCTACATCTCGCCAGCCGACTTGCGTGAGAAGCACTTCGCTCCTTTCTTGGCTGGTATCCAGGCAGGTGCCCTGACCGTGATGGTCAACTCCGCCTCCGTCAATGGTATGCCGATGCACGCCAACAAGGACATCCTCACGGGGTGGCTCAAGGAGGAGACCGGATGGGATGGTGTCTTGATTACCGACTGGGCTGACATCAACAGCCTCTATACCCGTGAGATGGTGGCAAAGGATAAGAAGGATGCCCTTCGCATCGCCATCAATGCAGGTATCGACATGATTATGGAACCATATTCTTGTGATGCCTGCGACTATCTCATCCAACTGGTGAAGGAAGGCAAGATTCCGATGAGCCGCATCGACGATGCTTGTCGCCGTGTGCTTCGCATGAAATATCGCTTGGGTCTCTTCGAGCATCCTACCCAGAAGTTGAAAAACTATCCTAAGTTTGGTGGCGAGGAGTTCGCCCAGATAGCCTTGGATGGAGCAACCGAGAGTATGGTGCTCTTGAAGAATGAGGACCGTATCTTGCCATTGCAGCAGGGTAAGAAGATACTCTTGACCGGTCCTAACGCCAATCAGATGCGCTGCTTGGATGGTGGATGGAGCTATACTTGGCAGGGTCATCGTGCCGATGAGTTCGCTGGCAAGTACAATACCATCTACGAGGCTTTCTGCCAAGAGTATGGCAAGGAGAACATCATTCTCAATCAGGGTGTTACCTACAATGAGAAGGGCAAGTACTGGGAGGAGAATGAACCGAATATCGAGGCGGCGGTGGCTGCGGCAAAGGATGCGGACGTCATCGTGGCTTGCATCGGTGAGAACTCATACACCGAGACTCCAGGCAACTTGACCGACCTTTGGCTCTCTGAGAACCAGCGCAATCTCGTCAAGGCACTCGCCAAGACGGGCAAGCCTATCATCTTGGTCTTGAATGAGGGACGTCCTCGTCTCATCGCCGACATCGAACCATTGGCAAAGGCTGTGATTGACATCTTCTTGCCAGGCAACTATGGTGGCGATGCCTTGGCTCATTTGGTGGCAGGCAAGCAGAACTTCAGCGGCAAGATGCCTTATACCTATCCTAAGGAAATCAACTCGCTCGCCAACTACGACTTCAAGAAGAGTGAGGAGGTGGGTACGATGGAAGGTGCCTACGACTACAATGCCAAGATCACCCAGCAGTGGGGCTTCGGTCAGGGTTTGAGTTATACCACCTATCAGTATAGCAACCTGAAGGTGGCTCAGAAAGACTTCCGCCATGGCGATGTCATCCGCGTGTCTGTGGATGTCAAGAACATCGGCAAGGTGGCAGGCAAGGAGAGCGTGCTCCTCTTCAGCAGCGACTTGATCGCCAGCATGACCCCTGATGGTCGCCGCCTCCGTGCCTTCGACAAGGTGGAGTTGCAGCCAGGCGAGACCAAGACCGTCACCTTCGACTTGAAGGCAGACGACCTCGCCTTCGTGGGCTATGATGGCAAGTGGGTGCTGGAGGAAGGCGACTTCAAGTTGATGATAGCCGACCAAAGTGCCGACCTCCATTGCGCCGAGACCTATCAGTGGCAGACAGCCAATCGATAGAACTCCGAATCACCACTTTGTAGAAGAAAGAAAGGATATAAAAAAGCCCTAGCTACGTAACAAATCGCTACATAGCTAGGGCTTATTTTTTGTAGTATTGCAAATTATTTACATTTCCACCACTACCTCGTGCTTGCCATCTGCGCAAGGAATCACAGTACCCTCGATAGCCTTGCCATCTACAGTAATCAGCTTCACACCCTTCTCCTTGCCCTCAGGATTCTTCACGATGATGTGATACTCGCCACCACGGAACTTGCGGGTTACCTCATACTCCTTGGCTGTGCTAGGCAAGCAAGGGTCGATGTTCAAACCCTCATAGTCTGGCTTGATGCCGAGGATAAACTCGCTGACGGTGTACCACATCCAAGCCGCAGTACCCGTGAGCCAAGAGTTCTTGCCCTCGCCAGGTTTGGCGGCATCCTTACCTGCTACCATCTGACAGTTGACGTATGGCTCCACCTTGTGCAAGGTCTGGTATTTCTCCTCCACGTAGCTAGGCAGAATCTTGGTGTAGTGATTCCAAGCGTCATTGCCACGTCCGGCTACCGTCTCGCCGATGATCACCCAAGGATTGTTGTGGCAGAAGATACCGGCATTCTCCTTGTAACCCTCAGGATAAGAAGAAATCTCGCCCATCTCTACATGATAAGTGGTGTAGGCAGGATTGTTGAGCACCATGCCGTGCTCGCACTCCAGTCGCTCCTTGGCACTGTCCAAGGCCTTGGCGCAGAGACCGTCCTCCAAGCCGATGCCAGCCATCGTACACCATCCCTGGCTCTCGATGAAAATCTTGCCTTCCTCGTTCTCGTCGCTACCGATCTTGTTGCCGAAGAAGTCGTAGGCACGGAGGAACCATTCGCCATCCCATCCATGCTGCTTCACAGCCTCGCTCATCTCATCCACAGCCTTCTGCATGCGCTCAGCCTCGGCAAGGTAATCTTCCTCAGCCATGCCTGCGATGCAGCCCTGATGGTCGTTGGCTGCCTCCTTGGCGAGTTGACGGCACAATGCCACGTAGTCCTTGCCTGTTACGACAAACAAGCCTGCAATCATCAGACTCTCTGCCTTGGAACCTTCGCCCTTGTTCTCTGTGGTTTGGAAACTCTCGTTAGGGTCCCAAGAGAAGCAGTTGAGGTTGAGACAGTCGTTCCAGTCGGCTCTTCCGATGAGTGGCAAATTGTGAGGACCGAGGTTGTTGATGACGTGGTTCATCGAAATCTTCAAGTGCTCGAAGAGACTTACCTCGCTACCAGGCTGGTTGTCGAAAGGTACCTGCTCATTGAGGATGGAGAAGTCGCCCGTCTCCTTGATATAAGCCACGGTACCGAAGATGAGCCAACAAGGGTCGTCGTTGAAACCGCCACCGATGTCGTTGTTGCCACGCTTGGTGAGAGGCTGGTACTGGTGATAGCATCCGCCGTCAGGGAACTGGGTGCTGGCGATGTCGATGATGCGCTGGCGAGCACGCTCTGGTATCTGATGTACGAAGCCCACGAGGTCTTGGTTGGAGTCACGGAATCCCATGCCACGTCCGATACCGCTCTCGAAGAAGCTGGCAGAGCGAGACATACAGAAGGTGATCATGCACTGATACTGATTCCAGATGTTGACCATGCGGTCGAGCTTGTCGTTGCCGCTCTTCACGGTGAAGATATTGAGGAGGTTGTCCCAGTACTTGTTGAGTTCGGCGAAGGCTGCGTCCACCTTCTCTGTGGTGTCAAGCTTAGCGATCAACTCGTGAGCCTTCTCCTTGTTGATTACCTTCTTGGCAACGAACTTCTTGTCTTGCTCGTTCTCCACATATCCCAAGAGGAAGATGAGGTCGCGGCTCTCGCCTGGCTTCAAGGTCACCTCGATGTAGTGGGAGGCGATAGGGCTCCATCCGTGAGCAAAACTATTGCGAGGCTTGCCTTCCATCACAGCCTCAGGCTCTGAGAACTCATTGTAGAGACCCACGAAAGTCTCACGATCGGTGTCGTAGCCCTGTATCTCGGTGTTGACAGTATAGAAAGCATAGTGGTTGCGACGCTCACGATACTCGGTCTTGTGGTAGATGGTACTGCCCTCGATTTCCACTTCGCCCGTAGAGAAGTTGCGCTGGAAGTTCTCCATGTCGGTGGCTGCATTCCAGAGACACCACTCAGCGAGAGAGAATACCTTGAGGGTCTTGGTCTCGGAAGAGTTGTTCTTGAGAGTCATCTTCTGCACCTCAGCCCAAGTGTGGAGAGGAACGAAGAAGAGCACGCTTGCCTCCACGCCGTTCTTGCTACCGGTGATGCGTGTGTAGTTCATGCCATGGCGGCACTCGTAGGAGTCGAGTGGAGTCTTGCAAGGTTTCCAACCAGGGTTCCAGACGGTGTCACCATCCTTGATGTAGAAGTAACGACCGCCGTTGTCCATAGGCACGCCATTGTAACGATAGCGTGTGATGCGACGGAACTTGGCATCCTTGTAGAAGGAGTAGCCACCTGCTGTGTTGGAGATCAATGAGAAGAAATCCTCATTACCCAAATAGTTGATCCAAGGCCAAGGGGTCTTAGGGTCGGTAATCACGTACTCGCGATTTGCGTCATCAAAATGACCATACTTTTTTTCTGCCATTGTCTTTGATTATTTGTTGATTATGGATAATCTTAATGTTTAATTTAGGTTATTTGTATAATTTTGATGCAAAGATAGCAAAAAGTTTTTGTTATTAGGTTTGATAACAGATTTTTTTTTGTATTTTTGCATACAAAGTTTGATGTTTGTCACGGAACTATTAACATAAAATACACTTGGCGTATGAAAAGAAACATTTTGACACTCCTTATATCCTTGTTGGTGATGGCGCAAACAAGTGCGCAAACTTATAGCAACTTATGGAAGCAAGCCGGCGAGATGCGGGACAAGGACTTGCCGAAGAGCGAGATCGCCGTGATGAAGAAAATCATCGACAAGGCGACCTTGGCGAAAGACTATGGTCAGCTCTTGGCGGCGGAGATGAACCGTGCCAGCTTGTGGTATGCCATCTCGCCCGACTCCTTGGCTCCTGCCATCAAGAGGATGGAGGTGAAGGCAGCGCAAGCCCAAGACCCCGTGCTGCAGGCGGTGTGGTATGCGGCATTGGGAAAAATGTGGCGTACTGGTGAAGAGGATGTCGTGGTTGACCGCGCACAACCCATAGAATGGGGAGAAAATGAAGTGGAAGCTGATTCGGAATATAGGAGCAAAGCGACCGAATGTTTCCGCAAGGCGTTGGCTCGTCCGGAACTCTTGGCTAGCCATCTCTCCACGGAATATACGCCGTTGACCTTGAAGGGCATGGATGGAGCTACTTTTGGCAACGATATGTTACACGTGATCGGTTTCGAGGCTGACACCCAGGAAGCTTATCAACTGATGTACGCCTATTATAATAAGGTGGGCAATCGAGGAGCTGCCTGCCTCTGTGCCTTTGAAATGACCCAGAAAGACCGCATGGCAGACGTGAGAGAGGTGAGAAAGTCGAAGTATCTCAACACCATCGACTCGCTCATCCATGTCTATCAAGATATTCCGGAGGCTGGTGAACTCGCCGTGGAGCACTATCGCTTCATGGAAGGTGCCACCGATGCCAAGCCATTGGACAAGCTCAACTATATCAACTATGCCTTGAACCAGTGGGGTGGATGGTCGAGAATGAATGTGCTGCGCAATGCTCAGAAGCGATTGACCGAACCTTCGTTTGTTTGCGAGGGACTTCCTACCGTAATCCGTCCTAGCCAAAAAGCATGGCTCAAGGTGAAGGTGCGCAACTTGCAATCCTTGAAGTTGACGCTCTCTCGCATCAACATCACTGCCGACAATGACTACAATGTGGAGAATGAAGACGACGACTACAAACTGCTGAAATCGAAGACGAATGCCTTCCATCAGAAGGATTTCACCAAGTCGTTTTATGGTCATCCCAACTATGAGGAGGTGAAAGATTCCTTCGAGATAGCCGACCTGCCACTGGGTGCTTATCTGCTCGAAGTGACCTCCGACAATGTGAGCATCAAACCTCAGCGTGCTCTCTTCTATGTAAGTGACTTGGCGCTGATGTCACAGCAGTTGCCCGACGACAGTCATCGCTATGTGGTGGTGAGCGCCACGACCGGTCAGCCTATCGCTGGTGCCCAAATCTTGCTCTACGAGAGAAGTTATGATGCCAAAAAGGGCAAGGACAAGCGCAAGGTGCATGCCCGCCTGACCACCGATGAGAATGGAGAGGCTCGCTATAAGAATGTGGATGGCGACATCCTCATCTCTACCAGCCAAGACAAATATACGCCTGCGAGATGGACCTATCTCTCGCGTGGCAGATATTACGAGAGAAAGGACTGTGAGAAACATACGGTGCTCTTTACGGATAGAGCTATCTATCGCCCAGGACAGACCGCTCACGTTTCTGCCATCTCCAGTCTTGTGGAGAAAGCCTTCGATACCCATGTATTGCCAAATGAGCCATTGACGCTTGTACTTCGTGACACCCACTGGAAGCAGATAGCCGAAAAGAAGGTGACGACGGATGAATATGGAACGGCTTCCGCCGACTTCGAACTCCCGAAGGATGGAGTGACTGGCACCTATAGTGTGCATACCCGTGAAGCCGGTGGTGCTACTCGCTACTTCCGTATGGAGGAATACAAGCGACCTACCTTTGAGATTACCTTCCCGAAGGTGAACCAAAAATATACCTGGGGCGACACCGTGGTGGTGAAAGCTGCTGCCAAGACCTATGCTGGTGTGCCTGTGCAGGGAGCCAAGGTGAGCTATACAGTGACTCGCCGCAACCAACTATGGTGGTGGGGCGACCGTACATCGCCTAGTCAAGTGATGAAGGGAGAGGGAACGACTCGTGAGGATGGTACCTTCGATGTGGAGATACCTCTAGAGGCATTCCCATCCGACCGCCAGGACAGAGACATCGCCTATATGAATGACTTCATGCGCAAGGCTCGTTTCTTCAGCTTCGATGTGAAGGCTGTGGTTACCGACCTGAGTGGTGAGAGCCATGAGGGCGAGATGAGTCTTCCGCTAGGTACTCGTCCTACGGCTTTGAGTATAGACATCCCAAAGCGTATCGAGGTGGATAGTTTGAAGCAGGTTACCTTCTCTTATCGCAATGCCAGCGGTATGGAGATCAGCGGCAACGTGCGCTATCGCATCGACGAAGGGGAGTGGAATCAGACTGCCACCAATGCTCCTGTGGATATGAGGAGGGGCTTCGCTTCGGGTGTTCACACCCTGGAGGCTATCTGCGAGCAAGATACCTTGAAACAGAAGTTTACGCTCTTCAGCATGAGCGATCAGCGACCAGCTGAGACCACGATCCACTGGAGTTATCAGACTGCCGAGACCTTCCCACGTGATGGCAAACCGGTCTATGTGCAGGTGGGTTCATCCGAGAATGGCGTTCACATCGTGTATTCCATCATTGCTGGCAACAAGTTGTTGGAGAAGGGGGCTTGGGAAATCGGCGACAGCATCGTCACCTTGCCTTTCACCTACAAGCCTGAGTTTGCTTCGGGAGTTGTCATCAACTACAGTTTTGTGAAGAATGGCGTATGCTATACCAACAAGATGACCATCGCTCGACCTTTGCCAGAGAAGAAACTCAATATCGCTTGGAAGAGTTTCCGCAACCGATTGACACCGGGCCAAAAGGAGGAATGGACATTGAATATCACGACACCGGACGGCAAGCCTGCCAAGGCACAGCTGATGAGCGTGCTCTACGACAAGTCGCTCGATGCCATCGCCAAGCATACATGGAATCTGTCGCTCGGTTTGTATCAGACTTATCCTAATTGTTATTGGACCGATAATCTGGGATTCTCGGAGATTTATATGGATGCGAACTATCCAACGAAATACTATGACGAGAAAGAACTGGATGTGGATCGATTCAATTCTCAGTACTTCGGAGGAATCGGCTGGTATGGCAATGGTGTCTTGCAAGAATGTGTTGCCCTTGCCAAGGTCACAGTGGAAAGACAGAGCAAGTCGGTTAGAATACGTGGCGGTGGTGCTGCGGCTCCGATGGCAGACCGGACGGTGGAGACTCTGGCGTACAGCAAAAATGTGGCGAGTGATGCACAAGTAGACGATGCTGCCTCGAATGAAAATGACGATGAAGGTGCCGACAAGGAACTGTCATTGGACAATGTTCAGTTGCGTGAGAATCTCAATGAGACTGCCTTCTGGAATCCTGCCGTGGAGACGGATGCCAAGGGTAATGTTCACTTGAAGTTCACGCTCCCAGAGAGTGTCACCACTTGGAAGTTCATCGGTTTGGCGCATGACAAGGAAATGCGCAACGGACTCTTGATGGACGAGGCTGTGGTGAAGAAGACCATCATGGTACAACCTAACTTGCCTCGCTTCCTCCGTGAGGGCGACAAGGCGGTGCTCGTCACCAAGGTCTTCAATACCTCCGACAAGAAGGTGAACGGCGAGGCTCGTATGCAAATCATCGACCCTGAGACGGGTAAAGTGGTTTGGCAGAAGTCGCAGAAATATAATGTGGATGCCAATGGCACCGATACCTTGAGCTTCGATGTGGAAGGTTTGCGAGAGGGTACCTATATCAATAAGGTGGTTGCCGCAGGCAATGGCTATAGTGATGGTGAGCAACATTATCTGCCAGTGTTGAGCAATCAAGAGTTGGTGGTCAATACGCTTCCTATCACGCTCCATGAGGCAGGCAAGAAAGACTTCGACCTCAGCCGTCTCTTCCTCGATAAGAATGGCAAGCAGGTGAAGGAGGATCGCTTTACCAAGGTGACGGTGGAATACACCAACAATCCTAGTTGGTTGATGTTGAAGGCACTTCCTTCCATCAGCAATCCTACCGAGGAGGATGCGCTCTCCTTGATGGCTGCTATCTATGCCAACACCCTCAGTCGCCATATCCAGAAGACCACAAACGTGAATGCCAAGGACATCGACGATGCTTCTGGCTTGACTTCGGCTTCTGATACTTTGCTGACTAAGGTGAACAAGTATGTCGCTCTCTTGAAAAAACTCCAAAACAAGGATGGCTCTTTCTCTTGGTGGAAGGGCATGAGCGGCAGTAGATATATGACCACGGCTGTGGCAGAGATGATGGTTCGTCTCAATGCCATCGTGGGCAGACAATCCTCTACAGCAAGTATGCTTTCCGGGGCAATCGACTATCTGCGTCAGCAAACGGCTCGTGAGGTGAAGGAAATGAAGGAGGATGAGGCAAAGGCTGCACAGAAAGCCGCTCGCAATGGCAAGAAAGGCGAGGCTTATCAGGCTACGCCAAGCGAGGTGGCTTTGCATTATCTCTATATTGTCGCAATGGATGGGACTTGTGTGAAACTCAAAGCTCCTGCTTTGAATGACATGGATTATCTCCTCGGAAAACTGAAGAAGATGACCGGTTCGTTGACCATCTATGGCAAGGCGAAGGCTGCTGTGATACTCGCCCTAAACTACGATTACAAGACGGCTGCCGACTACTTGAAGAGCATGGAGGAATATTCAGTCTATCGTGAGGATATGGGCAGATATTATGATACTCGCAAGGCGTACTATAGTTGGAGAAACTATAAGATTCCGACAGAGGTGGCTGCCATCGAGGCTCTACAGGCTTTGGATGCTCAGACTATATCTGCTTCTTTATCAGCATCGTCTGCTATTAGCAAACAGCAGACCATCGAGGAGATGCAGCGTTGGCTCCTCATGTCTAAGCGCACCCAGGAGTGGAAAGATAACCCAGTGAATGTGGTGGATGCAGTCTATGCCTTTATGCAAGGCAATGAGAAAAATTGGAACCGACAGGCTGACAACGCCATCTTCAAGCTCGATGGCAAGACCTTGCCAATGCCGAAGGATTCCACGACACTCGGATATGTCAAGACGGAAAGAGCTGGAATGGCGAACCAACTCTCCATCGACAAGAAGTCGGACTATACCAGTTGGGGAGCTGTCTATGCCGAGTTCAAGCAACCTATCTCTGAGATAGCAAATGCCGAATCGGGTATCAAGGTGACTCGCAAGGTGACCTCGAAAGCCCAAGTAGGTGACAAGGTGAAGGTGGTCTTGACCATCGTGGCAGACCGTGATTATGACTTCGTCAAGGTCATCGATCGTCGTGCCGCTTGTCTCGAACCTGTCAATCAGTTGAGTGGGTATCAATGGGGAATGGGCTGCTATGTCGCTCCACACGACGATGCAACAAATTTCTATTTCGATCGTTTATCTAAGGGTAAGCATGTGGTAGAAATCGAGTATTTCGTGGATAGACAAGGTGAATATCAGTCTGGCTCTTGCTCTGCTCAATGCACCTATAGCCCTGAGTTCTGTGGAAGAGAAGGGGGGTATCAATTACGAATTAATAATTAGGGCAGACGTCCTTGGTGACAATAAATTTCTGATAAGTATAACTATAAATTTGATATGATGGAACGAATTAATATATTGATGTTGTCTTCGCTATTGGCGTTGTCGGCATCGGCACAGAAAATTACCACTCAGCATGAGGTGGTGGATTGTGGACAGGTGGTGTTCTGGCATCCTGTCACATCTGAATTTAAGTTGAAGAACGATGGCAATCGGGCTTTGCTAATCGAACAGGTGAAGAAAAGTTGTGGTTGCACCACCGTGGAATATCCTACCCGGAGTATTGCCCCAGGCGAGGAATTTGTGGTCAAGATGACCTACGATGCCAAGCAGATGGGTACATTCAATAAGCAGTTGCTCTTGTATAGCAATGCCACAGGGTCGCCTTTTATGTTGACCATGCAAGGCAAGGTAGTGGAGCAGGTGACTGACTTCTCTGGTAATTATTCCACCATGTTGGGCAGTCTGAAAGCGGATGCCCAGGAAGTCGAGTTTGATGATGTCAATCGTGGCGACCGTCCTGTGCAGCGCATCCATATCTTCAATCCTACCGCTGAGACCTTGGAGCCAGTGGTGATGCACTTGCCAACTTATCTGAAGGCTGTCGTATCGCCATCCAAGTTGGCACCACGTCATTCAGCAGTGGTTACCTTGACCTTGGATTCCAAGAAATTGCGTGACTTCGGTTTGAACCAAACATCGGTGTATCTGGGTGAGCGCCCTGGAGACAAGGTGTCGGGTGATAAGGAAATTGTGGTCTCTGCCGTCTTGTTGCCTGACTTCGATGCCTTGACAGCATCAGATAAGTTGAGAGCGCCAAAGATCGAGATGTCAACGGAGACCTTGGACTTGGGCAACTTCAATGGCAAGAAAAAATTGAAGGGCGAGATTCTCATCACCAACAAGGGTAAGTCGGAACTGGACATCCGAAGCTTGCAGGTGTTTACCATGGGCTTGCAAGTGCAACTCAATAAGAGTAAGCTCCAGCCTGGTGAGACGGCGAAGATGAAGGTGACGGCAGTGGCTGCGGAATTGAAGAAGTCGCGTAATCAAAACCCACGTGTTCTCATGATCACCAATGACCCAGACAAGTCGAAAGTCGTGATCCGTGTTTTGACCAAGAATTAAGTTATATATCATTTATCATTTGAATTATCGTGCAGATTGAGATAGACAATGGCAGTGGTTTTTGCTTCGGTGTGACCACTGCCATCAAGAAGGCGGAGGAGGAACTGGCAAAGGGTAGCAAACTCTATTGCCTGGGTGATATTGTGCATAACGGCATGGAGGTGGAGCGCCTTCATGCAGCTGGACTTACAACCATCAATCATGAGGAGATGGGACAGCTTCATGGTGTCAAGGTCTTGCTCCGTGCCCATGGAGAACCACCTGAGACTTATGCTTTGGCAGAGAGAAATCAGATAGAGATCATTGATGCGACCTGTCCTGTGGTCTTGCAGTTGCAGAAGCGTATCAAGAAGCAGTATGCCAACAATCCGAATGCCCAGATCGTCATCTTTGGCAAGAAGGGACATGCCGAGGTGTTGGGACTGGTGGGACAGACCGAAAGCCATGCCATCGTGGTAGAGAAGTTTGAGGATGTGGAGCATCTGCGAGAGAAAGGCAAGTTGGACTTCACCAAGGACATCTATCTCTATTCCCAGACCACGAAGAGCCTGGATGAGTTCCATCGCATCATCGAGTATTGTCAGGAACATATCGTGGGCGATGCCATCTTCAAGAGCTTTGATACGATATGCCGTCAGGTGGCGAACAGAATGCCTAACATTGCCGCTTTTGCTTCCAAGCATGATGTCATCCTCTTCGTGAGTGGAAGAAAAAGTTCGAATGGCAAGGTGCTTTTCAAGGAGTGTAAGAGCGTCAATCCCAATAGCTATCAGATAGAGAGTGCCGAGGAAATCAATATGGATTGGTTTGATGGTGTCAATACCGTCGGTATCTGTGGAGCTACCAGCACGCCAAAATGGTTGATGGAGGAATGTAGGGAGTTTATCATTAATAATTAATAATTGGGCTTGCGCCTTTGGGGGATTAAAAGTCCTATATAAAGTCCTATAAAATAAAACAGGTGGTAAGGCTTCTCACGAAGACCTACCACCTTCAAAAAACAGTAATTAACTCAAAATTTATAATCTATATCATTACTAC
>ERZ1034626.69-NODE-69-length-64538-cov-26.393747_pt1 | contig 64538 bp, 58 predicted proteins | sample MGYA00520652_ERZ1034626 | MGnify/ENA primary metagenome ERZ1034626 (study PRJEB33766, sample SAMN09781765) | gut metagenome | biome: gut microbiome | host: Homo sapiens | place: Madagascar | study: EMG produced TPA metagenomics assembly of the PRJNA485056 data set... | reverse complement strand
GGAGTGAGAAAATTAAAAAATATATATTGATTGATAAAAAGTGATAAAAATTGCAAAAATCAATCATTGCTACCACTGGTTGCATGGATGCTACTGATTTAACCTCGACAGATTTCGGGTGATAAGTGATAATAAATCCGAAAACATATTTTTATCAAGGAGGAACATACTATATGAAAAACAGAAGGATGCTGCAGCTGGGACTTGTCACAGTAGTACTTGGAATGTCTCTTGTTGGCTGTGGGACAGACGAGTCGGACAACAAAACAGAGAAGACAGAGGCAACAGAACAGGTAACTGTAACGGAGGAAAATACTACAGGAGAAGATGCTGCTGATATATCGGCAGATGATACGGAGGATATTGCTGATACATATGATGAATCAACGGAGTTTACGCTTCCGGTATATGATGATTTCACATTGGAGCAGGGACTCAGCGAGAAATATGCAGATATGGACAACAGATCATTTGTGTACAATGGTACGAAGCTCATATTAGGAGAATCAACACTCAAGGATCTTATAGATGCAGGTATTCCATTTGATGAGAGTGACCTTAACAACAGTGGCAACAATGTAAATGTAAATTATGAAACTGAGAGGTATCAGGCATCTATCAACGATTATGTAACAATGCAGTTTAAATTTGGTAATTTCACTGACAGCGAGCAGAAGGCTGAGGACTGTGTGCTTTCATATGTGAGATATTCGCACCTCTATGTACCACAGCCGGATTATGATGCTTCCATGAATGCTGAAATCAGTGAATATATGATAGATGGAGCAAAAAAGGTACATTTTTCATTCCCTACTACCCTTACAAAGGATGAGCTGCTGGAAAATAGCAGTGAAAATGCTGAAGAGGATGGGAAAAATGTAAAGTATATGATAGAATCAGAAGTGTATATGGGTGACAGTGGATATGAGTTCGAGTTTAATGATGTAACCGGACAGCTGAAAGAGGTTCGTATAAGCTGGCTTCCATAAGTAATGATTTACTTGTGTATGTTATAAAAAAAATAAAGCAATCCCGTTTGGTATATTTTCCAAACGGGATTTTTATGTTATAGTAAAAGGCGAGAATAGGAAGAGGAAAATATATATGAAGAAAGATAAGTTGAAGATAGAGAAGAAGATATTACGATTATCTTTTCTGGGAAGCCTTTTATTTATTATAGCGGAAGGAGTTATGGCGTGGATCACGCATTCGCATTCGCTGCTTACGGACTGTTTGTTTGATGCGGCAGATCTTGTTATGATCGGACCGTTTCTTGTGCTGGTTCCGCTTCTGTATAAGCCGGTTACGGAGAAGCATCCATATGGGTATTCACAGGTAGAATCGTTATTCCTGCTTGTAAAGTACAGCGTTCTTCTGGCACTCACCTGTAATCTGCTTGTGGAGAATATAAAGCTGCTCGTGCATGGTGGACATGAGGTAAATGCAGGAAAGATTGCAGTGTTTGAGTTCCTTGTCTGCATAGGATGTGCGGTAATGTATCTCATACTGAATCATTATAGTAAGAAATATGAGTCGGAGACGATCAAAGCGGAGCTCTATATGTGGAAGCTGGATGTTGTGAGCAGTCTGGGTGTGGCGGTTGCTTTTGTGGTACAGGTGTTGTTGCTTCATACGAAGCTTCATTTCCTGACACCATATATCGATCCGGCGGTTGCAGCAGTGATGGCAATCCTACTTATAAAGGAGCCGGTCGTTGTGATCTTCCAGAGCATCAAGAATCTGGTTTTGTTTGCACCGGAGGAAGAGGTGTTGAACCAGATCCGTTCGATTGTAGATAAGCATATGAAGGATTATCCATACGAAGTGACATTCCTTGATGTAATCCAGACGGGACGGAAGATCTGGGTGGAAGTCTATATCGGCAACCAGACGGATGTGATACATATCAGTATCCTGCATCAGGTACGGGATGAGATCAAGCAGGAATTAAAGCACAAATATGATCAGGTGTATATCGAGATTATTCCGGATTAGAAGATATCCTTGTGGTTTCGTAAGAAACCATATCAATTCGATGAATTCCAGAAAAAAATAAGACGTATACAATTATGGATTGATTGTATACGTCCTCATTGATACATTAGTCGAAATACCCGATATAGTCAACCTTGTAGGATCCGTTTGGAAACAGGTAATTGTACAGATCAATAAAATAATCATCGGTCATGCTTGCCATGAAATCAACGACAATTTCGTTCGGATCCTGACTCAGGTAGTGATCCATGTATTTATCAATATCAAAATAATGACTGAATTGATTGGCACTCCGAATATAATTGATATGATGTTTGTAAAGGATGGATGATTGATCCATCCTTTTTGCCTGTGTGAGAAGTGCTTCATACATATCGTGGAACATCGGCTGGATGTTATTGTTGTACATATCATTTAATTTTGGATTGTTGTATATAGTCTGATAGTTTTCCTTTTTGGCATTCGAAAATGTCTCATACACTTCTTTATCCATGCTGATATAAGGCTTTCCGTAGCTGTGTTCTATGATACTGACTGTCATATTATTGATGATCTGTGCGTTGGTTGTGCCAAGTGTACCGGAAGTAAAATCATCATCATTTTCAATCAGACCGATCTTGACAGCGTCCTGCCGGTCCTTACCAAGGTAGGCAATAATGTCACTGATCCGCATAATGCAGCCTTCCAGTGTACCGGGAATCTGTCGTTTGTTCGCAGAAGGATTCGTGTAGCAGTCTTCGAGATTGGCATCAAATTCCCCCCATGGATCCGTGGTAGAAAAGCACTTTGGTTTATATTCCTGCTGTTCAAGTTCGCCATTATGGCAGATAACACCGTCTAGTACCTGTAGGCTCACATTCCTGAAAATCAGATGATCTAAGACACGCGCACTGTGAATATTATGATTAAATAAACGTCCGGTATGCCCGTTATAAAGTGCATTTAAGAAACGCTCCCCGGCATGTCCAAACGGGGTATGACCGATATCATGTCCAAGGGAAATTGCTTCAATCAGATCCAGGTTTAGGCCAAGTGTCATACCGATTGTACGTGCAATACGGGAGACGAGCTGCACATGTAAGGCACGTCTGGAGATATCGTCGTTTTTATAGCAGGAGATAACCTGTGTTTTATCCGAATAACGGTTATAATAGTTGTTGTGCAGGATTTTCTCGACATCCATAACGAAAGCAGGACGCCAGAGATGCGGCTTGTCATGGTCGTCAAAACGGCGTATGATCGCAGAATCCGGGCAGGCATATGGATTGACCAAATGATTTGCACGGTCCTGTTCGATACGTTCTAATAAATCCTTGGATAATGTATGGTAACCGTTATTTTTGTTCTCGGGCATGGCTGTTCCTTTCTAATATGTATGTGTATATATGTTTTTCGCTGGGAATATCTTAGCATTTTGAAGGGAAAAAGGCAACTGTACACAGATATGCAGAGAGAAATCATTGTTGAATTATTGTTGAAAACGGAGAAATATATGATGAAAAAAGTATGTTGACATGATACAATGAGCATTATAGATTAAGATGATACAAGGAGCAATCGTATGGAAACATGGTATTATGAAGTGGTGAGTATAGATGGAGATTATGCAAATCTCAAACGGACGGATATCGAGTCCGATGATCTGAAGCTGGTTGCAAGAGCGTTGCTGCCGGAGAATATCGGGGAAGGCTCAAAATTAAAGTATGAATTTCTACAGTATGAGTTGATCGGATGAGAGTAGGAAAGGAATGACAGCATGGAAGAGAGAATAAAAGAAAAACGGGTTGCGGATTCTCTGACAGAGCAGTTCCACGAGATTCGTCCGGAACATTTAAATGGTGCAGATGTGATGTTTGGTGGTATACTGATGGGCTGGATTGACGAGGTGGCAGGTCTTACGGCTATGCGTCATTCGGAGGGACATGTACTCACCGCATCGGTAGATAATCTGACTTTTCTGCGTAGTCTTCGCCAGCATGATATTGTCGTATTGATCGGACGCGTAACCTATGTCGGAAATTCGTCGATGGAAATTCGCGTGGATTCCTATTTAGAGAAGATTGATGGCATGCGTTATCCGGTGAACCGTGCGTATCTGACACTGGTTGCATTGGATGAGGATAATAAGCCGCGGCGGGTGCCAAGGTTAAAACTGGAAACGGTTGTGGAAGAAGCGGAATGGGAGGCCGGAAAGAAACGCAGCGAGCTTCGGAAACAGCGAAAGAAGGAAGGCTTTTAGAATAGGAGTTTATCAATGTTAGAAAAAGTAGATGCAGTCAATAGCGTGATCAATAATTTTATCTGGGGCGTCCCGGCGATGATCTGTATTATCGGCGTTGGATTATATTTGAGCTTTCGTACCCGGTTTTTGCAGATACGGAAGTTCCCGTATGCCATGAAGGTGACATTTGGACGAATGTTCAAGAAGAAGGAAGCGGGCGATGGTGCGCTCACACCGTTTCAGGCAGTCTGTACGGCACTTGCGGCAACGGTTGGAACCGGAAATGTAGCCGGTGTAGCCGGAGCCATCGCCATCGGAGGACCGGGTGCAATCTTTTGGATGTGGATATCTGCACTGCTCGGTATGTGTACGAAGTTTGCAGAGGTTACACTTGCGGTGCATTTTCGCGAGAAAAATAAAGATGGCGATTATGTCGGAGGACCGATGTATTATATTAAGAACGGATTGAAGAAGCATTGGCAATGGCTGGCGTATCTGTTCTCTGCATTTGGCGTATTGACGGTATTTGGTACGGGAAATGCAACACAGGTCAACACGATTACAACGGCGATTGACTCTGCATTGTTTAATTATAATGTAATTTCCGAGGATCAGGTTTCTACCTTAAATCTTATAATCGGAATTGTGCTGGCAATTCTGATCGCATTGATTCTGCTCGGCGGAATTAAGCGGATCGGACAGGTAACAGAGAAGCTGGTACCGTTTATGGCAGTGATGTATATCGTGCTTGCAATCGGAGTTGTGCTGCTGAATGTCAAGAACGTACCGTCGGTATTTGCATCCATCTTTGAAGGCGCATTTAACCCGGCATCTGTGACCGGTGGCGTTGTTGGAAGCTTCTTCATGAGTATGAAGAAGGGAGTTTCCCGTGGAATCTTCTCGAACGAGGCTGGTCTTGGTACCGGTTCGATCGCACATGCATGTGCAGATACAAGAAAACCGGTAAAGCAGGGATTCTTCGGAATCTTCGAAGTATTTGTCGATACGATTGTGATCTGTACATTGACCGCACTTGTAATCTTATGCAGCAAAGTACCGATTGGATATGGAGAGGCGGCAGGCGCAGAGCTTACAATCAGTGGATTTACGGCGACTTATGGTGGCTGGGTATCCATCTTCACAGCGATTGCAATGTGTTGTTTTGCATTTTCAACAATCATCGGCTGGGGACTTTACGGCGTCCGATGTATTGAATTTCTGTTTGGTACACGGGTAAATAAACCCTTCATGCTTGTGTATTCCCTGGTTGCAATCGTTGGTGCAACGATGAATCTTGGTCTCCTCTGGAGCATCGCGGAGACATTTAACGGTTTGATGGTAATCCCGAACCTGATCGCGGTATTCCTGCTGTCGGGTGTCGTGGTGAAGATGGTGAAAGATTATTTTAATGGTATTGAAACATATTAGTGAAAGATGAGGCGGCAAAGCAGATGCAGGATACGTTGAATTGGGCAGTGCTTGGTACCGGTGTGATCGCAAATGAGATGGCACAGGCATTGCAGAAGATGGGAAAATCGTTATATGCAGTTGGAAACCGGACACATGAAAAGGCGGTTGCATTCGCTGAAAAATACGGTGTTTCCAAAGTATATGATTCGATTGATGATATGTTTTTGGATGAGAATGTAGACATCATCTATATTACGAGTCCGCATAATACACATTATGCATTTATGAAACAGGCGCTGATGCATGGAAAGCATCTGCTTGTTGAAAAATCAATTACGCTTAACAGCAGAGAATTGGATGATGTGATCGCGCTTGCGAAAGAGAAGAAGCTGGTGCTTGCAGAAGCAATGACGATCTGGCATATGCCAATCTACAAGAAGCTCTGGGATATCGTGCAAAGTGGTGAGCTTGGAAAGGTGCAGATCATCACGATGAATTTCGGAAGCTTCAAGGAATACGATATGTCAAACCGGTTCTTCAATATGGATCTTGCCGGTGGCGCGATGCTTGATATCGGTGTGTATGCGCTGTCGATCGTTCGGAGTTTTCTGGATGAACAGCCGGATGAGATTGTGAGCCAGTGGAAGCCTTCTTCAACCGGTTCTGATGAGCAGGCAACAATTCTGCTCAAGAATGCACAGGGGCAGATGGCAACGGTTGCACTCTCGATGCATTCGAAACAGCCAAAACGTGCGATGATCAGTCTGGAAAAAGGATATATCGAGATCATGGAGTATCCGCGTGCGGATAAGGCAGTCATCGTGGATGCCGAAAGTGGCGCGCAGACGGAGATTACAGCCGGAGATACTGCGGATGCGCTGTATTATGAGATGCAGGATATGGAGCAGGCAGTAAAAAGCGGGGATGCATCCGCGATGCAGCTTGCGTATTCCAAGGATGTGATGGAGATTATGACGAAGCTTCGGAAAGACTGGGGCATGAAATATCCGGGCGAAGTGTGGTAGTGTGATTAAAGGGAAGCAACAAAGGGTAACATAAATCAAAAGATAAGGAGTGAATGAAAATGGCAGAAGTAATTTTAAATAACGATAATTTTAAGGCAGAAGTACTCGATGCAAAGGGGCTCGTGCTCGTTGATTTCTGGGCGACATGGTGTGGTCCGTGTAAGATGCTGGCACCAACGGTTTCTGAGATTGCGGACGAATATGAAGGAAAAGTCAAGGTCTGCAAGCTCGATGTGGATCAGGCAATGGATATTGCGATGTCCTATGGCGTGGCAAGCATCCCGACTTTGATTTTGTTCAAAGATGGCGAGATCGTGAAGAAAAGTGTCGGTGTGGTATCCAAGACTGAGATCGAGGCAATGTGGAGCTAGAACATAGCAGATACAAAGGAAGGCAGGGCTTATGATGAAGATAGAGCATATTGCGATGTATGTGCAGGATCTGGAAAAAACAAGAGATTTTTTCGTGAAATATTTTGCAGCAAAGTCCAATGCCATGTATCATAATCCAAATACAGATTTTAAGTCTTATTTCTTGTCCTTTGACGATGGGGCACGGTTGGAAATCATGCAGAAGCCGGGTGTGGAAGCACAGACAGAGAACCAGATACGGACAGGATTTATCCATGTGGCAATCAGTGTCGGAAGCAAAGAACAGGTAGATAAGCTGACAGAAACACTGAAGCAGGATGGATATACGGTGACAAGCGGCCCACGTACAACCGGTGACGGATATTATGAGAGCTGTGTTGTAGCGGTGGAAGGAAATCTGATTGAGATTACGGTGTAATGTGATTGGTTGACACAGTAAATACAGGATGGTACAATACAGATAAGATATTATCTATATTGTACCATTTTTATATAAATAGATAATATTTTATCTATAATAAATATGGTAATAATAAGTAGGAGCGATAAAAAGTGGAAGAATTTGTGTGGGAAACAGCAGAAGAATTGGATATGGCACTGGCAAAACGAGTAAAAAATATCCGTAAACGCCGATCAATTTCACAGCAGGAGCTTGCAGATCGAAGTGGTGTCAGTTATGGTTCTGTCAAACGATTTGAGACAACCGGACAGATATCGTTGCTGGCTCTTACAAAAATCGCAATGGCGCTCGATGTAGCTGATGAACTGCGAGGCATATTTACACAGGTGCCGTACCGGAATATTCAGGAGGTAATAAATGAGACAAAATAATATACTCCAGGTATTTTATGGTGATAGACAAGTTGGAACACTGGTTTTAAATGCAGATCATAAAGTAGCATTTGAATATACGGATACATGGCTGGAGGAAGGTTTTTCCATCAGTCCATTTTATCTGCCATTAAAAAGACAGGTATTTGTCCCGTTGAAAAACTATTTTGATGGATTGTTTGGTGTTTTTTCGGATAGTCTGCCGGATGCATGGGGACGATTGCTGTTAGATCGTATGCTTCAGAAAAATGGACAAAATAAAGATACCCTGACTGTTTTAGACCGGTTGGCAATCGTGGGTGAGTCAGGCATGGGTGCGTTGACCTATCGTCCGCAAAGGGAAATGAAGTATGATATAGAACCGGATAATCTGGATATACTTGCTGAACAGTGCTGCAAAATCTTGAATACGGAATATTCCGAGAAACTGGATGAATTGTATGCATTAGGCGGGACGAGCGGTGGCGCCAGACCTAAAATCTTTACACAGGTAGATGGAGAAGACTGGATTATCAAGTTTCCGGCACATGTAGATCCGATCGATGTCGGAAAGATGGAATACGATTATGCGTGTTGTGCCGGAAAATGTGGAATTATAATGACAGAGACAAGGCTGTTTCCGTCTGATAAATGTAAAGGATATTTTGGAACGAAGCGTTATGACAGGGAAAGAAAAGACGGAAAAATATATCGTTACCATGTTATCACTGCATCGGCATTACTAGAGGTGTCACATGAGATACCGAGTCTGGATTATAATGAATTGATGAAGCTTACGAAGATTCTGACGAAAGATCGTGATGTGGAGCAGATGTACCGGCGTATGTGTTTTAATATATATGCACATAACAGGGATGATCATTCAAAGAATTTTTCCTATATTTATGATGAGGAACATGCAAGGTGGAAGCTTGCTCCGGCGTATGATCTGACGTATAGTAACACCTATTATGGGGAACATACAACAACTGTGAATGGAAATGGAAGAAATCCCGGACTTGCAGATCTGGTTGCCGTTGGAGAAAAGGCAGGGATGAAGAAAAATATATGCAAAGAAATTGCAGAGCAGATTGAAGCGATGGTACACAATATGCTGGGAGATTATCTAAAATTATAATGATAGAAAACGCCATTTTGCACATACTATCGGAAACAAAATCAGATAGGAGATGTGGAAGATGGAACGGACAGCAACACAGTGTATTACCTATGGGTTATACATGTTATCGACGGTGTGGGAGAAAAAAGCAAATGGCTGTATCATTGATACATGTATGCAGATCAGCCACGAGCCGGTGCAGATCGCAATCGCGGTTTCCAATCAGAGTTATACATGTGAATTACTCAAAAAGAGCGGGATATTTGCAGTCAGCATCTTAGATGAGACATGCACCTTCGAGACAATCAAGCACTTCGGATATCAGTCTGGAAGAGATGTTGACAAAATGGAAACACTGGAACTTCCGGTCAATGAACAGAGAATCCCGTATCTCGGATGGCAGAGCGCGGCGATGCTTGGAGCGACGGTGACAGAGAAGATATCTTGTGGTTCCCATACGTTATTTATCGGAACTGTGACCAAATCAAAGATACTGAGTGAGAAAAAACCGCTCACGTATGCAGAGTATCAGAGAAGAGTGAAGATGTACACATAAAAAAGGGGAGTGGCTTTACAGCCATTCCCCTTTTGTCAGGTATTGATTTCGTTCCGCACCGACGGAGATAAATTGTATCTCGTGATCAAGCAGTTTTTCGATCGTTTCTATATATCGTTTTGCATTGTCCGGCAGTTCATCATAAGAACGGCAATGCGAGATATCCTGCTGCCAGCCAGGAACGATATCGATGACGGGCAGGAGATTATCCATATTATCTGTTGGGTCAAAATCCTTAATATGTTTCGTGTGCTGCAGGTATTCTGTGATAATCGGAATTTCCTTCATGGAACTTAGGACATCCAGCTTTGTCAGGGCAATCCGGTCTGCGTTCTGACATCGGAGTCCGTAACGGCTGGCAACGGCATCAAAAGGACCGACACGTCTTGGACGTCCGGTTGCAGCACCGTATTCATTGCCGGCACGGCGAAGATCATCCTTCCATGATTCGGACATTGCTTTCTCTGCGGTAAATGGACCGGCACCGACACAGGTCGAGTATGCTTTCAGAACACCGACGACATGGGAGAGTGAAGTACCTGGGATTCCGGCACCGATCGGACCATAGGCGGAGATCGTGGATGAGCTGGATGTATATGGGAATATGCCATAGTCAATATCACGCATGGCGCCAAGCTGTGCCTCCAAAAGCACCTTTTGATTGTCTGCAAGGGCATCTCTTAAGAATGCACCGGTGTCGCAGATGTATGCGGAGAATGCTGCCGCTTGTTTTTCACACCAGGAGAGCAGCGCCGGATAGGACATTGGCTCCTGATGATAACAGCCGGAAAGCTCCATGTTTTTTGCATCCAGCATCATGTGCAGCCGGTTGTGGATATAACCTTCATTCAGATGAAGCAGATCGCCAAGCCGGAGCGTTTTCTTTCTATATTTGTCGCTGTAAGCATAGGCGATACCGCGACGTGTGGAACCGAAGGCGGAACCATCCTTTTCCAGCCGGGCTTCTTCTAGTTCATCCTGCACCCGGTGCCAAGGCATAGAGATTGTGGCACGCTTGGAAAGCTTTAGATTTTCTGGTGTGATAGGAATACCTTTTCCTCGCAGCGCCTCGATTTCCTTCGTGAGATGCTCTAAGTCAATGACCATTCCATCCCCTAAAACACATGTGACATCCGGATGCAGAATCCCGGATGGAAGCAGATTTAATACATATTTATCACGACCAACAACGACGGTGTGACCGGCGTTATTTCCGCCTTGATAGCGGACAACGATATCCGCCTGCTCTGCTAATAGATCGATGACACGACCTTTTCCTTCGTCACCCCAGTTGATACCTGTTACGGCTGTAAGCATTTGTTTGTCCTCCTTTGTTTGGTAAGGTAATTTATGTTATGTGCAGTACCAGAATGTACGGTCAGTCAGAATTCTTGCAAAGATCAGACCGAGTGGAAGTGCAATGATGATCATGATTGCAGATGTAAACCACGAGACCGCTTCGGTAAGAGACATAATGCCAAAGTTATAAATTGCACGATATAAGTAAAGTCCCGGAACCATAATAACGATGGAAGGAACCGTAAGTGAAATTCTTGGATATCCATGATTCTGTTTTATAAAGGATGCAAGAAGTCCTGCTGTCAGTGCCCCAAGAAATGCAGCTACAGCGGCAGGAATTCCACAATGGTCTACGAGCTCCAGACGGAGTGTATTTGCGACAGCACCAATCATTGCAGCCGTACATGCCATTGAAACAGAACTGTTGAACATCAGGGAAAATCCGAATACACCACAGAAGCTGGTAATTATCCGGAGTATAAAATGTACCCATACATTGATATGCATGTCTGCGAAAGACAGTGGCTGTAAATGTAACAACAAAGCCATGATCCATGCAGACATGGTTGCAACCAAAACGATAATAATGGAATAAGTCAGTCGTTCCAGTCCGGAACGGAGATCCAGCTTTGCAAGGTCAATGCCGCTTGTAATAAATGGAAATCCTGGGATGATAAACAGGATAGAGCATATATAACCCGCTTCGTTCACCGCGGCTACATGGAACAGCATTTCGGCAAGCTTTAGACAGATCGTGTAGATCAGACAGGCAGCCGAGATAGAAGCAGCAATGTTTAGAAATAAGGTAAAATGATGCTTGATCAGTTTTGCTCGTATGATATTACCAACACCTGCAGCAATAAATGCAAGAATCATTTCCACGGGACCGCCGCCGAGCAGAAATGTAAAAGCACAGCAGGCGAGTGCTGCCGCCAGTCCTAATTTGACAGGAGAGTAAAGCGCATGGATTCTCTCGATTTCATCGAGCCTTTTATGGATTTCTTCACCGGTCAGATGGGCTTCGATATTCGGAAAGCTGTCGACGAAACGCTCCATTCGGTAAAGCTTGGATGTGTTTACGCCTGTATTTGCAATACTTAAAGATTGGGACACACAATCATTTCCATCAAAACAGTTAAACTCAATGGACATCAGACCGACATCGACCGTGCATGTTACACCGAGTTCTTTGGAAAGCTTGTTCATGGATGTACGGACACGCCATGCTCCGGTTCCACAGGAAAGCAGGATGAGACCGACACGACCGATGACGGATGCTTTTTCAATCAATCCCGCATCGGAGATAAGCACGTTGCTGTCATCACCGGTATAATCATGCCAGGGGATTTCCATGTGATTTTTTTCCATAATATCAACATAGGAAGTTGAGATCGGATCAGTGTTCTTCTTCATATAATATCGCCTCTGCTTTTGTAATATGCCGTTTTAGATTATTCAAAAAAACGGAATTTGGCAGGAAGATTCCAAGCTCGTCAAAATGCTCATTGTGTTCGAGCAGAGTATTCTGTCCGTAAAATACAAATGCCATCGGGAGTTCCTTCTCCAGCTTTACCATCAGATCCCAGACTGCGGAATAGGCTTCTGCTTCGGTTTCTTTTTGCTTGATTGTGTCTGGAAGCTCGCGAATCAGGAGAACGCCGGTGCAGGATTCCAGATTTTTCTGCTTGATGTCCATAGAATCAGATGCATATGCGTGGCTGTACCGATAAGCCTGTGCTAAGAACATATTTTGTGTTGACCCGATTTCTTTGCATACGTTCTGAAAATGATGATATTCTTTCTCATGAACTGTTTTTTTATATTCGGATAACAGATTTCCTTCTTTATCTGTCATGATAATCGGGTTTTGCTTCCCATCTGCATTGAATCGGTATGGAATCAGATAAGAATTCCGCAGCAGATCAAACAGTGTATTCTGACAGATTACCATCAGAAATGCAGACAAATCCCGATTGTGATATGCATCAAACAGGATATTGGCAAATGTGGATGCAGAAGGGGAATTAGCTGTATCGTCATTCAGCGCGAGAGAATTACAAAAGGTCTCCTGCAGTTTTTCACATGCCCATGGATCATTTAATATTTTCTGGAACAAAACATCGGCATGTTCTTCTCTTGGAAACATTGTTGTATTTTTCATAATATGCACATCCCTTCTTGCTTTTTCTTTTCGGACAGATTATACTATGCATACAGAAATAAGTAAAAAGTATAATTGATATATTAAAGATACTACTTTGATATATCAGAATGAGGAGAGGTATGAACGTAAATTTTGAATATTACAAGATCTTTTATTATGTGGCTAAATATGAGAATTTTACAAAGGCAGCGCGTGTATTAGGAAACAGCCAGCCGAATATTACACGTGCGATGAATAGCTTAGAACAGCAGATTCATAGTACACTGTTTGTGAGAACGAACCGTGGAGTGCAGTTGACACCGGAGGGACAGCGTCTGTATACGCATGTATCTGCGGCAATGCTGCAGTTATGGGCGGCCGAGGAGGAGCTGGCCGACAGTACGGGACTGACACATGGAAGTATTGCAATCGGCGCGAGTGAAACCGCCTTGAATATCTATCTGCTGGATAAGCTGAAAGAGTTTCATATGAAATATCCGGGTATACGTCTGAAAATCTATAATCACTCAACTCCACAGGCAATCGAGGCAGTGAAAAGTGGAATGATTGATTTTGCGGTCGTGTCAACCCCAGCGGCGGTGGAAGCCCCGCTCAAGGAAATTGTATTGGAGTCTTTTCAGGAGGTATTAGTCGGAGGAAGAACGTTTATGGCACTTGGAAGCCAGGAGATATCGCTGTGGGAATTAAAAAATTATCCGCTGATATGTCTTGGACGTGAGACGATGACCTTTCAATTTTATAATCAGTTGTTTTTATCATATGGACTGGAACTGTCCCCGGATACGGAGGTTGCAACGACCGATCAGATCCTGCCACTGGTGCGGCATGAGCTTGGACTTGCATTCGTTCCAAAAGCGATGGCAAGAGAATCTATAATGGAAAGAGAAATCGTGCAGATTCCGTTAAAAGAAGAAATTCCGAAACGTGATATCTGTATGGTATTGGATAACCAGCATCCACTCAGCGCTGCCGCAAGACAGCTTAAGAACATGATATTGCAGGCAGTGGAGGAAGAGAAAGGGGAGTAAACGATGACACTACAACCGTTAAGGAAATGCTGAGTCATCTGGCTCAGACATATCTGACAGCAATAAAGAAATATTTATTTTAGAAGAAAATGCCGGGATGTCTGTCCCGGCATTTTGTGTTACTTTGCTTAGTTTTTACTGCTGGTATCTGCGTTGCCTGCAGCAGATGTTTCATCTGTTAGATCCTTATCCTTTCTGTGATCTACCCAGAAGCCCCAGACTCCGGCAAGAATTGCAATTGCAGCCATAATACCAACAAGAATATTCATAAACATAGATTTTGTCCTCCATTTTTCAATTTTTAAGTACGCAAAGAAAACTATGTGCATTCATAGTCCCACGTTTAGTCCTGATTAAACTGAAAAATAGTTGGATTTTTTCCCATCCTGTGCATGGATATAGCATAGGATCTTCTGTTGACTGATAATTGTTTTTGACAGAATCGGTTCTGAAAAGATAGCATAGCGGGAGACAGAAAGCTCCCGTGTATCTGGCAGTGCTACGATAAACCGGACAGATGTTTTTGCCTGTGCAGGTCCCTGTTTTACTTCTTTTATATAAGAGGTTCTCGAAGCAAGGAGAAGCTCGCTTGTATTGATCTGTGTATTTGCTGAGATTGGAAGCTCAACACTGCTGACTGTCGACTGGGCGGTAGGTTTTGCCGCATCAAAAAAAGCATCTGCTTCCGTCTGGTTAAAGTACAGACCAGAAAACAGAATTACGATGGAAATAATGAAATTAAGCAATCTGCGATATGATTTTTGACAGTTCATATAAGTCCCATCCAATCTTACAAATACATCCAATAAATCTGTAGTTCATCATAGCAGATATGTGTTAAAATGTGAAGTAGGTAATTGCAGTTGATAGAGGGGAAAATAAATATGGTAAATTATTTTAACAAAAGTAAAAGTCAGAAAAAAATCGTTGTTGCAATGGATTCGTTCAAGGGAAGTCTTACGTCGTTGGAAGCAGGAATTGCAGTCAGAGACGGAATCTTAGAGAAGTACCCGGACTTTGATGTGCAGATCTTTCCGGTTGCTGACGGTGGGGAAGGCACGGTGGAAGCACTCACCTTCGGAAAGGAGCATGTGCAGACACGGACAATCTCTGTGACCGGACCAATTGGAACAGAAGTTTCGGCGAGATATACAATCTATGGACAGGCAGGAGAAAAGACGGCAGTTTTAGAGATGGCGCAGGCAGCCGGGCTGCCGCTTGTCCCGGAAGGAAAAAGAAATCCGATGCATACAACGACCTATGGAGTTGGTGAGATGATACGCGATGCCATTACATGTGGCTGTCGGAAATTTATTCTTGGAATCGGCGGAAGTGCGACAAATGACGCAGGGATCGGAATGTTGCAGGCACTTGGATATCATTTCTTGGATGCGACAGGAAGAGAAGTTGACTATGGTGCGGAGGGACTGGCGCAGGTGCGGGCAATTATGACAGAGAATGTATTGCCGGAGCTTGCTTCGTGTACGTTTCAGATTGCGTGCGATGTGACAAATCCACTGGTCGGGGCACAGGGGTGCAGCGCCGTCTTTGCTCCACAAAAGGGAGCGGATGCGAAGATGGTACAGGCGATGGATGCGGCGATGAACCAGTATGCAGATATTGTGGAAGATATGTACCGGAAAGATCCTGCTTTGATGGAAAATCAGCTGACCGGTTATGATGAAGCAGGCAAGAATGTTGATAAAAACGACAGGCGGAGTCACGACAAAAACCGCATGACACCCGGTGTAGGTGCGGCTGGCGGATTAGGGTATGCGTGTCTGATGTTCTTACATGCAGCCTTAAAGCCGGGTATTAACATTGTATTAGATGAGATACAGATTGCACAGGCAATCAAAAACGCAGACGCGGTTATCACCGGAGAGGGAAGATTCGATGCGCAGACGCTGATGGGGAAGACTCCGATCGGCGTAGCGCGGATTGCAAAGGCGTATGAAGTGCCCGTCTATGCATTTGCCGGGTGTTTCGGTGCAGATGTACAAGTGTGTATCGACAGCGGTGTATTTGCCGGGTGCTATGCGGCTAGTGCTGCCAGCACGGAAGAAGAAAAGCGGCTTGCAATGGAGAAAAAGCGGGCATATGCGAATCTTAGAAATTGCGTGATAAATAATCTGACTGGACTGTAGAATATGTAGGAAATCATTGTATTCTTATATTGCATTTGCTAAAATGAACTTGTGCATTTTTTGCACAAGTTTCTTTATGTGGGAATATCAGTCTGTGCAAATTATGCACAAACTGGATAGTGATAAAAAGCGAGAAAGGTACAAGGGCAGGGGTTATGAACATATGGACGATACTTGGAATCGGACAGACAGATGATAAAGTTGCGATCAAGCAGGCGTATCGCGAGAAGTTAAAATCTGTGAATCCAGAGGAGGATGCAGATGGTTTCATGGAGCTTCGGAATGCTTACGAAGAGGCGATTGCAAGCTGTGACAGGCAGGAGGCGCTGCCAGAGGATATGGATGACGAAGATTCGGAAGGCTTACAGCCGCCGAGGACGGAGCTTACCGATAAATTAGAACAACTATATAATGATTATCCGAACCGTATCCGTGTGGATGCGTGGCGAGAGCTGTTTCGTGAGGATGCATTTGTATCGCTTGACACAGAGGCAGAAGCATTAGAGGAGCTGCTTGTATTCATAATGGGTCATTACCGGATGCCGGATGCGGTGTTTCGTGAGATTGTGGACCGGTTTGATATCGCCCTGCGTAAAGATGATTTGCTGGTTAAATTTCCGGAGGATTACATTTCTTATATTCTTGGGATGGCGGCGCGGAAGCAGGACAGCTTTGCTTATGAATATCTGACCGGAGATTATACATATGCCGATGACTATATTGAGCAGTATATGAAGATTGAACGGATGGACAAGCAGGATGAGCCGACACCGGAGAACCGGGCGGCGCTCCACAAGGAATTAGAACGACTGAAAAGATTGCCGCTTACACATCCACATGGCGATGTGCTGGAGATCTATGTGCAGATGAAGGATACGCGTTTTCAGGAAAAGGATGCGGAACAGCCACTTCCAAGAGCGGAAGCGGAGGCTGTATATGAGGCGCTTTTAAGCAGGATCAATGCGAACCTTGAGCGATACCCAAAGGACGAGATGACGCAGTTTATCAAGAGCGAGATGTTGTACCGTCTGGAACGATATGAGGAGGCGAAGCAGACCGCAGAAGAGATTCTTGCGGAGAATCCGGATTATGAAGACGCACAGTATTGCTTAGGGGATATATATTATGCGATGGGGGATCTGGAGAAGGCAAAGGATATCTTCGAGGAGCTGATGCATAACAATTATGGGGATATGGCGTACCTTACCCGGCTGCAGCAGGTAAATGAAGCAATCATTGACAAATGGAAGCAGGATGTGGACAAGCATCCGGAAGATCATCAGAAAAAGTTAGATCTGGCATGGTGCTATTATCAGAATCAGCGGGAGCCGGAAGCGTTGGAGGTGTTCGATACATTTGAACCGGAGGGCGATGAGATCTTCTTCTATTGTAATGCGAAGGGCAGATGTTATCTGGCAACCGGACAGACGGAGAAGGCACTGCCATTGTTCTTAAAATGGAAGAAGGCAATTGAGGATATACAGCCGGAAGAAGGCGGCTATACAGAGGAACAGAACAAGCGCAGAAAGCGGTATCCGTATGCACATACACTGATCGCAAGCTGTTACTATAACCTGAAAGAGTACGAGAAAGCGAAGGAATATATACAGCTTCCGGTCGAGACGGAGCATGAGGAGCAGATCACCGGACTCATCCTGAATCTTCGGATTCTCTATGAACTGCAGGAGTATGGCAACTGTATGAAGGCGTGCGATGAGATGTTAGAGCATATTGATTATGAATCTATGGTCTATGAGGATGAATACTGGGCGCATTGCTACCGGGCAAAATGCTGTTATATGTTAGATTATCTGCAGGAATGCATCTATTCGGCGGAGAAGGCGATACGGATCTATCCATATGGTGTGGAGCCGTACATACAGGAGATACTGACCTTCCAGCAGGCAGAACAGTATGAGGATGCCGAAAATGTAATGGCACAGTACCGGGAGTTCCGTCCGGAGAGCGATGCGATGGATTATTATGAGGCATTAAGCCTTCGTGCACAGGAAAAATCAGAGGAAGCGTTGAAGCTTTTGGAGAAGGTGGAAGCAAATTACAAGGCGGATGAATCCGATCTGCCGAATTATGAAGATCTGTTGTTAGAGCTGGCAGATCTCTATGATGAAGCAAACCGAAATGAGGAGTCCATTGCGGTATATAAGAAGGTTGCGTCTATCAATCCGAAAAATCCAGATGTGTTTGGATATCTGGGATATATGTATCGGAAGGTTCGTGAGACGGAGCTTGCAATCAAGGCATATGAGGATCAGATTAAGGTACGGCCACATGCGGCATATTATACGAATCTCGGATTTATCTACTGGGAGCGGCGGGATTACGGGAATGCGTTAGAAAATTTTGAACAGGCACTTGCAATCGCACCGGAGAGGTCAGACCGGGATATACAGAGAAAAACAGAGGTCATCCGCTTCAAAACCCGTGTGCTGCTCTGCTTGAACAGGATTACGGAAGGGTGTCAGATTCTGATGGATGCGATTTATAAATACGGGGACGATGTGGACCCGCAGCTTCGTATCGAGGCAGGTCTCGCACTCACACGAGCAGACCGCTATCCGGAGGCAGAGCAGCTGCTGGAAAGCTATGCGGAGGAAGGCACGGATGAAAATCTGCGGTTTGACTGCGCAAGTCTTCTGATGGAGCTTGCCGGGGAAGAGGACGATACTCTGATGATGGATCAGATGTATCAGCTCGGTATAAAGTTAAAGCCGGATAATACAAGCATTTACAGCAAGTACGGCAGAGTGCTTATCATGAGTGGCAGATATGCGGAAGCAGTCGATGCATACAAAAAGGCGGTTAACTTAAATAAAACCATCAATTATTATGGGGAGCTGCTGGAAGCACTCTATCTGCGGGATGGGGAGATTAAGTCTGAGTATGCAGAGTATTTAAGTAAGGCAGTGATACCGGAGGAAGACCGTAAGGCACCGCGCGATTATATCAAGCTTGCAAGATACTGCCGGGTGATTGGCGATTATGCAGATGCGGAGAAATATTTGAAACAGGCGGTTACGATGAAGCTTTGTTCAAGCTGTGGGTATCATGGCTGTGAGGAGGGCTATTATGAGCTTGGAATCCTGTATGAGGTAATGGGCGAGCGGGAGAAAGCCATTGAAGCCTATGAGAAGGCAATCGAGGCGCATGGACACTGCTATGTCTATGAGAAACGGTTGCAGGATCTGATTGAAAATAGTTAAAAGATATGAATAGCATAGTTTAAATATATCACGCACATGAAATTTGTACTTGTACATTTTGTGTGCGTGTGTTATTATTGCGACGAATTGAATTCATAATATACGGTGCCGTGGAGCTTTTTTTGAAAAGCAGACATGTGTTAAAAGGGAAGCAGGTGGAAGTCCTGCACGATCTCGTCACTGTAAGCCGGGAGTATACATTCGATATCGGAAGATAACCACTGGCCGCAAGGCTGGGAAGGGGAATGTGTATGAGGATCGGTAAGTCAGGAAACCTGCCGTGTATTGGTACAGGAAGAATTTCCAGATCACGAGTAATTGGTCGTACCGTTGTAGATTAAGTTCTATGGCCCGTTACTCCGTCAGTTTGTGATTTCGCTGGCGGCTTTTTTCTGTGCGTCTGAATTGATTCTTAACAAGTGACTGGATAAAAAACAAAAGGAAAGAGGTACAGAAAAAATGAAGAAATCGAAATTAAGCGTAGCATTCCTTACAGCATGCATGGCAGCAACTCTGCTTGCGGGATGTGGAGACAAGAAGACAGAGACAACAGAGGCAACGACGGAAGCAACCACAGAGGCAACTACAGAAGCTGCAACGACAACAGAGGCAACGGTTGCAGATGCAACTGCATCTGAGGCAGAGGACGATGAGAATTATGAGACAGGAGATGCATCATTGGATAATGTTCGTAATCAGGATGAAATCGGCGACAACGAGCTGCTTGTTGTAAGCTTTGGTACAAGCTTTAACGACAGCCGTCGTCTGACGATCGGTGCAATCGAGGATAAGCTTGATGAAGAATTCGGTAAAGATTATTCCGTCAGAAGAGGCTTTACAAGTCAGATCATCATTGATCATGTAAAGAGCAGAGATGGCATTGCCATTGATAATATGACAGAAGCGCTCGACCGCGCGGTGGATAACGGAGTCAAGAATCTTGTAATCCAGCCGACACATCTGATGAATGGTCTGGAATATACAGATGTTGTAAATGAAGTTGGCGATTATGCAGATGCATTTGATCAGGTTGTAATCGGTGATCCGCTTCTTACAAGTGATGAGGATTTCGATGAAGTTGTAAAAGCTATCACAGATGCAACAGCTGAGTATGATGATGGTGAGACAGCCATCTGCTTCATGGGACATGGTACAGAGGCAGACAGCAACGAAGTATACCAGAAGATGCAGGATAAGCTGACAGACGCCGGTTTTGAGAACTATTTCGTAGGTACGGTTGAGGCAACTCCTTCTGTGGATGATGTGCTTGCAAAGGTACAGGCAGGCGATTACAAGAAGGTTGTTCTTGAGCCTTTGATGATCGTAGCCGGTGACCATGCAAACAACGATATGGCAGGTGATGAGGAAGGTTCCTGGAAGACGACCTTCGAGGATGCGGGTTATGATGTAACATGTCTCGTTCGTGGTCTTGGTGAGCTTCCGGCAATTCAGGATATCTTTGTAAAGCATGCACAGGCAGCTATTGACAAATTAAACAAATAATAGAATAAAAAACGCGAGGAATGAATCGTGAAGAAATGGAATGTAAGTCTTGCAGCAGGCGTGGTACTTGCCTGCCTGCTTGCAGGATGCGGAAAAAATGATACAACAACACAGGAGACAACTGCCGCGACTACGACGGAAGCTGTGACAACAGAGCAGGCAACCGAAGCAGATGCACAGATTGCAACCGGTTCGGATCTGGCATCGGCAAGTGACGTGGTAGAGGATTGGATGGTTCCGATTCCGGCAGAGAATGTCGCAGATGGTGAATATGACATCGAGGTTGATTCAAGTTCTTCGATGTTCAACATTACTGCCTGCAAGCTCACGGTAGCAGACGGCAAGATGACCGCCGTTATGACAATGGGCGGAAAAGGCTATCGGTATCTGTATATGGGTACCGGGGAAGAGGCAGTTGCTGCAGATGAGTCAGAGTATATCCCATATGTAGAGGATACAGATGGTGCGCATACATTTACAGTCCCTGTGGATGCATTGGATGAGGGCATTGCTTGTGCCGCATTCAGCAACAAAAAAGAAAAATGGTATGAGCGGACGCTGGTGTTCCGTTCCGATTCACTTCCGGCTGGAGCCATAGATAATCCGTCGATGAAAACGGCAGAGGATTTAGGAATTGCAGATGGTGAATATACGGTTGAGGTGACCCTGTCCGGAGGCTCCGGCCGTGCAACGGTTGAAAGCCCGACGACAATCAAGGTGGAAAATGGAATCGCAACTGCAACGATCATCATGAGTTCTTCAAACTATGATTATATGATTGTCGGTGAGGAGAAGTATCTGCCGGTCAATACGGAAGGAAATTCTACATTTGAGATTCCGGTTACCGGATTTGACTACAATATGCCGATTTCTGCGGATACGACTGCAATGAGTACGCCACATGAGATTGACTATACATTATATTTTGATTCTAAAACAATAAAGTAAGGGTGTTGGACTTGAGACGAGGAAGAAGAATTCTTTTTTTACTCCTGTTCGCCCTGTTGTGTACGTTCCCCTGTGCTTGTGCAACACAGGGGAATGTTGCATATACAGAGGATGCAGGACCAAAAGGGACAATGACAGATGCATCCGCATTGGATGCAGATATCCGGTGGAATGATTTAAAAATAGAAAATAGTATGGATTTAAGCTATGCGACACAGTTTTCCGTGGATTATTATACGGGTGGGTATAAGCTTATTTCCATTTGTGATATCGGTGATTACCTGCTTGCACCGGATGGCAAGAATATACCGGAGGGACTTCCTTCGGATATTACAGTGATTGATGGAACGCCGAAGCATGCATATCTGGCTGCAACGTCTGGTATGGATTTCATCGTGAAGATTGGTTGTTTGGATCGTCTTTCGTTTTCCGGCACGAAGGAAGATGGCTGGTATATCCCGGAGGCAAAGCAGGCGATGCAGACACAGACACTTGCCTATGCAGGCAAATACAATGCGCCGGATGTGGAGCAGATGCTTGCCGGGAATTGTGATCTTGCTATTGAGTCGACGATGATCCTGCATAATCCGGAGGTAAAGGAGCAGTTAGAGGCGTGCGGAATCCCTGTGATCGTGGAACATTCAAGCTATGAGACAGATCCGCTTGGCAGACTGGAATGGGTGAAATTCTATGGCGCATTGTTCGATGCGGAGGAAGCCGCAGAACAGTTGTTTGCATCAGAGACGGCGAAGACCGCAGACGTTTTGAACGAGACGCCGACCGGAAAGACCGTTGCATTTTTTTATGTGACGACAAATGGTGGTGTCAATGTACGTAAGTCCGGTGATTATGTATCGAAGATGATCGAACTCGCCGGAGGAACCTGTATTACCTTTGATGATTCGGACGAGGAAAATGCGCTTTCGACTATGACGATCCAGATGGAGACGTTCTATGAGAAGGCGAAGGATGCGGACTATATCATCTACAACAGCACGATTGACAGTGAGCTTACGAGCGTATCAGAGCTTTTACAGAAGAATGCGCTGTTTGCGGATTTCAAAGCCGTTAAGGAAGGACATGTGTACGGAACCGGAAAAAATATGTTTCAGGAGACGACCGGATATGGTACGATGATCGCGGATATGCATGCGATATTTACCGGACAGGAGCTAAAGAGCGATTATTTCTATCAACTCACGCAATAATGGATGGAATTACGAAATGGATGCACAGACTATATACATCATATAAATGGCGAAATGGATTACAGATGAAGACAAAAAAGACGCGAATCATAATTACATATATCGTATTATTTGCACTGCTGCTCGGTGCGATCCTGCTGTCACTTTATATTGGCAGTGTATCAATTGCCCCGCGACAGGTATTTTCTGTATTAACGGGACATCGAACCGACGAGAAGACGATGCAGATTATTCTTTCCATCCGTCTGCCACGCGTGCTTGCGGCAGCAATCTTAGGAGGTGCACTTGCGGTATCGGGATTTTTGCTGCAGACATTTTTTAGAAATCCGATTGCGGGTCCGTTTGTGCTCGGAATCTCTTCCGGGGCGAAGCTGGTTGTTGCACTTGCGATGATCGTAGGCGTCTCACATGGTATTACAATGAGTTCATGGTTTATGATCGCGATGGCATTTATCGGATCGCTTTTTTCGATGCTTTTCGTATTGGCAGTGTCGAAGAAGGTGCAGGAGATGTCTATGCTGGTTGTATGTGGCGTGATGATCGGTTATATCTGTTCGGCAATCACGGATATTGCCGTGACCTTTGCAGATGATTCGAATATCGTGAATCTGCATAACTGGTCGCTTGGCAGCTTCGCCGGAATATCCATGGCGCATGTAAAGATTATGACAATCGTTGTTGTAGTGGCTGTAGCCGGTTCGTTTTTATTATCTAAGCCAATCGGGGCATACCAGATGGGAGAAGGCTATGCACAAAATGTCGGTGTATCAATCCGTCCGCTGCGTGTGATGCTGATTTTGTTATCCAGCTTATTATCCGCCTGTGTGACGGCATTTGCAGGACCAATCTCGTTTGTTGGAATCGCGGTGCCGCATCTTGTTAAGAGTATGGTAAAAACGACAAAGCCAATTGTGATGATACCGGTCAGCTTTCTTGGCGGTGGCGTGTTCTGCGTGCTGTGTGATTTGTTAGCGCGGACAATATTTGCACCGGTTGAGCTATCCATCAGCTCTGTGACGGCAGTTTTTCTGGCTCCGGTTGTGATCTACATGATGGTGAAGGAGAGGGGGCGCAGACATGGTTATGCAGAATGATTATATGATAACGGAAGAAGCAAGTGTAGGCTATCAGAAGCGCACACTCATAGATCATGTGAATCTCCATGTGAAAAAAGGTGAGATTCTGACCCTGATCGGACCAAACGGCGTCGGGAAATCGACAATCCTAAAAAGTATTATCCGGCAGCTTTCCCTGATCGCAGGAACGGTCAGCGTCGATGGGAAAGAACTGTCTGCCTATGCACCGAAGGAACTGGCAAAGAAGATGGCAATCGTGATGACAGAGCGGATTCATCCGGAACGATATACCTGCTATGATGTTGTGGCGACCGGCCGGTATCCGTATACCGGGAAGATGGGGATGCTGCAAAAGGAAGATGAAGAAAAAATCGAAGAAGCGATGCAGCAGGTGCAGGTCGAAGCGCTTCGGGATCAGGATTTTGAGAGGATCAGCGATGGACAGCGCCAGCGTGTGATGCTGGCAAGAGCAATCTGTCAGGAGCCGGAGATCTTAGTGTTGGATGAACCAACTTCCTATCTTGATATTCGCTATAAGACAGATTTCCTGTGGCTGCTTCGGACACTTGCTAGAAAACGGCAGATGGCAGTTGTGATGTCCCTGCATGAGATCGACCTGGCACAGAAGATCTCGGATCGTGTTGTCTGTGTGAAGGAACATCGCGTCGACCGGGTCGGAACACCGGAAGAGGTGATGACGACCGAATATATACAGGAACTCTATGCGATGCAGGATGGCGTCTACGATGCGGCGTATGGCAGTGTGGAGTTCCCAAAGCAAAAGGGGACGGTTCGAACCTTTGTGATTGGAGGGGGCGGATATGGAATCCCGCTTTACCGGAAGCTGCAACGACAGGGCATTCCGTGTGCGGCAGGGATATTACCTGTGCATGACCGGGACTATCCGGTTGCGAAAGCACTCTGCGAGAAGGTACTTGAAATCCCGGCCTTTGCAATGCCGGCGGATACGATACTGGCACAGGCAAAAGCGTTGATTGATGCCTGCGAGACGGTGTATTGTCCGTGTACGGAGTTCGGTGTGTGCAATTCGTACAATCAGGAGTTGTATTTTTATGCAAAAAAGCAAAATAAGTTGAAAAATCTTTCAGAATAGACTTTGAAAGCCATCTCTAAAATGCTATAATAACATGAAGTGAGTTTAAAGGTGGAGGAACAGATGGGAGCATCATTAGAAGAAGAGATTAAGAAGAGAAGAACATTTGCAATCATATCCCACCCGGATGCCGGTAAGACTACCCTGACAGAGAAATTTCTGCTCTATGGTGGCGCGATTAACACAGCCGGTTCGGTAAAGGGAAAAGCAAATTCCAAATATGCGGTTTCCGATTGGATGGAGATCGAGAAGGAGAGAGGTATTTCCGTTACCTCATCCGTACTGCAGTTTAATTATGACGGATATTGCATCAATATTCTGGATACGCCGGGACACCAGGATTTCTCGGAGGATACCTACCGTACCTTGATGGCGGCAGATTCCGCGGTCATGGTGATCGATGCATCGAAGGGTGTAGAGGCGCAGACGATCAAGCTGTTCAAGGTTTGTGTGATGCGTCATATTCCGATTTTTACATTTATCAATAAGATGGATCTTGAAGCAAGAGATTCGTTTGAGCTTTTAGATGAGATTGAGAATGTCCTTGGAATCCGGACATGCCCGATCAACTGGCCAATTGGTGCCGGAAAGCGTTTTAAGGGCGTTTACGACCGGGATACAAAGAAAGTATCGATGTTTCAGGCAGTGTCTGTCGGTGGTGCAAAGTCGGCGGCAGAGACCGATTATGATGTGACGGATCCGGCATTAAAGGATGCAGTTGGCGATGAGCTTTATGCCCAGCTGATGGATGAGATCGAGCTTCTGGATGGCGCAAGCGATGAGTTTGATCAGGAGCAGGTGGATAAAGGAGAGTTATCTCCGGTGTTCTTCGGTTCTGCGCTGACAACATTTGGTGTGCAGACATTTCTGGAGCATTTCCTGAAGATGACACAGAGTCCGCTTCCGCGTATGTCAGATGCAGGTCTGATCGACCCGGTTACAGAGCCATTTTCCGGTTTCGTGTTCAAGATCCAGGCGAACATGAACAAGGCACATCACGATCGTATCGCATTTATGCGGATCAGCTCCGGTAAGTTCGATGCGACCAAGGAAGTCTATCATGTGCAGAGTGGCAGAAAGCTCCGCTTATCCCAGCCACAGCAGATCATGGCACAGGATCGTAAGGTTATTGATGAGGCGTATGCCGGTGATGTCATTGGTGTATTCGATCCGGGTATTTTCTCTATCGGAGATACGTTATGTACGCCGGGAAAGAAATTCCAGTACGAGGGAATCCCGACCTTTGCACCGGAACATTTCTGCAGACTGGTGCACTTGGATTCGATGAAACGTAAGCAGTTTATCAAGGGTGTTACACAGATTGCACAGGAAGGTGCGATCCAGATGTTCCAGGATTATACACTTGGAATGTCCGAGATTATTGTCGGTGTGGTTGGTGTGCTGCAGTTTGATGTATTAAAATACAGACTGGAAAATGAATATGGATGTGACATCCGCTTAGAGCCGCTTCCATATAATTATATCCGATGGGTAAAGGATCCTTCTACGGATCTGAATAAGCTGTCGAGAATCAGCGACTGCAAGAAGGTGAAGGATATGAAGGACAATCCGCTTTTGCTGTTTGCAAATGAATGGTCCATCCGCCTGATGCTGGAGCATAACGAGGGACTGGAATTAGAAGAATTCCGCAAGAACTAGAGAATCAATGAATTGTGAATCCGGGGTTTAAAGTTGTATCAATATTGGGAGAAGCATTGATATAAAAGGAGAAGGTAACATGATTTTAATTGACACACAAAAAGAGGAATTTACAAAGTTAAAAGACATCCGCATCTTCGAGAAGCTGGATAACGAGCAGCGTTACAACGGCGATCTGCTTGTGATTGGGCTTGGTGGTATGGGCAGTCAGGTTGTCTGTAACATGAAGGGGATGCTGATGGGAGAGGTCACACCGGACGATAACATCCAATATCTGATGGTTGATTCCGATATTCCGGCGATGGAGAACATGATCGAGGCAAGCCGGGACGGTATTGGATTGAATGCAACCGAGATCATCAGTATCTATCGCCCGAATCTGGAGAACCTTCTGGTCAAAGGCATCAAGGAGAACCCGGTGCATCCAAACCTTGCGAACTGGATGCGTGAGGATTTCCCACAGATCAATATTGATACGGATGGAGCGAAGGGAAACCGTCAGATCGGACGGTTGATGTTTTCTAATGCATATGAGGATATGCGTGTCCTGCTGTTTGATAAGCTTGAGGAGGCACATACCCGTTCGAAGTCAGGCAAGCTCGATATTATTATCGTGTCCGGTGTCGCCGGTGGTACAAGCGGTGGAATCCTGACAGATCTTACCTATAATATCCGGGCTTATATCCGTTCCAAGAAATGGACTGGTGTCCGCGTCGGTGCCTGTCTGCTGATGCCGGATGTGCTTTACAGCAAACGGGAGATCGTATCGAATCCGGATCTGCTCGCAAATTTGAATGCAAATGGCTATGCAACACTGAAAGAAGTCGATTATTATATGCGGCTTACAAGTAAGGACAAAGACGAACGCTATACATTTGAAAGCACGACACACAAACTTACGATCCGTGAGAATATATTTGATGCCTGTCTGCTTATATCCGGAAAGAAGGATGAACAGGGATATATTCCGGATGGGGTTATCTATAGTGATGTAGCGTATTTCCTGACAAAGCTTGCATCAGTGAAACATGTCGGACAAGGCGAGGATGGTGCAAAGGGCAAGCTATTGCGTGATGTATTTTTCGATGGGGAAGACCGCGGCTATTACAAGATTATCAACGAATCCGATTATAAGATTCCAATCAGGCAGATCGAGAATATCTGTGAGTATGAGATTTTTGTTGAGGCGTATAAAAAGCTGCATGAGCTTGCAGAGGATGATCCGCAGGCGAAGGAGTCAAGACAGAAGGTGTTTGGTGAACTTGATGCTTTCCTGTCTGGACAACCGGGGGATGAGATCAAGCTTTCGGTGAATGGAATTATTCCGATCAGGCAGTTTGAGAAACCGATTTATAAAATGATCAAGAAAAATCAGGATGGCCTGCGCGAGAATATGGGACGTCAGCTTGCATCCATGAAAGATCGTATTCCAATTATGATCAAGTCTCTGAAGAATCATGTACTTGATACGTTAAATGCGGAACTCGAGTGGTTTATGCAGAAGAAAGGCCCATATGCGGTGATGGATATTATCGGCTGTGGCGGTATTGGAAGCAGTGAGAAAGACCGTGGCATGATTGCGGATATCGAACGGCTTTCCGGACTTATGAAACAGTACCAGCCAACCGGAGAGTTCAGTCGTATCATTGAGTCAATCAAGGATATCGTTGCGAAACGATTCTTCACATTCCCGTCGGCAAAGCGTGAGACAGAGAACGGATATTATGATGCATGTGTCAAAGAATGTCTGACTCTGCAGCGGAATATGCTGATTGATGGAATGAACGATCAAGATATGTTCGGCGATATTGTGCGTTTTCTCCGTGCGAAGGCAGAGCGGCTCGAAGAGTTGTATGCACAGTTTAATGAGGACTTAAAGAATGCGGTGGAGGATCTCGCAGCAAACGGAAAGCGGATTACCGGATTCTTATTGAAGGATGCAAAGCAGCAGGAGTATCTGCCGTCAGATTATATCACACAGGATCGTGTGGATGAGTTGTACAAGGGTATTGTTAAGCTGCTCGCGGACAATGAATCCAATATTGATAATGGACGTATCGTACCTGTAAAACAGGAGATGGAACGTGTCTATAAGAATATTCTGATCGGTGTCGGTATGTATGCACCGGAGAAGATGATCTCGGTTGCGTTTGCGGATAAGCGCCCGACTTTGGCTGAGCTTAATATGATGTTTGTGTCTCCGACAAATGAGACGCGTGCCGAGATCATGGATCGGGCTGCGAAGGCATTTGTCGAAGGTGCCAGTGAGAAGACCGCAAAGAAGAAGCTGTGTATCTTAAAGCCGGGATTTAAAGTGAATATTACAAATCATAAGTATATTTCCCTTCCGGCGATCATGCCGTTCTTCAGTGAGGCGGTAACGAAGCTTCTGACAGCACCACCGTATAAGGAAGACCGTAACAATATCTCTCTGAATACCGGTGATGTGGCAATTTCCGTAGACGATATGTACATCGGAGTTCCACTTTCGATGATGGCTTGTATCGACGATATGCGGAAGGCGTATGAGGTAGTTCCGGACAGTTATCTGGGATTACATATCGATGAAGTAAATAAAGATATGAAGGCAGAGTTCCCGGGTGTTGCATAGACATAGAATAGATGCATGGATATAGAAATTGAAGAGTCCGTTTTGCAAAAACTGTAACGGGAACAGGGATCTTCGGATAAATAAAAAGGATGCTGTAATTTGTAAGGAATTGCAGCATCCTTTTTGCTTAAATGTATGTGGTTTGTATGTCTGTAAATGGATTATCCTGTTGTTTTGCTATTGTGTTTAGTTATTGTATAGAAGCCTTACTCTTTGGAAAATATTTCCTGCACGTAATCACAAACAGGATAATCGCAAGTGCGGTTGCAAGGTAATCCGTGACCGGCTGCGCCAATGCAAGCAGTCTGGCGGAATCCGTCGTTGCGTTGATGATAAACAGGATTGGCAAGTATAAAAGTCCCTGCCGGCTGATCGACAAAATCAGTGAAGGGAGTGCGGCACCTGTGGACTGGATTGCGTTGATAAATACAAATAATTGTCCAAGGATCGGACCGGATAGAATGTAAATACGGGAAAACCGGAATCCAAAATCGTATGCGTCTGCATCTTCCAAAAAGGCGCTGACCAATCCGTCAGCACCAAAGTAACAGACACAGGTCATGATTGCACTTAATATAAAAGCAAGTAAAATGGAAAATTTCAATACGGCAAAATACCGTTTCCGGTTTCTGGCACCGAAGCAGTAGCCAAGGAGTGGCTGGATTCCGGTACCAAGTCCGATCAACAGCATGACAACGATCATGTTAACCTTCATGGCGACACCGAGTCCAGCAACTGCCATGTCTCCATAGTGAGCCATCAGATTATTGATGAAGATATTGCTGACACTCATAAGCACGCTGTTCAGTGATGCCGGGATACCGATGGCAAATACGGAACTTGCAATTTTGTCCCCTGCTTTGTAATCCTGTAATCGAATCGACAACTGTGATTTATTTGATAGAAGATGCGATACATAAAAGACCGCGGATAAAATATTTCCGATGACGGTTGCAATCGCGGCACCGGCAACATTCCAGCCGAGAAGCAAGATCATGACCGGATCTAAGATTACATTTGCCATATTTCCGATGATCATACCGGACATTGCAGTTTTTGCCCGTCCTTCGGAACGGATGATGTTGCTGAATGCGTTACTTATGATCAGAAACGGAATTCCGATGGCGACGATCCGGAGATATTGTGTTGCATATTCTACCGTATCTGCACTTGCGCCGATTGCTTTACAGACAGGTTCGGCAAAAATCACAATCAGGATCATGGATATAATTCCGACAGCCAGACCGGTCCAGAAGCAGAAGGCAGAGGCATGCTTTGCACGTGCTTCCTGACCTTCTCCAAGCATGCGGGAGATAAAGGATGTTCCGCCGATACCAAACAACATGCCGACAGCCATGAATAATAAGAAAGCAGGCGTTGCTACAGACACAGCAGCGACCATCAGTGCATTTTTTGTCTGTCCGATAAAAAACGTGTCAGCGAGATTGTAGATCAAAACCATGATCATGCTTATGATCGAGGGGATGACATTACTTAACACGGCTTTTGGAACCGGGGCATCCCTGAAAATTTCAGTTGTATTCGATTGCATAAATCGTTCTCCTTATCTTTGTGATTATTTTTCAGTCAAATAAATATGTTAACATATGGTAAAACGAGATTCAATGGAAAGATGGTATTTGTGCATTTTTTTTCGTGCAAAGTAAAAAATGTGTGCATTTATTATGAAAATGTACTATAATGTAAAAGATTGTGAATAACGATAGGTCAGAAAGGCAATTAAATGGTAAAGAAATTTTATGCTGTGAAAAGAGGTGTTCGACCGGGAGTATATGAGACGTGGTCTGCCTGCGAACCGCTTATAAAGGGATTTCCGGGAGCAATATACAAGAGCTTTCCGACGAGACAGGAGGCAGAGGCATTTGTGGGCATAGAAAGTGTGACGGAAGAATCAAAGCATATCGATGAGAATATGGTATATGCGTTCGTGGATGGTTCTTACAACAATGCCACACAGGTATATGGATATGGTGGATTCCTGATGGATCATGGCAAGCGGTATGTCCTGCAGGGACATGGTGATGATCCGGAGATGGCATCCATGCGTAACGTAGCAGGTGAGATACTGGGCGCGATGGCGGCAGTGAAGCTTGCAGTGGAAAAAGAATTACCAGATTTGGCGATTTATTATGATTATCTTGGGATCGAGATGTGGGCAACCGGAGGCTGGAAGCGGAACAAGACCGGAACGATTGCGTATTATGAGTATATGCAGCAGGTACGGGACAAGATCCGTGTTACATTTATAAAAGTAAAGGGGCATTCCGGTGTGGAAGGAAATGAAGAGGCAGACCGCCTTGCGAAGGAGGCAGTCGGAATTACCGGATAGTGTGTGCGAGAGGTTAAATAAAGATAAAAAGATAAAGAAAAGTGGAGATGAAAGATGAAATTTCAGGTGAGTAATTTATTTCGGAAGAAAGAGGAATCAGTGGAAAATAATGCGGTTGGGACAGAGACACAGGTAGCAGAAGAAGCATCGAAAACAGAAGCTGAGGCTGCATCGGAGCAGACAGCAGTTACTGCAGAGGAAGAAGTAACGGTGTGTCCAAAGTGTAAGCAGGAATTCAAGAAGTCTGCGATCAAGGACAACTACAATGTATGTATTGCATGTGGATATCATTATGTGGTTTCCGCAGAGAAGCGTGTGCGGCTGTTGGTAGATCCGGGCACGTTTAAGCCGCTTCGCTGTAAAGTGGCATTTTCCAATCCGTTAGACATGCCGGAGTATGAGGAGAAAATCGAGCGTCTGCAGGAAAAGACAGGACTTGAAGAGGCAGTCTATACCGGCGTTGGTAAGATTGATGGAAACGAAGCAGTCATCGCTGTCATGAGCAGCAAGTTTCTGATGGGAAGTATGGGTATGGCTGTCGGTGAGAAGGTTACCAATGCAGTGGAATACGCGGACAAAAAACATCTTCCGCTTATTATATTTACTGCAAGTGGTGGGGCCCGTATGCAGGAGGGCATTTTATCCCTGATGCAGATGGCGAAGACGAGTGCGGCAATCGAGAAGTTCAGTGAACATGGTGGGTTATATATTTCCTATCTGACACATCCGACGACCGGTGGCGTAACTGCCAGCTTCGCAACATTAGGAGATATTACACTGGCAGAACCGGATGCTTTGATTGGATTTGCCGGACCGCGTGTAATCGAGCAGACAATCGGTCAGAAGCTTCCGGATGGATTCCAACGTTCGGAGTTCCAGATGGCACATGGATTTGTAGATCAGATTGTGCCGAGAGACAAGATGCGGGAAGTCATCTCCCATATTTTACGTTTGCATGCGAAGAAAGGAAGATAATCATGATTAAAGAGATAGATGAGAGAATTGCGGAAATCGATAAAGAAATCGAAGAGATCATGTCAAGTGATCTGGTAGATGAGGCAAAGGTTTATGTCCTGAAGCGGGAACGTCATGATCTGATACATATGTGTAAGAACCTGAACAGCCATGACAAGGTATATCTGGCACGTCACAAGAAACGTCCGAAGATTACAGAGTACGTCGATGCAATCTTTGATGATTTCTTCGAACAAAAGGGGGATGCACTCGGCAAGGAGGATGCAAGTATCTATGGAGGTATTGCAACCTATCATGGAATCCCTGTGACGGTCATCGGACATCGTAAGGGAAATGATCTTGCAGAGAATATGAAATGTAATTTCGGTATGCCGGGACCGGAAGGGTACCGCAAGGCACTGCGTCTGATGAAACAGGCAGAGAAGTTTGGCAGACCGATCATTACATTTATCGATACACCGGGTGCGTATCCGGGATTAGAAGCAGAGAACAATGGACAGGGTAGTGCCATTGCAGTAAATCTTGCGAAGATGAGTGCACTGAAGGTGCCGGTAATCGCAGTTGTAACCGGAGAGGGAAGCTCCGGCGGGGCGCTTGCCATCGGTGTGGCAAACAGTGTGTTGATGCTTGAAAATGCGGTGTATTCCATTCTTTCCCCGGAAGGTTATGCTTCGATTCTGTGGAAAGATTCTTCGCGGAGCGAGGAAGCAGCAGAGATGATGAAGCTTACCGCACAGGATCTGAAAGAGTTCGGCGTAATCGATGATATCATTCCGGAGCCAATCGGCGGTGCACATCTGAATCATAAGGTTGTATTCAAGGCAACTGATCGTGCAATCAAGAAAGAGCTTGACAAATACATCAAGATGAACCCGGATGAAGTTGCGAAGCATCGTTATAAGAAATTCAGAACGATCGACAATAAATATCTGCATGTAATCTAAGAGAAATCTGCAGAAAGAGAGTGACAGAGAGTAAGAGGAAAGATGAGATGAAAGAAGGCTTACATATTGTAGGTATGGGACATTATGCCCCGGAACACGTAGTGACAAATGATGATTTAAGTAAGATTGTAGATACAAATGATGAGTGGATCTCCAGCCGTACCGGTATTCGCAGAAGACATTTTATTACCGAAGAGAAGAATCAGGATATGGCGATTGCTGCTGCAAAGATGGCAATCGAGGATGCAGGCATTGACAAGTCTGAGATCGGTGTTGTGATTGTAGCGACGATTCGTCCGGATCATATGACACCTTCGATGGCATGTATGGTACAAAAGGAATTAGAACTTCCACAGGATATTCCTTGTTTTGATATCAATGCAGCATGCTCGGGATTTATGTATGGTGTACAGATTGCAAGAGGTATGTTGCTTCAGAGTGACAAGAAATATGGCGTGGTTATCGGTAGTGAGACTTTATCCAAGATTCTTGATATGAATGACAGAAGTACTTGTATTCTGTTTGGAGATGGTGCGGGTGCTGCCGTTGTTGAGCTTTCGGATACACACCGGTATTTCGGAATTCTTGGCGCAAAGGGGGATGATTCTGTCCTTGAGTGCAGCAACGAGGATTTACAGCCTCGTCATGTCAGCATGCTTGGAAGTGAAGTATTTAAGTTTGCAGTCAGCACAGTTCCAAAGACCGTCATGCAGCTTTTAGATAAGGCTGGTGTGACAGCGGATGATATTGATCTGTATGTCTGTCATCAGGCGAATAAGCGTATCATTGAGTCTGTGGCAAAGAAATGTAAACAGAGCATGGACAAGTTCTATATCAATCTGGATGAGTATGGAAATACAAGTTCTGCGAGTATTCCAATCGCACTTTCCGAGATGAACCAGAAAGGCATGATCAAGCCGGGCATGAAGATGATCTGCGTAGGATTTGGCGGCGGTCTTACCTGGGGCGGTGCGTATCTGGAATTTTGATAAAATTTGTTTCAGATCAATTATAGAAGCTACTGTGCTTATGCGTAGCACAATTATGAAATAGAAAATTGGGCATAGTGTGAGGAGGATAAAGATGAGATTAAATGAATTCCTTGGAATCAAGTATCCGATTATTCAGGGTGGAATGGCGAATATCGCACTTGGCGAGTTTGCGGCCGCTGTCAGCAATGCCGGTGGACTCGGACTGATTGCATCCGGTGGATTTGATGCAGAGCGTATCCGTGAGGAGATTAAGAAGTGCCGTGCTTTGACAGATAAACCGTTCGGTGTAAATCTGATGCTGATGAATCCGGATGTCGACAATATCGCGAAGATGCTGGTCGAGGAGAAGGTAGATGTAATCACAACCGGAGCCGGAAGTCCGGAGAAATATGTGGCGGACTGGAAAGCGGTTGGCACAAAGGTGATTCCGGTTGTCAGCGGTGTGGCTCTTGCAAAGCGTATGGAGCGTATGGGTGTAGATGCCCTGATCGCGGAAGGCGGCGAGAGTGGCGGACATGTCGGTGAGATGACAACAATGACACTTGTACCGATGGTTGTTGATGCAGTCAATATCCCGGTTATCGCAGCTGGTGGTATCGCAGATGGCAGAGGTATGGTTGCTGCATTTGCACTTGGCGCAATCGGCGTACAGATCGGAACTGTATTACTTGCCAGTGAAGAGTGCCCGATTCATATCAATTATAAAGAGGCAGTTATCAAGGCGAAGGATAATGGTACAGCGGTGACCGGAAGATCCAGTGGTGCTCCGGTACGTGTGATCAAAAACCAGATGGCGCGTGAATATCTGAAGATGGAAGGCAAGGGCGTTCCAAGAGAAGAGTTAGAGCAGCTTACTCTTGGTTCTCTCCGTAAGGCTGTCTTAGATGGCGATACAAAGAATGGTTCCCTGATGGCTGGTCAGGTGTGCGGTCTTGTAAAGGAGATCAAGCCGGTAGCTGAGATTCTGAAGGGATTGTACGAGGATTCTCTTGCAGAGCTTGCAAAGCTTGCAAAGGAGGGAATCTAATAAAAATATGAAAAGAGGGACAAATGTTATGTCCCGCACGATCTTATAAAATATGAATCTGAATTAGTCAGAATTGTGAAAGATAAGCAGGAGGAAATTATGAAAATCGGTTTTTTATATGCTGGCCAGGGTGCACAACATGTTGGAATGGGAAAAGATCTCTATGAGGCATATCCGGAGTTCCGCGAAGTATTTGACAATGTAAAGCTGGATTTTGATGTGAAGGAGTGTTGTTTTGATGGTCCAATTGAGAAGCTTGGACAGACAAGATACACGCAGCCATGTATGGTAGCCTTTGCGGTTGGCGTGACAAAGATTCTGGAAGCAAAGGGCATCGTACCGGAGATTGCAGCCGGACTTTCGCTTGGTGAGTATTCTGCACTCTATGCGGCAGGTGTATTCGAGGAACAGCAGGTAATCGATCTTGTTGCATACCGTGGTAAAGCGATGGAAGAGGCAGTTACCGGTAGAGACACCGGTATGATCGCTGTTATGAGTCTCGACCGTGAGACAATCAAGGCATGCTGCAAGCAGGCTGAGGATGAATTTGCAGACAGCGAGTTCCATATCGCTGAGGTTGCAAACTATAACACACCGGTTCAGGTAACTGTATCCGGTGATACACCGGTTATCACAAGAGCCGGAGAGCTGATGATGGAGAAGGGTGCAAGAAGAATTGTGCCTGTCGCAGTCAGCGGACCATTCCATACATCCTTGATGAAGCCGGCGGGGGATAAGCTTGCGGAGCGTTTTAAGAACGAGCATTTCGGAGAGATGAAGTTCCCGGTACTGTTCAATGCAACCGGTAAGGAGCTTGCAGCAGATAAGACAATTCCTCAGATGCTTGAGACACAGGTACAGAGCAGTGTATATTTTGAGGATTCTATTAAGTATATGATTGAGCAGGGTGTCGACACTTTCATCGAGGTTGGTCCGGGAAAGACACTTTCCGGATTCGTGAAGAAGATCGACCGCAGTTTTGCTACGTATTCTGTAGAAGATATTGATTCATTAAATGCGGTGCTTGAAGCACTTGGGAAATAAGCGGTACGCGGATATACGTGCAGGTTATTGTACTTCGCGTAGTGGTAATAAAAGATGGAGGAATCTATGACATTAGAGAATAAAACAGCCATTGTCACAGGCGGCAGCCGTGGAATCGGACGTGCAATCTGTGTTGCACTTGCACAGGCAGGTGCCAATGTCGTAACTTGTTATGCACATGGCGCAGCCGGTGCCGAAGAGACAGTAAAGTTGTGTGAGACCTATGGTGTAAAGGCATCTGCGATTCAGGCGGATGTTGCAAAAAATGAAGATGTGCAGGCACTTGTAGCAAAGGTAAAGGAAGAATATGGAAGTATTGATATCTTAGTGAACAATGCAGGTATCACGAAGGATAATCTGATGCTGAAGATGACAGAGGAAGATTTCGAGCAGGTCATTGATACGAACTTAAAGGGTGCATTTTTGTGCATCAAGCATGTATCGAAGATTATGCTCAAGCAGAAGCGCGGACATATCATCAACATCAGCAGCGTGGTCGGTGTCCGTGGAAATGCCGGACAGGTCAACTACGCATCCAGCAAGGCAGGACTGATTGGTATGACAAAATCTGTTGCGAAGGAGATCGGTTCCCGTGGCATCACCGTAAATGCGGTGGCACCGGGATTTATTGAGACAGATATGACAGCAAATCTGCCGGAGGCTGTTGTGGAAGAGAACTTAAAGAGTATTCCGATGAAGAAGCTTGGCAAGGTAGAAGATGTTGCAAATCTTGTCCGGTTTTTAGCAAGTGATGATGCAAGTTATATTACCGGTCAGGTCATCTGTGTAGATGGCGGTATGGCAATGTAGGAGGGAAAAATGAGCAGAAGAGTTGTGATTACAGGTTTAGGAACTGTAAACCCTTTGGGAAATAACGTAGAGACCACATGGGAAAATGTAAAAAAAGGTGTCTGCGGAATTGATGAGATTACAAGAATTGATACGACAAACCATGCAGTGAAGCTTGCCGGAGAGGTAAAGAATCTGGATGTAACAGCCGTAATCGACAAGAAGGATGCCAGACGTATGGACCGTTATGCGCAGTACGCTGTTGTTGCGGCGGATGAGGCATTCAAGCAGAGTGGACTGGATATGGAGAAGGAAGATGCGGAACGCTGTGGAGTCATCTTCTCCAGCGGTATCGGCGGCATGGAAGTCACAGAGAAAAACTACCAGACTGGCGAGAGACGTGGTTTCGACAAGATCTCCCCATTCTATATTCCGATGACAATCGCGAACATGGGTGCCGGAAATATCGCAATCCGTTTTGGATTTAAAGGTATCTGTACTTGCGTTGTAACTGCCTGTGCATCCGGCAATAATGCAGTTGGTGACAGCTTCCATTATATTCGTGATGGATATGCAGATGTCATGATCTGTGGCGGTTCTGAGGCAGCAATCACGGATATGGCAATCGGTGGATTTACAGCGATGCAGGCATTGAATACAACAACGGATAAGAATCGTGCTTCGATTCCATTTGATAAGGAGCGTGCCGGATTCGTCATGGGTGAAGGTGCCGGTGCCCTTGTATTAGAAGAGTATGAGCATGCGAAGGCGCGTGGTGCGGAAATCCTCGGCGAGGTTGTCGGATACGGTGCGACTTGTGATGCATACCATATCACAGCACCATGTCCGGATGGAGCAGGCGGAGCAGCGTGTATGGCAATGGCAGTAAAGGATGCAGGAATCAAGCCGGAGCAGGTTGGCTATATCAATGCACATGGTACATCCACACACTTAAATGATGCAGGTGAGACAATGGCAATCAAGGCAACATTTGGTGAGCATGCATATAAGCTGATGGTAAGCTCTACAAAGTCTATGACCGGACATCTGCTTGGCGGTAGTGGCGCGGTAGAAGCGGTTATCACAACACTTGCATTGCATGATGGATTTATTCCTGCAACGATTAACTATCAGGTGCCGGATGAAGAATGTGATCTGGATATCGTTCCAAATGAAGGCAGAAATGTACAGGTAGAATATGCACTTTCAAACTCTCTTGGATTTGGTGGACATAACGCAAGTATTCTGCTGAAGAAGTTTGAGGCGTAGATTGCAGGACAAAGGAGAAGAAGATGGAATTAAATTCAAATCAGATACAGGAGATTTTGCCACATCGTTATCCGTTCCAGTTAGTTGACCGAATTACAGATTTTGAACCGGGCAAATGGGCGAAGGGTGTGAAATGCGTATCCGTGAATGAGATGCAGTTTCTGGGACATTTTCCAACACAGCATGTCATGCCTGGCGTACTTGTGATCGAGGCACTTGCGCAGGTTGGTGCGATTGCGATTTTGTCCGAGGAAGAACACAAAGGAAAGACTGCATTTTTCGGTGGTATCAAGAATGCAAGATTTAAGAAACAGATCACGCCGGGCGATGTAATCGAGATGGAATGTGAGATTATAGACCAGAAGGGACCGATCGGTTCCGGAAAGGCTGTCGCAAAGGTAGATGGAAAAGTTGCAGTGACGGCAGAACTTACATTTGTCGTAGGCGCATAAATCGTGTATAATAATAGGGCTGTCGTAGACAGCTCTATTTTTTAAGGAGTAATATAATAGATGGATGAAAAGAAATTAACCAATCGGAGCCTTGCGCCAGTGCTTTCTATTGCTGGTTCGGATAGCTCCGGTGGTGCGGGGATACAGGCAGATTTAAAGACGATGCTTGCAAATGACTGCTATGGTATGTCAGCCATCACAGCACTGACTGCGCAAAACACGATGGGAGTTACCGGTATTATGGATGTGACACCGGAATTTCTGCAGAAGCAGATTGACGCAGTGTTTTTGGATATTCCGCCGAAAGCTGTGAAGATTGGCATGGTATCCGATAAAGCCCTGATAAAAACGATTGCAGAAGCATTGAATGATTGGCATGCGGAAAATATAGTTGTGGATCCGGTGATGGTTGCGACGAGCGGAAGCAGATTGTTAAAGGAAGATGCGATTTCCTGTCTGACGGAGATGCTTCTTCCGCTTGCGACACTGATTACGCCGAATATCCCGGAAGCAGAGCTGCTTACCGGAATGACCATTCAGTCTAAAGCAGATATGGAACAGGCAGGAAGATGCCTGTATGACAGATTTCATTCCCAGATGCTGATCAAGGGCGGACATGCAGTTGAGGATGCGAGTGATGTGTTAGTTGGAACCGAGGTGGTCTGGTTCCACGGTTCACGCATCGACAATCCGAATACACATGGTACCGGATGTACTTTATCCTCTGCGATTGCGTGTGGACTGGCAAAAGGATATTCGGTTGCGCAGAGTATCAGCTATGCCAAAAGTTATCTTTGTGGCGCACTTTCGTCAGGTCTTGATCTCGGCAGAGGAAGTGGGCCAATCGACCATGGATGGCAGATACAGGAAAACGTCAGATCTTTATAACGATTTTTACGGGAAAATGGCGTGAGAGTAAAAGAGAAAAGTCAGGTAAAAATCTGGAGAATAAACAGAAAATGAAGATAAATAAAGAACAGTTACAGGTCTATGCTGTAACAGATACAAAATCAATCAGGAAAGAACGATATGCAACCCTGTGTGATGCTGTGGAAGCGGCTATCAGGGGTGGAGCGACGATCGTGCAGCTGCGGGAAAAGGAACTTTCCGAAGATACATTTCTTGCGGAGGCAACGGTGATTAAGAAACTGACGCAGAGATACGGTGTTCCGCTTATTATCAACGATAATGTCGCACTTGCAAAAGCCTGTCAGGCAGATGGCGTACACTTAGGACAGGGCGATATGCAGGTGGAAGAGGCACGTGCTATCCTTGGAGATGCGGCAATCATCGGTGTATCTGCACACAATGTAGAGGAAGCACTGCTTGCCGAAAAACAGGGTGCCGATTACCTTGGCTCCGGTTCAGTATTTGTAACAATGACAAAGAGGAATGTAACAGCACTCCCTTTGAAGACGTTGCGGGACATCTGTCATGCTGTGCGGATTCCGGTTGTGGCAATCGGAGGTGTCAGTGCAGAGAATATTGATCAATTAGTTGGCTGCGATGTGGCAGGCGTCGCGGTGGTATCCGCAATCTTCGCACAGGAAGAGATTGAGACAGCGACCAAAGCGCTTAAGGCACAGGTGCAGGAGATGCTTGCAAAGACAGAACAGTTTGATATTTTATACAAGAAACTGACACCACTCTTACAAGGTAAAAAGGGTGTGCTTTTTGATATGGACGGGACGCTGATTGACAGTATGCCGATGTGGCGGACGCTGGATGTGGAATATATCGGTCGATATGGTATCTGCCCGGATGCGGAGTTCCATCATCAGGTGGCAACGATGACACTTATTCAGGCGGCGCATTTTATTAAAGAACGGTTTGATATTCCGAAGACCGCTGAGGAAATCTTTGATGATTTTCAGAATATGGTGATCGAGGAATACCGGGATACGATTCCGCTAAAGCCATATGCCTACGAGCTTGTGAAGTGGATGAAACGGGATGGTTATAAGGTGGCAGTTGCAACGGCAAATGAAATCAATTTGAGTGAGATGGTATTAGAGCGTACCGGACTTATGGCGGATGTTGATACGATCGTCAGCTGTACGATGGCGGGGGCGAGCAAGGAATCACCGGCAGTTTATGAGCTTGCCTGTGCAAATATGCAGATCGCTGCGATGGATTGTGTGATATTTGAGGACAGTCTGCGGGCTATGTATACAGCAAAGAAAGCCGGATTCGTGACGGTTGCGGTTTATGACGATGTGGCAAAGGACAGCTGGGAAGAAATCTGCCGGATTACAGATGAACAGGTGGTGTTTGCATAATGGAGAATAAGAAGAAAAAAACAGAGATACAGACGAGCTGCGATACATGTGCGTATCTGATCTATGACGAGGAATATGAGGAATATGTCTGTGACGTGAGTATGGACGAGGATGAGATTGCACGGTTGTATGGGGACAGCCATTATACCTGCCCTTATTATAAGAACGGCGATGAGTATCGGGTTGTAAGGCATCAGATGTGACACAAGCATGTAGGATGATAGTCCGGAATGCGCATGTCTGTTACGATTTCGAGAGTTCGAAGAACGGAGAAATCGTAATTATTATATTAAATTGAAAGGAAAAAAAGATGAAGAAAAATATAGTATTAATCGGTATGCCGGGAAGTGGAAAAAGTACAATCGGCGTACTGCTCGCAAAGGCAATCAATTATCATTTTATTGATGGAGACCTGCTGATCCAGAGACAGGAAGAAAAGACGTTGGTTGATATCATCAATGAGAAAGGCATCGATGCATTTCTTGCGATTGAGAATCAGGTGCTGCGGGATATCAACACGGAAGCATCCGTGATTGCGACGGGAGGGAGCGCTATTTTTTCGGAAGAAGCTATGAATCACCTAGGCGAGCAGGGGCTGATCGTATATCTTGATGTAAGCTGCAAGGAAATCATCCGTCGTGTGAACAATATCTCGACGCGTGGTATCGCGATGAAGCCGGGAAAGACACTGGCAGATCTGTATGCAGAGCGCAAACCATATTATGAGAAATATGCACAGCTTACAATCCCTTGTGATGGAAAGACAATGGAGGAGTGTGTGCAGGCGATTGCGCTTGCGGTAGACAATCCGGTTCAGTCTTGTTAAGAATATGGCGTACATAAGTTATATCAAAATGGAAATACTACTCAGAAAAAAGGAGTAGTATTTTTTATGCTGGAAAATTATGTACGAACCGATCTTGCCCTGGAATTAAAGGAAGATATCTCAGAGAAAAATGATATTCCGGGTGTGTGTGTAGAAACATATGAAGATATTGAATATGGATTGACAAAGACACATATTCGTGTTTTGAATCAAGCAGGCGCGGATGTACTTGGTAAACCGATTGGCAATTATATTACATTGGAAAGTCCGAAACTTTGCTCGGAGGATGAAAATATCCATATGCCGTTTGTGCTGGCACTGCATGATGTCTTAAAAGAGTTGTTTCATGGGGCAGACCATATTCTTGTGATTGGTCTGGGGAACCGGAATATTACGCCGGATGCACTTGGACCAAGTGTTGTAGATCATCTTTATATTACAAGACATCTGCTTCGCGAGGGATTTGTGGATCATTCTATGGAGATTTCTGCACTTTGTCCGGGTGTCATGGCACAGACTGGAATCGAAACAAGTACAATCATTCAATCGCTGTGCAGGGAGATTAGTCCGGATATTGTAATTTGTATTGATGCACTTGCTGCGAGAGAAGCAGAACGTTTAAATACGACAATCCAAGTATGTGATACAGGCATTACACCAGGGGCTGGAGTCGGAAATCGAAGGTTGTCATTAAATGAGGAATCTTTGGGCGTTCCAGTGATTGCAATTGGTGTTCCGACAGTAATTTCCATGCCTGCAATGATCAGTCATGCCATGGAAGGTCTGTTGGAAAAATTACCCGTATCCATTCTTCAGCAGTATGAGGGGGAAATTGTAGAATTTATCCAGACACCAACTGTTTCTTCTATGTTTGTGACACCGAAAAATATTGATGAACTGATAGGAAGAGTCAGTTATACGATATCGGAGGCAATCAATCGTTTTCTAACATAATATACCGGTGTAAGTGCATATATTTATGGTATGAAGAGAAAATATGTAAAAATTATATTGTCATGCTTTGTCTGTGCGTTGTGTCTGGGCGTGCTGGTTCGTATGGATACAATGGCATTGTCCGGAAAAGCACAGACTTTTTTCAAGGAAACGGTCGCTCCTGTATTGCATGTGGAATCTGTTGATTCCGGACTGCGTGATCTGTTTGTACCAGTGCTTGCGGATATGGAAACCGATACGATGGAAAATCGGTGGGATAAGGTTGCGATTTCGACAGGAATCGATACAGAGACAGCGTTTTCGTGTGAGACAGGAGATTTGGAACCAGATGTAACCACAGAACAACAGGTACCTGTTGCTTCCGAGGGAGACGCAGTGACAGAAGAAACTATGGCAGAACCGTTATCGATTTCTGGTGGCATTACATATTCGATGGAACAATTACAGAACCGGGATTTTCTGGTAGGAAACTGTTATACGATTGATAGTTCAACCAATGTGACAGATGAGGAATTAGCCGCGAATACATTGCTGTCGAAGGATTTGCATATTGATCCAGATTCTGGTGGGTATAAGATTCTGATTTATCATACACATGGAAGCGAAACATTTTCGGACAGCCGGCCGGGGGTGACCGAGGATACAGTAATCGGACTGGGGGATGAACTGACACGGATTTTAGAGGAAGATTATGGAATACCGGTATATCATGATCGTACCGTATATGATGTTGTGGATGGGGTGGAGGATCGAAGTCTTGCATATGATTATGCAAGTGACGGCGTGGATGCAGTTTTGCAACAGTATCCGTCCATAGAGGTTGTACTTGATATTCACCGGGATGGAGTGCGGAATGACGTACGGCTTGTGCGTGATATTGATGGTGTCCCAACAGCACAGATCATGTTTTTAAATGGTGTGAGCCGGACAAATGAAAACGGAGATATTGATTATTTATATAATCCATATAAAATAGATAATCTGGCATTCAGCCTTCAGATGCATCTTGCAGGTAAAGCAATGTATGGAGATCTGATGCGGCGCATCTATGTGCGGGGGTATTGTTTTAACCTGAATAAAATGCCGCGTTCATCACTGATTGAGGTTGGAGCACAGACGAATACGGTTGCAGAAGCAAAAAATGCGATGCGGCCGCTTGGGGCAATTCTCTATAAAGTGTTGATTGCACAGGAGTAGGAAAGTGTGGTATACTTTTGACAATTAAGAGCGCATTGATGCGCAGGAAGGTCATCACATTTTCTGTGGTGACAGAAAATCGGAAATTATGAGGTTATAAAAGTACATGGCACATTTGGATAAGAGCAAAATACGAAATTTCTGTATTATAGCACATATTGATCATGGTAAATCAACACTGGCTGACCGGATTATTGAAAAGACCGGGCTTTTGACAAGCCGGGAGATGCAGAATCAGGTGCTGGATAACATGGATCTGGAGCGTGAACGTGGAATCACGATCAAGGCGCAGGCTGTGCGTATTGTTTACAAAGCAGAGGATGGAGAGGAATATATCTTCAATCTGATCGATACACCGGGACATGTGGATTTTAACTATGAGGTATCTCGGAGTCTGGCAGCCTGTGAGGGTGCGATTCTGATCGTCGATGCTGCACAGGGCATTGAAGCACAGACACTTGCAAACTGCTATCTTGCAGTCGATCACAATCTGGAAATCATGCCGGTCATCAATAAGATCGACCTGCCATCCGCAGATCCGGATCGTGTTGTAGCGGAGATTGAGGATGTGATCGGAATCGAGGCACACGATGCTCCTCGGATCTCCGCAAAAAATGGTACGAATATTGAGGAAGTATTGGAACAGATCGTGACAAAGATACCAGCACCACAGGGCGATGCAGATGCACCACTCAAGGCACTGATTTTTGATAGCTTATATGATGCCTATAAGGGCGTTATCATTTTCTGCCGTGTGTTTGACGGTACAGTGAAAAAAGGAACGAATATCCGTATGATGGCAACCGAAGCAGAGGCAGAGGTTGTACAGGTCGGAATTTTCGGAGCTGGACAGTTTATCCCATGCGATGAACTTTCAGCCGGTATGGTTGGATACATTACTGCCAGTCTGAAGAATGTAAAGGATACGACGGTTGGTGATACCGTCACGGATGCGGACAACCCATGTGCAGAGGCGTTGCCAGGTTATAAGAAAGTAAATCCGATGGTTTACTGTGGATTGTATCCGGCGGATGGTGCGAAATATCCGGATTTGAGAGATGCTTTGGAGAAGTTGCAGTTAAACGATGCATCGTTAAGCTATGAGCCGGAGACTTCCATTGCACTCGGCTTTGGTTTCCGTTGTGGATTCCTTGGTTTGCTTCATTTGGAGATCATTCAGGAGCGTTTAGAGCGCGAATACAATCTGGATCTGGTGACAACAGCACCGGGCGTTATCTACCGTGTGCATAAGACAGACGGTGAGGTAATGGAGCTGACGAATCCATCAAACCTGCCGGACCCTTCGACGATCGAATATATGGAGGAGCCATTTGTCAGTGCGGAGATCATGGTGACAACAGAATATGTCGGTGCAATCATGCAACTTTGTCAGGAACGCCGTGGTGTCTACAAGAGCATGGAATATATGGAGACGACACGTGCGCTCTTAAAATACGATCTGCCACTGAATGAGATCATCTACGATTTCTTTGATGCGTTAAAGTCCAGATCGCGCGGATATGCATCATTTGACTATGAGATGAAGGGCTATGTCCGTTCCGATCTTGTCAAGCTGGATATCCTGATCAATAAAGAAGAAGTCGATGCACTTTCCTTTATCCTGCACAAGGATACTGCTTATGAGCGTGGCAGAAAGATGTGTGAGAAGTTAAAAGAGGAGATTCCAAGACAGCTCTTTGAGATCCCAATTCAGGCAGCCATTGGTTCCAAGGTTATTGCCAGAGAGACGGTCAAGGCGATGCGTAAGGATGTGCTTGCAAAATGCTACGGTGGAGATATCTCGCGTAAGAGAAAGCTCCTGGAGAAGCAGAAGGAAGGAAAGAAGCGTATGCGTCAGGTCGGAAACGTAGAGATTCCACAGAAGGCGTTTATGAGTGTACTGAAGTTAGATGAGGAGTAGGAAAAACGAATGAAAAAATATGTGAGCTTATATGTTCATATACCGTTTTGCGTCGTAAAATGCAAATACTGTGATTTCCTGTCGTTTGATGGGGAAAGCTATGGAACGATGCTTCGCTATGTTGATTGCCTGTGTCAGGAGATCAAGATGTATGCGCCAATCGTTGCAGACTACGGGGTGCGCAGTATCTTTATCGGGGGTGGAACACCATCCCTGTTAGATGAATCCCTGATCACAAATATCATGGCATTTATCCGCCGGTATTTCCATGTGGAGAAGAATGCTGAGGTGACGATCGAGGCGAACCCGGGGACGTTGCGCCATCAGAAGTTAAATGGCTATAAGGCGGCAGGTATTAACCGGATCAGCATCGGGTTACAGTCCTGCGATGATGATATGTTAAAGAAACTGGGAAGAATTCATAATTTTGACCAGTTTGTGGCAAGCTACAATGCAGCGAGACGCGCGGGATTCCAGAATATTAACATTGATATTATGTCCGGGCTTCCGGGGCAGACGATTCATACCTATGTCGATACGTTGTCCCGTGTAATTGAGTTTGGACCAGAGCATATATCTGCATATTCCTTGAGTATCGAGGAGGGTACGCCGTTTGCAAAAGATCCGCAGATCTTAAGTGAACTGCCACCGGAGATGGTGGATCGCCGGATGTATGAGATTACGAAACAGCTTCTGGCGGCACACGGTTATGACCGTTACGAATTTTCCAATTATGCAAAGCCGGGATATGAGTGCAAGCATAACATGGTTTACTGGACGGGCGGCGAGTATATCGGCTTTGGTATTGGCGCATCCTCGTATTTCCAGGGGAAACGGTTCAACAACATGCGCGATATCTTCAAATATATTGAGCTGATGGAAAACCTGTCTGACAAGTTTGTAGAGACAGATAATATGGAGCTTCTGTATAACGATACGACGCGGACATTGCGTGAGAATGTGACGAATATCTACATAGATGCACGGATGGAGGAATTCATGTTCCTTGGTCTGCGGATGACCTGTGGCGTGAGCCGGGAGGACTTCAAGGAACGGTTCAATAAAGATATCTATGAGGTATATGGAAGCGTCCTGAATAAATATATCGGAGAAGGCTTCATGGCAAGCGAAGGTGACCGGATCTATCTGACGGATGCCGGGATAGATGTCAGCAATGTGATTCTGGCAGATTTCCTGCTGGATTCTTAATTGAATCGGGAAGAGGAGAGAATCATTTTTCCTTTGGAAGTTTCATTTGCATAGCAATAAAAAAGAAACGATTTTCAATTTGAAAACCGTTTCTTTTTTGTTGCTTTATTTGTTATCGTTTTCTTCCATGTTCTTTCTTGCCGTTGCAAGCATCAGCTTGATACGGTTTACCTGATTGACTTCAGAAGCACCCGGATCATAGTCGATTGCGACGATGTTGGCATCCGGATAAGCATGCCGCAGGGATTTGATAACACCCTTACCGACAATGTGGTTTGGAAGACAGGCAAATGGCTGGCAGCATACGATGTTGCTGGCACCACTCTTTATAAGCTCAACCATCTCACCGGTCAGGAACCAGCCTTCACCGGTCTGGTTACCGATGGATACAATCGGACGGGCATATTCTGCCAGAGTCTTAATATGTACAGGTGGATGGAACCGCTTACTCTTCTTTAAGGCACTAACTACCGGATGGCGTAGTGCTTCAAGTGCAGCGATACCGAGATTACCATTTCTTGCAGATTTTTTCGTCTTTCCAAGATATTCGTATTTGTAATTGTTGTTGTAGAAGCAGTACTGGAAGAAGTCCAGCAGATCCGGCATAACTGCCTCTGCACCTTCTGCCTCCAGAAGCTCTACTAAGTGGTTGTTGGCAGATGGGAGGAACTTAACAAGAATCTCGCCAACGATACCAACACGTGGCTTCTTGACATCTTCATTCAAAGGTACGTTGTCAAAATCTTTGACGATATCATGTACCAGTTTACTGAATCCGCGACCGCCATTTTCCATGCAACGGATGGCTGCATGCTCCCATTTGCGGTGCAGCTTATTGACAGAACCCTTTACTTTCTCGTATGGGCGAGTCTGGTAGACAACGCGCATGAACAGATCACCGATTGCAAGTGCCTGCATCGCGCATTTGACCGTTTTCATATTCCATACGAAACCGGAGTTGTTCTCAAAGCCCTGTACCGAGAGTGCAATCACCGGAATCTGTGGGTAGCCGGCCTTCGCAAGTGCACGACGGATAAAGCCAACGTAGTTTGTTGCACGACAGCCGCCACCGGTCTGTGTCATAATAAGTGCCAGTTTATTGATGTCATATTTGCCGGATGTGATGGCATGCATCATCTGACCGACAACGATCAAAGAAGGATAGCAGGCGTCATTGTTCACATATTTTAATCCGGTATCAATGACTTCTTTAGTTGCATCCGGAAGAATCTCAATATTTAATCCCATATGGCGCATTGCCGGAGCCAATACATTGAAATGAATTGGGGAGAGCTGTGGTACCAATACGGTATAATCCTTCATATCTGTTGTGAATTCTACACGGTTATAATTGCTTGGCATCGGACATGGTGTGAAGTTATGCTTTCTTCTGACATTGACTGCACTGATCAGCGAACGGATACGGATACGTGCCGCACCTAAGTTGCTGACCTCATCAATCTTTAATACGGTATAGATTTTACCGGAGTTTGTCAGAATATCGTTGACACAGTCCGTTGTAACAGCGTCCAGACCACAGCCGAAGGAGTTTAACTGGATCAGCTCCAGATTCCTGCTTGACTTGACGTAGTTTGCCGCCTTGTACAGACGGGAGTGGTACATCCACTGATCGGATACGATCAAAGGACGTTCTACTTTGGCAAGATGAGCAACAGAGTCTTCTGTTAAAACAGCGATATCGTACGAGTTAATAAGCTCTGGAAGTCCATGGTTGATCTCCGGATCCAGATGGTATGGACGACCGGCAAGCACGATACCGAGCTTATCGGTCTTCTCCAGATAAGCAATTGTCTCTTCGCCCTTCTTCTGAATGTCCGCTTTGACGGCATCTGCTTCTGCATAAGCAGCCTCAACTGCATCGTTTATTTCTTCCTTTGTGACGTTTGTATATTTCGAGAATTCACGTAGCAGACGATCCTTTAATGCCTCTTTATTATCGAGTGCAAGGAACGGACGGATGTAGGTGACATCCGGTGCGGAAACCTCTTCCATGTTGTTCTTGATATTCTCTGCATAACTTGTGACGATCGGGCAGTTGTAGTGATTGTTTGCGTCCGGTGTCTCGTTGCGCTCGTAAGGGATACAAGGATAGAAGATCGTCTTGATTCCCTGCTTCAACAGCCACATAACATGACCATGTGAGATCTTTGCCGGATAACATTCCGATTCACTTGGAATAGACTCGATACCAAGGGTATAGATGTCTCTTGATGACTTCGGAGAGAGCAGTACCCGGTAGCCGAGTTTCGTCAGGAATGTAAACCAGAACGGATAGTTCTCATACATGTTCAGGACACGTGGAATACCGATGATGCCACGGTACGCTTCACTTTCGGTCAGCGGTTCATAAGAGAACAACCGGTTGAATTTGTATTCAAATAAGTTCGGCATGTTGTGCTGGTTCTTCTTTAATCCAAGACCACGTTCACAACGGTTACCTGTGATGAACTGTCTGCCGCCGGTGAAACGGTTGATTGTAAGGAGACAGTTGTTCGTACATCCCTTACAACGCGCCATCTTTGTCTCGTAGGTGAGTGCTTCCATTGCTTCCTTGGAGAGCATGGTCGTCTGGTCACCTTCCTCGTAACGGTCTCTCGCAATCAGGGCTGCACCGAAGGCTCCCATGATACCGGCGATGTCCGGACGGATTGCTTCCCTGCCGGAGATAAGCTCGAAGCTTCGAAGAACCGCATCGTTATAGAAGGTTCCACCCTGTACGACGATATTTTTGCCAAGTGACTTCGGATCGGTCAGCTTGATTACCTTCAAAAGGGCGTTCTTAATAACAGAATAAGCAAGGCCGGCAGAGATGTCAGCGACGCTTGCGCCTTCCTTCTGTGCCTGCTTTACTTTGGAATTCATAAATACAGTACAACGGCTTCCAAGATCGATCGGGCTTTCTGCGAAAAGTGCGATCTTCGCGAAATCTTTCACATCATAATTTAACGATTTGGCAAATGTCTCGATGAAAGAGCCACAGCCGGAGGAACATGCTTCGTTCAGCATGACATTGTCGACGACTTCATTCTTGATCTTGATACATTTCATATCCTGACCACCGATATCTAAGATACAGTCCACGTCCGGATCAAAGAATGCAGCGGCAGTGTAGTGGGCGATTGTTTCTACCTCACCATAGTCGAGCATGAGAGCAGACTTAATTAAGGCTTCTCCATATCCGGTAGAGCAACCGGCTACAATCTCCACGCCATCCGGGAGTTTTGTATAGATATCCTTCATGGCACGCAGGGTTGTCCGAAGAGGACTACCATCGTTGCTGCTGTAAAAATCATAGAGCAGACTGCCATCCTCGGCGACAAGTGCCACCTTGGTAGTTGTGGAACCGGCGTCGACACCGAGGAAACATTTCCCCTTGTAGGTGGCAAGGTCGGAACGTAATACTTTATTTTTCTCCTGCTTTTTGATGAAAGCGTCGTAGTCTTCCTGCGATGCAAACAGCGGTGGAAGACGGTCTACATCCACAGCAATCTTAAGGTCAGCAGTGAGCTTTCCGCTGATCTCATCTAATGTATAGTGTGTTTCTTCCTTTGCCTGAAGTGCTGCACCGACAGCCGCGAACAGATGTGAATGTCCCGGTGCGATAATATGCTCCGGTGTCAGATTCAGTGTCCGTACGAACGCCTCCTTGAGCTGGTCGAGGAAGTGGAGAGGACCACCTAAAAATGCAACATTTCCTTTGATTGGCTTACCACAGGCAAGACCACTGATCGTCTGGTTGACAACCGCCTGAAAGATAGAAGCTGCAAGGTTTGGCTTTGTTGCACCTTCGTTGATGAGTGGCTGGATATCAGTCTTTGCGAATACACCACAACGCGCGGCAATCGGATAGATCGTATCATAATCCTTCGCGTATGTGTTCAGTCCGGAAGCATCTGTCTGAAGCAGGGAAGCCATCTGGTCGATAAAGGAACCGGTACCGCCGGCACATACACCGTTCATACGCTGTTCCACACCGTTTGTAAAATAAATGATCTTGGCATCCTCGCCGCCAAGTTCGATGGCAACATCCGTCTGTGGAGCATAGTCGGTCAGAGCCTCCGATACACAGACAACCTCTTGCTCAAACGGGATTCCGATGACCTGTGCCAATGCAAGTCCACCGGAACCGGTGATCGTAGGAGCAACTTCAACATTTCCAAGCTCCTTGCTGGCATGTTCTACAAGCTCCTTTAAGGTCTCTTTGATATTTGCAAAGTGACGCTTGTATTCCGAAAATAATATGTTATGTTCTTCGTCGATCACAGCAACCTTGACTGTGGTCGAACCAATATCGATTCCTAATCTCTTCATTTAATAATTACCTCTTTTACTATTTCCCATTTCATATTTCTGTATTTTTCGACATCTGACATTATATAGGAAAGAATCATGAATTTCAACAGAAAAATTGTGAACATTTTCTTCCTATTAAGAATAAAATAATCAGAAATGAGTATGGAGATATGCGCTATGGAGCATGAATGCAAGGGAACCGTACACAAAGTCGTTGCCGGAGATACGCTGTACAAATTATCAAAACTGTATGGTGTACGCCTGATTGATATCCTGAAAGAGAATCCATATGTCAATGTCTATAATCTGCAGCCGGGAGATGAAATCTGTATTCCGACAGAGGTGTATGAGGAAGAAGAGCGGCGTTATTATACGGCGAAGGTTGGGGAGACACTTGGAAGCTTAGTCCAGGAATTTGATACGGATATTGCGGATCTGATGCAGTATAACCGGGAACTTTACGATCTGCGGGTGCCACTTGGAACAATCATCCGGATTCCACCGGAGAAAGAAAAACAGTCATAGAAACAGATTGGTGAAAATGGGATAGAAGTGTATGAGAAAAGTGATTGCCACAGACGGAGAATCCGCGCGTGGCGATTGCTTTTTTTATGTATATAGGGTATAATATCGAATTGATATGCAAAGTGAAAGTGAGGAAAATTTAATTTGAGTTTTTTTGCGAAGTTAGAGAAAAAATTTGGTAAATTTGCAATTCGAAATCTCCCGATCAAGATCGCAGTTGTGATGGCAATCTCATATATATTATGGGCGTTTGTACCGACGTTTGCTGTCAAGCTTGTTTTTTCACCGTATGCGATCATGGAGCAGCACCAGTTCTGGAGATTGTTCACATGGGTATTTTCACCACCGGGAGATTTGAATTTAGTTGGAATACTGATGATATTTATATTGATTTTGTTTGGACAACAGATCGAACAGGCCATGGGAACATTTATGTTTAACCTTTATATATTTGGTGCATGGTTCTGGAATACGGTCATCATGTTAGGCATCAGTATTTACTATTATGCAAATGGTTCCATTCTTGGCATGATGGATGTTGGAATATGGGCAATGTATTACTTTGATTATGGATTGTTCTTAGCGTTTGCACTGATGTATTCGGATGCACGTGTGTTGTTTATGTTTTTCATTCCAATCCGTGCTTTCTGGGTCGCAGTTATAGATATGGGATTGATGGCATATGAATTTATGCGGCCAACCACAAGTACGTTGAACCGTGGTTCCATCATTGCGTATCTGGTGAATTTCTTCATCTTTTACTTGATCATGGGGCGGGGTGTCGGTATGCGAAGCTCGAACAGCAAGGCGGCAGCGAAACGAAGAAAACGGGATTATGATCGTCGCGTGGAGAATCTCTCTCGACAGGTAAACGGAGAGGCAGACCGGCGTCACAAGGCACAGCAGATGGGATATCCATCGAACATCACGAAGCACAAATGTGCAATCTGTGGAAGAACGGAGCGGGATGGCGATGATCTGGAGTTTCGGTTCTGCTCAAAATGTAACGGAAATTATGAGTATTGTAACGAACATTTATTTACGCATGAGCATGTGAAATAGGAGACTGATATAATGATAGCAACATGTAAGAAATTAGTGACAGATATACAGAGAGACAAAGACTTAGACACGAAGCTTCCGGAATATGCAGAGCTGCTTGGCAGACAGTATAACTGCTATGCAACGGTAAAGGGAAGCATGAATTATTACACGATGAAGGAAGTATGCGATGAGCAGGAAGACAAGAACATGGATGTCTGCAAATATTTTGCACTTCTGACAGGTTTGTTAGACCGTCACCTCGTTAAGCGCGAGGCAGTGGACGAAGATTCTATGGAAGCAATCGCACAGCTTCGCAGCAATGTAGAATATAAGATGCATCTTCTGACAGCTTATACGGATGCATATGAGATTTATGAGTATGTGTTAAACCGTGTGGAGGCTGCCGTGCGTGATGAAGTGGCACCGGTTGATGCAAAGGGACTTTCAGAGAAGATGTTTGCCTATGTATTTGCAGAGAATGATACGGTTGTTATAAACAGTAAATTACAGCTTCTGATGGCGCAGCTTCCGGTTCGTATGACGAAGAATAAGTTTTATGATATTGTCAATTCAACACTCAATATCTATGAGGAGGGCGAGACAACCTCTGTGGATGAGTTTGTTGATATGCTGCGCAGTGCAGTGCTTTTGAAGAAGCCAAAGGGATTTGAGACGGAGTATCCATTTTTATATCATGTTTATACCGATCTTGCAGAGGCTGATTATGCGGCACTCACGCTGCCGGAGTTTGAAGATTTGACGAAGCGTCTGAATCAGGCGGCGACGATAATCAACAACGAAGTATCTGCTTACATGTTGCTACAGGAAGTGATCAATGATGTGTATACGATTCTGCTTACGATTGATGCAGCATATGAGAAGAACAAAGAGGATGTACCTGGATATGCGGCTGCACTTCGTATTATTGAGGCGTGTGTAAAGGCAGAGACAATCGAGCAGTTACCGGATGAAGTGATGGATGAGTTTTTCACAATCGAAGGTGTGCAGGAGCGCGTGTATGAATCTATCGTGATATTGGAAGCAGTGCTGGATGAGATTCGCGTTGGAAAAGCCGAGCAGATTGAAAGCCTTGCACTGACAGAGACATTTGACCGTCTGGATAAGGTAAGCAAGCTGCTTTCTACAAGTTTGTTTATCGACCTTGACAAGATTACAGGCAAGGCAGAAACTGCGGATCATGCATATATCACTGCGAAGAAGGAAGCACTTGTAAAGGAACTTGGCGATTTGTTTTCGAGTGTGAAGAGACCGGTTTACCGTAGTATGATGTGTAAGCTTCTTGCTGCAATGCCGATCTTCATGAATACACAGCAGGAGATCCGGGATTATTTTGATTATGTAATTGAGAATTGTAAGGATGACAGCGAACTTATGGCATGTAATAAGCTGATTTCAGAGATGATAGAGGAGTAATCGTGATTTTTGCTGATAAATGTTATACATACAATCTTACAGAGCGAAAACAGGCACGGATCAGGAAAAGGATCAGGCGGCATAAGCCTGTCCGGAATCTGTATGTGATCGTGTTGCCGTTATTGCAGGATGGATTGCTGGAGATTTATCCATATAATCAGTTGTTACAAAAACCATATAGGAAGCTGGATTCCCGGATACGGGTTGTCGGCTTTGCAAGAGGCAAAGAAGTGGCAGAACAGCTCGTATTGCAGATCATACAGGATATGTATGATGAAACCGGGGAAGAATGGAAGGTAGAGGATTTTTTCTTTTGATTGAAGTGAAAGAACCACAGGTAGGAGTAAGGTAAGGAATGCTGCATGTATTGTTACTTATTTTAAAAATAATCGGATGGATCCTCCTTGGTATCATAGGATTGCTTCTCTTGCTTGTGATGCTGATTTTATTTTGCCCGATCCGGTATCAGGCAGATATCTCGTATCAGGGTGGGAAGACATTACAGGCAAAAGCAAAGGTACGGTATCTGATCTTAAGTGTCTGGGTGTTGTATGACCAGAGCCGGGAGAAGGATAAACTGAAACAGGAGATACGGCTGTTATGGTTTAGGCTTGGAAAGAAGAAGGCAGAAGAAGCAGAGCGTGAGGTGGAACATCTCGCTGATGAGGGATTCGACGACGCGTGGGATGATATCGACGTGGATGAGGACGATGATGCAATCTGTGAGAAGCCGGTAAAGCGAAAGGATAGTATAGAAAATAGTTCACAGAAGATAATAAGTGAATCGGAGAAAACGGATGAGTCAGATGGGACTATTACAGAAATTCCGACGATACCACTTCCAGAGACAGACATAAATGAGGATGATATAGAAACAAAGACAGAGGAAGCACCAGAGCATGAAATCTTTGATCTGGATGAACCGGACGATCTGTCGGAAGAAGAAAAGAAGCAATCGGGCAGATTGAAGATATTGTGCCGGAGGGTGTGGGAGAAGATTAAGAAAGTCTGGACATTTGTGATAAATCACACACCAGGAAAGGTCGCAGAGCGTGTGACTGACAAGATCGAGAAAAAGACAGCGACTGCGAAGAAAAAGCTCCGGCGATTGCAGAAGTTCTGGAATCTGTCGTGTACGGTAAAGACACGTGAATATCTGAAAAAATATATTCCGCGAACATTGAAACATATTTTGCCACGCAAGGTAAAGGGCTATGTGCATTACGGCATGGATGAGCCATACAAGACCGGGCAGGTGACCGGATATTTGAGCTTACTGCCGTTTGTATATCAAAAAGGGCTGTCAATGCAGCCGGATTTTGAACAGAAGGTGTTAGAACTGGATGTGAAGCTGAAAGGCCGAATCCGGCTTGGATATTTGCTCCGGATTGTCTTGAATATCAATATCTGGAGGACACTAAAAGTTGCAAAGAAAGTAATGAATCAGTAAGATAATATAGAAATTGGAGGTAATGAGTGATGGCAAATGATTTTAATCAGACAGTTGGTTCTTTATTTCAGGGGATGGATTCCCTGCTTACAACGAAGACGGTGGTTGGCGAGCCAACGAAGGTAGGCGATACAATTATTTTACCATTGGTGGATGTGAATTTTGGTGTAGCTGCCGGTGCATTTGGCAAAAACGGCGGTTCCAACTCTGCTGGAGGCGGAATGGGCGGTAAGATGTCTCCAACTGCGGTACTTGTGATCCAGAACGGACATGCGAAGATGATTCCAGTCAAGCAGGGTGACACGGTAAGCAAGGTGATCGACATGATTCCAGAGGTTGTCGATAAGATTGCAACAGCCATGGGTAAGAAAGCAGATGTGGATATTGACAGCCCAGAAATCAAAGAAGCGATTGATCAGGCAAGTGAGAATAACTAGGATTTGAACGAAATTACGTCTTTTCACTCCGTTTGTCTCATAGTATGTAGTAGAACAAATATGATGAAGAGGCGGCATTGAAGGCATTATTTGGATATTCGATTTTATTTATGGCGATTGGCATGATACTTTCGTATTTTGTCAGTGGGTTTTGCGAGTTTGTTTTAGTGACGGCAATGCTTATCTTAGCGTATGTATTGCTGTGCTTTGATTGTTAACAGGAGGCGCAAGTGGCAGAAGAAAAACAGAAGGCGTTGATTGAACTTCTGAGAGGACATAAGGTATATTTACAGACACATAATTTCCCGGACCCGGATGCGATATCGAGTGCATTTGGCTTGAAGCGATATCTGGAATATTATGGAATTACATCGACCATCTGTTATGTCGGCAGTATTGACCGGTTTAATACAAGAAAGATGATGGATACGTTTGGCATCGAGATTTATTCGTATGATGACATCCCGGACATGCAGGCGGAGGACTATATCGTGCATGTCGATTGTCAGAAACCGAATGCAAATACGACAGATCTTCTGGGCAATGAGGTGGCATGTGTCGATCATCATCCGGTGTTTGTGAAGACAGAGGATTACAAGTTCGAGGATATCCGTATTGTTGGTGCCTGTGCCAGCATTGTTGCGTCGTATTTTCAGACAAGCGGTGTGCCGATGGATGAGGATGTTGCGACCGCACTTGCTTATGGAATCAAGATGGATACGGCAGATTTTGTGCGTGGAACAACCGCGTTTGATATGGATATGATGGCATATCTGTTCGATTATATCAGTACGGAAAAACTGAACAGTATGTATAATTCCACGATAGAATTTCAGGATCTGAAGGCGTATGGTGCGGCAATCGAGCATATCGAAGTGTTTGATTATGTTGGATTCACCTACATTCCATTTGAGTGCCCGAATTCCCTTGTTGCGATCATATCGGATTTTATTTTGTCCTTGGATGTGGTCGATGTAGCCGTTGTCTACTCTATCAATTCGGATGGCATTAAATTCTCTGTGCGCAGTGAGCGGGCAGATGTGGATGCAGGAAAACTAATCTATCAGGCGTTGGATGGAATTGGTTCCGGTGGTGGACATGCTGCGATGGCAGGCGGATTTGTCAGCCATGAAGCGTTGAATAGGATTGGCAGGGACTATGACCGGAAATTAAAAGAACTATTTATGAAGACGATTCGTAAGAATAGAGGTGTGTAACATGAACGGGAGTACAGATATGAGTATGGAGCTTCTGATGAACTCCGACAACCCGGAGAAGGTGCTGCAGACGATGCAGCCATTTATAGAGTCTATGATGCACTATGAGTGTGCCTTGATGGAGATAGAAACAAAACTGAAGGTATTGAATACGGAATTTGCATCACAGTACAATCGAAATCCGTTTGAGTCAATCCGGTGCCGGTTGAAAAAACCGCTTAGCATTGTGGAAAAGATGAAACGGAAAGGTCTGGAAATCTCGATAGAAAATATCGAGGAAAACCTGACGGATATCGCAGGTGTACGTGTGATCTGTTCGTTCCCGGAGGATATCTATACGGTATCAGAGCTTTTGACAAAGCAGGACGATATCCGGGTTGTATGTGTAAAGGATTACATACGGAATCCAAAGCCAAACGGATACCGCAGTCTGCATCTGATCGTGGAGATTCCGATTTTCTTGTCAAATGAGAAAAAATATATGAAAGTCGAAGTGCAGTTTCGGACAATCGCGATGGATTTCTGGGCGAGTCTTGATCATAAGCTCAAGTATAAGAAGGATAATCTGAAGCATCCGGAGATTATTGCGAAGGAGTTAAAAAAGTGCGCAGATACGATTACGGCAATGGACTATAAGATGCAGGAGATCCGGAGTCTGCTGGAATAACGGAATGATTGTATTTTGATTTACCTGAACAGATGAAAAAACAGGAGGCAGAAAATGGCAAAACAGGTTTGGAAACCGGGAAATATGTTATATCCGGTACCGGCGGTGATGGTAACAACCGGTGATGGAAATGGAATCGATGACATTATCACGATCGCATGGACGGGAACCGTCAATTCCGATCCACCGATGGTATCAATCTCTGTACGAAAGTCAAGATATTCACATGAATTACTCACGAAAAACGGAGAGTTCGTCATCAATCTGGTGACGAAGGAACTGTGTTATGCGATGGACTATTGTGGTGTGAAATCGGGCAGAGATGTAGATAAATTCGCGGAGATGAAGCTGACGAAGGGCAAGGCACAGACCGTGTCTGTACCAGTTATTGAAGAAAGCCCGGTCAATATCGAGTGTAAGGTCACACAGGTAATAGAGCTTGGCTCCCATGATATGTTCTTAGCGGAGGTAACAGCCGTACTTGCGGATGAGAAATATATGGATGAGACAGGAAAGTTTGACCTGAATAAGACAGATTTGATTGCATATTCCCACGGACAGTATTTTACGCTTGGTGATTATGTCGGCAAATTCGGATACAGTGTACAGAAAAAGAAATAAGTATTGATAAATAGTGGTACCTATCATAGAAAAGAACATTTGCAACGTTCACAAAAGTTTCAGACTTTGTTCGTTGACAGATGTTCTTTTCTTTTATACTATAAACTTGGTCAGCGCCCTTGGAGAAGAAGGGAGCGAATATGTTTAGTAAAGTAAAAAGCTGTGCGGTTCACGGTGTGGACGGACGGATGATCGATGTGGAGGCAGATGTGAATGATGGTCTGCCTGTATTTACCATGGTTGGATATCTGTCATCGTCTGTCAGGGAGGCATCGGAACGCGTGCGGACTGCGCTTAAGAATTCAGGCTTTCATTTGCCACCGAAGCGCATCACAATCAATTTATCCCCGGCAGATATGAGAAAAGATGGTTCCGGATATGACCTTGCGATTGCAACAGCCGTGCTTCTGTCACTTGGCGTAACAGCGGAATTACCGATGGAACAGACGTTGGTGCTCGGAGAACTGAGCCTGGACGGATCGATAAAAGCGATTCCGGGCGTTCTTCCGATGGTTATCTGCGCCAGAGAAGAAGGTATGACAAGCTGCATTGTTCCAAAAGAAAATGTGCAGGAGGCTGCTTTGGTGCAAGGGATATCGGTTATAGGTGTTTCAAGCCTGCAGGAGACCATGGAGTATATCCAAGGAATAAAAGAATATGACAATACGAATGTCAGAAAACCGGCTGTGGATACATCGGAATATCTGTATGATATTGATTTTTCTGATGTAGTAGGACAGGAAAGCATCAAGCGGGGGATGGAGATTGCTGCGGCAGGATTTCACAATGTGTTGTTGACCGGTGCTGCCGGCGCAGGGAAATCCATGCTCGCGAAGCGTCTGCCGACGATCCTGCCACAGATGAGCTTCGAAGAAAGTTTGGAAGTGACAAAGATATACAGTGTCGGAGGGATGTTACCGCCGGAAGGGGGATTGATACACAGACGTCCGTTCCGGGCACCACATCACACAATCTCGGAATATGCACTGATCGGTGGCGGCAGGGTTCCGACACCAGGGGAGGTGAGCTTTGCACATTATGGGGTGCTGTTTCTGGACGAACTTCCGGAATTTTCCAAACCCGTGTTGGAAGTGCTGCGCCAGCCTTTGGAAGACCGTAGAATCCGGATATCGAGAGTGCAGGCGTCGTATGAATTCCCAGCGGATTTTATGTTTGTGGCGGCGATGAATCCTTGTCCGTGTGGAAACTACCCGGATTATCGTAGATGCAACTGCACGGAACAGCAGATCCGCCGTTATCAAAGCAAGGTAAGCGGACCGTTGCTTGACCGGATCGATATCCGGATGGAGGTTAAAGGCGTAAAGCAGGAGGTGCTTTTCTCCAAACAGAAAACGGAATCTTCAAAGACAATCCGGGCACGGGTGGAACAGGCAAGACAGATGCAGAAGGAACGGTTTGCCGGAACCGGACTGCTGTTTAATTCACAGCTTGATGGAAAGAATCTGGAGGAATATATCACGTTATCGGAGGAAGGAAAAAGGCTGGTGCTTCAGTTATTTGAAGAACAGGAATTATCTGTCCGGGGTGTTCACCGGGTATTAAAACTTGCCCGCACGATCGCGGATCTGGCTGGTAGTGAAGAAATTGAACATGCGCATCTGCAAGAAGCGGCATTTTACCGCAATCAGGATGTATTTGCAAAGGAGGTTCTGCATGGAAACTAGAAGTGAGATGGCAAGGCTTTGGCTATATGGAAATCATGAGATATCATCAAAAGTAAAATATTATCTGATCCTACGGTATGGTACGGTAGAGCAGGCTATGGAACAATCGGTATCGGAGCTTGAGAAGGAGCTGGCGAAGCAATTTGAACCGGCGGAATATCAGACGCTTTTACTTCGCAAAAATACAAATTATCTGGATGAAGTATACGGACGATTAAAGGAACGAAACATCCGGATCTTATATCCGGGGCATCCGTTATACCCGGAGAAGCTTACATATATCTACGATAAACCGGAGATTTTATTTGCGTGTGGCAAAATCCGGGAGAGCATCAATTATTATAATCAGTCGGTTGCGATTGTGGGTGCACGCAATGCAGATACATACTGTAAAGAAACGACACGTATCTTTGCGAGGGAGCTTGCGAAGGCAGGAATCCAGATTGTGAGTGGACTGGCCAGGGGTATCGATGGTCAGGCACATCGCGGCTGTCTGGAAGCAGGTGGCTATACGATTGCAGTGCTTGGCTGCGGGATCAATGTCACATATCCGCGCGAGAATATCGAATTATTCGCGCAGATTGAAGAACGGGGATTGATTCTGTCCGAATATTGTCTGGATGTACCGCCGCTTGCGTTTCAGTTCCCGCTCAGAAACCGGATCATTAGCGGACTGTCGGATGGTGTTTTAGTATCCTGTGCCAAGAAGAAAAGCGGTTCTCTGATTACAGCAGATCTGGCACTTGATCAGGGAAAACAGGTGTACGCTCTGCCGGGCAGAGTATTAGATGCATTCAGTGAGGGTACAAACCACCTGATTCAGATGGGTGCGATGTGCGTGACAAGACCGAAGGATATCCTGCTTGATCTGTGGGGGGAGGAACGCCTGAATATGGATGATGTTAGCGGTGCTGCATCCGGTAGTGCTGAAAAACAAAGTGAAACACGGGATAACCTGACAACCGCAGAACGGACCGTATATGACCTTCTAGGCTTAGATCCCGTGCATGTGGATGATGTGATCGCACAGGCAAGACTTGGTGTATCGACGACGATCAGTGTGTTGTATGAGCTGGAGCGGCGAAACGTGATCAAACAGCCGGTGCGAGGGTATTATATATGGAGTTTGTGAAGAAAAAATGTACAGTAATTTATGATATAAAAAATAATCCTATTGTTTTAATAAAGGATATTAGATTTAAGGGAAAAAGAAATATAAATTGGAATGAGGTGGAGAAGTATGTAAAAGAATATGTAGGAAGTTGCTATGAAGTGATTGAAACTTCTGATAAAATATACATAGGATCAGATTTTCCAAATGAATTAAAGGGGTCTGAGGATACAAAAAGGCTTAAAGGTGCAAATGCAAAAGCAAAAGCTAATTCTACAAGTGAATTACCGATGCTATTAAAAATAGCAAAAAATAAGCGTTGGCAGGAAAATTTCAAAAATAAACATGGGATGGATGCAAAATATGGGTGGTATCGTTTTACATCTCGATTTGCGTTGCCAATATATCTTGATAATGGAGAAATAGAACGGATAAATATTTTTCGTATAGAAATGCTGGTTAGACATGCATCAGATAATAATTTATATTTATATGATTTGGTAAATATAAAAAAAGAAACGAGCACCCCGCTTGAATCGTAAGATTGTACGGTAACAAACCCATTTCTTATAGAAATATTACTATAGATATGGTAATATTGTCAAGAAAATGATTCTAATAGTTTTGATTAGAATAAAAAAGAAACGTAGTAACCCGCTTGGGCAATAATGCTGTACGGCACAAAACCACATTTCTTAAATAGAACATTACTATTGATTAGATCCGTTGTCAATATAAAATATTTATCTTTAATGCATTCATGGACAATTAAGTGAATTCGACAAACGCCACATAGTTGTTCGAACTGAAAAATTAAGTGTAGGAGGATACATGACATGAAATATACGAATAAGCATATAAAAGAAGAATACAAATTAAATCAAATAGGGCGAACAATCGGAATGATCCTCTTAATGATAGGAATATTTTTGGTGGGATTTGGATTGATTCAGACAAAGAGAAAGATGGATCATGCCCGACCATTTGAACAGGTATTACAGGAAGAATCTAATCCTGCAAATCAGACAGCATATATTGATATTATCCGGGTACCGGAGAGGCTGGCAGAAAATAAATATGAAGGATATTACCTTATAACAACGGCAGAGGAAAGCTATATTGTAGGGATGCAACCGGAACAGTTTGCAGATTTGAAGCAGAGAGTGGAAGAGAATGGTACGGCAAGAGTGGAAGGCATGACGAAAGTTGTGACTGACGAGAACGTTAAAAAAATAATAAGTGAGTATATCAATTACAAATTTATTTATATATGTATGACGAAGCTTACCTATGGAAAAATACTCAAGGAAGGATATTTTGCAAATCTGGATATCGGAGGCATCTTAATATTGATTGGAATTTCGATGGTATTAACACAGGTGCGTGCGATTAAAAAATACAGACATCCATTGGCAGAGCAGATTGACGAAGAATGTAATCAGCCGGAAGCTCTCTGGTTTAATGATTTTAGAATATATTTGACAAAGAACTTTCTTGTATCTGTATATGGTGGAAAGCTGACTGCACTGGATCTGGCAAAGGTACAAATGACAAGATTGTTTGAAACAGGGAAGGGGAGTTTGAGTGTTATCACTTTGGAGGTGACGACAACAGAACAGGAGAAAATAACTGTCAGCGAGAATGAATGGTCATTTTTTACAATGAATGAAGAAGAGATTACTTATCTGACAGATGTATTTGGCAAAAGGAATATCAAATTTGTTTGTGAGATTCAGCCGGATGAAGAAATCGATGAAGACGAAGAGCTTTGAAACGGAAAACATGCAAAGGAAATTTAAGTTTATGGAGAGTTACCGTTATGATTAGAGAATTTCAAAGGGATGATATAAATAAAGTAGCGGATATATGGTTGGATACAAATATAAAGGCACATAATTTTATCCCAGCCGAATACTGGAAAGGCAATTTCAAATCAGTAAAAGAAGCACTGTCACAAGCAGAGATTTATGTGTTTGAGTATGATACAGAAATACAAGGCTTTATAGGGTTAAATGATGAATATGTTGAGGGCATTTTTGTTTCTGGTGAAATGCAATCGCAGGGTATAGGTAAAAATCTGCTGAATTATGCAAAGGATAAAAGGAATAAGTTGCTCTTGAACGTATACCAAAAGAACGCACGGGCAATATCCTTTTATAAGAGAGAAGGATTTGAGATTCAGCATAGTGGCTTAGATAAGGCTACCGGAGAAAAAGATTATGTAATGACATGGAAACACAAATAGACGAAGCTTACCGATGGAAATATATAGTTAATAAAGAGAGGTGCATATGCTATGCCAGGTATACTCGTGGTTGA
>ERZ1034626.66-NODE-66-length-65429-cov-51.621807_pt1 | contig 65429 bp, 51 predicted proteins | sample MGYA00520652_ERZ1034626 | MGnify/ENA primary metagenome ERZ1034626 (study PRJEB33766, sample SAMN09781765) | gut metagenome | biome: gut microbiome | host: Homo sapiens | place: Madagascar | study: EMG produced TPA metagenomics assembly of the PRJNA485056 data set... | reverse complement strand
TCCCACCGAGGTATTCCGTTCTATTTTTGCATGGCTCGTAACTTTCAATTTATTTGAGCACTACTTTATCCAGGTGCCAGATTTCATCCACATACTGTTGGATGGTTCTGTCAGATGTGAACTTGCCGGAGCATGCCACATTCAGGATAGCGCTCTTAGCCCAGTTGTCTTCGTCGCGGTAAGCGGCTTCCACTCTCTTCTGTGCCTCTGCGTAGGACTTGAAGTCCTTGAGGATGAAGTAGGTGTCTGCCTTCGCAGTGCACTGGGTGTTCAGCAGGGAATTGTACAGCGGGCGGAACAGCTCGGGATCTCCCGGTGCGAAGGTTCCGTTGATCAGCTGCATCAGTACCTTGCGGACATCCTGATCATTGTTGAAAATCTCCATGGGGTCATATCCTCCATGGTTCTCATAATTGATAACTTCCTGTGCGGACAGACCGAAGATGAATGCATTCTCCTCGCCTACCTCTTCTACGATTTCCACGTTAGCGCCGTCCATGGTTCCCAGGGTCAGGGCGCCGTTCAGCATGAACTTCATGTTACCGGTACCGGATGCTTCCTTACTTGCGGTAGAGATCTGCTCAGAGACATCTGCTGCTGCGAAGATGATCTCTGCGTTGGATACATTGTAGTTCTCAATAAATACGACCTTGATCTTACCGTTGATAGCGGGATCGTTGTTTACCACATCCGCTACGGAATTGATCAGCTTGATGGTCAGCTTCGCATTACGGTAGCCGGCTGCTGCCTTCGCGCCGAAGATAAAGGTTCTGGGATAGAAATCCAGTTCCGGATGCTCCTTTAGTTCGTTATACAGGTGCATTACATGCAGAATATTGAGCAACTGTCTCTTGTACTCATGCAGACGCTTTACCTGCACATCGAAGATGGATCTGGGATCTACTTCGATACCGTTGTGCTCTAAAATGTATTTTGCCAGACGTACTTTGTTCTGGTACTTAATGTTCATGAACTCCTGCTGTGCCTTTTTGTCATCCGCATATACCTTCAGGCGGGAGATCTGAGGCAGATCGGTGATCCAGTCGTCACCTACATGAGCCGTTACCCAGTCAGCTAACAGCGGGTTTGCATGCAGCAGGAAACGTCTCTGGGTGATACCGTTGGTCTTATTATTGAAGCGCTCCGGGAACATCTCATAGAAGTCCTTCAGCTCCTGCTTCTCCAGGATCTCGGTATGCAGTCTTGCCACACCGTTGACAGAGTAGCCGGAGACGATTGCCATATTTGCCATCTTCACCTGTCCGTCATAGATGATCGCCATCTTGCGGATCTTCTCCTGTACATCCACGCCGGGTACATTGCTGTACTTCTGCTGAATGTCAATGATGAATCTGCGGTTGATCTCTTCCACGATCTGGTAGATTCTGGGAAGTAATCTGGAGAACAGTTCGATGGGCCATTTCTCCAATGCTTCCGCCATAATGGTATGGTTGGTGTAAGCACAGGTCTTGGTGGTGATCTCCCACGCTTCTTCCCAGGTCAGATAATAATCATCCATCAGCACACGCATCAGCTCTGCGATAGCTACGGTAGGATGGGTATCGTTCAGCTGGAAGGTAACCTTCTCATAGAACTTATGGATATCATCATGCTTTCTCATGTACTTCTCAACTGCTTCCTGTACGGATGCGGAGATGAAGAAGTACTGCTGCTTCAGACGCAGTTCCTTACCTGCATAATGATTGTCATTGGGGTACAGAACCTCTACGATATTACGTGCCAGGTTCTCCTGCTCTACCGCCTTCTGGTAATCACCCTTGTCAAAGGAATCCAGCTGGAAGCACTCTACGGGCTCCGCATCCCAGATACGCAGGGTGTTTACAATACCGTTGCCATAGCCCACGATGGGAAAATCAAAAGGAATGGCCTTAACAGACTGATAACCCTCCTGGGTAAATACATTTCTGCCATTCTCGTCGGTATGCACACTTACATAGCCGCCGAATTTCACCATTTTCGCATACTCAGGTCTACGCAGTTCAAAAGGATTGCCATTCATCAGCCAGTTATCGGGAACCTCTACCTGATAACCGTCGCGGATCTCCTGCTTGAACATACCATAACGATAACGGATACCGCAGCCGTATGCAGGATATCCCAGCGTTGCCAGGGAATCCAGGAAACATGCTGCCAGACGTCCCAGTCCACCGTTACCCAGTGCTGCATCCGGCTCCTGGTCCTCGATCAGGTTCAGATCCAGTCCCAGCTCTTCCAGAGCTTCCGCTACGGGCTTGTATGCCTTTAAATTGATGAGGTTATTGCCAAGTGCTCTTCCCATCAAAAATTCCATGGACATGTAGTAGACCATCTTAGGGTCTTCCTTCTCATATGCCTTCTGGGTCTCCATCCAGTTCTCTACGATACGGTCCTTGATCGCATAAGATACTGCCTGGAAGATCTGCTGTGCATCTGCCTCTTCCAGATTCTTACGATACAGGGTGCGCACATTATATTCCACACTTCTCTTGAAGAGCTCCTTGTCGAACTCTTTTGCCTTTACCGGCTTCTCGCTGGCTGCTACTGATTTTTTCACCTATGTTCTCCTCTCCATTACCTCTCCGGTACTGCACTCTTCTCAAGATATTCCGCGCCGGATAGCGTTATGATTTCATCCATATTCTTAACCAAATACAGGTAATATTATAACAAACTTCCATGCGCATTCCAACTGTTTTCGCCGGTTTTCGTAAGTTTCGTAAATGTTTTTCCGAAACAGAAAAGATTCTGCGGTCCCCCTTCCGGAAAACCACAGAATCTTTATCTTTATACTCTCTCCACAGCGATCACTGCGTTCTCGCCGTTAATGTTCCATTCCTTCGATACGCTGTATTCCGCACCGCTTGTCAGTTCGTCAGCCAGAACCTTGCTGCTGATGGCTTCTTTGTTCTTCTGTGCGATCTCGGACAGCTTATCGTTGCCATTGATGGATACGCGGATGTGATCGGTCACTTCGAAGCCGCTCTCCTTACGCATGGTCTGGATCTTGCTGATGATCTCGTATACGAAGCCTTCCTCTACCAGTTCCGGTGTCAGGTTGGTATCCAGAACAACGGTCATTCTGTTGTCTTCCTGAGATACATAACCTTCCTTCTGTGCCATGTCGATCAGCAGATCGTCCTTGGTCAGTTCCACAGCCACACCGTCTACATCGAACTTTAATGCGCCATCTGCATTCAGCTCATCCATTGCTGCATTGCCATCCAGTGCTGCAAGGTGCTTCTGGATGCCGCCCAACTGTTTGCCGTACTTGGGTCCTACGGTACGCAGCTGAGGTTTGAAGGTGTATGAGGTAAAGTCACGTACGTCATCGGTAAATACGACTTCCTTGACGTTCAACTCATCCTCGATGATCTCCTGGTAGAACTCACTCAAGGTGAAGTCTGACTTGATATACATTCTGCTGATAGGCTGACGGTTCTTGATGGCAGCCTCGTTACGGCATGCACGGCCCATAACTACAGCATCCAGTACATCTTCCATATCCTCTTCCAGTTTCTTGTCGATGTGCTCCTTGTTCACTACAGGGAAGTCACACAGATGGATACTCTCGGGCGCATTTGCATCGTTGCTTCTTACCAGGTTCTGGTAAATATCCTCTGTCATGAAGGGGATCATGGGTGCTGCTGCCTTACAGATGGTCACCAGTGCGGTGTACAGCGTCATGTAGGCATTGATCTTATCCTGCTCCATACCCTTTGCCCAGAAACGCTCACGGCTGCGTCTTACATACCAGTTACTCATCTCATCGACGAAGTCCTGCAGAGCCTTGGCAGCCTCAGGGATGCGGTACTGGTCCAGATTGCTGTCTACTTCACCGACAGTGGAGTTTAACTTGGACAACAGCCACTTATCCATTACGGGCAGTTTGTCGTATTCCAGTGTATATTTGGAAGCATCAAAATTGTCAATGTTTGCATACAGTACGAAGAATGCGTAGGTGTTCCACAGGGTACCCATGAATTTACGCTGTCCTTCCTGTACGGCCTTACCGGAGAATCTCTTCGGCAGCCAGGGTGCGGAACTGGTGTAGAAATACCAACGGATGGCATCTGCGCCGTAGGTCTCCAGTGCATTGAAAGGATCTACCGCATTGCCCTTACTCTTACTCATCTTCTGACCGTTCTCATCCTGTACATGACCCATTACGATAACGTTCTTGTAAGGTGCCTTGTTAAAGAGCAGAGTAGATTCTGCCAACAGAGAGTAGAACCATCCACGGGTCTGGTCCACTGCCTCGGAGATAAAATTGGCGGGGAACTGCTGCTCGAACAGATCCTTATTTTCAAACGGATAATGATGCTGCGCAAAAGGCATTGCTCCGGAGTCGAACCAGCAGTCGATCACCTCGGGAACACGCTTCATCTGCTTGCCGCACTCGGGGCAGGTGATGGTGATCTCGTCGATGTAAGGACGATGGAATTCTACGGTCTTCGCCTTCTCATTGCCGCTCATCTTGTACAGCTCTTCCCGGCTGCCGATGGAGTGCTGGTGTCCGCATTCGCACTCCCAGATATTTAACGGAGTACCCCAGTAACGGTTACGGGATACGCCCCAGTCCTGAATATTCTCCAGCCAGTTGCCGAAACGTCCCTCACCGATAGAAGCGGGGATCCAGTTGATGGTCTTATTATTACGTACCAGATCATCCTTCACAGCGGTCATCTTGATGAACCAGGACTCTCTTGCATAATAGATCAGCGGAGTATCACATCTCCAGCAGAAGGGATAATCATGCTCGAACTTCGGTGCATCGAACAGCTTGCCCTCTGCATCCAGATCCTTAAGTACCAGAGGATCTGCGTCTTTTACAAATTTTCCTGCATAAGGGGTCTCTGCGGTCAGATCACCCTTGCCGTCTACGAACTGTACGAAGGGCAGCTCATAGTTACGTCCGATACGGCTGTCGTCTTCACCGAAAGCCGGTGCGATATGAACGATACCAGTACCGTCGGTCATGGTTACATAACCGTCGCAGGTTACGAAATGTGCCTTTTTCTTCTGCTTCTTGGCGGCATCTCCCGCACACTTGTACAGAGGCTCGTACTCCTTGTACTCCAGATCCTTACCAACATAGGTCTCCAGTACTTCGTAAGCATCCTTGCCCTCTTCTGCAAGACGTCCCAGAACCTTGTCTGCCAGTGCCTTTGCAATATAATAGGTATAACCGTCGGCGGCCTTCACCTTCAGGTAAGTCTCCTCCGGGTTCACGCACAGTGCCACGTTGGAAGGAAGAGTCCAGGGGGTGGTGGTCCATGCCAGGAAATATGCATCCTCGCCCTTTACCTTAAAACGTACGATAGCGGAACGCTCCTTGACTACCTTATAGCCCTGTGCCACTTCGTGGCTGGACAGCGGGGTTCCGCAGCGAGGGCAGTAAGGAACGATCTTGAAGCCCTTGTACAGAAGTCCCTTATCCCAGATGGTCTTCAAAGCCCACCATTCGGACTCGATGAAATTGTCATCGTAGGTAACATAAGGATTATCCATGTCAGCCCAGAAACCGACAGTACGGGAGAAATCTTCCCACATTCCCTTGTATTTCCAGACACTCTCTTTACATTTGTCGATGAAAGGTGCCAGACCGTATTCCTCGATCTGCTCCTTACCATCCAGGCCCAGCAGCTTCTCAACTTCCAGTTCTACGGGAAGTCCGTGGGTATCCCAGCCTGCCTTACGGGGAACCATATATCCCTTCATGGTACGGTATCTGGGGATCATATCTTTGATGGTACGGGTCTCTACATGACCGATGTGGGGCTTACCGTTGGCGGTAGGCGGTCCGTCGTAGAAGGTATAGGTCTCGCCTTCCTTACGATGCTCCATACTTTTTTTGAAAATGTTGTTGTCTTCCCAAAATTTCTCGACGGCTTTCTCACGGTCTACGAAATTCAGGCTTGTGGGTACCTGCTTGTACATAGTGTGCTTCCTTTCTTTTCTTATTACAGCATCATACTATTCAGCGCCTCATTCACAAAATCGCAGTTTCGATGCTTTCCTGAATAGTATCAAAAAAAGCTCCGTCCCGTAACAGGACGAAGCTCATGCATTCGTTAACCACCTCTTACAACATACTTCCCATACGATTCCACATGTGTAATCTCACAGGAGTGATATGCTTCCCGGTAACGGCGGGATTCCGTTCAGAACTACTGACCTGGGCTTTTGTTCTGACAGCTCAGAAGTGATTTTCACTTTTTCCCTACTCGCACCGGTCTCTCACCATCACCGGCTCGCTTTGCCTTTCTGCGGAAAAGTTACTCTCTTCGTCAATGCATTTTTGATATACCGCTATTATATATCTCATTTTTTTGCGTTGTCAAGCCGGATGTTATGATTTGCTTAGAAAGCTTTTCTTTCTTGCTTTTCCGACATTTATTTCATATAATTATTTTAAGACTGACTATGTGTACCGATCTTACCGGAAGGGGCAGCGATTCTATGGAAAATACGCAAAATACGCCGAAAAGAAGCGGCGGTAAAATATCATATACTCTGCAGGCGATCGGCCTGATTCCCCTGCTGGCGCTGGGGATCGTCATGTTATTTTTCACTTCCCAATGGTTCACAAAAACTATGTATCAGGAAGTGGAACGTGAATTGTATGATGCCACAAAAAGTGCCACTACACTTCTGAACGCTGCCTATCCCGGCGATTACCGGCTGGAAGGTGATGTTGCCTACCTTCTGTATAAGGGCGATGTAGATATCACCCGTGAATATTCTCTATTTGATCAATTCAAAGAGGATACCGGACTGGACATCACCCTGTTCTATCAGGATACCCGCATTCTGACGACTCTGTATAACGCCCAGGGTGACCGCATTGTCGGCTCCGGTGCTCCGGATGTGGTGATCCGTGATGTCCTGAATACCGGTGAAGATCATTTTTATATCAACACTCTGATCAATGGAAAGACTTATTTTTCCTATTATAGTCCTGTCCGCAATCAGGACGGCAGCATAGTTGGCATGCTTTTTATAGGAAAATCCAGTGCCGCCGTATCTCAATCCATTCAACGTTATGTCTATCCGCTGACATGGCTGATCATCGGTTTTGTGGCTCTCGTGGCTGTCTGCATCTATTTTTACACCAGAAGATTCGTGGCTGTATTACTCCATATTCACAGCTTCCTGTCGGAGGTAGCCTCCGGGAATCTGAACGCCACACTGGATCATTCCGTAACAAAACGCAGTGATGAATTAGGTGATATCGGTCGCTGTGCCCTGTCCATGCAACGCTCTCTTCGTACCATGATCGAGCAGGATGCCCTGACCGAGCTGTACAACCGCCGCTGCGGAGACAAAAAACTGCGCCAGATCTTCGAGGAAGCCAGATCCTCCCGCCGTTCTTTTGCGCTCGCCATCGGAGATATTGACTTTTTCAAAAAGGTTAACGATACCTACGGTCATGAATGTGGGGATGCCGTGCTGAAAAATGTTTCTGCCCTGCTGAAGCAGCATATGTGGCGCCGTGGCTTTGCCGCGCGTTGGGGTGGTGAGGAATTTCTCTTAGTATTTGAAAAGGCAGATCTTACAGAAGCACAGAAACAGCTGGAGCTTCTCATGGACAAGATCCACGAACTGGATACGCTCTATGACGGGCAACACGTAAAAGTAAATATGACCTTCGGACTGGTCTGCGAGTCCGACAAAGATATTCATACATTATTAAAAGAAGCTGATGAGAAATTATATATCGGTAAGACAAACGGTCGTAACCAGGTGGTTTCCTAACCCGGTTACGACCGTTTTTTATTTGTTTCTGATTTTGTTATCTTTAACCTTGCAGACATTCCGGATTCAATAGGAAATCATAAATATTGATTGTCAGAATACCATATTCATCATAATATGGCTGCACAATATCTTTTGTAATGACAATTTTCTTAAAAGAGTCATCAATCTTCCGGAACGGTCGGATTTCCTGCGTCCGCTTTGCTTCATCCGGAAGAGAATATGCCGATTGAATGTAATATCTGGCAGAACCAAGATTGCATACAAAATCCACTTCCAGCTGCCTGCGGTTTACCTTTCCTTCCAAATCTTTTTCTGCGATAGGGACAACACCTACATCCACACTATATCCCCGCATCCGGAGTTCGTTATAGATTACATTTTCCATGGAATGCGTCTGCTCCAACTGTCGGAAATTAATTCTGGCATTCCGAAGCCCCAAATCAGAAAAATAATATTTCTTAGGAGTCTCTATATATGCCTTTCCCTTAATATCATAACGCTGTGCTGACTCTATCAAAAAAGAATCTTCAAAGTAATCCAGATATTTCTTTATGGTTGCAGAAGTAATTTTAGATTTCTTCACGGTTTTAAAAGTATTCTTTAGTTTTTCCGGATTGGTCAACGAACCGATCGCAGAGGAAAGAATATTAAGCAGATCTTCCAATTCCCCAATATTCTTTATACGATTCCGTTTCGTAATATCACGGATATAAATTTCGTTAAATAAATTATGCAGCGCTGTTGCTTTATCCCCGGTACCATCCCGCAGAACCACTAATGGAATTCCACCGTAAAGCATATATTCAGATAACCCGGTATATTTATCTCCGCTATAAACAGACATAAATTCAGCAAAGCTGAGAGGGTACATATGAATTTCATCACCTCTGCCTGCAAATTCCGTAGCAATATCCTTTGACAACAGTTTTGCGTTACTTCCCGTCACAAACACATCAATATTCTCTTTGCGAAGGTATCCATTCAAAACAGCCTCAAAACAATCCAGCATCTGAATTTCATCCAACAGCAGATAATATATTCCCTCTCCTGTGGTTTTCGACCGGATATATGCCATAAATTTCTCCGGATCCGCACCCCTCTTTTCCTTCTCGATCTGAATAAGACTTTCGCCGATCAGGTAAAGATCATCCGCAGAATCAAACGCAAACCGTATGATATGGTCTGCTTCCACACCGGAATCCAGCAAATAATGATAGAAAATGTTATTCAGCAGATAAGACTTACCACATCTGCGGATCCCGGTAATCACCTTGATTAATCCATTGCTCTTTCTTTTTATTAACTTTTCCAAATAGAAATCTCTGCGAATATCCATATATTTTCTCCCTGGAATAGATTTTTGCAACTGGTTGCACTTTTCTATTCTATTATATGGATAATTTAACTGAAAATCAATATACTTGTTTCATTTTAGGAATAGATTTTTGCAACTGGTTGCACTTTTCTATTCCAAATTGTAAATAAACAAAGTAATCACTGTTCCATCTGTCTGCCCAGGAAGCCCGCTGCAGACTGCGCCAGTTTCTGTTCCACTTCTCCCATTTTGCTCTTCCCGTCATTTTCCAACAGGATCACACTTCCGATGATGTCCCCTTCGCAGATGATCGGTGTGATCAGCTGCCAGGCATAGTCCACGGCAATGTCTTCCGCAATGTTGACATAATTGCGGTCTCCTTTTGCGGCAATCACAGTCTCTCTATTATTGATCTTCTCCTCCAGTTGGCGGCTTACTGCTTTATTGAGCAGCTGCTTACAGCCTCCGGAGACGGCTATGAACTGGTCCCTGTCCGCGATCAGTGTGGGATGTCCCGACACCTGTGCCAGGCTTTCTGCATACTGTTTTGCGAACGTGGTCATCTCGCCGATGGGAGAATACTTTTTCAGAATAATCTGTCCCTCTCTGTCTGTAAATATTTCCAGCGGATCGCTTTCCCTGATGTGTAACGTACGGCGGATCTCCTTCGGGATCACGATTCGTCCCAGGTCATCTATTCTTCTTACAATTCCGGTTGCTTTCATTGATAAACCTCCTGCTTTCCAGATTACTTTCCATAATTGTGCTGTGTGGGTAGTATGTGGAAAGCATGGAGAAATTATGTGACATTTACCAAAATGTTTTTTTCTTTGTATTTCCTATATTTCTGTGTTACACTTAATCTACTTGCGACAAAATATTAAGTGTGGGAGAGATTAAACTATGAATCACAAAAATAGTAACAGAAGTTCATTTTCCGGCAAGATCGGTTTCGTCCTGTCTGCTGCCGGCGCCTCGGTGGGACTGGGCAATATCTGGCGTTTCCCGTATCTGGCAGCCAAATACGGCGGTGGAATCTTCCTGTTGATCTATATTATTCTGGCGCTTACCTTCGGTTATAGCATGATCGTGGCAGAGACTTCACTGGGACGCATGACAGGTAAAAGTCCCGTAGGTGCCTTTCATACCTTCGGGAAATCCAAATGGTTGTCCTTCGGTGGATGGATCAACGCTATTATTCCTATTCTGATCGTTCCTTATTATTCCGTCATCGGCGGATGGGTGATCAAATATCTGGTGGAATATGCCAAGGGTCACGGACATGATCTGGCAGCAGACGGTTATTTTTCCACGTTTATTTCCAATGGCGTCTCTACTGAGCTGTGCTTTATCGTATTCACTCTGTGTACTCTGGGAATCATCTACGCCGGTGTCCGCAACGGTATCGAGCGCGTATCCCGCATTATGATGCCGATCCTGGTAGTGCTCTCCGTGGTCATCACAGTCTATTCTGTTACCAGACCGGGAGCACTGAGCGGTGTGAAGTATTTCCTGATCCCGAATCCCGCGAATTTCTCCTGGATGACAGTCGTAGCTGCCATGGGTCAGATGTTCTACTCTCTGTCCATTGCCATGGGTATTCTCATCACCTTCGGCTCTTACATGAAAAAAGATGTCTCCATTGAAGGCTCTACGAAAAATGTGGAGATCTTTGATACCGCCATCGCTATCATGGCAGGTCTGATGATCATTCCCGCCGTGTTCGCATTCTCCGGTGGAGATCCCGATACCTTACAGGCAGGTCCTTCCCTGATGTTCATCACACTTCCCAAAGTCTTCGACAGCATGGGAATGGGCACCTTCGTAGGTATTATGTTCTTCGTACTGGTACTGTTTGCAGCCATGACCAGCTCCATTGCACTTACCGAAAGTGCTGTGTCTACTTTCGAGGACGAGCTTGGCTGGGGTCGTAAAAAATCTACCGTGATCATGGGTGTGATCATGCTGGCACTGGGAACGTTATCCTCACTGGGTTACGGACCGCTTGGTGCTGTGAAGATCATCGGCATGCAGTTCCTTGATTTCTTCGATTTCCTGACCAACTCCGTGATGATGCCTATCGCTGCCATCACCATCTGTCTGCTGGTATCCCGCGTCATCGGAGTAAAGGCTGTGGAAGAAGAAGTCATGCACGGAGAAGCTGCTTTCCGCCGCAAAAAAATATTCAACTTCATGATCAAGTATCTCTGCCCGGTATTTGCTGCGATTATTTTATTAAGCTCTGTGGCAAATGCTTTTGGATGGATTAAAATGTAATGATGCCAGGGTCATAAACAAAACCCCACGCTGTGCTCGCACAAGCGTGGGGTTCTTGTTTCATGACCCGCTCCGATATTCGCATAAAAGGGAAGCGTCTGCTTCACGATATGCGAATACCGGACAGGATTGGCATCATGCTATATCGGAATGATCCGTCCCGTTTCCGCATTTACTCTATGTGAAATTGAGATTACCGTTCTTCCTTCGGAAGCCCTCTTCAGTGCCTGCAGCACCTCTTCCTCAGTCTGGGCATCCAGATTTGCCGTAATCTCATCCAGCAGAAGAAGCTTCGGCTTCGCCACGGCGGCTCTGGCAATAGATAACAGCTGCCACTGTCCCTGCGAGAAGATCTCCGAAGTACAGAGAGTGTCATAGCCTTTTTCCAGCTGCTCTATCGTTGCATCCAGTCCCGCAATCCTCGCGGCCTCCCGTACCTCTTCCATAGTAAAAGAATCGTCATACAGCGTGATCTGCTCCTTCACGGTACCGGGTACTCTGTGAAAAGTCTGCTCCACATAGCCGTACAGGCTGCGCTTTTCATTTTCCGGAATCTGAAAAGCATCTCTTCCCTGAATCAACACTTTACCCTCTCCCGGCTGATAGAGTCCCAGCAGCAGTTTGAATACCGTACTCTTCCCTGCACCGGTTCTGCCCGACAGAGTGACCTGTTCTCCGGAATACACTTGAAAATTTAAGTCCTGCAAAATCTTACGGTCATCATCCCCATAGCCAAAGGTCACGTTTTGCAGCTCTACAAAAGGATTTTCCGTCCTATTCTGTGGTTCTGCCGTTTTTTCCCCGGAATTTTTCTCCGGCAATTCCTCTAACGCATAGAATTCATTGATCCGGTGCACGCCCGCAATGGCGGACTGTATGGTCTGGATCTCCATTCCCAGACTCTCCACTGGGGTAAAGATCTGGGAGATATAGTTAATTACCGCTACTGCTGTACCTGCAGACATACCGAACAATGTCAGCACTTTTGCATTACCGGAGGCAGAAAACAGCATCACAACCGCCACCACGATAGCATTCAGGATCAGGATCACCGGGGAATAAATAGCATCATAAAAATTCGTGCGATCTACCGCGCGATAACTCTCCGCAATATATTCATCATACCGTTCCTCCATATAGCGCTCTTTTCCCAGCGTATGAATGGTGCGGATATTGTGCAGCGTCTCCGGCACATGTCCGGAGGCTCTGCCCACGGCACGACGGTTCTCGATCTGGGCTTTCAGCATGTTTTTCTGCACCGTCCGGGTGAACCAATACAGAAATGGCAGCAGGATCAAAAGTACGATCGCCAGTCCTCTGTTTTTTAACCAGATCACCACCAGGATACTTATAATCTTACAGGCATCGGCGAACATGCTGATGATTCCGGAAGTAAACAGATTCTCCACGGTGTCCACATCTCCGACAAACCGGGAGACGATAGTACCGGGTTCCTGCTTCGTCAGTTCCCCTGCCGTCAGGTTCGTGTATTTCTCCATCATGCTGCTCCGCAGTGCGTGGGTGATCTTCTGACCGAAGACCGTCAGCAGACCTTCCCGAAGGCTTTCGGTCAGCCCGGTGAGCACCGTAAAAGCAAAATACAGTATCACCAATGCAACCGGAACTGCGTTTCCTGCGGTGATCGTATCAACGATGCTTCCCAGGATCCAGGGCGGCAAAAGCGCGGTTACAATGGCACCTGCGACTGCCAGCACGATTCCCAGTGACAACCCTGCATAGCCTGTCACAGTCTGCCGGATCACGTTGCGGACATTTTTCACATTCTGTCTCTTATTTTTCTGCATCTGTTTATTTTTCTGCATGATCCGGACCTCCCTCCTGCGTACTGTGTGCATCAGCGCCATCCGCCTGTGCTTCAAACAGTCTCGCATACTCCGGGAACTTTTCAAGGATCTGTTCGTGGGTTCCTGCAGTCACTTTTCCATCCTCCATCCACAGCACCTGATCCATTTCAGGGAACAGATACAGTCTGTGGGACAGTAGGATCACGATGCTGTCCGCTGCCAGCTTCCGTAGATTGGCAAAAACCTCTTTCTCCGTCTTGCGATCCAGTGCAGAAAAAGGATCGTCCAGGATCAGGACCGGACGCTTATGGCACAGGGTTCTCGCCAATGCCAGCCGCTGTGCCTGGCCACCGGAGAGCCGGACGCCGCCATTTCCCACAATGGTGTCCATACTCTCTTCCATCTCTGCCACCTCACCGTCGAAGCAGACTGCCTTCAGATACTTCTCCGGATCGTCATCATCGCCCAGCAGTATATTGTTACGGACACTGTCATTGAACAGCTCCGGATCGTGTCCTAAATATCCCACCATGCCGTTTTGCTCTGCCTTGGTCATCCCGGATAATTCTTTGCCGTGGAAGCAGATCCTTCCTTCGTAAGGGTATTCACAGAGGAAGGTCTTTCCCAATGTGGATTTACCACACGCCACTGCACCGGTGACACCAATGATCTGTCCCGGAGTGGCTGACAGATTGAAGTCCTCATAGATCTTCTCTCCGCCGGGATAAGCGAAGCTTACATCCGATACTTCCAGCGTTCCCGGCTCCTGTACCAGGCTATCGTCCTCATAAGTGGTTTCCTTCATCAGTGGCTTAATGCGCTTCCAGGAGACCTGGGCTTTATGTACTGCATTGAATAGCTTCGCGGCATGAGAAGATTTCACGGCTAACTTCAAAAAACAGGATAAAAACGTGGTAAAGGCTGCCACATCCCATATTTTCCAGCCGGTTCCAAGCACATTTTGGCTGCCGAAATACAGGATAAACAATACTCCTGTCATGGAGATGATCCGGTACAGCGGTGGGAACGCAGTACTCCAGATATTGGCCTTCACAGCAGATGTCTCATAATCGGTAAGGTTCGCTTCATAGGCCCGCCTGCGCTCTTCCTCTCTGCCATAGACACGGTAAGTGATAGCATTGGCAGCTCTGTCCAGTGTTGCGGCACTTAAATCTCCGGACTTTTCCTTATAAGCAGCTCCGGTACGCTGCACGTTACGCTTCATCTTCTCCGCCAACACATAAGATACCGGTAAAAACAGCATACCTAAGATCGCCAGCCGCCAGTCATAAAATAACAGCATTCCCACATATGCTGCCAATGCCACACCGGTATCGAAGATCTCTGTGGTAAATTTCCGCATACCCTCCGCGCAGTCGTCCACATCCAGGATTGCCTTGGTCATCACATTTCCGACACCCTCTTCTTCCAGTTCGGCACGGCTTCTGTGTACCAGACTGCGGTACAGGATCTCTTTCATGTCACGATTCACATTATTAGCAAATCGTCTGACATAAAAACGCTTGATATAACGGGCAATCTGCACGATGGCAATAGATATCACATATGCCGTCACCAACACCAGCATATCCCGGTATCCGGCCTTTCCGCCCAGAATATCCACCAGACATCCCGTCATCCGACCCTCGAACCACGGTCCTGCCAGCAGTCCGAGGTTATAGATCAGTCCGGAGAACGTGACTGCCAGCAGCACCGGCCACTGGGTTTTGAAATAATACAGGATCTGATCCTTTTTCGCTGCCTCATATATCTGTTTCATCCTCTCCTGCTCCTTCTTCCACACGTTTTGCCACATTGACAAATCCTGCCCTTCTCACGTCACCCATCAATTCTGCTTCTTTCCTCAGCACTACATAAAAAGATGTACTATCCTCTGATTTAGATAATAGTACATCTTTTTCGTCTGTCAATGTATTTGATTACCATCTCAGGCCTTCAAAATCTCCGAAATGTTCCGCTGGATCCCGGCTGCTACATCCGGTTTATTCATGGAATAGACATGGATATGTTTTACGCCATTGGCCAGCAGATCGATGATCTGATCAGTGGCATAGGCAATACCCGCCTGTTTCATGGCTTCCGGATTGTCTCCGAAGCGGTCTACGATATTTTTGAATCGTTCCGGAACATTACAACCGGACAGTTTTACGGCATTCTTCACCTGCACGCCACGGGTGATGGGCATGATGCCGGGAACGATGGGCACGGTAATCCCTGCTTCCCGCACACGGTACATGAAGTTGAAGAAGATATTGTTGTCGAAGAACATCTGGGTCGTCAGATACTCACATCCGGCATCCACCTTTGCCTTCAGTCCCTGAATATCCGCATTCTTGTTAGCGGAATCGGGATGCACCTCCGGGTAGCAGGCGCCACCCACGCAGAAATCTCCGTTTTCTTTGATAAAGCGTACCAGATCCGATGCATGGGTAAAATCGGTAAATACCTCCCCATCAAAATCCTTCGGAATATCTCCTCTCAGAGCTAAAATATTCTCGATCCCTGCTGCCTGCATTTCTGTAAGAGCTGCGCCGATGCTGCCCCTGTCAGCACAGACACAGGTCAGATGCGCCACGGTAGGCACATTGTGCTGCTTCTGAATCTCTCCTGCCAAAGCAATGGTATGTCCCTTGGTACTGCCGCCGGCGCCATAAGTCACGCTCATATAAGCAGGCTGCAATGCCGCGATCCCCAGTGCTGCTGCCTCCACATTTCCGAAATCCGTGCTCTTCTTCGGAGGAAATACCTCAAAAGAGATCGTTGCTGTATCTCGTGCTAAAATTTCCCTGATCTTCATTCGTGTACTCTTTTCTTATCCTTTATTTTTATTCTTTATGTCTCTTTGGCTTACTCTTTTATTGTATCCGGCTCAAACGATAAATGTTGTCTGTTTCTCCAAGCCATTCTCAATTTTTCTCATCGCGCAAAAACGGAGGCAAAAAATCCACTTTTTCTTCTTCACTTTCGCTTTTCGCAATAATGTTCCGGATATTCTGCATCCGCTTATCCAGTGCCGCACTCTGCTGCGCACAGTCATACAGCTCGTCCTTCAGGAACTTTGCCTGACTCTCCGGAATGTTTTTCTTATACTGCAGCTTGTGCTCCAGGCTCGCCCAGAAGTCCATGGCTATGGTGCGGAACTGCACCTCCACATAGACCAGTTTTTTCGTATTCTGTAAAAAGATCGGCACCTGCACGATCAGATGCAGGCTCCGGTAGCCGCTCTCCTTGGGATTCTTTATATAATCCTTGCGCTCGATCAGAGTAATGTCATCTTGCCGTAAGAAACTCTCCGCCAGTTCGTAAATATCATCCGGGAAGGAACAGATGACCCGGATCCCGGCGATATCCCGGATATTCTCTTCGATGCCTTCCAGCGTCATGGGAATATTTTTCCGGCGGATCTTACGCAGAATACTGTCATACGATTTGACTCTGGTCTTTATCCCTTCGATGGGATTCCGATCGTATTCCAGGGAATACTCCTGATTCAATACTTTGAATTTCGTCTCCACCTCCATGATGGCGCACTGATAATACGACATCAGTTCATCCATGGGGCGCTTGTTTTTCTCAATCAGATCCAGAAATTGATCCGATAATAAATGCTGTTTGAAAAATTTTCCTCTGATGGTATCCATAATATAACTCACTCTTTTACTGTCTATTTTTTAATCAATGTCTTTTTATGATAATCTATGATAAATCATAGATTATCATAAAAAAAGCCTCCTTGCATACGGTATATCCATAGTATATACCATAGACAAGGCGGTATCAATCACTTCATAGTGAATCGATAGACTGCACCGAAAGACACCATATTTCGAGTTGAACGTTTGTTCGATTTGTGTTATACTGTTATTGTGTAATCGAAACGAAAGCGGATGCGATTTTCCGATTGTTAGATGCCCTCTAGTAATACAAAGGAGGGGATGCCCATGAATACAATGGAAGTACTTACTCTGTTGTTAGTTGTCTTTGCAGCTCTATCATACATCGACAGACATGGTGACGATAATAACAAAAAGAAATAGCATCCCCCGACCAAAGTGAATGCTATTTCTTTTTAAGCTGAACTGAGGGCGAATCGGAATTTTCACCTCCGACCACCTTTCTAAGTAGATTATACACTATGAGGGGTTGAGAAATCAATCCCTCTTTTCATTGAAGAAATTTCTAGATGGTAGATGCAATGATCTGCATCTTCCCCTGTAATTCCACCTTACCGTATCCATCGGGCAGAATCAGATGGTCTCCCTTTTTCAGTCTGGTGCCGTTCAGGGTACCTTCTCCCTCTGCCACACTCATCAGCACAAAGGGCTTATCCTGCGTGCATTTAGCCGCAGAGCATAACTTTAGCGGAGAAAACACCATTCTGATAGGTAAACGTACTTGCACCGCCGCTTTTTTCTGCAATATGTTGGATAGACTGGATGCCGACGCCGTTTTCCTTTCGTTTGGAGGATCGGAAAACACCGTCCTTCTCCCTGATTTCGCCGTCATAGGCATTCTCAACTTCGATCAGAAGCAGCCGCCCGGCATGCAGGTATGCAGTGATTTTGATCTGCCGTCTGTCTGGTGCAGTGCGGATACTGGCTTCGAGCGCATTTTCCAACAAGTTGGACAAGACCAGACACATGTTGATCTCATCGATCGGAAGAGTCTGCGGCAGATCGAGCTTTGCACAAAAGGGAATGTCTTCGCGCTTTGCCAGGGCACAATAATAGCCGATGACACTATCTGCTGCGCGGTTTTCGCAGAAGTGTATACCGAGATTCGGGATGCGGGAAATGTTTTTTTCAAGGTAGCTTTTCAATCCCTCCAGATCGCCGGTCTCAGCCAGTGCGGAAATTTGATTCAGTTGATGGCGCATATCATGCCGCGCCTGCCGCACTTCTTCGATGGCAGCTTTGAGATTCTCATAGCGTTGCTGCTGCATGAAAAGAAGCTGGTTTTCCTGCTGTAGTCTCACGTTGCGGTTGAGACTGGTGGCCATTAGCAGGAAAATTGCGTTGAACCAGAGCAAAAGCAAAAGAAGTGCAATACTTATCACAATATAGCCCTGTAATACACGACCGGTCCTAAGCGTCGTCTGATAGCGCGGGATCATAAAAAGGTTCAAAAAAATGAATCCCAGCGGCAAAACCCAGAACACATACCATGTTTGCGCAAAATTATCGTCCTCGACCATCACACGAACTGCATGGGTTGACGGATAGAACGCTGTCAGCACCAAAATCCAGCAAACAATATTATAAAATACACAGGCGGCAAGGCAGAACCACGGTTCATCCTGTGGCAGCTGCATATGCAGAGCAATCATAACACTGATAGCTCGAGACAAGCTGTTGATGCATGCAAATACTGCGCAAACAGTCAGTGCAATTGTTCCGGATTTCCAGAGGGAGATTTTGAGCGTTCCGGTATATAGCCCAATTGCGAGCAATGTGATCCCTGCCAGGGCAGACGCAGTGGACGCATGAAGCTGATAGCAGACGATCCCACCACCGATACATAATCCTGCCATCAGTGGGAGAATCCGGGCGGCAAGCTTTCCGGGGGACTGCTTCAGATAAGATTTTACAGGGAAATATGCAAGTAAAAGACCGGGGAGTACGACGGACAGCTCCAGGATCGGACGCAGAATATCTTTCATCTCATACACCCCCTTGCAGCAGAAATTCCATAAATGCCTGCCTGGCAGGCTTCAAAAGTTCCTGGTTGACATATACGCGGCTGCCGTCGGTCATGCAGAAAGCAGCGGCCTGAAAATCAGCGGCATGTTCTAAATTGACAATCACACCGCGGCTGCAGACAAAAAAGCGTGGATCTTTTTTCAGCGGCTCGGTAAATGCCTTAAAGCTTTGCCGCGTGGCAAGCGTTTTTCCGGCAGTTGTGCGAATGTTGATCATATGAGCAAAATGCTCGGCAAAGACAATGTCCCTATAGCGAAGGCGAATGTCGCTGCCACTGACTTTCACCGTCAGAATCGGCTCCGGACGCGGAAGTTTAGTGAGCATTTCAGCAAGCAGAGCGGCAAGTTCTCCCTCGGAAAAGGGCTTCACGAGGTAGTGAAATGCCCGCACCTGAAAGCCCTCCAGTGCATGATCGGTAGATGTTGTGGTGAAGATCAGAAAGCAGTCTGCATCCATCTTCCGAAGTTCCTTTGCGGCATCCATACCGCTTAATCCTTTCATGTAAATGTCCAGAAATGCCACAGTAAAGTGCCGTTCTTTTTCTGCTGCGAGAAAGCTCTCGCTGCTGTCAAATTCTAAGATCTCCGTCTCTACACCGTACAAGCTCAGCTGTCGCTCAAGCCGCATTTTCAACAGCGCACGTTCGGTCTCGATATCATCCACTATTGCTATCCTCATATCGGACTGACTCCTTTGTAAAAAATTCCAGTAACTATTCCAACTAAATTATATCATACCTGTCCAACACCGGCACAGTGAAAAGCTCAGATTTCGTGACGGAATTGAGGGTTTCGTGCCAAACGGCTTGAAAAGCGTTTGCATATCCGTATACTGACAAGCAGAAAGCATCAATGACGGCAGAAAGGAGGGAGTGCCGTGTACCACATTGCCGTGCTGACAAATAGTGAAACACAGGAAGCCTTTTATATAGAGCAGCTTTCACGGTTCTGCTTTGAACGCGGTCTGTTTCCCAAAATGGACTGTTACCATGGGCAGGAGTTGTTCTTTGATGTGGCGCGTGTAAATGCGCCAACCTGCACTGTGATCGCACTTCCGGGAGTAGAAGGGTTGAATGCGGTGGTGCATCTGCGAACGCTTTTTCCCGAAACACGCATCATCTGGTGCAGCGATCTGGATTTTTCCCTGCATGCATTTCGGCTGCGTGTAGACTATTTTCTGTTAGAGCCAATAACAGAAGAAGCGTTTCAGCAAGGACTTTCTACATGGTTAGATGGGAAAAAAACGTCTGCCTTATTCCGAACGGATCACAACAAACATAACAATGAGGAGGATTATTGATGAACAAGAGAAAAAAGATTTATTCTGTATTTAGCTTTCTTCTGGCGGGAACACTGTGCCTGTCTATGGCGGCCTGCGGTGGAACGCCCACACCGGCAGAGGACGAAACAACATCTTCTGCACCGTTATCCGGTGCACTGCCCGTGAAGGCTTTACAACCCAAACACGTGGATGAAAACCCTTATATGGCAAAAAGTGATGCAAACATCCATCACGACGGCTACAACACCGACTCAACGGATGAAATTCTGCCGCTCGGCATCTATCCGGAAATCAATGTTTCCTTTGAGACAACGAACCCGAACGCCTCACCCGCGATTTACTTTGACAACTACGGTCACGCGGTCGTGCCACTGCTCGGCGGCATCGCCATCCGTGATCTGAATGCAACAGAGACGAAGACGCTCGGCTATTTTTCACCGATGCAACATGATGGCGGCGGTTACGTCATCCAGAGTTCCTACACATTCCTTGACTCCAAAAACCGTGTCGTCTGCCCGACGAGCAACAACCATGTACTGATACTGCGTACGACGGAGGAAGACGGCAGCGTCATTCCGGAATTTGAAAAGGTTCTGGATATCGATATCAAGGCGGCTGCTGAGACCGCGCTCGGCAAAGAACTGACACAGAATCTTCTGTCCGTGGTCTTTGACTACGACGGAAACCTTTGGTTCGCCACCGGCGGCTTCCGAATCTATCCCGAACGGCAGCAGCAGGGCGTTCTCGGCTACATTGCCCACACAGCGATAGAATCCATTCTGAACGGCGAACAACCCGATCTTTCAAAGGCTGTCTTTGTTTACGGGCTGACCCCTGGCGAGGGCGCAGAGAACGGCATTGCTGCCTCCAAAGACGGTGCGGTCATTCTGACGAACCAGAACTGCTATCTGTTGCGCGCGGAAGAGGGTGTGAACGTTGTGTGGCGCACGCCATATGAGAGTGTCGGCGCGAAGGTCAGCCGCGATGGCGATAAGACAACCGGAGGCGGTCTTGCCTGGGGTGGTGGCTGCTCGCCCACACTGACACCAAACCTTGTACTGTTCACCGACAACGCAGATCCTGTTAAGCTTCTCGCGCTCGACATGAAGACCGGAGAGGTCGTAGCCAGCATGCCTGTTTTGGATGATCTGCCCGATGGGTATCAGGTGGCGGTTGAGAACTCTGCAATCGTTTATGACGACGGCGAAGGCACCGTCAGTACGATCGTCTGCAACTGGTTCGGTGCCGGTAATGCAGGGCTGGCCGACCCTGACAATGACTCTTCGATTCAGAGCTACGCCAACATTTATGACCAGAACTGGCTGATGAAGGGTAATGTTATGATCGCCCCGGGCGTTGAGCGGGTGGACACCTTAAAAACCTCTGATGGCTATGAAATGAAGAGTGTCTGGAGCCGGAACGATCTGCGCGACACGGCGATCATGAAGCTCTCCACTGCAACAGGCTATATTTACGGTTACGTACAGGATTTGGATACCGGCATGTGGCAGTACATTATTTTGGACTTTGCAACAGGCGAAACCGTCTTCACGATGGATGTATCCAACAAATACGGCTACAATAATATGGCTATCGGCATGTACACCGGCAGCAACGGAAATACGCTCTACTGCCCGACAGGCTATCTGGAACTGCTGCGTTTGCAGGATCGCTTTGTGTACCTGCCCGAGCTTCCGTACCGTGAGGTTGATCTTGATCAGGCGGCAAGAAATGTTCTTTCGCAGGATCAGTTTGAGCAGGATGGCGGTGAAGGTACGGTTGCAAGCTGGCACAACACTGCGACCATCTGCAACGTGCATCCCAACACCATGGTAGCCTTCCGCATGAACAACCTGTCCGGCAACGCCTCCGATCTGACGCTCTACGCCTATGGTGCAGACGGCATGCTGGAAAAGGTTGGCTCTGAACTGTGGTCGCTCACAGACGAGACCGGAGCGAATGTGACGGAGCTGACAGACGGTGTGCTCTATGAACTGCGCGTGACCGTCTCCGACGGCGGTGATCTCGACCTGAGCGAAACAGAAAAAGAAATCAAGCTATCTGTTGTACTTGGGAAATAAATCTGTTTTGAAGACAGCTGTCATTTACCGGATTTTTCATCTGCGGTGAACTTAGATCGTAGATGCGATGATCTGCATCCTGCCCTGTAACTCTACCTTACCGTAGCCGTCGGGCAGGATCAGGTGATCGCCCTTTTTCAGTCTGCTGCCGTTCAGGGTGCCTTCTCCTTCTACCACGCTCATGAGGACAAAGGGCTTATCCTGCCAGGTCTCCACGCGATGCTCCACATCAATACGGTATACGGTGTAGTAAGGGCACTGGATCAGCTGCTGAATGGCATCGTCCTTCTTCTCGGTATGCACCACACTGTTCTCTGCGGATTTTGCGGGAACCGTGATCACATCGATACTCTGTGCGATGTGCAGCTGTCTGGGCTTGCCATTACTCAGTCGGTCATAATCATACACCCGGTAGGTAATATCGCTGCTCTGCTGGGTCTCAAGAAGCAGTGTACCGCCCTTAATGGCATGTACGGTACCGGGATCGATCTGGATGAAGTCACCGGGCTTAATAGGGATCTCACGGATGAACTCTTTCCACTTTCCTTCCTGGATCATCTGCTCCAGTTCTTCCCTGGTCTTCGCGTTGTGTCCAACCACCAGCGTAGCATTTTCCTTACAGTCTAAGATGAACCAGCACTCTGTTTTGCCCAGGGATCCGTTCTCATGTACCTTCGCATAAGCGTCATCCGGATGCACCTGGATGCTTAAGTCGTCCTTTGCATCAATGATCTTGATCAGCAGCGGGAAACGATCCATTCCCGTGTCTCCGAACAGCTCGGGGTGCTTCTCCCACAGCTCGGACAGCTTCATTCCCTTATAAGCGCCGTTTGCCACGGTACCGTCTCCGTTAGGATGCGCACTGATCCCCCAGCACTCCCCGATGTCGTCACCTTCAATAGGGTAGCCAAACTCTCTGTTTAACCGGGTGCCGCCCCAGATGTTATGGGTGCATACCGGATTTAAAAATATAATATCTTTATTCATGGTTTCTGTTTCTGCTTTCTTTGAATCTGTCCGTGATACATTTTTATTTATACTAATAACTCAACATTACGGTGCTGTCAATCATTTCGCTTCCTGTTTTAAAAATGCTTCATTTTTGCGAATGAGTTCACATCTCTGTGCCACACAGACCGAAACCGCTTCCTCCGCCGCTTCCTGGCTCTAACATCTCTTCATAACCTCCATGCACATTCTGCCGTTATGGTAGGGACACTTCCAGGGCTCCACGATGGGGCGGTCGGGATAAGGGTTACCTTCCGGATCCACTTCCCAGAACCATTCGGAACCGGGTCTCTTATCGATCACATGATCCCGGATAAATCCCCATTCCTGCTCAGCGGCTTCCAGATATTCCGTCTTCTCCGGCTCTTTTTCGTAGCCGTTTAAGAAACCGATCACAGTCTCTGCCTGTACCCACCAGATTCTGTGTGCATTCACGCCACCTCTGTCACATTCGTTTGCCAGAGAGTGTCCGTCGAATGCCACCTTATAGATCTGCGCTGTCAGATCTTTGGTGATGGCATACATCTTCTGGGTCAGCTCCGGATCATCCAGTACCTTACAGCCTCTGTCGATCAGCCATGCAGTCTCGATATCGTGGCCGTAGGAATGCAGGTCCAGAATACTGTTATAATGCTTGTCAAAAAATACTTCCTGTCTGTGTAGCTTCGGATTATAGATTTTCTCCGCGAAGAGCTCCATGATCCACAAAAGGCGTCTTTTCACCTTCAGATCACCGGATACCCGGTACAGCTCCGTGTAAGCTTCAAATACATGAAGCAGGGTATTCATGGTCTTGTCTGCAAGGACACCGTTCTCGGATAATTTTTCATTGGATTCCGGCTTGAAATCTCTGGTAAATGCTTCCAGATATCCCACCTCATCCATACAGGTATTTTCGATCAGTTCAAACAGTTTTTTTGCCAGTTCCAGTGCCTCCGCATCCTTGCTTGCTTCATAGTAAGAGGATAATGCATAGATACAGAATGCCTGATTGTACGTATGCTTTGTGGTATCCTTCGGTGTTCCGTCGTAATTTAAGGACCAATAGATTCCTCCGTATTCTTTGTCCATGCAATAGTCTTTCAGGAACGCGTATCCGTGCTTTGCCTCATCCAGCAGACTTTCGTCTTTTAACAGTGTATATGCATTGGAGAAGAACCAGGTGATCCTGCTGTTCAGGATACAGCCCTTTTCTGCTTTTTTATCCAGCTTCAGATCATAATCCAGATATCCGTAATAGCCACCGGATTCGTCATCTCTCATACCTTTCCAAAAGGGAATGATCCCTTGTACCAGATGATTTTTGATCTCTTCTCTCATTTTCATATTACATTGCTTCCTTTCGTAAATGTGTATGTGAAAATACGTTCACATACAAAAAGTTCTTTATATCTGTGCGACACTTTCTTTTAAGACCATATGACCTTCCACAATATGAATACCCGGTTTATAGTTTTCATTACTTATTTTACTGATCATATTATGAATGGCTCTTCCCGCCATCTCCTCCAAATCTACCTCATAAGTTGTTATCTGGATATCACTTAATCCCGGATACAGGTAGTTATCAAAGCCGACCACAGAGATGTCCTCCGGTACACGATATCCGTTATCTTTCAGTTTCTTGATCAGAAAGCTCGCGGTCAGATCGCAGTTGCATACGAACGCCGTAGGCATGTCCTTGGGAAGCTGCAACATATTCACCGTATCGATCTTACCGGTTTCAATGTGACGATCATCCAGCACCCATTCCTTCTTCTGTTCCAACCCCAGCTCTAAAAGAGCCTTTTGATAACCGAAATATCGGTCCGTAATGCTCTCGGTGGCAAGCAGGGTTCCTACGTAAGCAATCTTACGGTGTCCCATCCGGTACAGATAATAGGTCAGTTCATAGGTTCCGTAGTAGCTGTTGGAGATCACGGAATCACTGGCTTCTCTGCCGTTATAATAATCCAGATAGATCACCGGGATCCCGGCTTCTGCATTCAGATGCTGCAGGTAATCATCCATCATTTTACCAATGACGATAATGCCATCCACCTTGCGTTCCTGTACCAGCTTCGGCATTCTGCCGTTCTCTTCCTCTGCCATTCCGATGACCTCCAGCATGGTAAAGCATTCCTTTGCCGTGGCTCTGGTAGCTACCGCCTGGTACATCTGCCAGTAAAAAGATTCATATTTAACAAGGAATCTCTCAGAGATCAGAATACCGATATTGTAACTCTTCCGGTTCTGGCTTTTTCTTGCCACTGACGGCTGCTGATAGCCCAGTTCTTCCGCAATGCTGCGGATTTTTTCCCTTACTTCTTCACTGACGCCTTTTTGTCCGGACAGAGCCTTGGACACTGTTACCGTGCTGACTCCGACTCTCTCTGCGATATCTGATAATTTTACCGCTTTTGCCATGTCTCTATACCTCCACCAAATGAATAAGCTTGCTGCGGTAGTCTCCCCACAGAGGTGCCACCAATAATCCTGCCTGCATCAGCACATCACCGCCTAATTCTTCTCCGGTCTCCTCGATACGGTAGCGGTTTTCCGGCACCAGTCCTTTCAGACGCACTCTTCTGCTGTGAAAATTCGGTCTTGATAATACCTGTACATAAGTTACCAGTGCTTCCTTTTTATCTTTGGAAACTACCATATAACAGTCGTAACTGCCATTTTCTAAATATGACGCAATCCGCCAGTAATCCCCTCTGCGGATCAGATCGTTGTATTTATGATACATAGCGGTCTGTGCAGGGATCTGCTGTCTATCCTCCTCCGGGATCTTGGTGATATCCAGCTCGTAGCCGAAGGTACCTGCCAGTGCCACATGACCCCTGGTCTCAAAAGGTGTCACTCTTCCCAAGGCGTGGTTGGGGCAATCCGATACATGGGCTCCCATAGTGGATAACGGATATAGCAACATCGTGCCTTCCTGAATCTTCAACCGTTCAATGGCATCCGTATCATCCGAGCACCAGATCTGCGGACTATAATACAGCATGCCCGGATCGAATCTTGCTCCACCACCGGAACAATTCTCTAAGAGCAGATGAGGAAATTCCGCAAGCAGTCTCTCCTGCAGTTCGTATACCCCCAACACATATCTGTGGTACAACTCTCCCTGACGATCCGCAGGCAGTTCCACGCTGCCCAGATCCGACAGCTGACGGTTCATGTCCCATTTCACATATTCGATATTGGCGCTGTGCAGCACTGCCGCCACGCTTTCAAAGGCATGATCTCTGACTTCCTTACGGGACAGATCCAGCACATATTGATTCCGGCACAGGCTTCCCACACGTCCCGGAATGGCGATTGCCCAGTCAGGATGTTCTCTGTACAGCTCCGAATCTGGCGAGATCATCTCCGGTTCGAACCAGATACCGAACTTAAGTCCCATGGCATTTACCTGATCCACCAGAAGTTTCAGACCTCCCGGCAGCTTCTGCTCATTGACCTTCCAGTCACCCAGGCTCGTGCTGTCATCATTACGGTGTCCAAACCACCCGTCGTCCATAACCAACATTTCCATCCCGAGCTTTGATGCCTGCTTTGCAATCTTTAATAATTTATCGGTATTAAAATCAAAATACGTAGCTTCCCAGTTGTTGATCAGAATCGGGCGCTTTTTATCCCGGTATTCTCCACGGATCAGATGCTCGCGGTACATATCATGATAATGATGTGTCATACCGCTAAGCCCCTCTGAAGAATAAGTCATTACTACTTCGGGCGCAGAAAAGCTTTCTCCCTGCTCCAGCTTCCATACAAAATTCTCCGGATGGATCCCCATAGTCATACGGATGGAGTCGAACTGTGACAGCTCTGCCTGTGCCAGGAAATTACCGGAATATACAAAATGCATGCCATAGACTTCACCCGTATCCTGCGTCGCATTTTCCGACAACAATGCAATAAACGGATGCTCCTGGTGGGAGGATTCTCCTCTGACAGACCCAACGCTCTGCTTACCATGCATCAGACTTCTCCTCTCCATCTGACGTTCTCTCCCCCAGGAACCATGCAAGGTAAGGATGTCATACTTTTCATCCGTGCAATCCAGATCCAGGCAGGCAGACATGACTTTAGTCAGATAAATCGGCTGTTCTGCTGTATTTTTAAGAATCACACTGCGGGTAATCACATCTTCTTTTTCAAATGTAGTATATAACAGATCCGCAGCAAGGCCGATCACAGGATCCGCCAGATGCAGGATCAGGGTATCACAGTCTTCTTCTCTTGGGAAAGTGGAAGGCAGTCCCGGCAGTGTGGGCTTCTGTTTTACGATCTCATGGGAGACATAATTTAGCTGCACTCCCACATGTCCTCCCGCGGTCCGGATGGAGACAGCACTCTCTCTGTAGTCTCCCAGCCCGTTCCCTGGATACTCCATGGGGAAGGAATCCAGGAATGGCACACGCTCTCTGTTGTTCTGTGACGGAACGAAGGGCGCCTCCCCCGTACGCATCAAATATAACGGAGCCGGTGCATTTTCGGTATACTGCAATTTCTGACCGTAATATATGTGTCCCACAAAATTCTCCTGATCTACAATCGCCAGCAGATAGCTGGTGTGCTCCGTATCTAACCAGAAGGTTCTGTCCTGTTCTATGTATCTGATTGCCATAATTTACCTCTTTCTTTATAAAAATTAATAACCACTAGCCGTTTTCACAATATCAGTGCTTCCGGGCATTTCCGAATAACAAATCGCCCAAGGGTTCTGTCACAGACATAAAAAAGCAAATGGTGCTTCCTTTTCTGCCTTCAAAAACTGCATCAGCATCAGTCCGCAACGCATAGATACCCGCTCTTGTCTCAGGATACGGAGTGCCTCCTGTCTGTCCGCCAGGATCACCTGAATATCCTCTGTGTTCTCCATCTGCTGTCCCACCTGCTCCGTCACCGTGCCGAAGATCATACTGCCGCTCTCGTCCGTCAGCCCCTGCGCCAGGAAAAAGCCTCTGTTAAATGCCGGTTCCCCACCTTCATAAACCTCCAGTTTCCAGCCGGTCTCCTCTATCATCTCCCGGCTGGCAGCCTCTGAAGCCGTCTCTCCCGGCTCAATCAATCCTGCCGGCAGTTCATAGAGGTAATCATCCATGGGGTAACGGTACTGCCGCACCAGTACCAGATGTTGTCCATCCTCCGTTACCGCATAGACCGCCATACCTTCGGGGCGCAAGCTATGAGTCTTATGTTTGATATTATCCTCATCATTGCGAGAAGCAAAATAGTAGTGAAACGGTGTCCCGTCCCGCCCCAGTGCATCGATATGATACAGGTTTAAAAACGGATTGTCTGTCAGCTTTTCTATTTCACGATAATGCTTTTCATAGTTCTCCATCATGTCTCCCCTATTATTTCACATTCATTTTCTCTTGTGATAATTTTTCTTCATTATAGCAGACTAATTTAATCTTGTACATATTCTATTTTTAATATGTTTTAAGTTAATTTTGTTAAAAACAAACATAAAAAGCCCTGCCATGTACTTAAATTAACACGGCAGAGCTTTGTATTTTCTATTTCTTCGATCAGATAAGAATGGGAAAACCGTTTTAGCGGTCCATCTCCGCAATACGTCCGGTAGACTTATGCTCCTTGATGATTCCCTGAATCTCCTTCAGGTCGGTGCACAGCAGGTCACCGGGGATGGTGTTCTTAAGTGCACTGATGGCATTACCGTATTCCAGTGCCCGCTGGTACTCGCCGGGATGTGCCAGCAGTCCGTAGAGGACACCGGAGATATAAGCGTCACCGCTTCCGATACGGTCTACGACTTCGATATCGGTGTAAGGTGCTTCTTCATAATATGTATCGTCCTTGGCACTGTAGATGATAGAACCGAAGGTATGGCGCTTCGGGCTATGTACGATACGCTGTGTGGATGCCACAATAGAGATCGGATATTCTTCCGTGAAGCTCTTCATAATGCTCTTGGCATCGCCTTCCTTCAGGAAAGTCAGGCGTGCGGTATCTTCGGAACAGAAGAAGATATCTACATAAGGCAGAATGGATTCGATGCATTCCTTCGCCTCGGCACCGGTCCACAGGTTCCCACGGAAGTTCACATCAAAGGAGATGATAGCTCCCTGCTCCTTAAAACGCTTGATCATTTCAATTGCGGTTGCTCTCAGTTCGGGGCTCAGTGCCAGTGTAATGCCGCTGGTATGGAAGCAGCGTGTAGCGCTATACAGGCTGTCATCATAATCCGCAACGCTCAGCTTGTTGATAGAGGTATTCTTACGGTCATATACAATACGGGGCTTTCTCGGATAAGCACCATTCTCATAATAGTACACACCCAGTCTGGCGTCCTTGTCATCATCGTATACCAGATAGTCATCGCTGACGCCGCAGAGACGTACACGGTTCTTAATATATACCCCCAGGTCATTGGCCGGAAGCTTGGAAATGATACCACAGCGCAATCCCAGCATTGCCGCGCCGGTGATAGCATTCAGTTCTGCACCTCCCGCCTGCTTGCTGAAGCTGTCGCCTCTGGTGATACGCTCGTTATCGGGCGGTGATAATCTCAGCATAATCTCTCCCAGGGAGAGCAGATCAAATTCCTTCTTCTCAGTCAGTTCCATAACATAAACTCCCATCTGTTTATTTTGCCTAATGCTTTATCAGAGTATCACCATTGCTCCTCGCAGAGCGTGCTGAAACCCCTTACATTTTTCCTTTACATTTGTACTATATCACAGATAGGCTGTGGCGGTAAAGACACTGGACATTAATTAAAAATTTAACGAATCCACGTATTCAAAATAATCATCTTCACTGGCAAATAAAATATATTCGTTCTCCACATATCCCATATATCCGCTGGCTGTTACATAACCTTTCATAAAAATACCTCCTTATCAGAAGCCCTTTGTTCACTGTTCTGATAAGAAGGTATCATTTTTACAGTCCCATAAAAATCTCTTAATTTTTCTGCACCGATTCCGGTTCCAGCGCCAGGGATTTCATCTCTTCCAGCAGTTCCTCGGTTTTACCCATCAGAAGTTCCGCATTGGTCTCCACCAGCTCCGTTTTCTTATATTTATAAGTAAAAAACGGATTGCCATAGGCGGTAAAGCTAAGATTTTCTCCATGTTTTTTCAAAAATGCGGGGATTTTCAGCGGATCTATCCCTGCATCCGGTCGGAAGTTGAATGTGATCCGGCCGTTCTTGCCCCTGATCTCCGTCATGTCCAGTGCGTGTGCCGCCATACGGATCAGCGCGATCCTCAGCAGATTGTCCACTGCCTTGGGGATATTGCCAAAACGGTCTAACAGCTCATCCTTCATCTCATCCCGTTCTTTTATGGTCTCGATACCGGCGATACGCTTGTAGATGTCCAGCTTCTGCGTCTCGTTCACAATATATTCCGCAGGAATATAAGCATCCACATCCAGGTCGATCACCGTCGTGAAATCCACCGTCGTGTGGACTCCTTTCAGGTTCTGCACCGCTTCATTCAACATCTTGCAGTACAGATCGTATCCCACAGCTTCCATATGTCCATGCTGGCTCATCCCCAGCAGATTCCCGGCACCGCGGATCTCCAGGTCACGCATGGCGATCTTGAAGCCACTGCCCAGATCCGTGAATTCCTTGATTGCCGCCAGCCGTTTCTCCGCTACTTCTTTTAACATTTTATCCCGCTTGTACATCAGAAACGCATACGCATTTCGGTTGGACCGACCCACGCGTCCCCTGAGCTGGTAGAGCTGGGACAGCCCCAGGTTATCCGAGTCATGGATGATCATGGTGTTTACATTGGAGATATCCAGTCCTGTTTCGATAATCGTAGTGGACACCAGAACATCAATCTCCCCGTTGATGAAATCAAACATGATCCGCTCCAGCTCATGCTCCTTCATCTGCCCATGGGCATAAGCCACGTTAGCCTCCGGCACCAGCTTCGCGATCTGTGCTGCAATATCCGCGATATTGTTCACACGATTGTAGACATAGTAGACCTGTCCGCCCCGCGCCATCTCCCGGACGATCGCCTCTCTGACCAGCTCGTCATTGTATTCGCAGACGAAGGTCTGGATCGGCAGTCTGTCGTTGGGTGCCTCCTCTAACACGCTCATATCCCGGATGCCGATCAGGCTCATGTGCAGCGTACGGGGAATGGGTGTTGCCGTTAATGTCAGCACATCCACGTTCTCTTTTAATTTTTTGATCTTCTCCTTATGAGCGACGCCGAAACGCTGCTCCTCATCGATGATCAAAAGCCCAAGATCCTTGAATTTCACATCCGCCGACAATACTCTGTGGGTTCCGATGACGATATCCACCATACCCTTTTCCAGATCCTTTACTGTCTTTTTGATCTCCGAAGGCGTGCGGAACCGGCTCATCAGGGCAATATTGACCGGGAAATCCTTCATTCTCTGCACAAAAGTGTTGTAGTGCTGCTGCGCTAAAATGGTGGTGGGCACCAGGTATACCACCTGTTTGCCCTCCTGCACTGCCTTGAAGGCGGCACGGATGGCGATCTCTGTCTTGCCATATCCCACATCTCCGCAGATCAGACGGTCCATGATCCGGTGGCTCTCCATGTCCGCCTTGGTATCCGCGATGGCATTCAGCTGATCCTCCGTCTCCTCGAAAGGAAACATCTCCTCGAACTCCCGCTGCCATACCGTGTCTTTTCCGAAGGAATAGCCCTCGCTCTGTTGGCGGACCGCATACAGCTCCACCAGATCCTTTGCCACGGCGCTGACCGCGCTGCGCACCTTGGTCTTGGTGTGCTCCCATTCCTTGCCGCCTAACTTATTCAGCTTCGGCTTCTTCGCTGCATCGGCGGAGGCATATTTCTGAATTACATCCAGTCCGGTAGCGAGAATGTACAGATTGCCGCCATCCCGGTACTCGATCTTCAGGTAATCCTTAACAACTTTGTCTACCTCTACCTTCTCGATGCCTTTGTATATCCCCAGTCCATGGGTCTCATGCACCACATAATCACCGATCTTCAGGTCGTTGAAATCATTGATCTTCTGCCCCTGATAGAGTTTTTTCTTTTTTTTCTTGCGCTTCTCCGCCCCGAAAATATCACTCTCGGACAGCACCACGAATTTCAGCCACGGGTATTCAAATCCCTTATTCACATGACCGTAATAGGTCAGAATCTCTCCGGGCTGTACCTCCCGCATGGGGTCTTCCGTGTATACCGCCGTCAGTCCTGCATCCTCGGAATTACGCAGATCCTCCGCCAGGCGCTTTGCTCTGGTACGGGAGCCGGACAGTAACAGCACCCGGTAGCCGTTCTTTTTATATTTCTTCAGATCCTTGACCAGGGATTCAAAGCTGTTGTTATAGGGGGCAATGTTGCGGGCTGCAATATCCATATGTTTTTCCGTCCGGAAATACCCGTACTTTGTCTCCATAGTAGCAAGTGTCACCACAGCATTTTTCTCTAATGTTGCCGCTACCTGCTCCCCGCTGTATAGAATATTCATCTGTCCCGGCAGCACATAACCTTTTCTCGCACGCTGCTCCATGCTCTCTCTGAATTCCAACTCGATGGCATCCGCCTGCTCTTTCACTCGCGCCGGCTCATCAATGAAAAAAGCCAGAGATCTTCCTGCCATATCTGCCAGCAATTCCGGCATGGTTACGGTATCTTCATAAAAATAGCGGATGTAACCCTCCAGATTGATCTTGCTCTGGAACTCCAGCAGCTGTTCCTTCAGCTCGCTTACCTGGGTGGCGATCCTGTGGGCTTCCTCCGGCTGGTGGGCATCCCGGAAGACTTTTTCCTGTTTTACTGCTTCTTTTTCCAGCTTCGCGATTCCCTTATGAATCTGTTCCTCTGACAATACAAACTCCGTCGCCGGGTAGACCGTGATGCTCTCCAGCTTCTCTATGGAACGCTGGCTTAAGATATCGAAGCTGCGGATGGATTCCACTTCATCCCCCCACAATTCAATGCGGTATGGATTCTCCTCCGTCAGATCAAAAATGTCCACGATGCCGCCGCGGATGGAAAACTGTCCCGGGCTCTCCACCTGGTATGCCTTCTCATATCCCATTGCCACCAGTCTGGATGCCAATTTGCTCTCATCCAGGCTTCCGCCCCGTTCGGTGCGGATAATATCCTGCTCCTGCCACAATACCTGAGGTGTCATCAGTGCCGCGTAAGTGGTGACGATGGTGACAGGCTTGCCCTCCACGACTCTGCGCAGGGTTTTGATCCGCTCCTGCACCAGTTGATTACCATGAATATCTGCCTGGAAAAAGATCAGGTCCTTCGCCGGATACAGCATGACATTTCTGTCATAAAAGCGGTATTCCTCGTAGATTTCCTTGGCTTTTAAGTCATTATAAGTAACGATGACCTTGTATTTCAGGCCATCGCTGAGTCCGTAGATCATGTGAAGTTTCTGTGAGTCCACGCAGCCGGACAGAGCAATAGTTCCCTTTCCCTGTCTGACGATTTTACGGATCTCATCATATTCCGCCAGTTCTTTCAATGGCGCAAGTAGTGCCTGCATTTCTTTTTCCTCTTAAACTTAATGACCGTTACGCTTTCTTACTGTTAAAATGGTTCATGGCAGCATCCGCGCTCTCGGTGATGATCATACGGATCGCTTCTGCGGCAGTCTTCATCGCTTCATCCATGACAGTACGTTCTTCCGAAGGGAAATGTCCCAATACATAATCTGCCAGGTCATAATTCTTCGGTTTCTCACCCACACCCATACGCACACGGGTAAAAGTATCATGCCCTAACATCTTGATGATATTCTTGAGTCCATTATGTCCGCCGGCGCTGCCTTTTTTGCGGATGCGGATCTGTCCCACATCCAGACTGATGTCGTCAGAGATCACGATCAGCTCTGTAGTATCGTCCACCTTATAATAGTCTACGATCTCCCGGATGCTCTCTCCGCTCAGGTTCATGAAGGTCTGTGGCTTTGCCAGGATCACCTTCTGCCCTGCCACATAGCCCTTGCCGATCAGTGCCTTATGCTTGCTCTCCATGACGGCGATATTTTCTTCCTCTGCTAATCTGTCTATGACATCAAAACCGATATTATGTCTCGTATTCTCATATTCTTTGCCGGGATTCCCCAGCCCTGCGATAATATACATAGCTTTCTCCTTACTTTCATGCATTCCATACGCTATCTTATATTTTCGCATTTTTGCAGAAAAAAAGCAACTGTTGCAGTTGCTTTTAACGTTGCAGCGCACCCCAGCCGGAATTTTCATCCCAACCCGGTTCACAAATATCTTCTGCGCGTTGTTTTAACTGTTCCAGTACAGTGGCGCTGGAATCCTCAGATCTCTCGCGCAGGCCCGGCTGTTCCGTCAGGATCCTGGCGACAATACCGGTCACGTACGCTGCCGCATAGGATGTCCCTGTCACGGATGTCCGTTCTCCATCCATAGCTGCCGCAGAAAGCTCTTCTCCCGGTGCCACAAAGTCGATATCATCTCCTCTTTGGGAAAAATCAGAGACCTGCCCCTCTGCGTTCACGCTCCCAACACAGATCACTCCGTCGTACGCTCCCGGATAGTAAATAGCGTCCGGAGCTGTAAGGTTCGCATTCCCCACGCAGGTAATCACGATCACGCCCTGCTCCAGTGCATATTCCACAGCTTCCCGCAGGGAACTGTCATCTGTGGTCGAGGCTGAACTAATGTTGATGATATCACAGTGAAACGTGTCCACTGCCTCTCTGATCATCTCTCCTACCATCGCTGCATCCGTATTCTCAGTTCTCCCCAGGTAATCCGCCGCGCAATACACCAACGGGATCAGCACTGCATGCGGGCAGATCCCTTCCACCCCGGCAGCCTCACTTCCTACAATGATAGATGCCACCGCCGTACCATGCCCGATCGTGTCCTCTGTATCAGAAAGGGGCTTGATCATGTTCAAGCCCCTTTCGAGAGATTCGGGATTGATCGCCGCAGTGGAAATGCCGGAATCCAAAATGGCGATACGGACAGGGGTCTGTTTGCCCACTGTCTGGTCCGAAGCTTCCATCTCCGCGGTGGTCACAGTCTCCATGACGGTTGCCACCTCTGTGATCTGTCCTGTGGCTGTAGTGCCACAGGACGATAACAGGAGACTTCCCAGGAGAAGAATGAGGCAACATTGCTTTCGTTTCATTCCTTGCATCCCTGTCTTTCTGTTAGATTGTTAAGGCGTAGTCCAGGTCACAGTTTGGTCGGTGTAGTAGCCTGTAATCTTTGCATTAGTATACCACAGGCTTCTACTCGCTGCCCAGGCATTACCCTGTGCCGTGCCTGCACTTGCTTTTCCACTACCATTGACGATAGAGATTTCACCGTTACTCTCAATTCCATAGCTGTTTCCCATACTTGCATTTCCTCCGGTTGCGGTTACTTTTGCACTAGCTGCTATAGTCACTTTATCTGATGCATAAATTCCGCTGGAGCTCTGCGCATTCTGACCTGTTGCAGTCAATGTTACACTATGTATCACAAGTTCTCCTGCCACACTAATACCATGGCTTATGGCACCTTTGCCTCCGGTAACGGTCAGACTGCCGGATCCCTGTATCCATAAATCCCCGCCTACGTAAATACCGCAGTTCCATGCAGTGTCTGCTGTATTTGTGCTGGTGCTTGTAACCTTATTGGTTCCTTCAAGTACAATTTTCAGACCGCTTCCCGCATAGATTGCTCCTGTTGCATTATAGGAAACCTGCCCATACGATATCGTTGCATTTTTCAGAGTAAGGACACCATCTACCAGCTTGACATTATAGTTGGTCTCATCTCCTCCTTGCGTTACTCTACCATACGTATCTGTTTTTGCATAAACCGCCGTAGAAGAAGATTCCAGTACTACATTTCCTACCCTTACAGAGTTGTCTTTAGACCACTGGGCATATAATGTCTGTGTTCCTGCCGTTGTCATCTTCGTAGTTGCTGCAATCTGATCTCCGGCAGTACTTGAGGTGTACCAGCCCTCGAAAGCATAACCGGCTCTGGTAGGTATCTCTCCCGGAAGCTTATAATTTGCATCATAGGTCTGATCAATCCTCTTATCTGTCGTACTATCTGCAAAGTTTCCGCCATTTGCGTTAAACGTTACCGTATAGGTATTTGCCGTCCACTGCGCATACAGGGTCTGATCCGCTGTCAGAGTTACCTTTGTCTTCTCAGTTACTTTGTTGCCTCCGCTGCTTGCGGTGTACCAGCCGTTAAAGGTATAACCGGTTCTACTGGTTACGGGCAAACCACCATAGCTAAAATCATAAGTCACGTGAATGGGACTTACCGATGTAGGAGTACTGCTGCCGCTTCCCTGATTCGTATCGAAGCTTACCGTGAACGTCTTTGCTGTCCAGTGGGCATACAAGGTAATGTCCTCGGTGATGTTGACTGTATTGTCAGCGATAATTGCTGTTCCATCTTCTTTTGCGGTATACCATCCGGCAAAATCATAACCGATTCTGGTTGCGGCAAGCAGGGTTCCGTAGGTACTTCCGTAAGTCACTTTCTTGGAGGTTGAATCTGTCATCATGTTTCCTCCATTTGCATCGAAGCTTACCGTGTAGCTCTGTGCTGTCCATACCGCATACAGATGCAGCACTCCGCCCTGCATAACTACCAGGTTCCGTACGTTCGCCTGGTCTGCATATTCTACCTCTGTTGCTGTGTCTGTTAATGCCCAGCCCTTAAAGGTGTAACCGGTTCTGGTGTACTGATTCTTGATTAATGCCTTTGCTGCCTCATCATAAGTGAAGCTCTGTTCTGCCATCGGACTTCCGGTACCACCGTTTGCATAGAAAGCAACAGTATAAGTATTTGCCTCCCATACAGCATACAGGGTTACCGTACTGCCTTCGGTGTCTGCCAGATTGCTCACGCTTTGCTGGTTGTCATAATCCTTTGTTTTGGCAGCGGAGGTCTTAGACCATCCCAGGAAATGATAGCCGGTCTTCGTATAACCGTTCGGGCTCAATGCAGCTTCCGTATCATAGGTCATCTGCTGATCTTCCATGCTTCCGTCGGCTCCATTGCCATTAAATACTACCGTATAAGTAATGGGCCTCCATACCGCATACAGGTTCACAATTCCTCCCTGCTCTGTGGTAAGGCTGCTTACGCTTGCTTCATCCGCGTATATTACATCACCGGCAATTTCCTCAGGGGTCCAGCCGACAAATGCATAACCGGTCTTGGTGAAGCTGTTCGTACTTAACTGCTTTGTCTCTCCATAGACAAATTCCTCTGCATCCATGCTGCCGGATCCGCCGTTGGCGTTAAAGCTCACCTGATAGCTATTGGCTGTCCAATGTGCATACAGCGTAGTATCTCCTGCCTTATTCCAGTCTGCTGCACTGCTTCCGTCTGCATTGTAATACTGTGTGCCGCCCTCTGCCTGATCATAATATCCGGCGAACTGGTAACCTGCCCGGGCAGGTACTGTGACCGCAGGCATTGCACTGCCATAGGTTGCCTGTACATTGCTGTCTCCACCGGCTCCTCCACGGAGGTCAAACGTTACATTGTAAGTATTCGCCGACCATCCGGCACGAAGTTCGGTAGTGCCTGTTACAACATCCGTTCCGAAATCCCAAAGTCTGGAAGGTTCCTCCGTGATATACCATCCGGTGAAGGTATAACCCGCTTTCACGGGTGCCTGCGGCTCAACTACCTTGCCCTGATAAGGGACTTTCATCGTCTGTGCGTCGGAATCCGTACCGCTGAAGGTCACATCGTATGTATTTCTGCTGTAGTACAGCTTCAATATCAGCGTACCTTCTGCCGGAACGGTTCCTGTGCTGTCGTCTGTCAGGATTCCACTGAAAGTAAATCCTGTATAGGTCTTACTCTGTTCTGCTCCCACCGTAACCTGCGTTCCTGTCAATGCGGTTGCTTTCACAGTTTCTGCATCCTCATAATCTTTGCCATCCACAGTCTGTAACATATGATGGATCTCGTAGGTCTGCTCCATCGGAGTCCACAATGCATAGAAGGTCCTGGCTCCTCTGCTGCCTGCTGCGATCTCCGTTACCTTCGTACCCGTACCGTCTGATGTAGTAGTATACCAACCCAGGAAGACATAGCCTGCCTTCACGGGATCTGCCAGCTTTACCGTATCCTCTGCTGTATAGGAGGCGGGGTTTGCCTCAGAATTCGTACCACCATCCAGTTCATAAGTGATCTCATAGGGTTGCGGATTCCACTTTGCATGAAGCACAAGATTCTCCGTCACCTTATCCTGATCAAAGTTCCAGGGAGTCTTACATGCCACATCCTGATACCATCCGTCGAAGACATAGAATTCCTTCTTCAGTTCTGCGGAAGGTGCGGTCAGCCTGGCTCCTGTAATAGCTGTCTCACTGTGAATACCGTCTGTCAGAGCCTCTCCGTTCTCATAAGCGGTACCTCCATTCAAATCATAGCTTACGCTATGCACTCTGGAAGGATCACTCCAGGTAATATCGAGTGTACAGGACAGAGGCTTACTTGTGAAGGACAGAGGTGCACCCTTCCAGGTCAGCGTTACCGTTCCCTTCTCCTCATTGCTGCCATCCTGAATATCCACACTGATGACGCCGTTCTCATACTTGAAGTTGCCGGTGGTCGTGATGTCAAAGTCACCGTACGTATAAGTCTTATCTGTAGTGTTGCCGTTGCGCAGGTTCATATAGGACATGTTCAGTCTGTCCACGGGAAGTGCCACACTGGTGTTAGCTCCCATGTTAATATCCTTGTCGTCCTTTTCCCCTTCTATCGTCTCGTAATGAAATCCATAGACATTCTCTACCGATCCCATATTCCACAACGGCCAGTATTTATCATACAATACCGGAGCATACTTAAATCTGCCGTTGAACGCGGAAGCCAGGAAACGGATCTCCAGATATGCACCCACTTCTAAGAGCATTGCTCCGGATGCACTGGATGTTTTACTGCTGCCAGCCTCCCATCTTGTACTGTAGTAGAAATAACCCCACATCTGTACATAAGCACCGGCTTCTGCCGTGATGCCGATACATGCCACTTTTTTACTGAACAGTCCCGTATAAACCGTCAACCGAATGCCTGCCCGTAGTCCCAGGGTACCCATTACGTACATATCAAACTGGTAGTTCGACTTGGTCAGATCCACGCAGTTACTGCTACTGCTCTTGCTGAATACATTCATTGTAAAGGTATATCTCTTATATACGCTGTACTGGAAACTCATGCCCAGCATGATATTTACCTTGGCAGATACTACGAAATCACCCTGTACACCTACTACAACAATGCCCGCCAAAATTCTGGATTCGTTTGAGAAAATATTTACATTCACCAGGTCGATCCAGTCCGGATTGTTTTCCAGCATGTCAGCATATTTTTCTGCCAGTCCGCCACCTGTGCCGGTGATGTCCTGATTGAAGAATTTATCCTGAGTCTGCATCAGGTTCTTGATCTGTTCGCCAAGGGTATTCCCGGCCACAGAAGACCAGTCAAAGTTATCCTCATCTTTTTCTGCCACGACCGTTGCTGTAATACCTACACCAGTGTAGGAGCCGACATCCAGGTTCGTGGTAATGCTGTAATCCTTAATATAATAGAAAATCCATTTCCTACCCCAGACAGTCTTACCCTTGATATTCAGGTTCAGTGCAATCTCCTGTTCAAAGGTAGCCGCTACCTTCAGTGTCAGCTGATTTTTTCCGGAACCTATTACTACTTTAAAGCTGACCTCCAGCTGCGCACGTGCACCTTTCTGGGATCCGCCCTTCAAATTCTGCAGCTGCCGGCTGATATTTGCTTTCACAGACAGCCCTTCCACGGAGACGCTGTTGCTTGCCATCAGCTGCAGATCGCTCTGCGTAAGTGCTGAGCCATCTTCTCTGGTAAGCGTCAGATCCTGCAGCCCTCTCTCCTCGGCAATCGATTGCAACTGGTCCGTTGCCAGCGCAACCGTTGCCAGGTAATTAGCTGTTTCCAGCGCAAAACCGCTGTCAATGGCATCCTTCTCAATTTCTTCCTCGATGGACCGTGCTGTTTTTTCATCCATCTCGATATCCATCTCTTCCGTACTGTAGACCGTCATGGAATTCAGTACAGTAGCTTCCGACACCTTTTCATAGGTCAGGATTGTATCCTCTCCGGATACTGTAATTGCCGTAATTCTTCCATAAGTGAGTTCCGTAGCAGTGTCCATACTGCCCTCATAGAATGCAAGATAGTCACCTACATCTACTGTTGTGCTTGCATCCAGTCCCATATCCTGGTACTCACTTCCGGAAAAGTCCAGTTTTGCTGTGTCAATCGTTACAGTGGTGTCACTGTTATCCTCATCATCTTTCACATTTACAGGCAATACATCCGGTGTAAACAGAACATCCTCTGCCTCAGCAACACCGTAATAATAGGTATTTCCATCTATTTTTGAGATGGTCACATAAGCGGCATTTCCGTCATACTGATCTGCTGCTTTGACACCGTCTCCTAATTTCGGTGCTTTTTGACCGTCGTAAATTACAACAGTGGTTCCTACTTCGATCGTTTGATCTCCGTTATAGGTAAAGCTTCCCTTACCATCCACCGTATTTAACTGTGTCATGTCATCATTTACAGATACCGTAAACAGACCGGACAGGTAATCACTGCCCTCTGTATATTTCACTTCAGATTTCGGCAGATAGACCAAATTGCTGTTAAGTTCTAAGTTCTCTTCTTCCTGCATCGCTGTGGTGAAATTATAAAGTCTGACCACAGTAGGTTGTACCTGACTGTCCTCGTAGAAGACATAGCCACCGTCTAACAACTGCAGCTGATAGGTATCACCTGCCTCTAATTCATCGAAAGAAATCGTATACTTTTCGTAGCTTTTCTCATCAGCAGTGAAATTCTCAGGCTCTGAAATTTTTAATGACAGAGACGTATTCTGATCGGCAAGATCATGCAGTTCTGCCACATCTGCACTCTTTTCCGTAGAATTTCCTCCTGCAGGCTTTAATACGGTAATCGTAAAGTTATCTGCATTAACATCCGTTTTAGAGATATAATTATCTTGTCCCCAGGCAACCTCTGTCCCTGTGATCTCCGTAACTTTTGCATATAACGTGGTATTCGCGTTGATTCTGTCACCGCTTCTCACCTGCTTAGTCAGGGCAGAATCATAATACCATGCTTCAAACAGATAGCCGGGCACTGACGGAGTTGCCAGTTGATTAATGTCCAGTGTGGAATTTTCTTCCACCATAAGTGCGCTCGGAAGTATAGCATCTGCACTGCTGATTCCTCCGCCCAGTGCAAAATCCACCCGATAGTAGACCGTCTTTGTCGTATTGTTACCGGAGCCATTGCTCGAACTGCTTCCGTTGTTGGTTCCTGAACTTCCACTGCCGGAGTCGGAGCTTCCGCTGTCATTGTTATCCGCTGCTGCGGTCTGCTGAGCCGTCTGACCGGCTGCCGGTTTCGCCGCAGGTCTGGTCTGTGCGGTTTTCTTCGGTGTGGCTGCAGGTGCCGGTGTAGCTGCCGCATTTGTCTGGAGCTTAGCATCTTTTACAAAGGTAATGGGAAGATAACCCACTTTTCCATGACAGGCAATCTTGTACCAGGCTCCATATGCTCCGGAGAAATCCTCTTCCCCGTGTTCACTGATGATCTGAACGCTTTCTCCATCCCTGATCTGTTCCGGCTCTCCGTTTGCTACAAAGGAGGGCACCATAAACAGAGGCACATATCCCTTTTTAACTATGTACGAAGTCTTGCCATCCTCGGAGTAGACAGTCAGGTCTGCATCCAGCAGTGCCTGGATTTTCGCTGTGCCCAGTGCTTTTTCGGACGCTGCCTCTCCGTATGTGGATACCTTCGCCATCTCATCCGTGGTAATCGTCTCAGGCAGTGCCAGCGTTGTATATTCCACTACCAGTCTGTCCTCTGACTGCTCCTTTACCGTCAGCTCCACGCCGTCCAGTGTGATTGTCACTGATTTTGCGAAGCTCTCGCCATTCTTCGCAGTCAGCGTAAAGGTAACGGTATAATACTGATAAGCCTCTAATGTCTTATCTGCTGGGGTCACAGTAATATTCGTTACCTTTCCGTTCATAGTATCAAATTCCAGTTCCGGTTTCTCTCCAGCGGTAAGTAAGAAATTTTCCTCACCCTTACTACTCAGGGTGACCTCATTAACCTCTTCTACCGCCATCACGGTATCCGGTACCGGATCAGATGCCGGTTTCTCCCCGAGGCCGCATCCGGAAAGCATACCCACGACCATGGTCAGCGCCAGTATCATAGATAATGCTCTCTTACATTGCTTTCGTACCTTTTTCATATGTTCCTTCCTCTCTTTGTGCCTTTATGGCAGTTTTAGGACAGTTTTCTACTTATTTTGATTGTACTCTAAAATTTTGCCCAAAACCATTTTTTGCATGAATCGACCCAAATATGTCATGAATCGACCCAAATATGTCATGAATCGACCCAGAGGATCTCAGGAGGCTCAATAGTCACCCGAAATTCCCGTTTTGTAAACGAGTTTCACGCTTTTGTTAATCTATCGCTTATAATAAAAATGGAGTGTTACCAAAACGGTAAGCGGTTCACCTTTCGCCAAAATGATGACATTTTGCGAGCTTCCAGTATTATTGGAGGTGATACAGATGGGAAATCTATTGAAAGGTACTCGTACAGACTGCACGGAAACATAAACATCAAAAAAGCAACCGCCCGACCAAGGATTGAGTTGCTTTTTTTGATAAGTAACTATTAACTTAGGTGAACCGTTGCTGTACGGTAGCACTCTTTTCTTTTATTATCTTAACACCCTCTTTTGATTTCATCAATAAAATTCACCATTTACATAAAATTGTGCCAAAATTGTACCCGGGCTTGACTTTTTCCGGAATACTGGTATACTGGTAAGGCTGAAGCGCCCTGAAATCAAGGCTTTTCGCAAATCCATTCGTGTGTTCGAGACCTTCCACACGTAAATAAAAACTAAAGGAGAAAACAAATGAACAAGAAAGTACTGTACCTCGTACACGGAGCGGTGATCGCTGCTCTCTATGTTGTGCTGACCATGTTAGCCAACGCTCTGGGACTGGCAAATTATGCCATTCAGGTCCGCTTCTCGGAAGCCCTGACGATTCTTCCCGTATTTACCCCTGCTGCCATACCGGGACTTTTCCTGGGATGTATCATCAGCAATACCATGACCGGTTGCATGCTGCTTGACATTATCTTCGGCAGCCTGGCAACGCTGATCGGTGCCTTTGGCACTTATCTGCTGCGTGATAAGAACAAATGGCTGGCTCCTCTGCCTCCCATCATCGCTAACACCATCATCGTTCCTTTCGTGCTGGCTTATGTGTATCATTTAGAAGGTGGTATTCCTTATTTCATGCTGACCGTCGGCATCGGTGAAGTGATCTCCTGCGGCATCCTGGGTATGCTGCTTCGCACCGTGTTGCAGAAATATCGCAAATACATTTTTGACGTACAGAAATAATTTCCAGCATTCACAATCAAAAAGGCGTCCGGATCTTTTTACAGAACCCGGGCGCCTTTTGCTGTCCGCCTGTATTTAATTCTCTGTTCTCATGTATGTGATGAAATGATTGCCATTCTCAGCAAACCACGCTGTGGCATCGTTCATTCCCTTCTTATACAGCTTTCCGGTGGCAGGTTCCATAATGACCACATTGAATTCATTAAATCCGGTCACCAGCACCGCTTCCCCGTCATCCAGGATCGCCAGTACCGGGATATCCTGATTCACATAATACAGCACCGCATCCAGCGTACAGCCGCTTAAATCCAGTACCTGTACTCCCGTCATATTTTCCGACAGGATCGTAGTGGCAGTCTTTCCCTGCGCCAGATCGTACTCGGTGTTACGGGTAATTCCGGCATGTCTGAGAATGTTATCCAGGCATACGGCCAAGCTGTTCTTCTGCTCCGTGACGCTCTCTTCCTTGATCGCCATGATCTGATTCCTGCTGACACGGTTTCCCTTGAGCCATACCGTAACTCCGCGGTCATTGGTCACAATACCGGACGTGTCATAGGCTTCCTTCACTGCCGTGCCCGGAGCACTGTAGATACCGCATACGCCATATGCATTGTAGACATAATACCGGGGCACTTCGCTGACCGCATCCAGTTCCAGCTCTCTGCCGCCCTCAAATACAACCTCCTTGGGGTTCAGCACCTTGATGGTCTTCGTATCAATGGAAGTTTTCGTCTGAATCTGCACATAGCGCTCATAAATATCGATATTTGCTGTGACCACCTTATTCTGTCCGGCTTCTTCTTCCACATTGTTCATGATCTGGTCATCCAGGATCTCCTGATAGCTGCCGTTCTCCGTCCGTTGCAGGCGGGACAGTGTGATCTGGTTGCCCTCGATCGTACATCCCACGACATAGATTCCTTCCTGCCCGTATTCCTTCAGACTGGCACCGGAAGAATTACTGATACATACCTTATACATGGGATAGAATATCTGTCCGGAATTCTCTGTGCGGATATCACTCTCTCTTGCCACACCGTAGATGATGTCCTCTCCCATGAATCCCAAGGGGCGGATTGCCTCGCCATCCTCCGCGCGGATCACCGTCTGTTCTCCGGTATTCAGGTTCCGCACATTTAGCTGGCTGCTGTGATTTATATCGTCCCCTTCCTGCCATACGATGATCTCATGGTTCTCCGATACCTGGAGACTGTCATCCTGGTGTATGCTTACCAGCTGCGCTTCACTTCGGTTCTCCAGGTCCACATCATAGACTCCGTTTTCCAGGAAAAAGTACAAATGCTGCTGTCTGTTTTGGTACAGCAGCTGATTCATCTCGTCTTTCAGCACCGCATAACTCTTGGAATAGGGAATATAAACTTCTTCCTCTATGGTATTGAGGGAATTGTCATAGCTTAAGATCTGAATACCGGTCTCCCCTTCGTGTCTTCCCCGGTTCATATAACCGTATACAACGAATTTCACATTGCCGCCCTCATCCACATCCAAAATCTTGATATCATGATGGTCATACAGAGTACGGCAGTCCGCATTGTCCTTGTCATAAAAAGAGAAGATCACCGTCAGACCATTGGTCACCGCGTTATAGCAAAGCAGCTGTCCCCTATCGGAAAATACCACGGTATTGCCGTCGGTGCTCTCCATCATGTCCACATTTTCGTCCGTGATCCCCAGAAGGATCTTATCATTGGCATACATCCGCCCGGTATCCGGGATCTGTGTCATGGTCCGCTCATAATCCAGCAGATACATTCTCTCCGAGGTATATCTGACGCGATAGTATTCTTCCACGCTATAATATATCTTATTTTTTCCCTCACCGGTGGACACGACAAAATCCATCAAAAGCGACGCTACATTGCCGTTCACCTGTACCAGGCGGATGGAAGCCGCATTTTCCTGCGTCGGCTCCAGGCTTCCCCAGGTAATCTGCTGGAAGCTGCTGTGAATATTCACCTTATGAAAAGTGCCGTTATCCGTCAGCTTGGAATTCGGTTCTAAATACTTGGTCAGTTCCTTCGCTGCTTCCTTATCATAGAGCTTCCCATGAAAATCCGTGGCGAACTCCAGGATCTCTGCGATATGCAGATCGTCGTTCCACAAAATCGTCGTATAATAGTAGACCTTCTGTTCCCCTTCCAGTTCCAGGATCAGGGTCAGGCTGTACTGTGTATTGGTATCGATCAGATCCTTCAATGCGAGTGTGACAGAGACGCTTTTACCTTCCGTCTTCCACCCGGTGACTTCTCCGTTCTCTATAAGGCGGGAGCCGTCAATGCTGCGGACTTCCATGGAAATTCCCGTGACTTCTCTGCCATAGGTATCCACAGTAAAATCCGCCTGTCTGTCCGCACCCAGCATGGTCACGGTATCCTTCTGGTATGCTACATCCATTTCCACCGTGTTACCATGCAGCTCGTTGCATGCCACGCCTCCGCTCTCCATGGTGATCACGGGAAGTGTCGCCGGAGCCATTTCCATGGTCATGTTATTATGTCCCTGATTCATAATGCTGCCGATGATAAACGCTGATGCTATAAACACCACAACGCACACGGCAATTTTAATAATCGTTTTCTTCATTCTTGCTTCTTCACTCATTTATTATTCAGCAGTTTGTCCAGTGTCGGTGCCACATGAAGCAGTTCCTCCACAGTACGGATATCCGTACTGTGCTTCGGGCGCATGCTGCCCTTTTTCACCGCACGGATCAACAGATTCTTAGGTGTATGTTCCATGTCGATGAATTCCAGGATCTGTGTCTCGTACCCCTGTTGTTCCAGGAGATTCGCTCTGAGGGCATCTGTAAGCAGTGCCGCGATGCGTTCCTTGATGATCCCATATTTCAGTACCGGCTTCAGGGAATCACACGTAATCTGTCTGTTCAGTTCATGCTGACAACAGGGTACCGCCAGGATGACTCTGGCTCCCCATTTGACCGCTTTGTCCAGGGCATAATCCGTCGCCAGGTCACAGGCATGCAGTGTCACCACCATATCCGCCACATCCGTTCCCTCATAGGTGCTGATGTCTCCCCGCTCAAATTTTAATCTGTCATAGCCCAGCTTCTCCGCCAGTTCGTTGCAATGTTTTATCACATCGGTCTTCAGATCCAGTCCGGTCACCTGAATATCTCTATGCTGTAATTCGTGCAGATAGTAATACATGGCAAAAGTAAGATAAGATTTGCCGCAGCCGAAATCAATGATCCGGATCGTCCGGTCTGTCGGCAGTTCATCGATCACATCCTCGATGAATTCCAGATAGCGGTTGATCTGGCGGAATTTATCGAATCTCGCCTTCGTCACACGGCCATCCGGCGTCTGCACACCCAGTCCCACCAGGAAATCCACAGGCTTTCCTTCCTCTAGGATATAATGCTTGGTGCGGTTATGCGAAAGTGCCTGCAGATCCTCCTGTTCGGGAGAGGTATTATTTTTCACCTTCAGAGTCAGCTTTCCTTTTTTACTGACTAACGCCGTAGCCTGTAAGCTTTTCGCTGTAAATTCTCCCTGTCTGAACTGCTCCGCAAGTGCCAGGCAGATTCTGTCCGTCATCTGCTCCGCCGTAAAATTCTCATGGAACACCTGTGTTCCTCTGTAAGCAGTCTCCTGAAACACCAGTTCCCCGCGGATCAGTACCGGGCGGATCTTCGCCTTCTGAACCTGTTCCGGATGACGACTGTTGCTCAGGATGATCTGCTGTAAGTCTTTATTCAAAATTTTCTGCAAAAGTATTTTCAATTCTTCCATAGTTTATCCTGCTTCCATACGCTTCATGCCTGATGAATTCACAGTGTTCATTGTAACATAAATGCTGCCTCTTTGCTATAAAAATGCAATCATTCCGCGTCTTCCACCATGTCTTCTCTTGTAGATCTCGTCACACACCAGTACCTGGATCAGATCTCCGGAGACTTTTCCCGCTTCCCGCTCCAGGATCTTACCAATGGTATCAGCGATCCGGTAGATGCTTAACCGGTCCGGATATTCGTCATAGATCATACTTCCTTCATAATCGTATTTGTCCAATATTTCCGCAATTCTACGCTGACAGCGTCTGACTTCTCCGGGATAGGTCTGCTGCAGATATTCCAGGTCATTTAAGACTTCTTTTTCATCCATTCTACCGGGATATCCGGGCAATGTCATAAAAAATGGGCGTGATACCATAATTTTTCGCCTCGTGCTTTTTTATAGCATATGCACAGAATAAAAAATAGGTGCTGCGATTCTTATCGCAGCACCTCAATTCTTGCCATTGCTCTCTGCAATGCCGTCTCTGCCCTGGCAATATCCGTCTCCGGCGTCTTGCTGCGCAGTCTCTCTTCCGCACGGTGCAGTGCTGCTTCCGCACGGTTCTCATCGATCTCATTGGGCCATTCAATGATCTCTGCCAGAATGGTAACTCCCTCGGGAAGGATCTCGGCGAATCCGGAATGCAGTGCTGCCTCCTTCTCTCCGTCCTTCTCCGTAATATGCAGGATACCCGGCTTCACGATCACCGTCAGGGGAATGTGTCCCGGAAGGACACCGATCTGTCCTTCCGTGGTATTGAATTCTACCATATCCACAGTTCCCTCATAGAACACTCTTTCCGGGGTTATGATACGAAGTATGAATTCTTTATCTGCCATATCTATACTCCCCTCTCATGCTATGCATGAACCTTTGCCAGTACATCATCGATGCTTCCGGCATTCAGGAAGTAGCTCTCCGGAATATCATCATGCTTACCATCCAGGATCTCACGGAATCCGCGGATGGTCTCGCTGATCGGTACGTATTTTCCTTCCAGACCGGTGAACTGTCCTGCCACGAAGAAAGGCTGGGACAGGAATCTCTGGATCTTACGGGCACGGGATACGACCAGCTTGTCTTCCTCGGACAATTCGTCCATACCGAGGATGGCAATAATATCCTGTAATTCCTTATATCTCTGCAGAATCTCCTGTACACCGCGGGCGGTCTCATAATGCTCCTTACCTACGATTCTGGGATCCAGGATACGGGATGTGGACTCCAGAGGATCTACTGCGGGATAGATTCCCAGTTCTACGATAGAACGGGACAAAACCGTGGTGGCATCCAGATGTGCGAATGTGGTCGCAGGTGCCGGGTCTGTCAGGTCATCCGCAGGCACATAGACTGCCTGTACGGAAGTAATGGATCCGTTCTTGGTGGATGTGATACGCTCCTGCAGCGCACCCATCTCTGTCTGTAATGTAGGCTGGTATCCTACTGCGGAAGGCATACGTCCTAACAGTGCGGATACCTCACTTCCTGCCTGTGTGAAACGGAAAATGTTGTCAATGAACAACAGCACATCCTTACCACCCTTGTCACGGAAGTACTCCGCCATGGTCAGTCCGGTCAGACCGACTCTCATTCTCGCTCCGGGGGGCTCATTCATCTGTCCGAATACCATGGTGGTCTTGTCCAGTACGCCGGACTCCTGCATCTCATGATACAGGTCGTTACCCTCACGGGTACGCTCACCTACACCGGTGAATACGGAATATCCGCCGTGCTCGGTGGCGATATTACGGATCAGCTCCTGGATCAGTACGGTCTTACCTACTCCGGCACCGCCGAACAGACCGATCTTACCACCCTTCTGATAAGGACAGAGCAGGTCAACGACCTTGATACCGGTCTCCAGCAGTTCTGTGTCCGTAGACTGCTCTGCGAAGGTCGGTGCAGCACGGTGGATAGGCTCGTAAGATACCCCGTCCGGTACCGGCTTGTTATCAATCGGCTGACCCAGTACGTTAAATATTCTGCCCAGGGTATTTTCTCCTACCGGCACGGAAATCGGAGCTCCGGTGGCGATTGCCTCCATTCCTCTTACCAGTCCGTCGGTAGTACCCATGGCGATACATCTGACAGTATCATCACCCAAGTGCTGGGAGACTTCTACTACCAGTTCTCCTCCATCTCTGGTAGGGATGCGGATCGCGTCATTGATCTCGGGAAGTTTGCCCTCATCGAATCGTACATCCAGTACGGCACCGATGACCTGGGTGATCCTTCCTTTATTCTCTCCTGCCATTTCTACCTCTTTCCTGCCCGCTATGCGGGCATTTCATAATCAACTCACCTTTTGCACTGCTTTTCTCTGGCAGTCTTTGTATCTTCCACGCAGATTCGCTTAGCTCGGATCGGAACGCAACGGTACTAAATTCGCGTTGAAACGCTCATTAAGTGCCGGCGTTCCTTTACGGTCTGCTTAGGAATGATGCAAAGCCTGCCAGAGACATAACTGCAAAATATAAATATTAAAGCGCCTCTGCGCCTGCAATGATCTCTGTAAGCTCCTGGGTAATGCTTCCCTGTCTTGCGCGGTTGTACTTCAGTGACAGATCACTGATCATATCCTCCGCGTTGCTGGTGGCATTATCCATGGCCTGCATACGGGCACCGTTCTCACTGGCTGCTGCTTCCATCAGTGCACCATAGATCAGACTGGAAATATATTTCGGTATGATCATATCCAGTGCTTCCACATCTTCCGGCTCAAAATTCATCAGTGCGTCAGCACCCTCTGTGGAGTCTTTCGCGTCTGCATCATATTCCACAGGCAGAAGCTTCAACAGCTTCGGCTCATGGCTCACCGTGTTCTTGAAGTGTGTATATGCCAGATAGATCTCACCGATCTCTCCGGCTGCAAATGATGTCAGCAGTTTGTCCGACAGAAGCATTGCTTCAGCATAAGCCGGTTCCTCAATAACCTCCGGATAGGATTCCTTCACGGTATATCCTTTTCTCTCCAGGATCTCCCGGCCCTTATTACCGATGGCATAGACTACCACGTCTTCTGTCTTCCAGTCCTCCTGTCCGGTGATCAGTTTGGCTACGTTGGAGTTGTAACCGCCTGCCAGACCTCTATTGGAGGTAATGACAATGACCGCCTTTTTCGGGGAAGCACCCGGAACAAGATATTTGTGTTCCAGATGGCCTACCCTGGACAGGATATTATTTACGGTATCATACATACAGTCAAAATACGTCTGAGAACGTTCTGCACCTGCTCTGGCTCTCTGAAGCTTTACCGTAGATACCAGCTTCATGGCCTTGGTGATCTGCTGTGTGCCCTGAATGCTGGTCTTACGGCGCTTGATATCACGCATTGATGCCATAGTTACCTCTCATTCTGCCGTATATCACGGCTGACACACTTATTTCAGAAACTCTGCTTTGAAATCATTCAGTGCCTTCACAAGCTTTTCTTCCGTAGCATCGGAGATCACCTTTTCCTCAGCGATGGCTGCGGGGATCTCGGGATGCTTGGTATCCAGATAATCGAAGAACTCTTTCTCAAATCTGGTGATGTCCTCTACCGGCACATCCAAAAGGAACCTCTTGGTCACCGCATAGATGATGATAACCTGATACTGTACCGGCATAGGCTGGTACTGAGGCTGCTTCAGCACTTCCTTGATACGTTCGCCCTGTGCTAACTTCTCCTTGGTATCTGCATCCAGTTCAGATCCGAACTGTGCGAAGGAAGCCAGCTCTCTGTACTGAGCAAGCTCGGTACGGATCGGCGCCGCGATCTTCTTCATTGCCTTGATCTGTGCCGCACCACCTACACGGGATACTGACAGACCTGCATTTACCGCGGGACGGAAACCGGAATTGAACATTTCTGTCTCCAGATAGATCTGTCCGTCGGTAATGGAAATTACGTTGGTAGGAATGTATGCGGATACATCTCCTGCCTGGGTCTCGATGATGGGAAGTGCCGTCAGGGAACCTCCGCCGTATTCGTCACTCATACGGACCGCACGCTCTAACAGTCTGGAATGCAGATAGAATACGTCACCGGGATATGCCTCACGTCCGGGTGGACGACGAAGGAGCAGGGAGAGTGTACGGTATGCGGTAGCATGTTTACTTAAGTCATCATACACTACCAGTACGTCTTCTCCGTTCTCCATCCACTCCTCACCGATCGCACAACCGGAATAAGGAGCGATGTACTGTAAGGGAGCCAGGTCACTTGCCGTGGATACCACAACGGTGGTATATGCCATGGCACCGAACTCCTCCAGTGTCTTTACGATATTTGCCACGGTAGATGCTTTCTGACCGATGGCTACATAGATACATTTTACGTTCTGACCCTTCTGGTTGATGATCGTATCGATCGCAATAGCGGTCTTACCGGTCTGGCGGTCACCGATGATCAGCTCACGCTGACCTCTTCCGATGGGAACCATGGAGTCGATCGCCTTGATACCTGTCTGGAGCGGCGTGTCTACGCTCTTACGAGTGATAACACCACTTGCCACACGCTCAATCTTGCGGAATTTATCAGTCTGTATGGGGCCTTTGCCGTCGATGGGCTGTCCTAAGGAGTTCACTACTCGTCCAAGCAATGCATCTCCTACGGGCACCTCTACCACGCGTCCGGTGGTCTTGACAATATCGCCCTCTTCGATATTGCTGGCACTGCCAAGCAATACGACACCGACATTATCTTCTTCCAGATTCAGCACCATGCCATATACATCGCCGGGGAACTGTAACAACTCACCCTGCATGGCATTTTCCAGTCCATGTACACGAGCGATACCATCCGCTACCTGGATGACTGTTCCGACATCGGAGACATCCAGCTGGGAAGAATATCTTTCGATCTGTTCCTTAATGACGGAACTTATTTCTTCTGGTCTTAAATTCATGGATCTGTCGCACCTTTCTCTCAGCCGGTCATCCCAGCTGAATATTTAATAATTGTTTCTTCATATCTTCGAGTTTGGTCCGGATACTGCTGTCCACTACCCGGTCACCTACCCGGATCACCATTCCGCCGATCAGTGTCGGATCCACATGGTAATACACATCAAAGGACTGATAAGAAGTCGTTTGAAGCAGCTTTTTTCTCACTGCCTGTTTCTGTTCCTTCGTCAGCTCCACTGCGGTACTTACATATGCGGTTCCCATTCCTTCCGATTCTCTGACCAGTTCGGTAAAATAAGCAAAGATTGCCTTTAATGAGCCGTAGCGTTCCTTGGTCACCACGATCTTCAAAAATTCTGTCAGATCGTCGCTTATCCTGCCCCGGAAAACCTTCTCCACCATGGAGAGTTTCTCCTGTTTGGGAATCCCGGGATGCTTCATCAGCTTGTCAAAATCGGGATTGTCTTCCAGGATCTTCTGAAGTTCTGCGGTCTCATTCATCAGTTGGATCGCATTTCCATGGTCGACTGCCACTTCGAAGAGGGCTTCTCCATAGACTTTGGAAACTAATTTTGCCATGTGTCCTCACCCATTTCCTTCAGCGTCTCTTCGATCAGACTGTTCTGTCTGGCGGTGTCTATGGACGCACCCACAAGCTTACCTGCCATGACAGATGCCACGGATACGATCTCCTGTTTGATCTCGTCGGACATTTTCTGTTTTTCCAGTCTGGCTTCTTCCTGTGCTCTCGCCAGGATTCTGCCTGCTTCTTCCTTCGCCTGTGCGACGATGCGCTCCTCGTTCTGGAGAGCCCGTCTTCTGGCATCACTTAAGATGTCCTCTGCCTCTTTGTCGATATCTTTCAGCTTCGCCTCATACTGTTCCTTCAGTTCTGCGGCTTTTTCCTGACTGGTCTTCGCTTCTTCCAGTTCTCCTCTGATCTTCTCTTTACGATCATTTAAGAACTTTCTCGCCGGATTGAACAGGAAATAGCTGAGCGCCAGGAACAATACGAAGATGGCAATGATCATCAGGCAGGAGTCTGCCAGCAGCTGCCAGTCCAGGTCAAACAGTCTTGACATGGTCTCGCCTTCTGTTAATAGTATCATTTTCATCCGCATTCCTTTCGTTTAATCAGGGAAGTAAGGGCTTTACGAACAGCAGCAGCATAGCGATCAGCAGACCGTACAGACCGGTGGTCTCGGCAACTGCCTGTCCTAATAACATGGTGGAAGTGATCTCGGACTTAGCTCCGGGATTACGTCCTACTGCTGCAGCAGCATGTCCTGCTGCGATACCCTGTCCTACACCGGGTCCGATACCGGCGATAACTGCCAGACCTGCACCGATTGCGGAACAACCTAAAATAAAGTTTTCATTGAAATCCATAGTAAATCCTCCTATTATTGAGATTCTTTCAGATTCTTTCAGAATCTTTCTAGCATTTTAAGCTTATGCGTCTCCTCTTGCATTTGCGATATAAGTCATCGTCAGCATACAGAATACATATGTCTGGATGGCTCCGGAGAACAGGTCAAAATACACATGCAGCGCTGCGGGCCACGCCGTGGCGATCACGCCTAACAATCCGTAGATCAATGCCATCATTACCGTTCCGGACAATACGTTTGCGAACAGACGCAAAGACAACGAAATCGGTACAGCAATCTCACTGATCAGGTTGATGGGCAGCCAGATCGGCAGCCAGGGCGGCAGCGGGGAACACATGCCTTCCCAGATCTCCTTCGGCTTCTGGTACTTGAATTGGTTATAATGAATCAATATAAAAGTCAGTACGCCGAGGGGCAGTGTCACACCATAATCCGCTGTAGGGGGACGAAGTCCCAGCAGACCGGAAATATTACTCACCAGAATGAAGATGAAGATCGTTCCAATGTAGTTATAGAACTTCGGTGCCGCCTTGCCCATGGGAGTATCCACCATGGCATCCAGCTTCTCCACGATCAGCTCCACTACATTCTGAAAGCCTTCCGGCACTTCTCTGGCTTTGGCCATACAGCGGTTGGCGGCAATGGCAAAACCAATGATGATCAACATGACGATCAGCACACACACATGTGTGGTCGTTATCCATACCTCATGGCCGAAAAAGGAATACTTAAATACGCCATGTATCATAAAATCGATATTATCGGCACCGGATAACAGAATTCCATGTTCCATTGTTTCACCTCCTTATTATTTATTCTGTTGTTCTGTCACTTCTCCGTCCTTTTCAGCTCCTGCCGGATTCTCCGGGGCATTTTCGCCTCCGGCTGTCTCCTCCGGTATCGCCTTAGGGGTCGGATCCGTTTCATGAAACATTTTATTGCATAATTTATGGGTAAGCGGCTGTAGAAACGCCGTTACTTTCATACATATCACATAGGAGAAAAAGAAGATCAGAGGATTCATCACCTCTGTCTTCATAAGCACCAGCAATATAAAAATCAATATCACATAGCGCAGGATATATCCGCGGAAGATCATCTTCTGTGCGGTCTTCTCCGGCTGATCCAGCGCCAGGTCCAGGGAACGGTACATATGATATGTGGCTGCAAGCGCAAGCAGGACACCGAGCCACAGGCTCCCTGCATACATCATTTTATCCTTCACGAGAAAGGCTCCGATGATCTGCGCCAGCACTCCAAGGAACAGGATCCCTAAGTCCATCTCCAAAACGGTTCTATTTATCTTTTTTAATGTGTTTATCATCGCTGTCATCATAAATTGTCCTGGCCATACGGTATACATTCTGCCCTCCGGCCACTGCTCCCATACAGAAAAGCAGGATCATCCAGAAGTTCGTTCCGAAATGTTTGTCCAGCCAGACGCCTGCCGCCGACATCAGGCAGATCGGTACTAACATATTGATCCCGAATTGCATGATCAGTGCGGCCGCACGAAACACCTGTCTGTTGTAGGGTTTCTTTTTTCTTGACACTGCTTCCTCTCCATGTTGATTTCTGCTCTATGCTTATATTTTTGTACATTTTTAAGCATATTTTGTCCCCATAAGGCAAACCTATAGTCATTATAACGAAATCTGAACACTCTGTCCAGTAAAATCCCCTTGCTGAAAACGTAAAAAAAATATAAATTCCATCTAAAAAAAGATTGACTTGGATACTTTCTCGGAAGTACTATTTGAGTAACTATTTTACAGAAATTATGAATGATCACAGAAAGAGGGATTGCCGCAATGCAGACCACCGCCAATGAAGAAATTAAGATCCGGACCGCCACCCCGGAAGATGCCGAAGCCCTGGCTGCCATTTACGCTCCCTATGTAGAGAACACCTCGATCACTTTTGAATACAAGGTTCCTTCCGTGGAAGAATTCGCCGAACGGATCCGCCGTACACTTACCCGTTACCCTTATCTGGTGGCCGAGAAAAACGGTATTCCCGTAGGTTATGCTTACGCTTCCGCTTTCAAGGGACGTGCTGCCTACGACTGGTCTGTGGAAACCTCCATTTATGTCCGTCTGGATGTTCGAAGCAGTGGTATCGGCAGCCTTCTTTATCAGAAGCTGGAGGAATATCTGACAGCACAGCACATCTGCAATGTCTGTGCCTGCATCACTTATCCGAATCCTCCCAGCATCTCCTTCCATGAAAAGCACGGCTATGAGACCGTGGCACACTTTCATGCATCCGGCTTCAAGCAGGGGGAATGGCATGACATGATCTGGATGGAGAAGACATTGTGTTCTCACACCGTGCCGCCACTGCCTTTTATTCCTTTCCCGGAACTTTGAACGCTGTCAATTGATACAAAGGAGAAACACTATGAATAACGAACTTCAGATCTACCGGAAACGACTGATCCCGGAAGAATGTATTTTGTTAAAAGACGATATTATCGTAGAACAGAACGATGATTATATTCTGACAAAATGGAAAACACTGAATCCCAAGACTACTTTTTCCCATGGCTGTTCCTGCTATTATCTGAAGGAAGGATTCAAGATCAGCAAGTTCTACCGTCATGACGGGTCTCTGTTGTACTGGTACTGTGATATTGTAGAATACACCCGCCGTCCAGAGGACAATGCCCTGATCGTTACCGATCTGCTGGCTGACATTATACTCTATCCCGACGGAAGAATGCATGTTGTTGACCTGGACGAGCTGGCAGAGGCACTGGAAAAAGATCTGATCACGCAGGCACAGCTGGCTGCCTGCCTGCGCCAGTTAAACAACCTGATCACGATCATCTATCGTGACAAATTCGACCGCCTCCAGAGTCCTCTGGAGAAAAGTGGGCTGTAATTATTGAATTATTCAGAGTAACGCATTCGCAAAACCGCACTTGCAGTGCTTACTTTTTGCTCATGTGTTTACTTCGTAAAATAAACGAGAGCATAGGCTCTTACGAACACAAGTGTTCGACGAGCTTCTGCTCTCATTTACTTTACTCTGAATAATTCAGCAGGTTTCCGATGCAATGTCCAAGCAGGGACAGCAGGGTAACGTCTTCATCCGACCACTTACGGTTACGATTGAACACTTCAAAATTGACCATTGTATAAGGAATCCCTTCTTTTCTGGACAGACATTGAAGGGCAGCCCCAATCTCCTGCTCCTGTGTCACAGCATAGGCTGCCGGGTTCTGGGAACGAAGTCTTATCATATTGGATTCTATAAAAATGCCATCATCGCCAAACAGTGCCAGATACCCTTCATCTTCAAACCCGGGCCGGACATCCGGAACTTCTGCCATATAGTTACCATTTCTGCAGACAAGGTTACTACCTCTGTCCGAAAAAACAGTAATACCATCCAGGTCAAACAGACTGCGGATCTGTTGCAGGCGCTCTTCATTTTTCACAATAGCATTCACGCCCGATACACATAATTCCACGATCATCTCTGTGATGGCTTCCCGTTTTTTCTCCTTGGATACCGCATAGGCCATAGCCATGTTCTGCATATCGTCGGTCTCCAGTTTCCCATGCAGCCGCTCTTCATATATAATGTGTCGGTTCTTGCCTTTTTCCTTGGCAAGATACAGAGCTTTATCCGCCTTGCGCATCAGATACTCATACTCTGTTCCGTCCACCGGGTATTCCGACACACCGATAGAAGCCGTCACATGGATCTTCGGATCGAATGCCAGTCTGAGTTCCTTCGCAATCGTCTTAAGCAGGGTCTTCAGCTGTTCCCTGGTCTCAACCTTCTCTAACAGAATCACATACTCGTCTCCACCGAATCTGCCGATGACACCTCTCTGCCCTACCAGCTCCTGCATGATCTCTGCCACTCCACGGATCACCTGATCTCCGAAGATATGTCCATAGGTGTCGTTAATATGTTTGAACTCGTCAACATCAATGATCACCAGCCAGCGGACCCGACCGTCCTTCCGATTCAACTGTTCGACGGTATATTCCGTCCACGCCCGCTTATTCAGCAGACCGGTTCCGGCATCCCTGGCTGCCGGAGTCAGATAGTAGGCTTCCTGCTGACGGTTTTTGTCAGAATCTATGATACCGGCCAGCATGTTCCGGTTTTTGGGAATCCGGGAGGCTCTCACCGTCCACCTTCTCTCGTCTTCATCCTGACCGTTGAATTTCATTTCAAAGGAATCTTCGCCATTGCGCAAATGGGCGCAAAGCGTCCGCAGATGTTCTTCCATTTTGGCAATGTCACTGTCTGTATGTGCGTTCTCCACCATCCGGATCAGATCATTCAACGACCCCTCAAACTGATTCATTGACCGTTCATTGACATATTTATACACTGTGATATGATCGCTGTCGATCAGATACTCAAAGTAATACACATCTTCCAATGTCATAAAATGACGATACTTTAAAATACTCTGTTCCAGCTGTACCGTTCTATTCTCCAGATCATGCAGATCCGATAGCGTGATCTGATACAAAGGATTTCCATCCTCTGTCTGTTCACTCTGTTCCATACGCAGATACACATTCCGGGTACTATCCTTGAGATTGCTGAGAACAGTTACTAATTCCAGCGGAGCAAGCGTGTCCGCCACAACCGCCTCCTTCAGCAGTTCACCATCCTCCGGCAGCACCAGTTCACTCACCGGACGAAAGGAATTTTCCTCTATAAATTCATAGTAATATTCCGATGCCTTGGCAACTGTCAGATCCTTCCTTACATAGATCTTCCAGTCCACAATTCTGTTGGAATACCCTTCTCGTTCTACGATGTTAATTTTCATGGATTCTCACATTCACCTTAGTAAAATATATGGCCACCGATACTGATGCCGGTCAGTCCTTCCACCGGGGTACGGAAATACACGCAATTACCTACATTCGTCACTCCGGACATTGCCTCATCCGCCGCCTGATAACAGCGGCTCGTGGCCTTGTTCGCAGCCAGAGCCAGTTCCAGCCGTCCGCTGGCTACCGGTGAGAACTGTTTGTTCTGATAGATCACACCCACCACCGTGTTGGGATAGACTGAACTTCTAACACGATTGATCACAACACTGGCTACCGCCAGTTGACCGTCATAGGGTTCGCCTCCCGCTTCGCAGTAGATCAGATTTGCTAACAGATATCTGTCTCCCTCTTCGAAAGAAATATCTGAAATATCCCGCCAGGTTGCATTTGCCGCCTTCTGGGACATTGCAATCTCTTCGGCAAGCTTTTTCCTGAGGGTTTCCAGATTATCCTCTTTTTTCTTGATCTCCGCTTCGTACGCCAGGGCTCTCTGTTCCGCTTCGGAGATGTCTCCGGCATATTTGGCGATATTGTTGGATGTCTGGCTGATCAGACCGGACACCTTGCTTTTCTCGGCTTCCGCTTCTAATTTCAGATTATCCAGCTCTGCCTTCTCCGTCTGAAGCCTTGCCTCTTCCTCTTCGATCAGCTGACGGTTTTCCTCGAATTCTTTGAGTTTTTTCTGGTCATAGGCAGCGATCCGTTCAAAAAAATCCGCAGCATTCAACAGTTTATCGAAGCTTTGGGCACTCAGGATCGCATTGATATAGCTGGTCTCGTTCCGTTCGTACATATCCCGAACGCGGATCACCATACATTCATACTGCCACTCCTCGGTAGCCTTCGCTTCCTCAAGGCTGTCCTGGGTATCTGCGATCTCCTGCTCCTTGTCCGCGATCTGCTGTTCCAGATCCGCCAGATTATTGCTGACCTCCGTCAATTGACCGTTCAGATTATTCAGTTGTCCCTTAAGGGAATTCTGTTCTCCTTTCAGGTTCTCCAGATTATTGTTTTCCTGGTTCAGCTGGTTCTGCAATTCATTTTTCTCCCGCTGTTCCTGCTGAATCTGCTGCCAGGTACTACTGGTAGCTTCTACCTTGATGTCTTCTGAAGAAAATGCTCCTGCAAGGATCACCGCTGCAAGCAGCACAGCTGTCTTCTGTAGGCGCTTCAAACGTTTTACTCCTTTTATCTGTTGCTCAGACCCCGATCTGTATCATGCGCCCGGTCTTACGATACGGTACGCATTCCACTCCTGCTGCATCAAACATCCGCTTTGCTGCCCGGTTGGAAGGGGTTCCCTGATACTTGTCGCTGTCATATACCACAGTGCGGATCCCCGCCTGAATGATGGCTTTCGCACACTCATTGCAGGGGAAGAGGGACACATACAGTTTCGTGCCCTCCAAGGATCCTCCTCGGTAATTCAAAATTGCATTCAGTTCACTATGTGTCACAAAGGAATATTTTGTCAGATTACTATCCTTGTCGTTCTCCCTCTCCCAGGGAAACTCATCATCGGAACAGCCCTTGGGGAACCCATTGTATCCCATGGACAGAATTTTGTTGTCCGGGCTGACAATACAGGCTCCCACCTGAGTATTCGGATCCTTGGACCGCATCCCCGACAGGTGGGCTACCCCCATAAAATATTCATCCCAGCTGATATAGTCACTGCGCTTGGCACTCATTGGTGTCTCCTTTATTTGGTACCGAAAATACGGTCTCCTGCATCTCCCAGTCCGGGAACGATATATCCGTGGTCATTGAGCTTCTGATCCATTGCTCCGATATAGATATCCACATCGGGATGTGCTTCCTGCATTGCCTTCACACCTTCTGGTGCTGCGATGATGCACAGCAGGCGGATGCTCTTGCAGCCCTTGTCCTTCAACAGCTGGATGGCAGCGATGGAAGATCCGCCGGTTGCCAGCATGGGATCTACAACGAATACTTCACGCTCTGCACAGTCTGCAGGCAGCTTGCAGTAATATTCTACGGGCTTTAAGGTCTCAGGATCGCGGTACAGTCCGATATGTCCTACCTTTGCAGCCGGGATCAGGGACAACATTCCGTCTACCATACCAAGACCTGCACGCAGGATGGGTACCAGTGCCAGTTTTTTGCCCTTTAACTGCTTTACAGTAGTCTTGCAGATGGGAGTCTCGATCTCTACTTCTTCCAGCTTCAGATCCTTGGTAGCTTCATAGCCGATCAGCATTGCGATCTCACTGATGTTCTGTCTGAAATCCTTGGTGCCGGTCTCCTTTCTGCGGATGATTCCGATCTTCTGCTCGATTAAAGGATGATCCATAACTACTACTTTTGACATATACTTGTCCTCCTGTATTTTAATGTTGTTGGTTGTATCTTGCGCCTTAGATCTCTTCGATCAGGCTGATTCTGCGGCTGTGTCTCTCTTCTCCGGAAAAAGGGGTGTTCAGGAAAGTCTCCACGATCTCCAGTGCCAGATTCTCGCCTACGATACCCGCACCCATTGCCAGCATATTGGCATCGTTATGCAGTCTGGTCATTTTTGCGGACAGTGGATCGGAACAGAGTGCGCAGCGGATTCCCGCTACTTTATTCGCGGAAATACTGATGCCGATACCGGTAGTGCAGATCACGATACCCTTTTCACAGGTACCGTCTGCCACAGCTTTTGCTGCCGCATGTCCGAATACGGGGTAATCACAGCTTGCCTTGCTGTCGCATCCGAAATCCTGAACGGGAATGTTTTTCTCCTCTAAATATTTCTTAACTTTCTCTTTCAGATCATATCCGCCATGATCACTTGCGATTGCTATCATTTTTATTTGTCCTCCTTGTATTACACTTACAGCGTTACCACTTTATGTCCTGCTGCTTTTAACAGACGGTTCATAATTGCCTGACCAAAACCCTCCGTGGAAAATCCTTCCGAATAGATCTTCGTTACGCCTTCATCATCGAATTCTCTTAAGATGGTATATAAATGTCTGGCGATGCTGTCCTCGTCCTTACGGCTGCCGACACTTTTTACCACATCTGCCGTATAGCCGGAGAGCATCTCTTCCGTTCCGATGATGCCGGTCTTCTCGCCCGCTGCATGATCTGTGGCTGCGGCCCGGTTAATATACTCTCTGACCTCTTCGGGTGCTCCCTCTACGATGGTGAGTTCTCCCTTCGGTGCGTAATGCCTGTATTTCATGCCGGGAGCCTTGGGAGCCTGTCCGCTGTCCGCCCGCAGGATCGTGGTATCTGTATCCACGGTTCCCAGTACTTCGCTGAGTTTCTCCTGGGTAATATAACCCGGTCTTAAGATCTGCGGCGGTGTCACCGTCAGATCAATGATGGTGGATTCCAGTCCGATTCCCACTTCTCCGCCATCGATGATGGCATCGATCCGCCCCATCATATCCTCCACCACATATTTCGCCACAGTGGGGCTGGGCTTGCCGGAAGTATTGGCACTGGGGGCTGCAATATAGCCGCCGCTGTACTTGATCAGCTTCTGTGCCGCCGGGTGTGACGGCATCCGGATCGCTACCGTATCCAGCCCACCGGTAGTCTCGCGCGGTACCGCATCAGACTTCGGCAGGATCATGGTCAGCGGTCCCGGCCAGAATGCATCTGCTATTTTTTTTGCTTCTTCCGGTACCTTACTCGTGATCTTCTCTATATCTTCAAATCGATAGATATGAACGATCAGCGGATTATCGGAAGGTCTGCCTTTTGCGGCGTAAATTTTCTGAGAGGATGTGGGATTCAGCGCATCTCCGCCAAGACCATACACGGTTTCTGTGGGGAACGCCACCAGTCCTCCCCTTCTCAGGATCTCTCCCGCAGCCTGCAGTTTCCTGTCATCTTCTTCACTGACAGGTCCCTCTCCGGGATGAATTTTTATGATTTCAGTATCCATTTTTCTACCTTCTGTTATCGGCACTCATCATAATGATGTCAGGGGCTTTTGACCCCGACATCATTATAATGCATTTGGATATAGTATAACATATACGATATAAAATGGAAAGATTGTTTCTTATCAGTTTTCCCTGTTTTGATTTTCCAGTTGTGCTATATATTGTAAAATCCCCTTATGGATCGACCATGCCACTCTGTCCTGATATGTCTCCGTGCACAGCTTTTCTGCTTCTGCGGCATTGGACAGAAATCCGCACTCCACGATCACGATGGTTCCTTTTGTTTTTTTCAGAAGATAATAACTTTCATTTGCCTTGATCTGTCTGTGATTCTCCGGATCCAGGTCTTTTGTCAGTTGTTTTTGGAGCAGCTCCGCCAGCTTCTGCCCACCGCTGCTTCCATTATAATAAAATACCTGTGCTCCATGGACATACTCCTCCGGGTAGCTGTTCTGGTGAACACTTACTGTAAGAACCGGATCCGTCTCCTCTATCTTCTCGATCCTGCGCTTCATATCCTGTACCTTTTTATTAGAGGCATGCGCATCATACAGACCTTCTTCCGTGTCTCTGGTCAGTACCACCTGCACGCCTTCCGCCTCCAGGTATCCCGCGAGTTTATTTACAATTTTTAAGTTAATATCCTTCTCCAGGCTTCCGTTGATTCCGATTTTCCCGGGGTCATCCCCGCCGTGCCCCGCATCAATCACTACCACAGGGGATTCCTCACCCGGAGTATGTCGTTCCTCCTTAAGTACACTGACCGCATTCACTGTCTCCACATACACCGCCGTCTCCCTGCCCACCACCGCCATGGCAATCAGCAGCAGACATATCATAACGGCGTGCAACGCTTTCTGTTGTTCCATCCCGGTCTCCATAATTTTATATCTCAATGATTTTATATGCTTTCTTCTATGGAAATATCTTCCGAAAATTAAGAAATCCTTTTGTTTTCCCCTATTGCATCCTGTCACTGATTCAGCGTATAATAAACGTATGAAATCAAATAAAAATATTTTATCCACAATTTTATTTATCTTTGCCGGAATATGTATTCTGGCAGCGGTTATTCTGTTCGTAAAAGGTCATATGGCGGACCGTCGTATGGAGGAGTCTCTGGACGAGTTACGTCCCACGGCAGTTACCGAAGACAGTACAAATGCTTCTGCGGAAGCCACAGAGGCTGTCACTTCCGTTTCCACAGAAGCCGTAGCAGAAGAGACAACCGTTCCCACAGAAGAGTTCGACCGCGTTCCCAATCCGTATGCCGACAGCTTCGCAGCCAACGGCGACATGGCTGCATGGCTGCAGATCCCGGATACCAATATCGACTATCCGGTCATGTGGACCCCCAAGGACGAGACCTATTATCTCTACCGTGCTTTCGATGGTAGTAAGAATAAAAACGGCTGCCTGCTTCTCGATGATGAGAGCTGTGTGGATCCCCTGACGACCAACCTTATCATCCACGGTCACAATATGAAGTCCGGCGCTATGTTCGGCAATCTGACCGACTACGAGAATCAGGATTTCTACGAGAAACACAAAAATATCATCCTATACACCGAGGAATGTCAGCGCAATTATGAAGTCATTGCTGTGTTCCGTTCCCAGGTCTATCGGAAAACAGATCAGGTATTTAAGTTCTACAAATTTTTCCAGGCAGATACTCAGGAAGAATTTGATGACTTTTATAACAATATCAAGCAGTTATCCCAGTACGACACCGGCGTTACGGCAGAGTTCGGAGATCATTTCCTGACCCTGTCTACCTGCGTCTACCATGTAGAACAGGGGCGGTTCGTAGTCGTCGCCAAAGAAGTCGAACCCGGTGACCACTACCTCCCCGTACAGGAATAACCCACTAACTATCAGGAGGATTTTCTTATGAAAAAACTGAAAAAAATCGTTACACTGCTCACGCTGGCAGCGGTATGTCTGTCTGCACCCGGCTTCGGCAAGCTTACTGTTAAGGCTGCTGAACCCACTACTTATGTTGTCAGATATCTGACAAGTACCAATACCCACAGCGACGGCTGGTACTTTGAGGTAGCTTCCGCATGGGATGACAATGCATTCCATCGCGAGACCTATTACATGATGCAGGACATCAAAGATGGCGATTATGTAGTCATCGAAACCGATGCTTCCTCTCCTACTTTCGATCTGAATTTCCCGGTTCGTCTGGGTAATCTGACTGTAAATACTACAGCCACTGTGGTACCTACCGCTAAGGGTTATGATTCCGTATATATTCTGGACGGCTCCACCGCTTCCATCAACGGCGATGTTTCACATGCTTATGTATACGGTTCCGCACATGCTACTTTCGTTAATAATGTAGATACGCTGGAAATGCTGGGTATGGGCACCGGGCTGAATAACCTGCATGCTTACATCGGATGCCAGGGTACCGTAAATCATCTGATTGCAAAAGATAACGTAGATCAACGTACTTATTTTGAATATTATAACTTTGCAAAAAACAAACTGGATATCTACGATGGCTCTGTAAAGACTGAGGAACAGTATTACAGCAAGACCGCTCCCGCCGCCACAGCAGCTGTAACGCCGGAAGCTACCGCTGCTCCCGCTGCCACCACCGCCACTGCTCCCGCACAGTCTGCTACCGCTTCCGGTGCATATGACAACGTGCCCAAGACCGGTGAGAGCGCACTTCCTCTTTACCTGGCAGGTGCCGCTGTTCTCTTCATAGTATCCGGATATGCGCTTCGCAAAAAGAACTTACAGTAGAATTGAATTCCCGTAGCCCGCGTTCGGACCACGCTAATACCGCCTGAGAGATTGCATATCTTCTCAGGCGGTATTTTTATTTATACTATATAAATTGAGATTTAGTGAAGAAGCCACGAACGCCCACGGCGGACGGGACATCCTTCCTCGATGTAAGGTCTCCCGGTG